>Ga0335075_10001546_pt1 | contig 37801 bp, 36 predicted proteins | sample Lox_Sample_24_FD_206723 | JGI IMG/M metagenome (GOLD analysis project Ga0335075, IMG submission 206723) | Soil microbial communities from Loxahatchee National Wildlife Refuge, Florida, United States - Lox_Sample_2.4 | ecosystem: Environmental > Terrestrial > Soil > Wetlands | place: USA... | reverse complement strand
GCCCCGCCACGGTCCCCGCCCCGCCCCGCCACGGTCCCCGCCCCGCGGTGGTCCGCCGCCCCTCCCGCAACAGCTATGCGTCATGGGTGTCGCCATAGCGACACCCATGACGCATGGAGTGCATTTCGCCACAACAGTGATGCCGCATTGAGTACATTTCGCCCAAACACCCATGACGCATCGCTGCCACGGACAGGCCAGTCCCGGGATCTCCGACCTAGCAGCAGCACCAGCAGCAGCACCGCCACCACCAGCAGCACCACCAGCAGCACTGGCACCACCAGCAGCACCGGCACCACCGGCAGCACCACCGGCAGCAGCACCAGCAGCACCGGCACCACCAGCACCACCGCCGGCACCACCAGCAGCGGGGTGCCTAGCCGTCGATGAGTGAGCGCAGCCGGGCGGCGGCCTGGTCCCAGGTCCAGTCCCGTTCAACCCAGGCGCGGCCCTTCTCGCCCATCGCCCGGGCGCCGTCAGGGTCGCGCAGCAGCCGGACGAGGCAGCTGGCCAGGGCCTGCGTGTCGTGGCCAGGGACGACGTAGCCGGTCTCGCCGTCAAGGATCGCGTTGGGCGCGCCGCCAGAGTCGCCCCCGACCACCGGGAGGCCGGTCGCGGACGCCTCCAGGTAGACGATGCCGAGGCCCTCGACATCAAGGCCGCCCCGGCGGGTGCGGCACGGCATCGCGAAGACGTCGCCCGCGGCGTAGTGGGCCGGAAGCTCGGCGAACGGAACCGGGCCGGAGAAGATGACCGAGTCGGGCGGAACGGTCCGCGACGCGAGGGAGCGCAGCGAGTCGGCGTACGGCCCGCCTCCGACGATGAGCAGCGCAGCCTGGGGAACCTCGGCCAGGACCCGGGGCCAGGCGCGGATCAGGGTGTCCTGGCCCTTGCGGGGCACGAGGCGGGACACGCAGACCACGACCGGGCGCTCGGCCAGCCCGTGGCGGTCGCGGATGGCCGTTCCGGCCCCGGGGTCGGGGCGGAACGTGGCGGGGTCGGTGGCCGGGGCGAGCTGGGTCATGCGGGCCGCGGCGGCGGGGGACAGGGCCGCCGCCACCCGGACCCGGAAGTACTCGCCCAGGTAGGTGACCACGTCGACGCTCTCGCCGATGCGCCGCAGCATCTGCCGGGCGACGGGCAGGGCCGCCCAGCCGGCCTCATGGCCGTGGGTGATCGCGATGGCCCGCGTGATGCCGGTATTCCGCTTGAGGGCCGGCGTGATCAGGCCGAGCGGCGCGGCCGCGCCGAAGACGACGGCCTCGGCCGCCCTGTCGTTGGCGATCTGGATGGCCCGGCGGGTCACCCCGGGACTGTGGATCATCAGCGAGGTGGGGTGCCGCACGACCTCGAACGGCTGGCTCGCGTCGAACTCGGCCGCGCCATCCCACCGGGGGGCGTAGACCGTCAGGGCATCGGAGGGCAGCCGGAGAGCCAGCTCGTGGATGAACGACTGAATGCCGCCCTGCCGGGGCGGGAAGTCATTGGTGACGATAAGCGTGCGGCGCATGGTGCCTTCGAGTCTAGGCTGCCCGGCAGGCCATGCGCCGCCGCCTGGCCTCACTTACGGGACGGCTGCGCCGTCGAAGTTGTCGGCATACCAGGACTCGCTCTGCGGGACCTTCTCCACGACCGCGCCGGTATGCGGCGCGTCAATGATGTACCCGCCGCCCACGTACATGGCCACGTGCCCGATCCCGTCGTAGTACAGCAGGTCTCCCGGCTGAATGTCGTTGACCGAGATGTGCGGCAGCGCGGCCCACTGCTCGTAGGTGTCACGCGGGATCGTGACGCCGGCCGACGCCCACGCCGCCTGCATCAGGCCGGAGCAGTCGAAGCCAACGCTGCACGGGCCGGTCGCGCCGTAGGTGTACTGGCACCCGAGCTGGTCGTAGACGAACTTCACCGCCGCGTCGGCCTGCGTGCCGGTGGGGCCGGTGTAGCTGGCGTGGGTGATCGCGGTGCTGCTATTCCCGCCGACGGAGTTCTGCTCGACCTGCTGCCGTTGCGCCGCGGTCAGGTTGGCGAGGATGGTCTTCTGCTTGCTCAGGCTGGAGTTGATGGAGTCAAGCTGCGCGTGCTGCTTCTTTTGCAGGGCACTGATGCCGCTCAGCGTCCGCTTGCGCTGACCTTGCACGGAGACGAGTGCCCGCGCATCAGCGAGGAAGGCGGTGGTCTCGGCGTCGCGCTGGCTGGTGAGCTCGCTGAGGATCGACGCCTCGCTCAGCACGGTGCCAGGGTCGCTCGTGGTGAGCAGGCCCGCCAGCGACGTCGCGCCCGAGTCCATGTAGGAGGCGTTGGCGATCTGGACGAACTGCTTGCGCGCGGCCTGGTACTTCTTGTTGTCCGCGGTCTGCTCGGCCGTGACCTGCGCCAGCCGCGACTTGGCCTGGTTGACCTGGGTCGTGGTCGCGTCGTACTGCTCGGTAGCCTTGTCGGACTTCGCCTGCAGCGCGTTGACCTGAGACTGCGCCTGGCTGACCGTTTCCTGCGGCGCGGCCCCGGCCCACTGTGAGACACCGGTGGCCAGGCCTACGGCGAGCACAAGGCCTCCGCCGATGGCCACCCCGCGGCGCCATCCCAAGATGTGGGTTTTGAGTCGTATGCCCATGAAAGATGCCTCGTTCTCCTACTGCCGCGCAACGTGGCTAGACCGCGTCGACGGCGATAAGCGCACTGCTGGCTTGCAGCCCGGAACCCTTGTGGACCGGCGTCGTCACCGTCCTGGTGACGCGACGATGAGACGGGAAAGCACTCGATAGGCTAGTGATCGTGGCGGGTCCGCTTCAACCGGTTCCGCCTAATTCGTCCGGGGTATCACAGGTCCTGGCCGGTCAACCACCCTGTGTGCCACAAGGCTAGCGTCGCCTCCGCGGGGCGCCACTGCCTTTCGGCAAATGGGCCTCAGGACGCGCGGGCTATCCGCGGGGTGTAGCGCAGCGGCGGGATCAGCCCCGCGCTCGCCAGGGCCGCGAGCGCTCGCAACTCGGCCGGGCCGAGGTCGGCTTGGGGCTCTGCCAGCGCCGTCACCGCGCAGTTGGCGCAGGCGAGGCCGTGTGCGTCGCATCGCGTGCAGTCGATGATCATCGCGTCCTCCTGTCCTAATATCGTGACCTTCAAGGCTCACGATAAGGAGAGGGACCGACATTCCAGCGGCACCGTGTTGCGCCCAGGCCTACGTCAGCGGTGAGGTCCCCGTCGTCAGCCCTTGCTCTTGGCGCGGTGGGCGGCGGCCTTGACCCGGCTCTGGCAGCGCCGGGAGCAGAACCGCTTTCCGAGGTTGTACGAGGTGTCGATGTACACCCGGTCGCAGGGGTCAGCCTGGCAGACGCCGAGGCGGCCCGCGAGGTCGGAACCGATGGCCATCCCGAGGCCGGCCGCGATGCCTGCGCCCCAGCCGACGACGATGCTCGCGTCGCGGCCGTGGAAGTGAAGGGTCCAGCCGCCTCCTCGCGCCGGGTCTAGGCGGGGAGCCGCGCCGAATTCCTCGAGCAGGTCATTGACCCTGCAGGCGGCGCTGGCCACGTCGCCGGACGAGCTTGCCCTGAAGACCTCGCGGACTCGTTCCGCGAGCGCTGCCAGCGCGTTGGCCTGGTCCTCGGAGAGGGCCGGCTGGTAATCGTCGCGCTCGAGCACCGCGCGAACGGCATCGGCCCGGTGGCCGATTGGCGGCGGCTCTACTGGCCGGGTGCCGTCATGCCCCGCTGTCAGCGCGTTGACCAGACGGCAGGCGACGTCGGTGACTACCCAGACGTGACTGTTGAAATGTATTTGACCAGTCATTCGTCCTTCGAGTACCTTCTCGCCCATGACTGCCATTATGCCAGTTGCCGGTCATGAAGGTGGTGGCTGGCCGCGCCAGGTACGGGCGCTCGTGCTGGCCCGTGCCGTCAACCAGCTCGGCGCCTTCGCGCTGTCGTTCCTGGCCGTCGCGCTCGTAGACGTCTATGGCGCCTCGCTCGTCACCGCCGGGTGGGTGCTCGCGCTCTTCGGCCTGGCCACGGTGCCATCGCGGCTGGTCGGCGGGCGGCTGGCCGACCGCATCGGGCGACGCCCGACGATCGTGCTCGGGCTCCTCGGCTGCAGCGTCTCGCTGCTCGTCATCGCCCTCTCGCCCGGTGTCGGCGGAGCGGGGGTGGGGGCCGCGCTGCTCGGCCTCGCCTTCGAGATCTATGAGCCACCCAGCCAGGCGCTGCTCGCCGAGATGGTGGCGCCCGAGCGGCGTCCGCAGGCCTTCGGGCTGCTCGGTGCCGCGCTGGCTGCCGCTGGCGTAGGCGCGGGGATCATCGCGGTGCTGCTCGGCGGGGTCAGCCTGCGGCTGCTGTTCGTCGCCGACTCCGTCACCTGCGTGGCCGCGGCGGCGCTGATCGGGATGTGGGTTCATGAGCCGCCCGCGGCACGGCCGGCCGCGTCCGGCGGCAACCCGTGGCGGGACGGCCGCCTGCTGGTGATGCTCGGTGTCGGCACCGGGGTCGCCCTCGCCTGGAACTTTTCCGTCACCGCGCTTCCGCTGACGGTTGCCGCCCGGGGCCTTGGCCCGGCGGAAACGGGCTGGCTTCTCGCGGTAGCGGCTGCCGTGACGATCGTCGGCCAGCGCTTCCTGCGGGGCGCTGCGGCACGGCCGTTCGTCCTGATGACGGCTGGGCTTATCATCGTCGCCGCGGGATTCGCCGTTGTCGCGTTCGCTGACGCGATCGTGCTGCTCTGCCTCGGCGCCGCCACCGTGGCGCTGGGCCAGGTCTTCCTTCTCGGGCCGCCGTACGCCCTCGTAGCCGGCCTCGCGGACGACGGCTCCCGCGCGGGGTACCTGGCGGCGTACGGCACCAGCTGGGGCATCGCCCAGACCCTCGGGCCGCTTGCCTCGACTCGGCTGCTGTCCATCGGGGTGCCCGCGGCCTGGCTCACCAGCGCCGCCCTGTGCGTCGTGCTGGCCGCGCTCGTGCCGTTCGCCGGCCGGGCCGTGACAGCACCTGAGCGCCGCCCCGCCCGCGAGACCGCAACCGCCTGAGGATCTCGCGATCCCGGCGGAATGTCGGTCCCGCGCCATACGGTGGTGGTCGTGAATGACAACGATGTGAGTCGCCGGTCGCCGCTCACCGAGCTGGACTACACGGTCGTTGACGTCGAGACGACCGGGTTCACGCCCGCTGACTGCGGCATCACCGAGATCGGCGCCGTCCGCGTCCACGGTGGCCAGGTGGTGGCCGAGTTCAGCTCGCTGGTCAACCCGGGCACGCCCGTCCCGGGCAACATCGAGGAGCTGACCGGCATCGGCGACGCGATGCTCGCGGGGGCGCCTGCGGTGGCCACCGTGCTGCCCAGCCTGCTGGCATTCGCGGAAGGCTCGGTCCTCGCCGCGCATAACGCACGCTTCGACCTGTCCTTCCTCACCGCCGCCTGTGCGGGAGCCGGACTGCCCTGGCCAGGCTTCGCGGTCATCGACACGGTCCAGCTGGCCCGCCACCTCATGGTCGTGCCGGATGAGGTGCCCGACTGCAAGCTGGGCACCCTGGCTGAGTTCTTCGGCACGCTGGTCCAGCCGTCGCACCGCGCGCTCGCCGACGCGCGCGCCACCGCTGGCATTCTCACCCGGCTGACCGACCGGCTGGCCGACCAGGGCGTCACCACGCTCGACGGCCTCACCCAGTGGCTGGTGGAGCAGGCCGCGGCGCAGGAGGCCGCGCGTGCCCGCGAGGCCGTCCGCGCGGCCGCGGCAGAGGCCGCCATGGCCCGCGACCGGGCCGAGGCCGCTGACCTGGCACGATGGCCGCGATGGCTACGCTGGGTGCCAGCCTCCGCGCGCTGGCTGAACCGGTACTGATGGGAGAATAAGCTCCTGCTGTCCACTGGCCACACAGCAAGCCACGACAGGAGCAGCGCATGGTCACCGCCATCGTCATGATCAACGCCGAGGTTCACCGGATCCCCGAGGTCGCTGAGGTCATCGCGCAGATCCCCGGCGTCAGCGAGGTCTACTCCACCACGGGCGAGTTCGACATGGTGGCGATCATCCGGGTGCGCGCCCACGACGAGCTGGCCGAGATCATCCCGGGCAGGATCAACAAGGTGTCAGGCGTTACCGGCACGCAGACGCACATCGCGTTCCGCACCTACTCCCGGCACGACCTGGATGCCGCCTTCTCCATCGGCGCCGCCTGAGCAGGAGCCGTCCGAGCAGGAGCCTGCCCGAGCAGGAGCCCGCCCGAGCAGGAGCCGCCCGAGCAGGAGCCCGCCCGAGTTAAGAGCCGCCTACGGGGCCAGCCGCTGGCTGGCCCGGGCCCAGCGGGCGAGAAGGTCACGGGCGGCACCGGAGTCGATCGCCTCCGCGGCCCGGGCGACGCCGGCCGACAGCGTCTTCACCAGGCCCTCGGCGATCTCGGCCTCGCCTGAGGCCCCGCCCGACGGGGAGGCGAACCCGAGGCCCTCGCTTGCGGCGATCGCCGCCGCCGCGTTGAGCACCACGATGTCGCGGATCGGGCCCGGCGCACCGGACAGCACCGAGCGGACGATCTCCGCGTTGTGCGGCGCGTCGCCGCCGCGCAGGTCATCGAGGCTGCCGCGGGGCAGGCCCAGGGACAGCGGGTCGAGCTCCGTTTCCGCCACCAGCCCGCCGGAGACCACCCAGACGATGGACGGGCCGGTCGTGGTGAGCTCGTCAAGGCCGCCGCCGTGGAACACCAGGGCGGAGTTGCCCCGGGAGGCCAGCACGCCGGCTAGCACGCCGCCCATCCGGGGGTCGGCCACGCCGACCGCCAGCGCGGACGGGCGGACCGGGTTGGTCAGCGGCCCGAGGAAGTTGAACGCGGTGGGGACACCCAGGTCGCGGCGGACCGGGCCGGTGTGCCTGAACCCCGGGTGGTACAGCGGCGCGAACAGGAACGCGACGCCTATCTCCTGCGCCAGCAACTCGGTGGCCGACGGGGGCAGGTCGATGACCACGTCCAGGGCCTCGAGCACGTCCGCCGCCCCGCACTTGGACGAGGCCGCCCGGTTGCCGTGCTTGGCCATGCGCACCCCGCAGGCCGCCGCGACGATCGTCCCCATGGTGGAGATGTTGACCGTGTGGGCGCCGTCAGCGCCGGTCCCGACCATGTCGGTGACCGGGCCTGGCACCGAGATCGGCGTCGCGTGCGCGAGCATGGCCGACGCCAGGCCGGCCATCTCGTCCAGGGTCTCGCCCTTGGCCCGCAGGGCCACGCCGAAGCCGGCGATCTGGGCCGGGGATGCCGCCCCGTCCATGATCTCGTTCATTGCCCACTGGGTCTGCCCCGCGCTCAGGGTCTCGCCACTGATGAGTGCGCGGATCAGTACCGGCCAGGTTGGCGTGTCCATTCGGAAGGCCTCACGGGAGCGTCGGGGACGGGCCGTTGTGCAAAAGTAACTAAGCCGTGATCGCCCGCGACCGCATGAGGGCGGCGAGCTCGCGGGCCAGGCTTACCGGGTCGATCGGGTGGCTGATCACCGCGTCCGCCTGCGACCAGGTGGCCAGCCATCGGTCATCGGCCCGGCCGATGATCAGCAGCACCGGCGGGCATTGGTAAATCTCGTCCTTGGCCTGGCGGCAGGCGCCGATCCCGCCTTCTGGCTGCGCCTCTCCGTCCAGCACCATGACGTCGATCCCGCCGGTGTCGAGCAGGCGGAACAGCGCGGGACCCGTCGCGACCTCGACGATCTCGGCTTCCGGCACATCAGGGGCCGGGCGGCGGCCGATGGCGAGCTTGATCTCGGCCCGCGTGTCGGCGTCATGGCTGTAGACAACGACCTTCATAGGAGCATCCTAGGAGATACGCACGGCAAATGCTCACCCCAGACGGGTAACCGACGGTGGTCAGCAGGGGAAAGTTGGGGGGTCGGCTGCGCGTCCCCTACGGGGTGTCGTAATAATGGCGTTCGTGGCGACAGCATCCGTGACCGAGACACCGGCGGTACCGCGCAGTCTGGCCAGCAGACCAAATCTTGTGAGCGTGGGCACCATCATCTGGTTGTCCAGCGAGCTGATGTTCTTTGCTGCCCTGTTCGCGATGTACTTCACGATCCGCTCGGTAGACAAGGGCCAGGGCCTTGCGTGGCCCATGGCGCACCTAGACCTCCCGCTCGCGTCGACCAACACGATCGTTCTTGTGTTGTCCAGCGTCACCTGCCAGATGGGGGTGTTCGCGATCGAGCGCGGCCAGGTCGGGCGGCTTGGCAACCTTCTCCAGTTCTGGAAGTGGGGCCTGCGCGAGTGGTACGTGCTCTCCTTCCTGATGGGCCTGTACTTCGTCCTCGGGCAGGCCTACGAGTGGTGGAACCTGGTCCGCATCGACCACCTGACGCTCTCGGCGAACAACTACGGATCGGTGTTCTACCTGACCACCGGGTTCCACGGGCTGCACGTGACCGGCGGTCTCGTCGCGTTCTTGTTCCTGCTCGGCCGCACCTACGTTGCCAAGCGCCTCACCCATGAACAGCAGGTCGCGGCGATCGTCGTGTCGTATTACTGGCACTTTGTCGACGTCGTGTGGATCGGCCTGTTCACCACTATCTACCTCATCCACTAACCAGGGGATACCGAGTGAGTTCGATCATCGCCCGGCGAAGGCGCCCCGCCGCTGGCTACGCTGCCGTCGCTGGCGGCCTCGTCGTGGTCGGCGTGCTTTACGGCGCGCTATCAGGCGGCGGCGCGTCGGCTGCCTCCGGCCAGCAGAACACGGACATCGCACAGGGCAAGTCGCTGTTCAACGCGAGTTGCTCCTCCTGCCACGGCCTCGGCGCGCAGGGCACTCCCCAGGCGCCGTCGCTTATTGGCGCGGGCGCCGCGGCCGTCGACTTCCAGATGTCGACGGGCCGCATGCCCGCCAAGGAGTCTGGCGCAGAGAACGACCGCAAGCCGACTGACTTCACCCAGCAGCAGATCTACGACATCGCCGGCTACATCCAGTCGCTGGGCGGCGGGCCCACCGTCCCGACCAGCAGCCAGGTGGGCACCCTCGGCGCCGACACCGCGGTCGGCGAGGAGCTGTACAACGGCAACTGCTCGGCGTGCCACGGGTTCGCCGGCGCGGGCGGCGCGCTGACCTACGGCAAGTCGGCGCCGTCGCTGAACGCCTCGACCCCGACGCAGATCTACGAGGCGATGCTGACCGGTCCTGAGGCCATGCCGGTCTTTGGTGACGGGACGATCACGCCGAAGGAGAAGCGGGACATCGTCGCCTACGTCATCGACACCAGAAACGAGGCGAACCCGGGCGGGTTCTCCCTTGGCCGCATTGGGCCCATCACCGAGGGCGCCGTCGCCTGGCTGGCCGGCCTGGGCTTCCTCGTAGTGATCGCGATGTGGCTGACCGCCAAGCGACGCGACCCGGTCGTCGAAATGCCCGGAGATGACCAGGGAGACGCACAGTGAGCGAGACGCACGACCCGTCGGCGGGCAACCCCCTGGAGGGGCTCGCACCACAGCATGAGGCGGAGGAGCCGTCCGGCTCGCGCCGGGTAATCGGCACCCCGTCACCCACGCCGCGCGCCGTTGACACCAAGGCGCCAGCCCCGGATGAGTCGCCTGACTACCTCCCAACCGACCCGAGCGACCCGGTGGCGGCCAAGAACGCCGAGCGCGTGGCGGCGCTGTGCTTCCTCGTCGCCTTCGCCGCCGGGGTCTGCTTCCTCATCGCCTACATCGGCCTCGAGGTCGGCCCGTACAACAGCGGCAACTCGGTCGTCGCCGCGCTGCGGTCGAACTACGCCCTCGGCTCCAGCCTGGGGGTGGCGCTACTGGCCCTCGGCCTGGGCTCGATGATCTGGGTGCGCCACCTCACCCCGAACATCGAGATCGAGGAGCACCGGCACGTCCTTAAGTCCGAGCCACAGGACCGGGACGCCTTCAAGAAGGACTTCGCCACCGGCGCCGCCATCACCGGGATCACCAAGCGCCCGCTGCTGCGCCGTACGATGCTGATCGCGACCGCGCCGCTGGCCCTGGCCCCGCTGTGGCTGCTGCGCGACCTCGGCCCGCTGCCGGGGACGAGCCTGCGGCACACGGTCTGGAAGGCCGGCACTCGCGCGGTCACCCTCGGTGGCCTGCGGCCGCTGACCCCGGCCGACATGGGCTCGCCCGGCAGCCTGATTACCGTCATCCCCGAGGGCTTCCAGGATGACGACGACGCGCTGGCCAAGGCGGGCGTCATCCTCATCAAGTTCGCCCCCGGCCAGCTGCACGTGCCGACCATCTTCGATGGCAAGACGCAGCTGTACGGCATGAACTGGACGGTCGACAACACCATCGTCGCCTACTCGAAGATCTGCACGCACGTCGGCTGCCCGGTCGCGCTGTACGAGCAGACCACCCACCACATCCTGTGCCCTTGCCACCAGTCAACGTTCGACGCCTCCAACGGCGCCAACGTGGTCTTCGGCCCGGCGGCGCGGGCACTGCCGCAGCTGCCGCTGGGCACCAACGCTGAGGGCTTCCTGGTGGCACTCAGCGACTTCACACAGCCGGTTGGGCCGAGCTTCTGGGAGCGCGGATGAGCGACGAGCTGGTCAAGATCCCCCCGGCGCTTGATGGCGTCGGCGGGTGGATTGACGACAGATTCCACCTGGCCGGTGGGGCCAGGGTCCTGATGAAGAAGGTCTTCCCCGACCACTGGTCGTTTATGCTCGGGGAGATCGCGCTGTGGTCGTTCGTGATCTTGCTGCTCACAGGGACCTACCTCTCGCTGTTCTTCGTCCCGTCGGCTTCCCCCGTGGTCTACCACGGGTCATACACCAAGCTTGACGGCATCACGATGTCGCAGGCCTACCAGTCGACGCTGAACATCAGCTTCGACATCCGCGGTGGCCTGCTGATGCGCCAGATCCACCACTGGGCCGCTGACCTGTTCCTGGTCGCGATCTTGGCGCACATGCTCCGGGTCTTCTTCACCGGCGCCTACCGCAAGCCCCGTGAGGTCAACTGGCTGATCGGCATCACGCTGTTGCTGCTGGGCATGCTCGAGGGCCTGTTCGGCTACTCGCTGCCCGACGACCAGCTGTCCGGCGCGGGCCTGCGGATCTTCGAGGGCGTCTTGCAGGGCATCCCGATCGTCGGCACCTACCTGGCGTTCTTCCTGTTCGGGGGGGCGTACCCCGGCACTGCGATCATCCCGCGGCTGTACATCATCCACGTGCTGCTGATCCCCGGCCTGATCCTCGGCCTGATCACCGCCCACTTGTTCATCATGTTCCACCAGAAGCACACGCAGATGCCGATGAAGGGGAATACGGAGAAGAACGTGGTCGGCCAGCCGTTCTGGCCCTACTTCATGCTCAAGGGCCAGGCCTGGTTCTTCTTCATCTTCGGCGCGCTGGTCGTGCTGGCGACGTTCGCCCAGATCAACCCGGTCTGGCTGTACGGCCCCTACACCCCGCTGGCGATCTCCTCGGCCTCACAGCCCGACTGGTACATGGGCATCCTCGAGGGGTCGCTGCGCATCATGCCCGCCTGGGAGATCAACTTCCTCGGCCACACGCTGACGCTGTCGGTGCTCATCCCGTTCGCGGTACCGCTCGGCATCATCTTCACCGGGGCCATGCTGTGGCCGTTCTTCGAGCAGTGGGCGACCGGCGACCGGCAGGAGCACCACATCAACGACCGGCCGCGCAACGCACCCGTGCGGACCGGCGTCGGCGTGGCCGCGATGGCCTTCTACGGCGTCCTGTGGGCGGAAGGCGCCAACGACGTCTTCGCCGACAAGCTGAGCATCCCGCTCTACACGATCACCTGGATCGCTCGCGTCGCGATCTTCGTAATTCCGATCGGTGCCTACTTCGTCACCAAGCGGATCTGCCTCGGCCTGCAGCGCAAGGACGCCGAGCTGCTCAGCCACGGGGTCGAGATCGGGATCATCCACCAGCTGCCGAACGGCGAGTTCGTCGAGGAATCCAGGCCGCTCACCGAGGAGGAGCGCGCGGTCGTCGGCTCCAAGCAGGTGCCTGAGGCGATCGCACAGCCTGCCCAGCTCGACGAGAACGGCATACCCGCGCCGGCCTCCAAGGGACTCATGGGCCGGGCCAGGGGCATCGCCAACCGTGCCTTCCTCGAGACGGTCGACGAGGCCCCGGGCCACGGCAACGGGCATGGCGACCACGAAGGCCACGCCGTAGGTGAAGCCGAGCACGCCGCGGTCACGTCTGGGGATTCCGACCAGCATTAGCGCAGAACGAGATCCCCAGCTGTCCCACTTGAGCGCCCCTGCTGCCACGTCGGCCGCAGGGGCGCTGTGTTGGCCATCACCAAGCCGCGCCTGGCTGGTCTGTACGCTTCCCCTATGGTCACTTCTGTCGCTTCTGAGCTGGCGCCTCGGGGCGTGCTGCGGGCATCGATCAACCTGGGCAACCCGGTGCTGGCGCAGGGAACGCCCGCTGCGCCCGCGGGGGTGACGGTCGACATCGCCCGCGAGATCGCCGCCCGGCTGGGCGTGCCGGTGGAGTACGCCTGCTTCGACGCCGCCCGCAAGTCGCTGGCCGCGCTGCTGTCCGGCGAGGCGGACATCGGCTTCCTCGCCATCGAGCCGGCCCGCGCCGAGCAGGTCGCCTTCACGCCGCCCTACGCGCTCATCGAGGGCGTGTACGCGGTGCCCGAGGACTCGCCGCTAGCGACGGTTGCGGACGTGGACGCGCCCGGGGTCAGGGTCGGGGTGAAGGAGGGGTCGGCCTACGACCTTCACCTCACCCGGACGCTCTCCCGCGCCAGCATCGTGCGCGGTGCGGACGGGACGACGGTCTTTGCCGCGCAACGCCTGGAGGCGGCGGCCGGCATCAGGGAGCCGGTCACCGAGTTCGTGGCCAGCCACCCGGGACTCCGGCTGATCGACGGCGCCTTCATGCAGATCCGGCAGTCCGTTGGCGTCACCCGGGGCAAGTCCGCGCAGTCCCTGGCCTGCCTCACCGCGATCCTGGCCGATCTGAAGGCCAGTGGATTCATCGCCAGTTCGCTGCGCCGCTCCGGCCAGCGCGCCGTCATTCCCGAGGGATAAGGCCGGTCAGCCGCCACGAAGGCCATTATCCTCATGTTCACGTGCGGAAAACGGCTATATAAGCCGTTTTCCGCACGTGAACATGGCAAAACGAGGGCTGTACTCAGCTGTACAGGGCCTCGATGTCGGCGGCGAACTCGCGGGCGACGACCGCGCGCTTGAGGCTCAGCTTGGCGCTCAGATGGCCGCCTTCCTGGGTGAAGTCCCCGTCCAGGAGCCGGAACTTCCTGATCGACTCGGCCCGGGAGACCGCCTTGTTGGCGTCGTCAACGGCGGCCTGTAGCTCAGACAGCAGGTCCGCGTCGTTCTGAATGTCCTGGAAGGGGGGGTCGGCGGGCTTGCCCCGGTTGGCCAGCCAGCCGGACAGGGCCTCGGGGTCCAGGGTGATCAGCACGCCGATGTACGGGCGGCCCTCGCCGACGACCATGCACTGGCTGATCAGCGGGTTGCCGCGCAGCCGGTCCTCAAGCACGGCCGGGGCCACGTTCTTGCCGCCAGCGGTAACGATGATCTCCTTCTTGCGGCCGGTGATCGTCAAGAAGCCCTCGTCGTCGAGATTGCCCAGGTCGCCGGTCTGGTACCAGCCGTCATCCGTGAACGTCTCCGCGGTCGCCTGCTCGTTCTTCCAGTAGCCGGGGAAGACGATCTTGCCCTTGATCAGGACCTCGCCGTCGTCGGCGATCCGGACCGACACGCCCGGCAGTGGCCGTCCCACCGTGCCGATCTTCTGCCGGCTCGGCATGTTGACGGCGGCGGCCGGTGACGTCTCGGTCAGCCCGTAGCCTTCAAGGACGGTCACCCCGACCCCGCGGAAGAAGTGACCGAGCCGCGGGCTGAGCGCGGCTCCGCCGGAGATCGCCCAGCGTGCCTTGCCGCCGAGCGCGGCCCGCAGCTTGCCGTAGACGAGCCGGTTGAACACCGCGTGCTGGGCCTTGAGGCCAAGCCCGGGACCGGACGCCGCGTCCAGCTGCTCGCTGTAGCTGATCGCGACCCGCGCGGCGCGGGCGAAGATCGCGCCCTTGCCGTCGCTGGTCGCCTTCTGCTCTGCGCTGTTGTAGACCTTCTCAAAGACGCGTGGCACCGCGAGGATGAACGTCGGCTGGAAGGACGCGAGGTCGGGCAGCAGGTCGTTCATGTCCGAGCAGTGGCCAAGGACGATGCCACTCTCGAGCGTGGCCACCTCGATGATGCGAGCGAAGGTGTGCGCCAGCGGCAGGAACAGCAGCGTCGAGGAGTCGGGGACCGTGTGGAAGTCCGACAGCGGGCCCATGAAGGCGTTCCGCGCGTCAGCGAGCACGTTCTCGTGGGTGAGCTCGCACCCCTTGGGGCGGCCGGTGGTGCCGGACGTGTAGATGATCGTGGCGAGGTCGGCCGCCCCGGCGGCCGTGGCCCGCTCGGCGACGGCCTCGTGGGTGATGTCCGCGCCCGCCGCGACCAGGTCCTTCAGCGCCGGGTCGAAGCGCCAGACGTGCTCAAGGGCAGGGAGCCGGCCGCGCACGGCGGCTATCAGTGCCTCGAAGCCCTCGGTCTCCACGAAGACCGCCCTGGCGCCGGAATCCTGCAGGATCCACTCCGCCTGCTCGGCCGATGAGGTGTCGTAGATCGGCACGGGAATGGCACCCGCAGACCACAGGGCGTAATCGATCAGGGTCCATTCGTAACGGGTGTGCGACATGAGCGCTACCCGGTCACCGGACTCGACTCCGGCCGCGATGAGGCCGGCCGCGAGCGCGTACACCTCATCCCTGAACTGGCTAGTGGTGACGTCCTCCCAGGTGGCAGCCCCATTCTTGCGACGCATGATGACCGCCTGCGGCTGCTCGGCCGCGCGACGCGCAACCAGGTCGGCAAGGTTCGCCGTGGCGGGGATCTCCGCCAGGGCTGGGATGCTGTACTCGCGCACGGCTTCTCCGTTCCATTTGAAGGCCCCCCTAGAGTTTATTTCGCCAGAGTTTATTTTGGTCTAGTGAGAGTTCACGTAGTGAGTGACGTGCACGGAGCGGCCGACGCGCTGGCCGGGGCCGGTGGCGCGGACATGCTGATCTGCCTGGGGGACCTGCTGCTCTTCCTCGACTACGCCGATCCGGGCCAGGGGATCTACGCGGAGCTCTACGGCGAGGACTACACGCGACAGTACATCGCGCTGCGCACGGCGAAGCGGTTCGCCGAGGCTCGCCAGCTGACGCAGCGGCTGATGGCCGCCTCCGCCGCTGGCCACGCCGCGGGACCCGCCACTGGCACCGCCCCAGCCAGCCTGCGGACGTCGGCCGAGGTGATCATCCGGCGGCAGTACAAGGAGATCTTCGACGCGCTGCCCGAGCCGGCCTACCTGACCTACGGCAACGTGGACGTCCCCGAGATGTGGGACCGGTACCTGAAGCCGGGGCACCAGGTGGTCGACGGCGGGCGCGTGCAGGTCGGCCCGATCACCTTCGGCTTCGCCGGGGCCGGGCTGACCTCGCCCTACCGGACCCCGAACGAGATATCCGAGGCGGCCTTCAGCGCCAAGCTTGGGGCGATCGCCGCCGACGGGCCGATCGATGTCTTGTGCACGCATATCCCGCCGGCTGTTCCTGAGCTTCTCTACGACACGGTCGCTCGCCGCATGGAGACGGGGAGCGAGGCGCTGCTTGAGATGATACGGCGGGTGCGCCCGCGGTACGCATTCTTCGGCCATGTGCACCAGCCGCTGGCCCGGCGGGTCCGTGTCGGCCGCACCGAGTGCATCAACGTGGGCCACTTTCGTGCGACGCGGGTGCCGTTCGCGGTTGACCTCTAGCGGTACCGTTGCGGTTATGGGCAGTGAAGTTAGCGGCGCCACCGGCGGCACCGACCGGGGTGGCAGCGACCGCGGCAGCGATCCGATCGGCGACTTCCAGCGCTGGCTGATGCGCGCCGGGGCGCGCAGCGTGGGCCGGGACGTGGCCGACCGGGTGAAGACAACGCTGAACGGCGGCAGGCGGACCACCGGTGAGGTCTGGGAGATCGCGACCACCGAGCCGCCGCCGGACGAGGCACCCGAGTGCGCGTGGTGCCCGATCTGCCGGGCGGCCCGCCGGTACAGGGAATCGGCCGGCGGCGGTGGCTCAGCGGCCAGCGGGCCTGCTGCGAGCACACCGCCCGCCGGGCGGGGGTCACAGTTCGCCGGGGTCAGCGAGACGCTGGCGGGGCTGGCGCAGGACGCGTTCAGCATCTTCGACTCCGCGCTGCGCTCGGCGCAGCGGCCATCATCCCGGCCAGCCGACTCCCGGCCCGCCGGGCAGGCCCGTCCGCCATGGGCCAGCGCGACCACGGATGCGGGGACCGCTGCCTCCGACACGGCGACCGCAAGCCCGGATACGGGCACGGGATGGCCCGCCACGCCGTCCGAGCAGGGTGCCCCGGCAGAGGCGGCTTCTTCAGGCCCGGTCCTCGACGGTGCTCCCGTGGTGGACGATGCCCTGGTAGAGCCCAGTCCCCTGGTAGCGGACACCGCCTCGTCCAGCGGCACTGCCTCAGACCACGGCCCCGTCGTCGGGTCCCCGGTCCTTGGGGGGACCGCTGTCCATCCGCAGGACCAGGACGGCGAATCCGCCCACGAAGGCGGCGACCGCGAGGAAGGCGGCGAGGCCGGAGACGGTCCAGCCGACGACGGTCGCGATGATCAGGTAGAGCGGCCCGCCGAATAGCGCCAGCCAGGCGCCCTTGGTCACCGGCTCGAGCTTGGGCAGGGGCGGGGCCGGCGGCGGGATGTAGTGGTCGTCGGCCGGGTTGTCTGGGATCGGCGCGTCGCGTGGCCCGCGCCCCGGGCCGATGCCGCCTGGCGTCCCCGGGCGGGCCGGCTTGGCCGGGAATGGCGGGCCGGGCAAGGGCAGGTCATCCGTGAGCGGCGGAACCTCCCCGATCGGCTGGGTCTCAGGCAGCGGCGGAGTGTCCCCGAAGGGCGGCACGTCGGCGAGCACGCCCGGGTCTGACACCGAGACGCTGTCCGGCAGCGGGTCCGCCGGGGAGACGCGAACCGGGCCCGTCAGGTCTTCCCGCTCCGGCCACGGCACATCGCCGTCGCTGGCCGCCAGGGGCGCGTCATACTGGGCGACGAGCTCGAGCCATGCGGCCTCGTCACCCTCGCCGCCAGACCCGTCACCGCGGGCCATGCTGCCGTCCGGCATATCCCCGTTACTCACCGTTGCTTTCCTTATGCCCGATTCTCCGCCTGTTCCTGATGCTGCCCCCCGGCGAGCGCCGCGTGCTGGTTAATCCACTTCTGAGTCCCGTCGAAGATGACTGGAGCGTCGTTGTCGAGCGTTGCGACATGGTAGCTGTTCCCCAGCGGCCGAACCTCCACCGCTGGCAGCGCCGCGCGCAGTGCCTTCATGCTATTCGGCCCGACCACGTGGTCGACCGCGCTCCGGTACACCAGCAGCGGCTGGGTCACCTCCGGCAGGTGAGCGACAGTCAGCGCCCACATCGCGGGCAGCGTCGCCGCCGCCCGCACCGGAATCCGCGTGTAGCCGCCCTCATCGACGTCCGGCTTCTTGATGTCACCCGCGATGCCGCGCAGCGAGGGCACCAGGTGCTTGAGCACCGGCGCGAGCAGGAAAAGCGGGGTGTCACTGGCCAGCGACGGGTTCACGATGACAACCCCGCTGACCTTAGGGCCTTGCGTCTGGGCCAGCCGCAGCGCGAGGCACCCGCCCATCGAAAGCCCGGTGACGAAGACCTGCTCACACTGGCCGCTCAGGGCGAAGAAGGCCCGCTCAGCCTCGCTGTACCAGTCTTCCCAGCCCGTCCGGGCCAGGTCCTGCCAGGTCGTGCCGTGGCCGGGCAGCCGGGGCGCGCTGACGGTCAGGCCCGCTGCCGCCAGGTGCTCGGCCCACGGCCGGACCGTCCGCGGGCTGCCAGTGAACCCGTGCAGGACCAGGACGCCGACCGGGCCGCCGTCGTGGGCGAAGGCCTCGGCGCCGGGCTGGACCTCGCCTTGCCGGCTGTCATGCGAAGCAGGGGACATGTTCCGAATCGTCGCATGCCGAGGTGGCTCCGCGCACCTCTCACGGCCGATATAGCTGTTTACCCTTTTCTGCCGCGGCGCCGCGGGCACGGCTCAGGCCCCAGGTGCGCGCGGGACGTGGCACCATGTGTAGGTGTTCTACTGGGTAGTCAAGTACACGCTGGGCATCGCCCTCAAGGTCGTGTTCCGGCCATGGTCGCGAGGGCGGCGCAACCTGCCGCGACGCGGACCGGTCATCCTCGCGAGCAACCACCTGTCGTTCGCCGATCACTTCTTTGGCCCGCTGCCGCTGCCGCGCATGGTCGTGTTCCTCGCCAAGGCCGAGTACTTCACCCGGCCGGGGTTCATGGGCCTGGTGAGCAAGGCGTTCTTCAGCGGCACCGGGCAGATCCCGATCGACAGGACCGGCGGCGAGGCGAGCGAGCGGGCCTTGCGGTCGGGACTGCGGGTGCTGGCCCAGGGCAAGGTGCTCGGCATCTACCCAGAGGGCACCAGGTCGCGGGACGGGAAGTTGCACAAGGGCCGGACCGGGGTGGCGCGCCTTGCCCTGGAGTCTCGTGCGCCCGTCGTGCCCTGCGCCATGATCAACACGTTTGAGTTCCTGCCCTCAGGCTCGTTCCGTCCCGACTTCCGGCTCAGGCCCGGCGTGATCTTCGGCGAGCCGCTTGACTTCTCGCGCTACTTCGGCAAGGAGACCGACCGGGTCGTGCTGCGCGCCGTGACCGACGAGATCATGGAGGCGATCCACAAGCTGTCTGGCCAGGAGTACGTCGACGTCTACGCCAAGAAGGGCGCGACGGAGGATAACGGCAGCACGGACGACGAGACGTCGAAGTAAGCCGCGGCGGTGGCGGGGCCGCTAAATTATCGTCGCCTTCTGTTCTAGTTGTGGCTATTGCAACCTTGGCTGCAATCGCTAGGCTTTGCCTCATGCGAGTCGGAGTCCTTACCGGTGGCGGCGACTGCCCTGGGCTGAACGCCGTGATTCGTGCCGTAGTTCGTCGCGGCGTGCAGGAATTCGGGCTGGAGTTCGTCGGCTTCCGCGACGGATGGCGCGGCCCTCTGGAAGCGGACACCATGCCGCTTGACGTCCAGGCGGTACGGGGCATCCTGCCACGCGGCGGGACGATCCTCGGCTCGTCGCGGACCAACCCGCTGAAGGATCCCAGCGGGGTCAAGCGGATCAAGGACAACCTGGCGGGCCTGGGCGTGGACGCGCTCATCGCCATCGGCGGTGAGGACACCCTCGGAGCCGCGGGCCGCCTGCACGAGGAGGGCATCCGGGTCGTTGGCGTGCCTAAGACGATCGACAACGACCTCGGCGCCACCGACTACACCTTCGGCTTCGACACGGCCGTGAACATCGCGATGGAGGCGATCGACCGGCTGCACACCACGGCCGAGAGCCACCACCGCGTGCTGATCGTCGAGGTCATGGGCCGGCACGTCGGCTGGATAGCGCTGCACGCTGGACTGGCGGGCGGCGCGAACGTGATCCTCATCCCCGAGCGCCCATTCGACATGGACAAGGTGGTCGAGTACGTCGAGCACCGGTTCGAGACCCGGTACGCCCCGATCGTCGTGGTCGCCGAGGGCGCCCATCCGGGGCAGGAGGACCTGGACGTGGCGTCCGACTCGCTTGACGCCTTCGGGCACGTGCGACTCGGCGGGATCGGACAGCGCCTGGCCAGCGAGATCGAGAAGCGCACCGGCAAGGAGGCCCGCTGCACCGTCCTGGGCCACATCCAGCGCGGCGGGACGCCTTCGGCGTTCGACCGGGTCCTGGCGACCCGCTACGGGCTGCACGCGATAGGCGCGGTGCACGACAACGCCTGGGGCAGCATGGTCGCCCTGCGCGGCACTGACATCGTCCGCGTCCCCATCGCCGAGGCGACCCGTGAGCTGAAGTACGTGCCGGCCGAGCGCTACGCCGAGGCGGAAGTCTTCTTCGGCTGACGCCTGATGCCTGATGCCTGATGCCTGATGCCTGACGGCTTCGGCAGACGCCAGGCAGCTTCGCGTGACGCCTGATGCCTGACGGCATCGGCTGGCGCCTGACGGCGGGCTGCCCGCTACTCGGGGCGGCCCGCCGCTGGCCTCTGCGCCGCGGGCTGCCCATTCAGGCCGCTTCTTTTCCTGGATCTCCTGGCCGGGCTTGCCATCGGCGCTCGGCCGCGTATACTCGTCTGCGAGTGTACTCGTATACGAGGACTCGCAGACGAGCATCCACCAGCGAGGTGGCCCGCCAACCGAGGCGGGCCGGCGCAACGAGGCGGGCCGGCGAGCCCGGGCGGGTCGTCGGCCGGGCGGTGGCAAGGCGCGGAAGGCGGGAGGCACATGGCCAAGCGACGCAAGGTCAGCAACCTACTGGCGCTCGCCCTGCTGTCCATGCTGGCCCAGCAGCCGATGTACCCGTATGAGATGGCCCAGACGCTCAGGGCTCGCGGCAAGGACCGGTCCATCAAGATCAACTGGGGATCGCTCTACACCGTCGTGCAGAACCTCGAGAAGAACGGCTTCATCGAGACGGTCAGCACCGAGCGCGAGGGCCGGCAGCCCGAGCGCACCACCTACCGGATCACCGAGGCGGGCAAGGAGGAGCTGGGCGACTGGCTCCGCGAGCTGATCGGCATCCCTGAGTGGACGCCGACGCCGTTCGAGGCGGCCCTGTCGGAGGCGGCGATCATGGGCCCCGATGAGCTCATGAGCCTGCTGGCCCAGCGGCTGACCACGCTGGAGTCAGACAACGAGGCCAGTCGGGCCGAGCTCGAGCAGATTGCCCGGCGCCTGCCCAGGCTGCTGCTCATCGAGGCGGAGTACAAGCTGGCCCTGCGGCTGGCCGAGGCCACCTGGGTGCGCGAGCTGCTAGGGGAGATCGCCGATGGCGTCATCGGCGACCTGGAGGCCTGGCGGCACATGCACAAGACCGGTGAGATCCCGCCGGATCTCATCGAACTGGACGAGCAAGCCAAGAGGGGGTGGCCGGAGCCAGTCGAGGAACAGTAAAGGACCCCGCGCCGCGGTGCGGCAACACCACGGCACGGGGTCGTAACCCAGTCATCAGCGAGTCCCCTGATGGAGACGGCAGCTAGGACAAGGCCCATTGACGAGTCTAGCCGGAACCTCCTCACGGGACCCCGATCACGCGCGCCGGCGGTTGCGTCCGCCAGCGCGGCTCAGCACGCACATCGGAGGTTTCAGAACGTCATGCAGACAACGCATGCCGCCGAGGCCACAGGCCTCGTCAAGACGTACCCCATGCCCCGGGGCTCGGCCGGAGACAGCGCGAGGAAGGCCAGGGTCAGCGCCCTCGACGGCCTCACCCTCTCGGTCCCGCGCGGGACCATATTCGCCCTCGTCGGCCCGAACGGAGCAGGCAAGTCCACCACTGTCAAGATCCTCACCACCCTGGCCAGGCCGGACAAGGGCCGCGCGCGCGTCGAAGGCCTCGACGTGCTGGCTAGCCCGGCCGCCGTCCGCCGGATCATCGGCGTCGTCGGCCAGCGCTCTGGCGCCGACCCCGGTGCCACCGGCCGGGAGAACCTGATCCTGCAGGCGCACCTGTTCGGCCTGGGCACCCGGGCCGCCGGGGAGCGGGCCGACGAGCTCCTTGAGCGCTTTGACCTGCTCAAGGCGGCCGGCCGGTTCGTCAAGGGCTACTCAGGCGGCATGCAACGGCGCCTGGACGTGGCGCTCGGCCTGGTGCACCGGCCGCGGGTGCTGTTCCTCGACGAGCCGACCACCGGCCTTGACCCGGAGGCACGGGCCGCGATGTGGCAGGAGATCAGCCGCCTGGCCACCAGCGAGCAGCTGACGGTCCTGCTCACCACGCACTACCTGGAGGAGGCCGACCGGCTCGCGGACACGGTGGCGATCATCGACAGTGGCCGCGTGGTGGCCCAGGGGACCCCGGCCGCGCTGAAGCAGGACATCGGCGCCAGCACGCTGGACGACGTCTACCTGCACCACGCCGGCCGCCGCTTCGAGATGGCGCAGGACGCACCGCGCCGGGCGGGCGCGGGCGGGGACGACGCGGGTGAGGAACCGGGCCCGTCATCGGAGGCGAGGATGGTGGCCCGCTCATGACGACGATCACCGTCTTCCCCGCGACCAGGGCCAACGGCGGCCCGCTGGCCGACACCTGGTACCTGACGGGCCGAAAGCTGCGGGCTCTGGCGCGGCAGCCGATGCTGATCATCTTCGGCGTTGTCCAGCCAGCGATCTGGCTGTTCCTGTTCGGTGAGCTGTTCCACAAGGTCATCGACATTCCCGGGTTCGCCTACGGCGGCTCATTCCTCGCCTACCTCGTGCCCGGCACGGTCGCGATGAACGCGATGTCGAGCAACATGTGGGCGGGCATGACCGTGATCGAGGAGATCGAGCGGGGCACCCTCAACCGCCTTCTCGTCACTCCGGCGAGCAGGCTCGCGATCATGAACGCCGCGGTCGTTGAGCAGGCCGTCAGCACGGTCGTGCAGACGCTGATCATCGTCGGGCTCGGCCTGGCCGGGGGAGCGCGCTACCCCGGCGGCGTCGGCGGCGTCATCATCGTGGTGGTGGCGGCAATCCTCGTGGGAGTCATGTGGGGCGGCCTGTCCAACATGACCGGGATGCTGCTGCGCTCGCGTGAGGCGGTCATCGCCGTCTACACGTTCTTCATGCTGCCGCTGATGTTCTTGTCCTCGGCGTTCATGCAGCCCAGCCTCATGCCCGGCTGGATGCAGGCCATCGCCAGCCGTAACCCGCTCAACTGGGAAGTCCAGATCGGCCGGTCCGCCCTGTCAGCGGCTCCCGACTGGTCCGGCATCGCCCTGCGCTGCGGCGGCCTGGCGCTGCTGGCGGTCATCGCCGTGGCCATCTCGGTCACGACGTTCCGCTCGTACGCCAAGAACACCTGACCGCTCCATCCCCACCGGCGGCGCCCCTGTCCTTCCCCTGCGGAACGGGCCGGGGCGCTGCCCTACCCCAGCCTCCCCGCTCCCAAGTCCTGCTCGCGCATGTCCCGCTCGCGAGTCCCCGTCTCGCATGTCCCGGTCTCGCATGTCCCGGCTCGTAAGTCCCGCTCCCGCATGTCCTGCCCGTTAGTCTCGCCCCGTGATGATGGCCCCGTGCCGCCACGTACTTACCGCCCCTCGTTCCCGTTCCCCGTCAGCCCGCGATCCCGAGGGCGGCGGGTCGAGTCCATGGCCCCGGCGGATGGTCGTCCACGGGGAGCCAGAGCATCGGCTGCGCGTCCGCGAGCGCGGGCTCGAAGCGCTGCTCCCACGGCAGGTTGCCATCCTGGTCAGCCCAGGCGACCTGGAACATCGGCGGCCTGATGTAGCCGTGGAACTCGTCGGAGGCATAGAACAGGGCGGTCAGCCGCCAGCTCGGGTGGATGTCCCTGATCGCGAGCCTGCTCGCGCACGCATCGTCGATCTCGTCGCCTGCGCTGAGGAAGTCCTCGTCGGCGACCCGCTGGCACAGCATCTTGGCGATGACGGCGAGCTGGGTCAGGGGGCGGCCGAAAATGGCGATGTCGGGATGGCCGTAGCTGGCCCACAGGCCAACGCTGTAGGCCCAGGGCGGCGTCCCGTCACCGCCGGGCACGCCGGGAACCGCCCAGCCGGTAGCGGCGACCTGGGTGAGGATCCACTGCATGCAGGCGGAATCGGCGTCGCTGTCGGCGCGGGCATGGCCGGCGCCGTCGCGTCTGTTCCTTGAGAGCTTCAGCTTCATGAGAACACAGTAACGAAGGGGACCGACATTCCAGCCTGCCCCGCGGGCATCGGGCGCCGGCGGGTTACGGCGCCACCAGCGCGCCGGCAATGGCGTCGACCGGCGCCACCTTCGCCTTCAGCTCGGCGCTCAGGCCGTAACGAGCCGCCAGTGCCTCAGCCGAGTAGTAGCTGACGTTCGTCTGGCCGCCGTCCGCCCAGATCAGCAGCTTCAGCGGCAGGTCGAGGGCCGCCAGCGGCTCGGCGTCCATGACCGGCGTGCCCGCGGCCGGGTTTCCGAAGATCACCAGGACGGTCTCGCGCAACCGCAGCCCGGCGTCGCGCGCCTCCTTGCCCTGGTCGATTACCGAGAACACCTTGACGCCCCTGGCAGACAAGATCTCCGTCAGCCGCGAGACGGTGTCCGCGACCGATCGCGGGCTCGCCTTCGTGGTTACCTCGGCTTCGGTCCACGTGGTCATGCCTGGCCTCCCTCGTCCCCGGCCGTCCGGGCCAGCCTCACTGTAGCGCCGCCCCGTGCCCGGGCGACGCTCGGCTCGTGCGGCGCCGGCGGGCCACGGCGGCGCTGGCGGATTTGGGTACAGGTTGCTTGAAATGCCCCCGAGCAGGGCAATGAGGCGGTTAGCATTGCGATACGTCGCAATCCGCCAAAGAGACCCGTGACGAAGTGGTGGCCATAAACCCCCTTAAGAAGGCCTCAGCGGTAGCTGCCCACCGGTTCTTCCTGGGTGCGCTGCCCTATCTCGTCATGGGCGCGGTCGCGGGCGTCGAGTTGTCCCCGCAGCGGTACATGGGCTTCTTGTGCCTGCTGTCGCTCGGGCCGGCCCTCGCGTCCGTCTCTCGGCGCACGCTGCCGACGGCCATGATCGGCGCCGAGGCGGTGGCGCTTTCACTCGGCATCTCCTGGTACGACCGCTTCTTCCAGATGCAGCACGGGATAATCCCGACCCTCACGATCATCGGGGTGACCGTCGTCGGCATCATCGCCAGCGCCGGGCGCCAGCGCCGGGAAGCCGAGTTGCGGCTCAGGGAGCGGGAACTGTCGGATCTCCGTACGGTCGCGGAGATGGCGCAGGCGGTCTTGCAGCGGCCCGCGCCGCGCGAGGTGCCGGGAGCGGAGATCGCCGTCCGCTACATGTCAGCGACCGCCGCCGCCCGGATCGGGGGCGACTTGTACGAGGTGATCAGCACGCCCGCGTGGGTGCGCCTCATCGTCGGGGACGTCCAGGGGAAGGGCATCGGCGCGGTGCGCACGGCGTCCATGGTGATCGGCGCCTTCCGCGAGGCGGCCTACGATGCGCCCGACCTGCCGCAGATCGCCGCGCGCATCGAGCAGAGCATGAGCCACCAGGCGGCCGAGCAGGAGTTCGTGACCGCCGTCATCGCCGAGATGACCCCGGGCAGCGCCACGATCGAGATCCTGAACTGCGGCCACCCGTCACCGCTGCTTGTACGGGACGGGGAGGTGGCGCTGGCGGACTCGCCCGACCCGTGCCCGCCGCTTGGGCTGTCCTCACTGGCCGAGGGACCCAGGGTCGCCGACACCTGGCCCTTCGGCGGCGGTGACCAGATCCTCTTCTACACCGACGGGATCAGCGAGGCGCGCGACGCGACCGGCGCCTTCTTCCCGCTGCTGCCGCTGTGCGGGCCGGTCCTTGCGGGCAGCGACCCGGAGGCGGCCCTCGACCTGATCAAGGACCAGGTGGTCAGGCACGTGGGCCATACGCTCACCGACGACGCGGCGATGCTGCTGGTCAAGAGCACCGAGGTCGCGAGCTGCCCGGTCGGCTCGCCGGCCATGGGCGTGCCGGCGCCGCCCGGTGCCGTGCCCGTCCAGGGCGCGCTGAAGCCGGAGCGGAACGGCCACGGCGCGCCGGCCGTCGACGCCCGCAGCGCGAGCGCCCCGTAGTGCTAGTCATCCGCCCCGGCCTGCGCCAGCAGGGCGGTCGCGGGGCTAGCCTGGACCGGGCCAGCCAGCTGGTCATCCGAGCGGATCGTCCGGATGTCACGCGGGATCAGCGCCAGCGATGAGGCGACCGCCATCAGGGCGGCCGCGGCGAACTGGGTGGAGGACACCCCGATCGCGGCGCTGAGCGGCCCGGCGATCAGCGCGCCAGCCGGCATCGCGGCCATCGAGCCGAGGGCGTCGTAGGACGATACCCGGGCCAGCATGTCCGAAGGGATGCGCGTGGTCATCGCCACCGTCCACTGCACCATCATCACCTCCGTGAGGATGCCGAGGGCCAAGACGACAAGGCAGATCACCGGCAGTGGCAGGACCAGGCCCAGGCACGCGGGGGACAGCGCCAGCGCGCCACCGGTGCCCACCACCAGCAGCATGGGCCGCCGCGGCGTGTAGCGCAGCGACGCGATGCCGCCGAGGATGAGGCCAACCCCCTCCGATGCGGTGATCGCGCCCCAGGCTGCCGGGCCGCCGAGGTGCTGGCGCGCCACGACCGGCCCGAGCACCTGGAATCCCGCGTTCCACGACATCATGACCAGGCAGTACTGGATGACGGTGGCCCACAGCCAGGTGTGGCTGCGGAACTCGGTCCAGCCTTCCCGCAACTCGCGCAGCATGCTGGGCTGGTGCTCGCTCGCGGCCTGCCGCTGGCCCGCGCGGCCGCTGATGCCAAGCAGCAACGGGACCGACCCGCTCACGCACACCCCGGAAAGCAGCAGCGACCAGCCCGGCCCCACCGCCGCCACGATCACGCCGCTGGCCGCGGCCCCGGCCATCTGGCCGGTGTTCATCGCCATCCGGCTGAGCGAGCTGGCCTCCTGCAGCAGCCCCTGCGGGACCACCCGCGGCAGCAGCGCCTGCGAGGCCGGGTAGAACATCGCGGTCCCGGTCCCGGTCAGTGCCTCGAGGGCGATCATCGCCCACAGCGGGGGATGGGTGGTGAGCACCAGCAGGCCGAAGCCGCCTTCTCCGGCCATGATCGCCAGGTTCGCGCCAATGAGCACCGCCTGCGGCGAGAACCGGTCAGCCAGCACGCCGCCGATGAGCGCGAACAGCAGCGTGGGCGCGATCTGGGCGGTGAGCACGTAGGACAGGTCAGTCGGGGAGCCGGTGGTGTTCAGCACCGCGAAGGAGACCCCGACCAGGGAGAAGCCAACGGCTGACATGGCCAGCAGCCGGTCGCCTAGCAGCAGCCTGAAGTCCCGGATGGCGAGCACAGGGAAGCGATGCGCCAGGCCAGGAGCGAACACACGAGGCCATGGCATCGCGAACATCCGATCTCATGCAAACAGGGAAACGACTGAGCCTAAATGACATGCCCGCGGACGGGCAATCTAATTTCCCGCCCGTGGCGTTTCCCGCCTGCTGAGCGCCGCGGCTACCGCTGCTGATGATGGTGACGGTGCTGCGGCCCGCCGTCCGCCCAGTAGGACCGCGCGTGCGCCACGTTGATCATCGCGATCGCGACCCAGACGAACAAGATCGTCACCACCTGAGCGGGAGCGCTGCCCACATTGGACGAGATCACGGCGGTCGCGCCGACGCCGAGTCCCATCGAGGCGATCGCCAGGACCGCGTTCACCACCGACGCGCCGGTGCCACGGCGCGCGAGCCCTGGCCCGGCCGCCTGCGGGAGCGGTGGCTGGGCATGCTGGGGCGCGGCCATCTGCAGCGGCGGGAGCTGCCCTGGCGCCGGCGGGTGCGGCATGGGGGGCGGACCAGGAACCGGGGACGGCCCGGGCTGCCCGGAGCCCCGCAGGCGCGCGTCCACCCGCTTGTCGATCTCCTCGCCGATCCGCTCGATGAGGCCCTCGGCGACCGCCGACTCATACCGGGGGCCAAGTTCCGCGTGGGCGGCCACAGAGGCGGCTATCTCCTCGCGCGCGTCAGAGTTCACGAGCACACGTTATGTCGCAATGATGAGGTGGCGCAAGGAGGTCGGCCACCGGGTCCACGGTGAGGCTAGCCCCCCAGGGGCGGCCAGCCTTCAGGCGGCGGTATCCGGGGTCCCCGCTCAGCCGGAGCGGGGACCCGGATGATCGCCGGGGGCCTAGCCGATCGTGGGCGTGCCGGACCCGACGGCCATCGCGAAGATGTGCAGTGCGGTGATCCCGTTCCCGACGTCCGCGCTCACCGTGGGCAGCGTGACCGATGCCACGGTCTTCCCAGCTTGCAGCGGCACCGAGGCGAAGTAGATGCTGACCGGGTGGTCGGTCTGGGTACTGCTGGTGAAGTTCCAGCTCGTGGTGGTGGTCGCGACCTGGTCGCCCGACACCGGGGCGTTGTTGTACCAGTCCGCCATGACCAGGCTGTAGGACTGGGTGCTGCCGTCGGTGTAGGTGATCGTGCCGGTCCCGCTGGCCGCACCGAACGCGCCCGCGCCGAGGAAGCCCAGGTCGGTCCCGGATCCGGACTCCTCGATCGTCTGCCCGTCAGCGATCACGTCGTTGACCGTGCCGACGGCGGCGGGCCAGCTGAACGTGGTCCCGCCGAACGTGGCCTGGCCGCCGGCGGTCAGCGGGGTGGGAGTTCCCGCGGCCAGCGCCTGGGCCGAGAAGCTGTCCCCGGTCCCGTCGAAGTCGCCCGCCGCCTGGTTGGCGTTGTCGCTGATCCCGACGTTGTCATAGGCGGCGGCGAGCGAGGAGTACGGCGCTCCGGTCGTCGGCGTCCCCGTTCCCGTGGCCATCGCGAAGATGTGCATGGCCGTGGTTCCGCCCGCGTTAGCCAGCACCGGCAGCGTGACCGACGACACCTGCTTGCCCTTCTCGAGCGGCACCGAGGCGAAGTAGATGCTGACCGGGTGGTCGGTCTGCGTGCTGCTGGTGAAGTTCCAGTCTGAGGTCGTGGTCAGGAGCTGGTTGCCGACCGCGGGGGTACCCGAGTACCAGTCGGCCATGTTGAGGTTGAACGACTGGCTGCTGCCATCGGCGTAGTGCACCGTGACCGTGCCGCTCGCGGTGCCGTTCTGGCTGGCGCCGAGGAACCCCAGGTCGGTCCCTGACCCGGACAGGGCGACGGTCTGGCCTCCGGTGACCACGTTGTCGGGGCTTCCCGACGCGGCCGTGGGCCAGGTGAACTTCGTGCCGCCGATCGTGACCTGGCTGCCCGGAGTGAGCTGGGTCGGCGTGCCTGCGGCCAGCGCCTGGGCGGAGTAGCTGTCGCCGTCCCCGTCGTAGTCGGCCGCCGCCGGGCTGGCGTTGTCGCTGATGCCAGTGTTGTTGTACGCGGCGGTGAGCGAGGAATACGGGACGGTCGCCGTGGCCGACGCCTCCACCAGGCCGCCGTGGTCGCCTGGGCTGCCCGCCGCGGGCCGGACCGTGAGCTGCAACGTGCTGCTGCCGGGGTGGGCGCTGGCCGGTGCGAGCACCTGGAAGTGCTCGGTGACGGTCTGGCCTGGCGCCACCGTGACCGGCGCGGGCCTGCTCGCGGTCCAGCCTGCCGGAACCTTCAGCGTGAACTGGGCACGCGGCATCGCGTAGTCGCCGTGATTGACCAGGGTGGCGGTCACCGTGGCGGCAGAGCCCGCGGTCACTGTGGCCGGGGTGGTGAGGGTGGCATAGCGGGCCCCGACGGTGCGATCGACCCTGAACTGGCCGCGCAGCGGCAGGTTGGCCAGGGCCGAGGAGTCGCCGACGTCGACGCCGAACGTGCCATCGGGGAGCACCCAGCCGTTGGCCGTGTCGCTGAAGTACGACAAGTCCTGGCCGGTGAGGGTGAAGTGGACGGTCGTGGACTGCCCCGGCTTCAGCGTGACCTTCTGGAATCCCTTGAGCTGGCGCGGCGGCTCGCCCGCCGCGGCCGGGTCGTCGAGGTAGAGCTGGGCCACGTCGGAGCCCGCCACCTTGCCCGTGTTGGTAACGGTGGCGGACGCAGTGACCTGGGTCCCTGACTGCCCGTTGCAACCGCAGGCGAGTGTTCCCGGATTGGACGTCCCGTTCTGCACATCCTGGGGGGTAATCCTCAGGTGGCTGTAGGCGAACGTGGTGTAGGACAGTCCGTAGCCGAACGGGAACAGCGGCGTCTCGTTGCTCGCGTCGTAATAGCGGTACCCGACGTCGATGCCCTCGGAGTACTGCACCTCGCCGCCGGTCCCTGGGAACTGGCTCGGGGTGGACGCGGGCACCTGCGAAAGGTCGGTGGGGAAGGTGACCGGCAGGTGGCCGCCCGGGTTGGTCTGGCCGAACAGCACCGACGCCAGCGCGGTGCCGTTGCTCTCCCCCGGGTACCAGGCGTCGACCACCGAGGACACCTGGCCAATCCAGGGCATGGTCACCGGGGCGCCCGCGTCCACGACCACGATCGTGTGCGGGTTGGCGGCGGCGACCGCCGAGATCAGCTCGTTCTGTGCCGACGGCAGGTTCAGGCTGGCGCGGTCGGCCGCCTCGGACTCGGTATCGTCCGATACGACGACCACGGCGGTGGAGGCCGACTTCGCCGCCGCGACCGCCTGTGCGATTGATGGCGCGAGGTCGGACGGGGTGGCCCAGCTCAGCGCGGCCGACGGGCCGCCGCCGGAAAGCGACAGCGTGTAGGTCTGGCCGGCCGTCAGGTTCACGCTGACCGAGTAGGTCGAGACCGGCGGGGTGCCCGGGTTAGCCAGGATTTCCTGGCCGTTGAGGTACAAGTTGGTGGGCGTGTACGACCCCGGGTTCTGGAACGCGAGCACGTAGGTGCCGGTCTCGGGAGCGGTCAGCGTGCCGGTGTAGCTCGCGCCGTAGCCCGTCGCCGCGTACGCCGGGGTCAGGTCGCTGCCCGGGATCGGCGACAGGGACGTGTCCGTCGGCAGCCCCTGCGCGTACTGCACCGAGGTCCCCGCCCCGGCCGCGGCCTCGATCCCCTGCAGCGGCGTCACGTTGAACGGTGAGGTCACGTAGGCGCTGCCGCCGCCAGTGTCGACCGGTGCGGCGGAGGCGGCCGGGCCGATCACCGCCACGGTGCCGCCCCCCTTGGCCGCCAGCGGCAAGGTGCGGCCGCTGTTCTTCAGCAGCACCGTGCCCGCCTCGGCGACCGAGGTGGAGACCGCCTGGTCGGCGGGGGTGGTGACGACCGTGCTTGTTGACCCGGTCGGCGGGTTGTTGAACTCGTTGAACTTGAACATCTCGGTCAGGATGCGGCTGACCATGTCGTTGAGCGTGGCCATGGAGACCTGGCCGTCCTGCACCGCCGACTGCAGCGCCGGCCCGTAGAACTGCGCGGAGGGCATCTCCTGGTCCATGCCCGCGTCCGCCGACTGCACGGTGGAATGGGTCGCGCCGTAGTCCGAGGTCACGAAGCCCGGGTAGCCCCAGTCCTGGTCCAGCGTGGTCTGCATCAGGTACTGGTTCTGGCAGGCGGCCTCGCTGTTGATCGTGCTGTAGGCGCACATCACCGAGGCCGCGTGCGCCTGCGTCGTCCCGGCTTCGAACGCGGGCAGGTAGATCTCGTTCAGCGCCCGGGTGCTCACGATCGCGTCGTCGGCCGGGGTGTTGCGGTTCGTCTCCTGGTTGTAGACGGCGAAGTGCTTGATCTGCGCCATCTCGCCGGTGCTCTGCACCCCGTCGACGTCCGCCACCGCCAGCGCGGAGTTCAGGTACGGGTCCTCGGTGTAGGCCTCGAACGAGCGTCCCCAGCGCGGGTCGCGGTCGATGTTCACCGTCGGCCCGAGGTCGATCATGGCTCCCTTGGCCCGCTCCTCCGACCCGACGACCTGCCCGTACTGGTAAGCCATCGAGGGGCTGAACGAGGCGGCCAGGGAGGCGGCGGCGGGCATCTGCGTCACGCCAGTCAGGCCGTCGCCCACGCCGACCGGGCCGTCTTCCTCGCCGATCGCCGGGACGCACAGGCTCGGGATGGCCGCGATGTAGAAGACGTAAGGCTCGCTGGTCCCGGCCCCGGTCACCATGTTGATCTTGTCGGCCAGCGTCATCTGCGCCATGAGCATCGACACGCGCTTTTGCACGGGCAGCGACTGGTTGAGCCAGGGACAGGAGGCGGTGTCCGCCGCCGTCCTTGTCGTTGCCTGCGCCGCCTGGGCGGCGCCCGAGGAGGGGGCCGCGAGCGCCGCGAGCGGCAGCGCAAGCGCCACCGCGGCTGTCGCTACTATCCTGCACATCCAGCGATTTCTCGCGCCTGGCAACGACTTCACGACAGCCTCCCAGCTAATGCCCAGCAGTCACGTCATGTCGTAGTCAAGCCCGGCACGGGGAGGGCGACAATAGCCCCCGTCATTAAAAAAGCGTTAATGTCGGCGTTAAAAAACTGTTAACAGATATGGGTGCTGGGCCTGACGGGACTCCAGCGCCAGGATCGCGCCGTTCGACGATGGCGCCCGGGCGCCCAGCTGCCCGGCCCCCAGCTGCCCGGCCCCCAGCCGTCCCGCCCCAGCCGCCCGGCCGCCCAGCCGCCCGGCGAGGGCGGGCCGGGCGGCCGGGCCACGTTGTTACCAGGGGGCCTTGAAGGCCCGGCTGGCGATCGCCTGGTTGGGGGCGCGCGTTACTGCCGCGGGGCTTTCCGCGTTGCTCCCGGCGGCGCCTCCGCCAAACGCGGAGTTCAGGGGGTTGACCTGCCCGATGTTGGGGACCCAGAAGCCCGCGACGTCCAGGATCACGTGCGTGGTCGCCGTCGTGGTGACCGCGATCGAGTCGGTGATGGTCGAGCTGAAGGTGTGGCCGATCCCGCTCACGATCATGTTCGCGATCGTCCAGCCCTTTTGGAAGTTGATGGACGAGGCGTTGGGCGTGGCGCCACCGGGCCACACGATCGCGTCGCCGCCCGCCTCCGTGCCGGTCACGGTGAGGTTCACGCTCAGCGCGTTACCGAAGAAGACCAGGCTGGTCAGGTTGATGTGGATGGTCTTGCCCTTGAGCAGCTGGCCCGTGCTGGCGAGCTTGCCTGAGGAGTCAAGGATCGACTTGCGCAGGCTGCTCGTCCGCGTGTCCAGGATCCGGACCGGCGAGCTCAGTGGCACGAAGCTGTTCGAGGTGGCGTCGGTGTGCACGGTCGCCGGAGCCGGGCCCTGGCTGGTCGCGTGCGTGAACCACAGGTTGCCGTCGCCGGTGGCCACCAGGTCGCCGGCGACGGTGCTACCGGACGGGACGACCAGCGTTGTCGCGGCGGGGGTAAGCCGCAGCGAAGGGCTTGCCTCGCCGTTGTTGTTGCTGTCGGTGCCGGTGCTGCCGCTGTTGCTGAGGATCAGCGTCGGCGTCGCGCTGGCGTTGCTCGTCGCGTCGATCTCGGTCGCCGGCGAGTCCGTTGCGAGCACATTCTGGTTGCCCTGGAGCACAGGATCCCCGGTGGACGCGTCCGCGGTGCCGGACATCGCCGCTCCGGCCGCGGTCGCCCCGACCACGCCGGCGAGCGCGATGCCGCCCCGCGTCAGCAGTGAGCGCCGCCCGACCCGGCGCTCGTCATCAACCGTCCCCGCTGAGGTCTTTCGCTTCACTTCTTTACCACTTCTCTAGAGTGTGAAGAATCCGCCGCTTTGGGCGGAAATCAAACGCGAGGCGACTTTATCAGAGCCAGCGGATGAGCGAGTTGGTGTTAGCGACGGATTCATGCCCGTCTGCCAGGAACCGGGCCTGCCCAGCCAGCCAGCCGTCGACAATACGCAGAAAGGAAGCGGGCGCGGTCCACGCGGTGGGGTGCATTGTTACCCCTGAGGCGTTCGAGGCCGCTCCGAGGTCGCCAGGAACGAGTAACCCCTTAGCCCGGGCATAACGGTTCGTCCCCCGGTCCAGCCTCACCTAGACCGGGGGAGACGGGGCCGTCAGGGGCGCATCGCCGCGGGCAGCACCCCGCGGAAGAACAGCGCGATGAGGATCAGGTAGGCCAGCAGGACCAGTGTCCAGGCCAGGTTGTGCCGGATCACCTGTCCCTCGCGGCGGACGAAGCTGCTGGTCGACACCCCGACGCTCGCGGTCTGCGGGGCGATCGGCTTGCCGATCTCGGCCCCGACCGAGTTGAGCGAGGGCAGCAGCAGCGGCGGCATGTGCAACAGCCCGCCGAGCGAGTACTGGAACCCGCCGAATAGCGCGTTGGTGGACGTGTTGCTGCCGGAAAGCGCCACCCCGATCCACCCGACGATCGGCGCCAGGATCAGGAACGTCGGCCCGATCTGGGCGAAGCCGTGGGCCATCGTGTTCGCCATGCCCGAGTAGTTGAACACGTCCGCCAGGCCGAAGATGATCGGCGCGACCAGCAGCGCGCCCCACATCTGCGAGAACGTGGTCCGGAAGACGTCGCCGATGACAGCCGGCCGCACCCGCAGCGCGATCGCGATGAGGATCCAGGAGACCGCGATCCAGGTTCCTGCGACGGCTGGCGCGAACGACCAGGACACGCTGGCGGCCTTGCCCGACAGCGAGCTGACCGCGTCGACGGCCGGCTTGACGAAGTTGTAGTCGCTCAGGTGCGACCACGGGCCGGTGGCGGCCACGACGACGGCGATCAGGATGAAGAACGGCACCAGCCCCCGCATGGCCTCCCTGGCGGTGACGGTCTCGGCCGGCGGGGCGTCCGCGCCGCCCTCGGGGTTGACCGGCACGCCGCCGAAGCCGAGGGTCTCCCTGGGCCGCCAGAACCGCAGCAGCAGCAGCACGCAGCCGAAGGAGACGACCGCGCCGATGATGTCGGGCAGGTACGGGCCGAGCCACTGCGACGTCGGGTACTGGCCGAGGATGTACGACAGGGACCCCACGACGGCAAGCGGCCACGCGCCGCGCAGCCCGCGCCGCCCGGTGACCAGCACGATCAAGATCCACGGTGGCAGCAGCGCGAGTATCGCCACGATCCGGCCGATCGACGCCGACAGCTCGTCGAGCGGCACCTTCGTCACCGTCGACAGGGCGATGATCGGTGCGCCGAGGGCGCCGAAAGACACCGGGGCGTTGTTGGCGATCGCGGCGACCCGGATGGCGTCGAGCTCGACGACGCCCAGGCCGATCAGGATCGGCGCGATCACCGCCCACGGGTAGCCGAACCCGACCAGGCCCTCGAGCAGCGCGCCAAGCGCCCAGGCGAGCAAGATCGTCTGAACCCGGATGTCGGCCGTCGCCTGGGCGATGAGCCAGCGCCGGAAGTCGCCGAACGCCCCCGTCTTCACCAGCGTGTTGTAGATGATCACGCCCCAGAACGTGATCCAGTCGATCGACCACAGGCCACTGCCGGCCCCGACGCCCCAGGCGCCGAACGTCCCGCCGGCCGGCGCGCTCCACACGGTCACGGCGAGGATGACGGTCACGACTGACCCGATGATCACCGCCTGCCAGGCCGACATCCGCAGCAGCGGAAGCAGCACCAGGAGAAGCACGATGGGAATCAGCGCGAGCAGCGTGCTGCCCCAGGTGGAATGCGCTGGGTTTAGTGATTGAACGAACGAGGGCAGCGCGTCTGCGAGCACTGGCATCATGCCTCCCAGGGGGAAACCTGGCATCATTTCCAATGATCGTCTTATATAGATCGTTAGAGTGCAATAACCAAGATCCAAAGCCTGGATCATTCTGGACGCTCTGCTTACTCCTGCCACTGCCTGTTGCCTGCTGCCCGCCGCTCGGGCCCGGGCCCGCTGCCCGCAGTCCTGAGCGCGGGGCCTGCCGCCGGGGCTCGAGCGTGGAGCCTGCCGCCCGCGGCTAGGCCGGCCGGGCCCGGCCGCTCCTCCCCGCCGCCTCGCAGCTCCTCCCCGCCGCACCGGCACCTCCTCCTCGCGGGCCCCGGCCGCCGCCGCCCGAGGGGGTGACCGCTGGCTCGCCAACGGCCCGCTGGCCTGCGGTGTCACATCACGGCCGCGAGTTTCGTCTAGATGGTGAGGGATGGGAGGAATAGGTTGAGTAGCTCAACTGTTTAGCTAGTCATGAGCACAGAGATCCAGGATCCGGAAGCGGCGCGGGCTGAAGAGTCGGCACTGGCGCTGAACCGGGACATCCTTGACTCGCTCACCACGCTGGTCAAGCGGGCCGGGACGATCGGGCACTCGATCGCGGCCCGGTTCGGGGTCGCGCCCCACGACCTGCTCGCCCTGTTCAAGCTGGATGGCGTGCTCACGATGAAGGAGCTCGCACAGCACATGGGGTGCGACGCGTCGTTCGTGACGGCCATCGCGGACACCCTGGAGCGGCTCGGGCTTGCCCGGCGCGAGCCGAGCCAGCGGGACCGGCGGGTCAAGAACCTGGTGCTGACGTCGGAGGGCATCACCGCGAAGGAGCGGATGATGGCCCAGCTCGCGGCGAGGATGCCGTGGTGTTACGCGCTCGACGAAGACGAGCGGCGCTGCCTGCTCTTCCTGCTGCGGAAGATGCTGGACACACCGGGCCCGGGCACCACCGATGACGCCAGTGGCGATCAGTCAGACACTCACCACCACGGCCAGTCGGTGGCGAGCGCGCACAACGAAAGCGGCGGGGCTGGCATGTAACGGCACTCACCGGGGGCGCTCCACATCAGCGAAAACCCCTCCTGCCCAGGCTAGCGGCCAGGCCGGAGGGGGCGGAGCTAGCGAGCGTCTGTGAACAGTTTCGCTTTTATTTTCTTGTATTTCGGGAAGTCGACATCAAAGGGGAAACACTCGTGTCAGCAACTCGCGGGAAGGCGGAGTCCTCGGCGCAAGCCGCAGTCGCCGTCGGCACGCCTCCAGGAAGGCCAGGGGGGCCAGCGGAAGCCCCGAGGCCACAACGGCTCGGGCTGGCGCTCTTGGTCATCGCCGCCGCGCAGCTCATGGTCGTGCTCGATGCGACCATCGTCAACGTCGCGCTCCCGCACATCCAGGACGCGTTGCACTTCTCAGGGACGAACCTGGAATGGGTCGTCAATGCCTACACGCTCGCCTTCGGCGGGCTGCTGCTGCTCGGCGGGCGATCCGGTGACCTGCTCGGACGGCGGCGGGTCTTCATCACGGGCATCGCACTGTTCGCGCTCGCCTCGCTCGCCGGCGGATTCGCCACCGACCAGGCCTGGCTGCTCACGGCCCGGGTCATCCAGGGAATCGGCGGGGCGCTCGCCGCGCCCGCGTCGCTATCGCTTATCGCGGTCACCTTCCCCGAGGGCAGCGAGCGGAACCGGGCGATGGGCGTGTACTCGGCGGTGTCCATCGCGGGCGCGGCCATCGGGCTGATCGCCGGCGGGCTGCTGACCAGCTACGCCGACTGGCGCTGGGTGTTCTTCGTGAACGTCCCGATCGGCCTGGCCCTCGTGCTGCTCGCGCCGCGCGTCCTGGGCGAGTCCGAGCGAGTGCGCGGCAACCTCGACCTGCCCGGCGCGATCACCGGCTCCCTGGGCCTGGGAGCCCTGGTCTACGGGCTTTCCGAGGCAGCGACCACGTTCACCAACGGCCAGGCGATCTCGCACTGGGGTAACGCCAAGGTCGTCGCGTCGCTAGCAGCGGCCGTGGTGCTGCTCGGGGCGTTCGGCTTCATCGAATCACGGTCGCGGCACGCCCTGGTACCGCCCCGGGTGCTGGCGTCCCGCGACCGGACAGGGGCCTACCTGATCAGCTTGTGCATCGGCACCGCGGTCTTCGGCATGTTCTTCTTCATGACGATCTTCGTGCAGCAGGTCTGGGGGTACTCGCCGGTCCGCTCGGGGGTCGCCTACCTGCCGATGGTCGCCGCGATCATGGTCGGGGCCGCGCTGTCCTCTCAGCTGGTCGCGAGGGTCGGGGCACGGCCGCTAATGACCGTGGGGCCGCTGCTCGCCGCCGCGGGAATGTTCTGGCTGTCACGGATCTCGGAGACGAGCACGTACACCGGCGGGCTGCTCGGGCCGCTGATGCTGACCGGCCTCGGGATGGGGCTGACCTTCGTGCCGCTCTCCCTGGTGGCGCTGGCGAAGGTGCCGAACAAGGACACCGGGGTGGCGTCGTCGCTGCTTAACACCGGGCAGCAGGTCGGCGGGTCGATCGGCCTGGCGATCCTCGGCACGGTGGCCTGGTCAGCGGTGGCGTCAAGCACGAAGTCGGCCGTCGCCGCCACTCACGGGGCGCACCTGTCGACGGCCGCGCAAACGGCGCTGAGCAACCACGCACTCGCCTACGGGTTCGGGCGCGGGTACCTGGCGTCGGCGGGGATCTCGGTCCTCGCGCTGATCATCGCGCTGGTGATGATCCGGGTCAAGAAGTCGGACCTGGAGGGCATCGACCCGATGGCGGCGCCAGGGGGCTGAGCCGCGGGGGCAC
>Ga0335075_10001545_pt1 | contig 37809 bp, 30 predicted proteins | sample Lox_Sample_24_FD_206723 | JGI IMG/M metagenome (GOLD analysis project Ga0335075, IMG submission 206723) | Soil microbial communities from Loxahatchee National Wildlife Refuge, Florida, United States - Lox_Sample_2.4 | ecosystem: Environmental > Terrestrial > Soil > Wetlands | place: USA... | reverse complement strand
GTCACGATGTGGTAAGGTTTGTTCACGGCGGTAGGCTCCTTTCGGGATTCTGCGTTTGGCAACCGGATTCTATCGAATCGGCGCCAACCGCCGCCTACCAACCTTCAACTAATTGCGGGACATCCTCCCGACCGGATTTGAGCAGACTCTGGACCGAGTGGCGGGCGCGGGCTGCGAGAACGCGGCGTCCAAGAACAACACTGCATGGTAGGTGTGTGGTTGAAGGCGGGAACGAACGAAACAAGCACGGAACCCGTGCCGCTTGGCACTGGTGGCGATCTGCGACATGGTATACCAGTATCCGGTGTAATCAATGCCCAGCGCTCGCCGCCAGCTGGTTTTCAAGAAGCGAAGGCATCGTATGTGCCGCGGCTGGGGTGTCGCCGAATAGCCGCCGGCGTCAAATTTCCAGCGGCGCGCCCCGTCTGGCACCGAGCCGAAAATTAAGACCGAACCCGAGTGCATCATTCTCCGCGCGTTTTGCATATGGCGGCTGAGCATGTCCGGATCGAACTGCTGCACAAGTTCGTTCGAAAAGATAACGTCGTATTGGCAGTCGGAGTCAAGAAACGACGAACCTTCGGCGCATCGGACATCGACCTGCGGGTGACGGTAGCGAAATTGATTCACGAAGGCCGGCGAAAAATCGACTCCGCGGTAGTTCCCCGGAAACACATTTAGAAAAGGGAATCCAGAGCCGTCTCCACATCCCACTTCGAGAACCCGCTCAGGAGAGTCCACCGGAAAAAGGCTCCTAATTTCGGCGACGCAAGCGCGGTAAGACTCGGGTGAGCCAGCTCCGTGAAGTGTGCCGCTTTTATCGGACCAGTAACGGCGGAATTTGCTGATGGTCGATGCAGAGCGCGACGCATTTCGGCCATACGCGTTCCACAGGATGCCGACCGCCGCGACGGTGACCGATGTCATCAGACCGCACGCCAGCCAGCCCGAACACAAATGATGGATCGCGAAACCCGCGCCAGCGATCGGCAGGGCAGCCAGTGCAAAATCCCTGCCTAACACCGCCAAGCCTGCGAGGCGAAACCCGGCAATCGAGTAAGCACAGACTAACCAAACGATGCTTGCGATCACCTCGGAAAGAGTGAAGGCCGCGATTCCCACGAGGGCACTGTGACCCCAATAGAGCGCGAGCGTCATCGTCGCGAGCGACATGCCTCCGCCGGTGATTTGTAAAATCAGCGCGAGCCGCTGGCGGCCGCAGACGTCGAAAAGCCGCACCAGGCATGCCGACAGCAAATATAGGAAGCCTGCGAACGCGAACCACGCTGCAAAGCTTCCGGCAGGTTTCCAGCGTTTCCCTAAAAAGGTATCGAAAAGCAGCGGTGCTTCGAAGGCGAAAAAAATCAGGATAGGCGCCCCGATCGCTATTTGGGTGCGCACGAGCCGTGTGACGAAAGGCTCCAAGCTCTCCGTTTTAATTTCTGTGGCTGCTTTCTGGTAAAAGACCTGCCCCATCGATCCGCCAAATAGGACCACAGGGAAATAGACCGCTCGATTGGCAAGCAGGTAGAGACCGATCACGTCCAAGCCGCAGAAGAAACGAAGAATTACGAATATTAGCTGCGCCGCGCCATTCGCGATGAAGCTATAGGGCGCCCGATAGATCGGGAACGCCTTGTACTTGGCCGCCAGCTTCGGAAGCAATGACGCATCAAAGGCCGAGTTGATGAAGCGGCCAAATTTAGCCAACAAGTAGCCGAGAAGGACGAACGTCCAAACGGTTTGGCCCAAAAGCCAGCCGCCGATTAGCGCCATTCCGCCATTGACGTGCAGTGCCCAGAGACCGACCTGCCCTCCGAAGACTGCGACGGATTGCAGCACCCTGGCGGCGGCAACGACGCGAAAATGTTTGGTTCGCCCGAACCAGTTTCTAGATACTTCCGCGAGCGCGTTCAGAAGCAAAACGACAGGAACCGACCATAGCCAGCTGGCAATCCGAGGATCACCTAAGAATCTCGCAAGCGGTTCGCGCAGGACCAGAATGGCAGCGGAGCTGATTGTGGCGATACCGAGGCCGGCGAGAACGGCTACCACCGCGACATTCGCCGCGTCGCCATCATCCTCGGGCAGCATCACGGCGAGTTCGTAGCGCGCTCCGCCGAAGACGGAGACCAGGGAAACGACCGTAACGAACAGCGCGAAGAAGCCGAAATCAGTTGGCGCGATCAGGCGCGCGAGTATCAGCGTCCCTAGCGCATTCACGCTTTGCGATACACCAGCGCCACTGACCAGCGTAATCACATGCGAGACAAAGCTTCCGCGCGCACGCTCCAGCCTTTGTACGGCAGGAGCGCTGGTGGAGCCCGCCGGAGTTTTCCAGCTATTTGGGATTGTTTCGGACAAATTAGAGACCACCAGACGCTATGCGCAATTCACCACCGGGTTAGGATGGACAGGCTGGTCGGTATGGCAATTGACCAACCGAAGCGCAGCGACCTGCAGTTTTCCTTCGGTGACTGAGTGACGTAAACGGTAGTCGACGGCGCGCCAAACAAATGTAGCCCCCCGGCTCATTTTGTCGCGCCGCCGACACCGCGATCTAATTGCCCTTTAGCCCGCAAATTGTGATTTCAAAGCGCGCCGGGGCCGCCGCAATGGCAGCCCCGGCCCACGTTTATAAGTCTCCACATCACGTAAGAATCCTCCCGGCCTGTTGGGAAAACTCGAATGTTGCCGGCGTGTTTCGATCCCTGCTCCACCTTGAATGACGGCCAGTCCGTTCACCCTTTCCGCGTACCATCGTTAACTCTGCGACCGGGTGCGGAGAGCGAACATCTCTGGCGTTTTTAGGTGGCGCTGCAGCGGCTTTCGGATGCTCTGCGGAATACGGCTTGTCGAGCGCCACCGACGAGCACGATCAGCTATTCGGCAGGGTGCTTTGGCTTGGGCTCGGCTGGCGATCACCAACTAGATAGACCGAACTCCTCACCAACGTACTTCTCCATCTCTTGCGAGTTGGCAATGCACTCGGGAAGGCGTCCGGGCCGGCAGCTTCGAGGATCTCTCCACAATCCGGATTGGGATATTTCGCCGAAATCGCCGGGATAGAACTCGATTCCCGCCACCGTGCCGTCCTGCAGCAGGTGCAGCTGAAGGTCTAGAGTCTTCTTAAAAAGAGAGATCTCCTGGGTGGCCGTGCAAGGCGTTCGCGAGTTCCTTTCACACGGTAGATAGTCGATCCGGTCGACCGGATATGAGCCGGCGATGATCTGCGCGTTTGGAAACAAGCCTTTTGCATTGCTTATAGATGAAGCGAAATCTGGCCCGTCGATCCGGTAGTGGACGAACAGGTGCACGAAGTCCGTTCGGCTGCGCACATCAGCCAGCACGGGAGAGAGCAAGAGAGGATCCGTGAGTTGGTCCTCATACAGCGTGACGCCGAAACGCAAGTCTGGATTCTCTGACTTCAGCCCGTCGATGAACCCGGTAAGCATTGCAGCAATTTGTTGGTCCGACGCGTGGAGCTTCCCCATTTGCCTGATAAAATCATCGAAGCCTACAGAATAAAGAGCCGGCGCGGACTTGCTCAGCGCGCTGTACTCGCCGCCTTCGTTCGCAATTGACGACCTCAGAAGCAGCGCCAGAAATACTTTGTCGACGTGCTGTTCGTTGGCGATCTTCTGCGCTGCTCGCACACAGCTCGCAGCGCTATCCGAGCATCCGATGCGGATCGCGTTCACCTGAAGCTTTTGATTCCACGCGGGAGTGTTTCCACCCCACGTGATGATCAACTTCGATTGGGCCCGCGCAACCGAACACAACGACGCCATCATGGCGGCGCCCGCGAGCAGCACTACCATCGGCGCAACTGCGAAATCAAATCGTCGCGCGAACCGTCGAAACTCGTTCATGGATATTCTTACCTTTGCTTCCGTCTTGGACGCCGCTGGACGGAGTAGGAACCCCAGTGAGCTGCGACAGCCAGTTTCGGACGAGCAAGCTCCATTCGAGGTGATTTTGAATGAACGCGCGGCCGTTCAGTCCCATTTGTCTCGCCTCCGCCGGGTCTGATAATAATGAGCGAATTGCCTGGGCGAGCGCCAACGGCGCTTCCGGTGGAACTACAAATCCGGCTTCCGCCCGGGAAATCAGGTCGGCCGCTTCTCCTTCCGCTGCCAACACCAGAGGTTTCGCCCCGGCCATCATTACCAGTGCCTTGGCGGGCCGTGCGCCACGCATCACGTTGGCGTGCCGCAGCGTCACCACGGCGCATTCGGCGAGAGCAATGATTCGTGGCAATTCTTCGAGCGGTACCGGGTCCAGAAATGTAACGTTTGCGAGCCCCAGTTCGCGGGCGCGGGATTGGAGCGCCGGTTTTTGCGGGCCGTCGCCTACCAACACAAAATGTATCCGTTCGTGATGCGCGAGTGCGTTGGCCGCATCGAGGACTTGATCGAGCGCCCCCGCGTAACCGTGATTTCCCGCATAAAGCACCACGCGTTTTCTGGAAAGCCCAAGTTGGCGGCGCAGACCCTCATCCGGCGCAATGGGGCGGATCAGCCGAGTGTCCACGCCATTCGGAAGGAACAAAACTTTCGAGGGCGGCACCTTCTTTTGTTGCAATAGCGCCGTTCGAATGCCTTCCGTTACAGCGGTCACGTAGTGAGCGCGCCGATAAATCCAGCGTTCCAGCATGCCTGCCACGCGCAGCACCACACCGTCCTGCATTATTCCCAGATCTCGCGCGGAATCTGGCCACAGATCAGCTACGTTGAAGATCAACGGCCGTCGCCACCAGCGTGAAGCGGCCCAGGCTGACACTGCCAAAGTCAGAGGCGGAGAATCGACGAACAAATAATCCGGCCGCCGGGATCGCACCAGGCCGGCGAGCGACGTGATCATGAACGAGAGATAGCTCAAAATCCTTTTCAGCCCCGACCCGTTCGCGGCGTACAGCCACACGCGATGAATCGTCACGCTGTTGCGCTGCCCGCGCATGTACAAACGGCCGCGATACGACGGCCAAATTCGCCCGGTTGGATGATGCGGCATTCCCGTGACGACTTCGACTTCGTGGCCGGCGCGAGTTAATTCGGTGCACATCGCGTCGAGCCGGGCCTGCGTAGCGCCGACTTCCGGAAAAAAGTACTGCGTTAGGACCATAAATCTCATGCGCGCGCCTCTTGGTGTTCGGAAACTAGGTCTTGTTCGAGACCGGCAAGCTCGCCATAAAAATCCAGCAATCGCTGTTCTTCTCCGGCCCAGTTGTATCGACCTTCAACGGCAGCTCTGCCGCGCCTGCCCATCTCGGCAGCTTCTTTCGGATGAGTGCACAGATAGTCGATTGCCGTCGCTATCGAAGTAGGGTCGAGCGGATTTACCAGCAGTCCGCAGCCGGCGCTTTCTATCACGTTTCGCCAAACAGGAAAGTCCGACGCGATGACCGGGATCGCCGCTCCCATGTACTCGAACAGCTTCACCGGCTGCGAATTCAGGTAGTTGGGCTCCGGGTGCAGGAGCACCAGACCCGCTCGCGCGCGCCTCAGCAGTTGAGCGATTTCTGTTCGCCCGAGCACGCCGAGCGCTTTCGTTTGCCTCCACCCGGGCAGTTGGGAGAGCGCTTGCGGCAAGTTGGACGGATCGAACGCGCCGGCCAGTCTTAGCTGAAGCCCCAAATCTGGCCGCACCAGACCCATCGCTTGCACCATCTCGATCGCTCCGCGTCCGCCTGTGATTCGCGCGCCCACATAGGCGACGTAGTTCTTAGGCTCAGGCTCAGGCGCGGTATCGGTTGAGTTTGCGGGAAACTCTTCGAGCATCGGGTAATTGTGAACAACGGCGCGGCGCTCGACCTTGGAAAACCGCTCGACGATGGGGCCAGTCGCGGCAATCACGCCGGAAAAGAACCGGGCCGCAAATTCCTCGACCACCCTTACCGACATCTGCAACGGAATTCGCAACCATGCTGGAATGTATGATTTGTAGGAGATCGTCTTTGGCAGGTCTTCATGAATGTCGTAGATGACCCCTTTTCCGCCGGCGCGCAAAAGCAATCCGACTGGAATCAACTCCGGGTCGTGGAAATGATAGATGTCGGCGTTTTCGCGCCGCGCAGAGCGGTACATAGCCAAAGTTCCCTTCAGTACTCGATCGAACCGGTTTGCGTATCGAGGGAACGCCCGCAAGAAAACATCCCCACACTGCTGGTCTCGTTCGATTGGAGCGATCAAGGTGACGCGGTATCCGGCTCGCGCCAGACTTTGGCACTGCTTGTGAAATATCCGCACATCGAAGGGCGGATGCACGGACGTCATGACGCAAACCTTTTTTGGCATGAGGGTCTCAATTCGCGGAGGAGTACCGATCGCTCGCTTCCACCGGCGAGAGCACCGCGCCTGCTTCCCGGATTCTCGGCCGGAAGGTGAAGCGTTGAACCAGCAATTCGCCGTAACGCACTTTCACAATGGCGCAGATGGCCAAAGTCACGCCCGTCCAATACCAGAGGATGCGGTTGTCGTCCAAGTCGCCGCTGAACATGCTAACGATCAAACAGAACAGCACCAGACTCGGGAACACCGCGTATCGTTGTCCGGTTTTGTGTAGCAGCCGAACGCACGTGGCGCCCATCACAAACAGGAAAAAAAACAGGGCTGCGAGTCCAACCAACCCCTCTTCGAACGCCACCAGCAGGAAGAGGTTGTGAGGATATCCACGTTGGTCGGTGCCGTAATAAAAGACGTTCCAGCTTCCGATGCCGCCACCAAAAATCGGATGGTCGGGAATAGCAGCGAGCGTCTGCCGATAGAATGTCAAACGTTTTACCGCCGATCCGCTGGCGGCCTTGCCCTGAGCCAGGTCTTCGATTTCCGTCAGCTTCGCGTGGTACTTGCCAGGATCTACATGGCTGAACACGGCAAAGGCCGCGAATCCGCTGAGTCCAAGAAGAACAAGCATGAGCGCCATTTTGCCGAGCATCTTTGGCGACATCAGTACATTTAGAAAAAGCACGATCAAAAGCGCCGTGATCGGACCGCGCGCCGCCGATGCGATCAGCGCGAACCCGAAGAACGGCACCAGCACCCACGCTTGAGCCGAATTCAGCGCGCTGCGACGGAACGGCCGATAGTACAACGCCAGCAAAATCAGCATTCCCATCAGCCATCCGGCCCCGATTCGGGTGATGTCGTTCGCGGCCCCCGATTGGCGGTCGTCGAGATGAACGATCATCTGCGCGGCCAGAATCAACCCCGCGCCGAGAAAGAGAATCACAAAACGCCTCAAATCGGGCTCGCCGCGAATCAGGACAAACGGGGCCACCAACATCAAAGTACCGATGCCGAGAAATCGCAGCAGTTCCGAACCCCCGTACGAAGGCGCTGGCGAATAGCTGTAACTGACGGCCACTACCGCGGCGAAAACTCCGAAAGCCCAGAGCGGCCATTTCGGCACGGCAGAAAAACCGGGACGCGGCGTCTTGTCCAAGTGGGCGATGTATCTCATAACCCGCCAGGCTACCCCTATAAAAAGGCCAATGAGCATAGCGACGGTCAGATCCACCGCTTTGTCGATTGGCTCGAGTGGCCAATACCCCTTCAGCTGCGGGATAAACAGCGCAGCAACCAAAAAGAATTCGGGATACTTGAAGGCAAGCCACAGAAAGGCAACGGCCGCCAGCACCCCTCCAAAGAGCAGAAGGAGATCGAGCCCTTCGAACAGGGACACCAGCACCATTAAGGACAACAGCCCTAGCAGGGCAGCGGCTAGCTTCCAATCGCGCATGCTGTTTTCCAGGGAGCGTTTCCCAGCGACGAAGAAATCTCCGACTTCCAGTCGAACCGGCCGGCCCCTTCAATAACTTTCAGAAGTTTCATGTAAAGGGAACGGTACTTTGGCTCAAGCAAGGTGTTGTTGTGCCAGACCATCGTGAAGACGCCGCCGACGGCGTGACAACGCGAGACACATCGCTGCACTGCTTCGACGCTCGTCTCTTCGGTAAGCTTCATGTATCCCAGCAGGGTGCGGTCCATTACAAGCAACGGCACCTCCAGAAGATCGGCCGCTCGATTCAGGGAAAGAAGCCATGGCTGGTAAGGGATGCAAGTTCCGGCCCGAAAGCCAAGGTGATCGGCATAGCAAAGCGTGCTGTCGTACGCCAATCCACACATCTCCCAGTGAATCCAAGTATCCAGGCACCATCGAAGGTAATGCTGGCGCCCGCCGAGCGGTCCGTCTCCAAGGACTTCTCGGAGGGTATTGATCTCGCGCCGCAGCCTCTCAGGAGAGCGGAACGTGCTGTAACCGGGCTGCACACCGGATTCGACGCCTTGTTCGCGAAGCCCATCGATCACGCGGCGGATCTTGCGGTGCTTCGGATCGTAACCGCTGTCGCGCAAACTCGGCGGGCTGGCCATCCAGTAGACTGCGGAGTCGAGGCTGTGTCCGCGCGTTAAGTTTACGATCTCGCGCACTGCTCGAAGATCGACCGGTTCGCGCTCCGGCAGCCATCCCCAAATTTCCCGCCACGTATTCACAGCGCTGCCGCGGACCACGTGCCGCAGCACGTTCTTCGGCTGGAAAGGTATTCCCACGTGATCCGCGTCATGGCTCAATTGCGCTCGCAGCGTTCGCGCTGCCGGACGCCAACCCGGATTCAGGAACCTAAGTACTTGTTCCAGCGCGAGCCCGTATTCGTCGACAATCGGGCGTTCCAGAAAATCGTGTTTGAACGCCACGCTTTGCCGCGAAGCAAATCGCCCGTGACTGTCGTGCTCCGTGGCCACCGATTCCTCCCAGCGCGAAAGAACCAGCAGCACGACCAACAAGAGATCAACGGTGCATTCCACGCGGTCCCCGCTCGTTGCCAAAAAAAGAGGTTCGGAAGCTTTGCCGCCGATCGCAAATGGAACGATGAAATCAGGAATGAGCTCGCTGACTTGCGAATTGGGTTCAAAAAGCCAGATCTTTCGAGCCACGGGCATCTCGTTTGCGCCGAGTTGCCGCAATAATTCTGAACTGGCATTCGGAAAGAAAACCTTCTTTCCCTTCGGCGGAAATGCGTCGAGTACCGTTCCGTGCGGCTCATGCCGAATGGTCCACATACGGAAGACTTCCGCCGATACTCCTGCCCGGCGTGCCAGTTCCCAAAGCGCGTAGCGCCTCGCCTGTGGGGTAATTCTCAGGTGCGGTCCGATTCGCTGGATCGCTTCGGCTGCATTGTCCGTCCAAGCGCCAGGACGTGCATGGCGTGAAAGAATTTCAGTACGGTTGCGCGTCGAGGTCGCCGGTGTAAGCGATTCAGGACTCATCACAGCACCATCCTTTCTCCCGTCCAACCTTCAAAACGGTTGTTGCCGTCAATTAGCGGATGTCTGCCGTTCCGTGCGCGCCCGATAACGCGCGGCGGATTGCAATAGGCCGCCCCGAAGTGAGCCTGCTTTTTCCAATCGCCATACCGGAGTCGCGGCTGGTCCCCACCTGCGGTAATACTGCTCGACGCCTCGAAGCGCCGAACCTTCAAAATCAAAATCCCGTTTCGCGCCAAGCGTGTCCTGAAGCGCCGTCCACAGCAGCAAATACGACCCGGGAATCTCTCGCCTGGACGAATCGAACGCCGAGACGATCTGGTAAGTCGTTCGGGCATCGTGAACGGTTAGAAGCGCGGCAATCGGTTCGTTGTCGCTGGTGCGCGCGAGATAGAAGTCGCTCACCCCCCGCTTGAATGCAGCCGACCACAGCCGGATGGGAAGCTCGTCGGGATACAGCGTGCGATTTCCATGCACCGAACCGATTTTGCAAAGTTTTGCAAAGGCACCCACGTCGTCGTTTTTAGTAACGGACACACCCAGACGCTTCGCTCTCGAAAGTTTCTGCAAGTGAGTTCGCGTTATATGCGCTTCCACCAAGTCGATCGAAGTTCCGGCGGCCATGCGAAATGTATATGCCAGTTCGGCGCGGAAGCCTGACCACAAAAAGCCCTGCAAGTCTGGGCCGGACGCGCCTACCATGCAGCGGAAACTATCGAACCGCGGCATTTCGTGGGCCATCAATTCGCCCGCGGACCGCATCAGGAACAGCCGGTCGCAAGACTCTTCGATGTGTGCAATATCGAAGATCGGGCCAAGAAATGGGGTGAGCTGCGGGGCGTGGAACAGCTTCAGCCCGGCGCGGCGTTTCACAGGAAGTGGAACACCGCCGCACAGCGATCCGCGCTTGTCTCGCACCGCAAGAATGTCAAAACGCTGCGAGGCGATGTTGAGCCACCACGAATAGTGAAACACGGTCCCGTGTGGCGATCGATCCACCAAGGCATCCCATAAGCCGTATTCCGCTGGATTGAGTATCTCGCAGCGCATGCCGCCGCTGCTCGCGTTGGGCGTTGCCGCGGGTCGCACGCGCTGCGGTTCTCGGCTCGTTATAGAGACAGTCGTACTCATCTTTTTATCTCTCGGACCCGGCGGATTCCCGGGATAAAGCTTGCGTGTGAAGAATTGGAGCTATCGCGAAGGCGCGTGCAGCCGCGAGAGAGGCGATTTCCCGCCCGCCGCAGAGAGCGGCACGTCCGCAAGCTCGACGAGTTGTTCGCCGTCCAGCAGATAGTTCTGGCCGCAGCTGGCGCACTGACCATGCCCGTCGGCAAGATGGAGTCGCACGCCGCAGCGGCACATCCAGCCGATCCTGCGCGCCGGCGTGCCTACGACAAGCGCGTAATTCGGAACGTCTTTGGTCACCACCGCACCGGCGCCGACAAACGCATATTCACCGATGGCCGTTCCGCAGACGATTGTCGAGTTCGCTCCGAGGCTGGCGCCTTTTCGCACCAGTGTTCGCATGTATTCATTCTTGCGGTTCACGTGGCTACGTGGATTGATTACGTTGGTAAACACCATGGACGGGCCGCAGAAAACGTCATTTTCCAACTCTACGCCCGCGTAGACCGAAACATTGTTCTGGATTTTGACGTTGTTGCCGATGTGAACGCCGCTCGCTACGTGAACGTTCTGCCCCAGATTGCAGTTCTTGCCAATCTTGCAGCCTGACATCACATGCGTGAAGTGCCAGATATGAGTTCCGTCGCCAACCTCGCAAGGGTCGTCAACAAACGCGGTAGGATGGACGAAATATCGCGCGCGCATGGCGTCCAATCGCTGCACCTGTCCGTTTTGCTTGAGCGACTGCTCGCTGGCGTTGAGCACGCGCAGCACTCGGACCCCGTTGCTTCCGTCGGTCCGCGGAGTTTTTCTTGTCGTGACGCATTCCACGAAATGCTTGCACTCGCCAAGCAACGGTTCTTCGGCTGGCAGCGCAATCACTTCGCCTTCGGACTTGTGCGCTACCGGCATGCGATCAATCCAATCGACTCGGTGCGGATATAAGACCAGCTTTCGTTCCGGCTCGGTGTCGTCGAATACCGCCATTTTCTGGTCGCCCACGACCACCAGCTTTTGTTCCTTGAACGGGTGCAGCCAGCTAACAAAAATGTGGCTCGTGACGCCGCTGGCAAACTTGAAGCTCGTCAGCGTAAGATCCGCGATCTGAGGGTTCAAGTACGCGCCGCCGTGTGCGGCCACTGTTACTGGATCTTCATCGAGCAAATAGAGAATTGCCGAGATATCGTGCGGCGCGAAACTCCACAGGATATTTTCCTCGGTGCGCAGCTTTCCAAAATTCAGCCGCGACGAATACACGTATTCGACGCGCCCGAGCGCCCCTTTCCGGATAAGCTCTTTCAGCTCGCGAATGGCCGGGTGGTAGTAGAGCAGATGCCCAACCATCAGCACGCGCTGCCGCTGCCGGGCGATCTCCACGAGCTCCTCGCCTTCGCTGAGTTGCAGTGCCAGCGGCTTTTCGACGAATACGTCTTTACCGGCGAGTAGCGCCGCTTTCACCATGGCATGATGCTGTGCGGCTGGCGTTGCGATGGCCACCGCGTCGATATCGGGTCGCGCCAACACATCCTGGTACGATTTGCACGCTTCAACGCCATATCGCGAGGCCAGCGCCGATAGGGAAGTGTCAGACACATCGCAAAGCACCTTCAGATTGCCCAGCTCGTGGAAATTACGGACTAGATTCTTGCCCCAATATCCACACCCCACCACTGCAATGTTCGAACGAGAATCCATGTCGTGCCCCTTTATTGGATTTCTTAAACTCGCGACTGATAAAACTGCGAAATAGCGCGGACAAACGAGCTCTGCACTTCTTCAGTCAGTTCTGGGTAGATCGGCAGGGCCAGCACTTCGCGGCAAGCGGCCTCCGACACTGGGAATGCTCCTTCCGAGTATCCGAGATACGCGAACGCCGGCTGCAAATGCAGTGGAGAAGGATAGTAAACCTCGGTGGAAAATCCGCGCTCCCGGAGGTAAAGCCGAAGCTTCGAGCGTTCCGGGCAGCGAATTACGTACTGGTTGTAAACGTGCGTGCAATTTGATGGAGTGGTGGGTAATGTGACGATCGATTCCAGGTGATAGTTTGCGAAGAGTTCGCGGTACGTCTCCGCATTTTGCCGGCGTCCGCGTTCCCATACTTTCAGGTGGGGAAGTTTCACTCGCAGGATCGCGGCTTGCAGGCTGTCTAAGCGGCTGTTCACGCCCAGAATCTCGTAGCTGTATTTTTCGCGGCTGCCGTGCGCACGCAGCAAGCGAAGCTTGTCTCCCATGCGCTCGTCGGTGGTAGTGACCATGCCGCCGTCGCCCGCGCAGCCAAGATTTTTGGATGGAAAGAAACTAAAGCACCCGAATCGTCCGAGGCTGCCGATCTGCGCCCCATCGTAGGTGGATCCAATCGCTTGCGCGGCATCTTCCACAACCGTCACACCGCGTTCCCCGGCGATTTTCAGAATCGGCTTCATGTCAGCGGGCAGTCCGAACAGGTGCACGGGAATGATCGCGCGGGTCTTGTCGGTGATGGCGGCGCCCAGGAGATTGTGATCGAGGTTATATGTGACCGGATCGATGTCGACGAACACAGGTTTAGCGCCTGTCCGCGCAATCGCGCCGGCCGTGGCCACAAACGTGAAGGGGACTGTGATGACCTCGTCTCCCGGCCCGATATCGAGCGCTCGCAAAGCGAGATAGAGAGCGTCAGAACCCGATGCGCACCCGACCGCCGCCGGGACGCCAACCATCTGCGCAACTTCCGATTCTAGGAGCTGCACTTCTTTGCCGAGAATGAAATGCTGGCTTTCCAGAACCCTTTCCACGGCATGCAGTACTTCACTGCGAATCGTTGTGTACTGCGCCTTCAAATCCAGAAATGGCACGGGCGTCGTGGACGCGTGATTCAACGGCGCTCGTGTATCGCGCACAACTGGTTGCGGCGTTCCCATCGTTATCGTCCTCTCTTTTTTTTTCAGAATGCAATGATGGCTGTACGTCCATGTGGTTCACTTGGCGATGCGCAGGCCCAAACCGTAGCCGGCGATTTCAGAAGCGGCCGACACTGCCGTGTCGCCCGCCTTCTGCATTCCTTGTTTGAATCCGCTTTCAGGCACGAACAGAATGTCGTTTGCCTCCAAAACCGGATCGGTTGTTTTTCCCCGCATCACCTTCGTCAGGTTGACCGGAATGTCCGTCCTCTTGGCTCCGTTGTCCGACTGGCGGACGATCATCGCGCTCTTCAACTTGGCGGTCGAGGTCGCTCCTTGAACCAAGGCTAGCGCCTGGAGCACGGTGATCCCATTTCGTCCGTCTTCCACGGTAAATGCCCCGGGCTTGGTTACCGCTCCCACGACGTAGACGATGGGCGCATTTGAGACCGTGATCACGTCGCCGGGTTGCACAGGCACGTTGAGCTTGGGATCGTTTCCGGTCATGAGCTTGCGCACGTCAACGGTTTCCATTCCCGTCACCGGTTCGGTGCTCGGATCTTTGTCCGCCCCGGATGCGCTCGCATGATGCGTGATCGTAACTGTCGGCCCGGCGGTTGAAAGCAGTCCGCCGCTCAGCGATATCGCATCCAGCAGCGTCGTGTTTTGCTTTTCCAGTGGATAGACTCCTGGTCTGGACACCGCCCCGAGAATTGTCACGTTGTGGCTCATGCTGCGAAGAATGAAAACGGTTACCTCCGGGCGTTTCAGAATGCCTTGAATCTTCAGCTGATCAGCAAGCTTCGTTGACAGCTCAAACGTGCTCAGCCCCGCGGCATGAATTGGTTGGGACAGAAGCGGCAATTGGATATTTCCGGAAGAGTTCACTTGGTATTGCCCGCTCACGTCGTCTTCATCATTCACGCGCACTTGCAGCACGTCTCCGACTCCCACCATATATCCGTCATATATTGGAGGTGTTGCCGTCTCGGGCGCTTGTGAAGGCGGATTCGGCGGAGGCAAGGTGTCCACCGGCAGCTGCGCCGTCGCAGGTCTGCCGCACATCAGCGCTAACGCGACCACGCTTGCCATCCACAAGATGCGGCGTAGAAAACGTTTTGCATCGCTCAACATGGCGTTACCTCGCTGGAATACAGGTGTTCCGTAGGTTCGAAGTTGTTGAAATTGTTGGAAGTGATCGCTGCGCGGGACTAGGCCGAGCGCTGATAGTGCCCGCGCGCGGGTCCGTATGCGTAATATTCCGAGCTCAGATTTGCGCCGTTCAGGACGACGCCGAGCACCGATCCGCGCGCTTCATCTAGGATCTCCATGCTCCGCAACATCGCTTTTCGTGTGGTTGAGCTGCACCGCGCTACCAGCACGATCCCGTCGGCAAGCGCGGAAAGCCACCGCGCCTCAGCGAAGGGAATGATCGGCGGAGAATCGAGAACCACGTAGTCGAACCGCTTGCGCAATTCGGTCATCAAGCATTCCATTTCCTTCGACGTCAGCGCTTCAACAGCTCTCGGCGCTCCCTGTTCGGCACCCAAGACGGTGAGATTCGGAGTGTCCGACGGTACATCAGTAGTCTCGTCAAGGATTGCGGGGTTGGATAATGCATCGAGTAGACGGAGCCGTACCGTCACACCGAATGTTGGCGTGATTTTCGGATGGCGCAGATCGGCGTCGATTAAGCAGGTTCGGCTGTGCCTGGAAAGCGCCATCGCCAGATTCGCCGCGACGGTGGTTTTGCCTTCTCCCGGAAATGGCGAAGTGATCAGGATCGTATGTATCGGCTTTTCTCGCGTCAAAGACGAGACCCTAATGGCGGTATCCAGGCTCCGAATTGCTTCCGCCTCCGGAGAGCGCGAATTTTCGTGCAGCAACGCGACGACCGGAGAACCCGCCAGCATCTCGCCCCGCATGGAATTCGTAACGCTTGCGGGAATGAACCTGGATGCTCCGGAGACACGCAGCAATCGGCTCTCCGGCACGAGCGCGAGCGCGGGAAGATCCGAAACACTTCGCAGATCGTCCGTGGTGGAGATCGTATCGTTCATTCCCTCCGCCGCGAATGCCAGCGCGACTCCTCCGAGCAATCCGGTCAAAAGTCCGCCACCCAGAATCAACATCCGGTGCGGCCCATTCGGCTCCATGGGCAGCCGCGGATTGTCCAGCACGCGCACGTTATTTGAATCCAGCGAGGCCGTGACCGCCAGTTCCTTAATCCGCGAGTTGAGCCCAAGAAAGAGACCCGCATTTGCGGCGGCCTGCTGCTTCAGCAAATCGTATTGCACTACGTCCGCGTTCGAGTTATCCAGCGAGGTCTTCAGCCCTGCCAGTGTGTTGTGGATCAGGTTTTCCTGCGACACCGAGGAACGATAAGAGGCCTCGACTTGACTGGCAATCCGATTGCGTTCTTGTTGCAGGCTGCGGTCGAGTTGCGATGCCTGGTCCTGCAGTTTCAAAACCTCGGGATTGTTGTTGCCGTAGATGGCCGACTCCTGCGCCAGTTGCGCGCAAGTGGAAGCCAGTTGCTCGGTCAGCTGCTGGACCACCGGGCTGCTCGTCATCTGCGGAAGGCTCTCGATCTTTCCTTCCTGGATTTGCTGCATATACGTCTGGAGCTGCAGTCGGTTTCCCATGGCGACCGTGAGTTGTTGGTTCAAGTCCGCAACGCGCGTGGCAATCGGATTCTCGGTGTCAGCCAGCTCAGTGGGCTGCTGGCCGCCGCCAATCGGCGCCACAATTCCAGCGTCGCCCGCCAGCTGCACTCCAGGGTGTGTTTTTTGGAAATCCAGCAGAGCCTGGTCAGAAGTTTGGACGGATTTTTGCAGTGCCTTAATCTGCGGAGAGATTGCCGCCGCGGCGCTCAGCGTCTCGTCATAACCGCTCCGGTGTACGTCGTTCAAATACTTGCTCACCAAGTCGCTCACTACTTTCTGCGCCATCTGCGGGTCGCGGCTCTCGTATTGAATATCGACGAGCTCGCTGTTGGTCACCTGCTGCACATCCAGGCGGCTCTCAAATATCTTGATCAGATGTTGGACGTTTTGCCCGTCCTGTTTCTTGCCCAGAACTTCGCGCGCCAGCCATCCAACGGACTTCTGCACCCAGGTGCGATCGAGAAATATCGGGTTTTGTCCCAGGCGCAGATCCCCGATTACGTCGGACGCCAAATGCGCGCCGCGCAAGATTTCCACCTGCGTGTCCAGATATTCGTCATCTTCCGGCGTGGCGGCGGGACCGGGCCCTTGCAAGTCGGCCAAATTTGCGCCGGGCGGACTGATCTGCAACCTGGCCTCCGCCTGATAGGTGTTGTGCATGAAGAGCACCACCAATAGAAGCAGGATTTCCAGCGCGCAGGCGAAGATCGCGGAAATCTTCCAGTGCTTTCGAATCACCCGTGTCACTTCGCTCCACGATCCGCCGCGCTGCTCGTGGGCCGGCGCGCTCCAATACGATTGCCCCTTGGAGAAAGGGTCCTCAGGGGCCAGAGAGTTATTCGTTCGGGCCCGCACGATGCCGTTGTTATTCGCCATTGCAGTCTCCGGAAATGCGTAGTGTCACGCTTCGATCTTGGGCAGAAGTTTTGCGCCTTGCGGCGGTGTCTCAACTTGTTGGTCAGGAGTGAACGAACCCAGAATTCCCGCGAAAGCCACCAGCGCGATTGTCAGAGCGCCGGTTAATGCGAACGCGCCGATCCGCCCGCTCTCGCAAAGAAGTCCGGCACAGACGAGTATTGCCGTGAGACCGTACGACACACATAAAACCGCGCGGATCGGCCAGCCGCGCTGTAGAAGAAGATCGTAGTAGTGGCGCCGGTCGCCCTGAAAGGGCGAATGCCGGGACCGCAGCCGCCGGACGATAGCCAGCCCCGCGTCTCCCACCGGCAAGAGGAAAAACGCCAGAAGTGGCAGCGTCTCGACGAATCCCCCCGCGGTTGAATTCCGTTGTAAAATTAGCAATCCAACCAGCGCGCCGAGTAGAGTGCTTCCCGAATCACCCATAAATATGGAAGCGGGCGGAAAATTGTAGATCAGCATTGCGGCGCATACCGCGATCAAGCAAGCCGCAATAACCAACGCCGCCGGCGAGGCTCCGGGCGCGAGCGCCAACCCAACCGCTCCGGTCGCGGCGACTCCGGCGGCCAGACCGTCTGCTCCGTCGAGCATGTTCATGGCATTGATGAAAAGAGCGAACAGCACGCACGTCGCTGCCAAATCCAGCGCTGGCGTTTTGAACCAGTCGGTTTGAAATCCTGCGAACCAGAGCACCGCCCCGCCAAGAAGTTCGCTTGTCAGCCGTACCGATGGCGTTAATTTCCACAAATCATCCGCCAAGCCCACAAACCAGATCGCCAGAACCACGCCAATCCCGATCCAATCACGAACCGGAACTTCGGGTGATGCAGTCAAAACGCCAGCCGCCAGTCCGACGGCCATTGCTGCGCCGCCGATTCGCGGCGTCGCGCGCTGGTGAGGTTTCAATTCTCCTGGCTGATCGAGCAGCTTCTTGCGCTGCGCGAGGCTCCTGACCCACGGAGTCGCGAGCGCGGCCGCTACGAATGTCGCCACCGCGCTCAGATATGGTTCGGATATAGCCATTTCGTTCAGGCTGGCACCGTCGCGGAGTTGGCCTCTCTTGTGCTCCCCGATTCCGCAGCTATGGCGGCTTCCAATTTCCGGCAAACCGCCCCGATTTCTCTTTTCTTCAGGCGGCTGAAGAAGGGAATTGCTAGGCATCTGTCGGCTGCCCGCTCGCAATTCGGCAACTCCATCGGCAATTCGCTGCAATAGCTCGAAAAATACGGCTGGCGGTGAATGGCTGGGAAGTACGCTTGAGAGGCGATTCCGGCCCGCTGAAGCCGACCGCGAACTTCATCGCGCAAGCTGCTATCCATGGCGCCAGAAAATTCAATGACGTAGACGAACCAGCTCCGTTCCGCATCTTCTCGACTTACGGGCAAGCGAATGGCCGCGTTCGAAGCCAAGACGCGAGAGTATTCATGGGCTACCGCCTGCCGCGCCGCCAGTAATTCCTCGATTCGTTCCAATTGCGCGAGGCCCAGAGCGCAATGGATATCGCTGAGCCGGTAATTGAATCCGAGTTGGATGTGCGACAGCCAGCGACCGTCTGCGTCGCGCCCCTGATTTCGCAGCGAGCGGCATTGCTCCGCAATTTTCGCGTCGTCGGTAACAACCATGCCGCCCTCGCCTGCAGTGATTTGCTTATTGGGATAAAACGCGAATACCGCCGCATCTCCAAAGGTTCCGGCCGGCTTTCCGCGGAATTTCGCGCCGATGGCTTCGCAGGCATCTTCCAAAATCAGCAATCCGTATTCGCGGGCGATTTCGCCGATGGCGTCCATTTCGCATGGCAATCCGAAAACATGCACCGGCAGGATCGCCTTCACTGTGCGTCCGGTTTTCCGATTGGTGAGCCGCCCGTCCGCATGCCTCACGCAGTTCTCCCGCAGAAATTCGCGCACCTTCTTTGGATCGATGTTGTACGTCTCCGGGTCGATATCCACGAGTACCGGTGAAGCGCCTTCGTACAAAACACAATTCGCTGACGCCACGAAGCTGAACGGGCTGGTGATAACTTCGTCGCCGGCCCCGATTTCCATCGCTCGCACACACATGTGCAGGCCCGCGGTGCCGCTGCTGGTTGCCACTGCATAGCGCGTGCCGGCGTATTCCGCGAATCGCTCCTCGAAATGCTTCAGCCAGGGCCCGAGGCTCAGCTGGCCGCTTCGAAGAACTGCCGTGACGTATTCGATTTCGCGTTCCCCAACGTCCGGCGAAGAGAGCGGAATATTCATCTCTCCACCTCACCCGACCTTCGATAACTGCACTTCCGGCCTCTGCTCGCGGGTCTCTCGCCGCGGCGAGCGTTGCTGCGCGAATGCCGGAAAAATTCTGTCGATGTGGTCCAGCAGCCCTGGGTAATCACGGCCGCTCAGAAATTTCTCAAATTGCACGACGAGTTTCTGAATATCGACCGCCACTGGATTCGTTCCGTCGAGGCGGAGCAAGCGCGGCTGATCGGTTTTATTCGGGATTTCCCACTGATCCCACAAGTCTTCGTGGAACTTTTCGCCGTCGCGAAGGCCAATGAATTCGATGGGCAGCTCTTCTTCGGGAGCTAAGCCGGAATAGAGGCTCAGAGTGCGTGCCAGCTGGTAAATGTTGATCGGCTGTCCCATATCGAAGACGAACGTTTCGCCGCCCCTGCCGCGTTGCGCGGCGCACAAGATGAGGTACGCCGCTTCCGGAATGCTCATGAAATAGCGCGTCGCTTGCGGATCGGTCACGCGCAGGGGTCCGCCCTTCAAAATCTGATCGGAGAAAAGCTGAATCACGCTGCCCGCGCTGCCCGCCACGTTACCGAAACGCACGTTCATGAACCGCACGCCATGTTTTTTCGCCAGATCACGGATAACCATCTCGGCCATCATTTTCGAAAGGCCCATGTAGTTCTGCGGGTTCACGGCTTTATCGGTTGAGATGTTTACGAACGCTTCTACCCTGGCAACCAGAGCTGCATTGGCCACGTTGCGTGTCCCAAGCACGTTGTTGCGAATCGCTTCCTGCGGATGGAGCTCCATCATTCCCACGTGCTTGAAAGCCGCTGCGTGGAACACGAGCTGCGGAGCTTCACTTGCGAACATCTCGTTTACGGACTCCACATCCGTAATGTCTCGCAGATAAACAACGACATCCACGCTGGGCGCGCGCTCGCGCACCGCCAGCTGAATGTGAAAAAGATTGTTTTCGGATTTATCCACCAGGATCAGCCGCCGTGGAGCTGCGTCTGCAAGTTGGCGGCACAATTCCGAGCCGATCGACCCGCCCGCTCCGGTTACCAGCACCACTTTCTCAGCGACCAACGCTCGCGTCATTTCCGGATCGCACACCAGGCACTCACGCTGCAGAATGTCGTCCATTCGAATCGGGCGCAGGCTCTTGGACGTGACCATTCCGTTGGTGAGCTCGGCCAAGCTCGGCAGCATGCGCACCGGGACCCCGCACTGTCTGCACGCGTCGAGAATGCGCTGCGTCTGCTCTTGCGTGGCACTGGGGATGCAAATCAAGATCTCGTCGGCGTTGTTTTCAAGGACGGCGCGTTGCAACATCGACAGATCTCCCACCACCGGCACGTCGCAGATGCGGCTGCCTTTCTTCATCGGGTCGTCGTCGACGAACGCTACCGCCCGTACTTTCCCGCGAGGATCGGCGCTCAAGTCGTTCACCAGGCAGGCTCCGCCGTCTCCGGCGCCGACAATTACGGCGCGTTTTCCGCCAAAACACTTTCGGCTGCGGCGCAATGCGTATAGGCGTGCACTGAAATGGAAGCCGGCCAGCGCAAAGAAGCAAATTACTCCGTCGCGAATGAAGAGAGACCCGGGCAGCTGATCTGCTGGGACCCACAGGTTGCGCGCCAAGTAGAGGCACGCACTGCTGATGGCGACCGCCTTGGCGATCGCGACGAGGTCTCGTATGCCAGCATGCCGGAACGACCGCCAGAACACACCAAAAATCATCAACGCCGCTCCGCGAATCAAAATCACTGCGGGCAGAGCGAGCCAGAGTAATTGTGGACTCCACCGGTCAGGGTGCTGAACGATTAGGAGCCAGTAACAGAGGGCGAAGGATGCCCATACGACGGCCAATTCGACCGAGATGACTGCAAACCGAAACCCGAAACGGATCAATCGCGGGTCGATTGCTTTCGGTCGAAAAGTTTCGTTGGCGCTATTTGCTAATGGGGGCTTGAGTGCTGATGAAACCGTCAGTGTATTGGGCATGTAAGCGTATCAGCTGTTATCCGGGATGTCCTTCTTGGCGTTACAGCACTTCCAGGTCGTATCCCTCGATTTGGATGGATAAAGATCTTTGAATGAGACTTATGCTGAGGACTAGGTTATCCTTGCCCGCTCCACGAACTAAAATCCCTTCCACTCCGCGCAGTGCTCCATTGCGAACCCGCACTTTCTGGCCGGCCTGCAGGTAGGGATGCGGTTCGCAACTAACTTTGTTCGCCATCAACTGGCGGATGTGATCAATTTCGTGCGATTCCAGAGCAATCGGCCCCTGGCTCGTGCCCACGAATCGGACCACGCCGGGCCTGCGCAGCACGCGCATCCGGTCGCGCCGGGATTCACTGAGTCGCACAAATGCATATCCGGGGAACAGCGGCAAACTTACATTTTGTTTGCGATCGCTCCATTTGTGGACTCGGACGATCAAAGGAAGAAGGCACTCGATGCCTTCGCTCTGAAGATGGTCTGCAACTGCTTTTTCATGCCGTGGGATAGTCTGAAGGGCATACCAATTGAAATCGACGGCCTCCATCCAAGGAGCAAATCCAACCGTGCCACTGCTGGCTTGTTGTGTGATCATCGGGCTCTTAGGGCTCCGCCTTTCTCAGTCCCGCGGCTTCACGGAACAGAGTGCGGACGGTCCAAAATCCGGTCGTTGCGGGAGAGCTTGATGAGGACGCTTTCCGCTCCAGCAGAAAACCATGCCAGCCGTGTCGCCAGCAATACGGCATATCTATCAAATCTCCGTCCGTACTGCCCCGATCTGCAGACTCAGGGGAAAACCGGAACCCGGCACGCCTAACACGCGCATTTGCGCGTTGATTCTCGATGCCCGCGGCCCCGGCGACGAAGATCGTTTACCCAATCCTGCGAGCACAACATCCTGTTAGGACGCTGTTCGTCACATTCGCGAGTGATCCCGGTCACAGCGCACCTCGCCTTTCCGGAATAAAAATGAGGTGTTGAAGGGACGAACGGGTAAGCGGCGAATCATTCGCTCCTCAACAGGGCAGTGGCGGGGCACGAAGCGCGAGGAACGCGCCCGAATTTTTCGACGCACGGCGATTTTCAGGCCGAACTCACTCCGCCTCTAGTTACTGCCTTTACTTTTTTCGCGGCCTTTTTTGGCGAAAGCAAGTTCTGGTTGGGGGCTTTGCTTATTGCGAAACTTGGGGACCTTTTCACCGTCGCGGGACAGAGTGGCGCGGAAGTTCGCAAGCAAAAAGTTCTCGATCAGGTGGTGGCGGCATGAAAATCTTGCTGGCCCTCGACTCTTCGAGCCATTCCGAAGCAGCGTTGCAGGCTGTCTTGAGTCAGTACCGGCAGCAGGACACCGAAGTTCGCGTGCTCCACGTGCTGCAGCCCATCGCATTTTCGGCGGCGCCACAAATGGCTGCAAATTACACCCCCGAAATGGAAGAGGAAGGCAGCGAAGCGAAGGATCTGGTGGAACGCGTTGCGAGCCAGCTGCGGGACGCCGGATTTCGTGCTGAAGCCGGAGTCACAAAAGGCGACACACGCGAGACGATCGTCAATACCGCCACACAATGGCCCGCGGACGTGATCGTTGTTGGTTCGCACGGAAAAGCTGAGTTGCGCAGGCTTTTGCTCGGAAGCGTAGCGGAATTTGTGGCGCGCCACGCCCCGTGCTCGGTGCTGATTGCACGCGCACCATCGCGAGCTTGAACCGGGCAACGGGCCGTGCGAGCCAGGATTTGCACTTTACTGATTGAACCGGAAGGAGAATTCGATGAGAGTTGCAGATGTGATGATGGGAACGCCGGCTAGCTGCACGGCGAATACAAACTTGGCGGCAGCTGTTGAAATTTTATGGAAGCGAAACTGCGGAATGCTTCCGATCACAACTCCGGAAGGCAAAGTTACCGGAGTGATCACCGACCGCGATATCTGCATTGCGCTCGGCACGCGCAATCGGCCCGCAGCGGAAATTACCGTCGCGGAAGTGCAGCCGCAGAACCTCGTCGCCTGCCGCGCCGATGACGATATTCTCACCGCGCTGGCGATTCTTGCCGACAAAAAAGTCCGCCGGCTGCCCGTGCTGGACACTGAAGGTCATCTGCAAGGAGTGCTCTCTCTCGACGATATCGTCCAGCATGCCAATGCCAGCACGGCGCGCCGCCTGCCGGAGCTTTCAAGTAGCGACGTGGTGGAATACATGAAGCGCATCTATCGGCCGAACGAAGTCGTCGCTTTCGAGGCAGCAGTTGCCTGATGCCGCGCGCATTCGCGCGCTCCGAGGGCGGAGTCTACGTTAATTTAAACCAACGCGCCCTGAGTATCAGGCCTCAGGGCACGCGAACTAGCATCCGAGCAAGTGTCTCGCAAAGCGCTAAATCCTCGCATCTGCCCGCGCCGTTGCGTCATCATAACTCTTGCACGCGGGTTGGGTACGCGACCGTTTGAACATAGAGATACAGAGGAGGTCTGTTTATGGCTGCGCCGAAGATTCTGATTTTGACGGGAGATGCCGCCGAATCGCTCGAGGTGATGTATCCGTATCAGCGGTTGCGCGAGGAAGGTTACGATGTTCAGATCGCCGCGCCGAGCAAAAAGAAGCTGCATTTCGTGGTGCACGATTTCGAGCCTGGTTTCGACACCTACAGGGAGAAGCCCGGCTATAGCTGGGACGCCGATCTCGCTTTTAAAGAGGTGAATCCCGCCGATTATGTAGCGTTGGTGATTCCCGGTGGCCGCGCTCCCGAATACATTCGCAACGACGCGGATTGCAAGCGCATCATCCAGTCGTTCTTCAAGGATGAAAAACCGGTGGCTCAACTTTGTCACGCCGGATTAGCACTCGCCGCGGCGGGCGTCCTGAAAGGACGGAAAACTTCCGCATACCCGGCCATCGAGCCCGACGTGCGCGCCGCGGGCGCGGAATTTGTCAACTCCGAAGCGGTGGTCGACGGAGTGATGGTCTCCGCGCGCGTGGCCCGATCATCCGGCGTGGATGCGCGAATTTATTAAAGTCCTGAAAGCGAAAGCGCCGGTCAGCGGTCGCGGCGCCGCAGCGTAGGCGCGACACCGGCGAAAGCGCGGGGCCGTTTGCGCAGCGCAGCGGCCTCGCTCGCCAAGAACTTGCAAGGTGTGCGTTTCACGGCGCTCTGCGCGCATCAAACGGTTCTACCCCCAACTTTGCACCATCGGTGCTGGAGGCACTCGCATGCAACTCGGACTCAATGGCAAAGTCGCGCTAGTTACCGGCTCAAGTAAAGGCATCGGCTTCGCAATCGCGCAGGCTCTCGCGCGCGAAGGCACCAAAGTCGTGCTCAATGCGCGGAATCCTTCCGATCTCGATTCCGCCGCCGCGCAAATCCGGAACGAAAAATCCGCGAGTGGCGCTTCTCCTGAAGTTCACTCGATTGCTTCTGATATAGCCACTCCCGGCGGCGCCGAACGCGCCGTCTCTGAAACCGTCGCCCATTTCGGTACGATCCACATCCTCGTAAACAACGCCGGCGGCATCGGCCGCTTCAGCGCATTCGCCGAGCTCACCGACGATGAATGGCTGCAAATTTTCCAGCTCAATGTCATGTCCGCCGTGCGCGCCTCGCGTGCTGCTATCCCGCACATGCAGCGCCAGAGATGGGGCCGCATCATCAACATCTCGTCCGAATCCGGCACGCAGCCCGACGCTCTCATGCCGCATTACAACGCTTCCAAATCCGCGCTCAACTCGCTCACCAAAAGCCTCTCGAAAGCCTATGGCGCCGAAGGCATCCTGGTGAACACCGTTTCGCCAGCCTTCATTCGCACGCCGCTGGTCGACGCAATGCTCGCCAACCAGGCGAAAGCGCGCGGCATATCAGTCGACGAAGTCGAGCGCGTCTTCGTTCGCGAATTTCGCCCCAACATTGTCTTCGGCCGCGCCGGCCGCCCAAACGAAACCGCCGGAATCGTTGTGTTCCTCGCTTCCGAGCAAGCCTCGTTCATCACCGGCTCGAATTATCGCGTCGACGGCGGCTCCGTTGCCAGCATCTGATTGCGCCTTCGTCGGTGCCACAAGCGCACAGAGCGGCAAACGTCTGGCGCGCGTGAAAATTCCTTGAATTCTAGAAGCTCGCCAAGTTCCTTCTCGCCCGCCTTACCACCCTGGGGTAAAATGCCGTTCGGACGATAAGTCTTCTAGCGGCCGTCGCAGCCGCCGCCACGTCCGCGGGCTGCGCCGTTTCGGAATTGTCATCGCCGCTGTTTGCGCTTCGCGCAGCCCCGGCCAAAATTGTTCTGCCTCTCACCGAGAGCGCAGCGCATCCAAATCAAGCAGGGAAACTCGAGCCCAGAAAACGCAGCAGCTATAGGGGGAATATCATGAGCACCGCGAAGCCGACCGGCAGCGTTTCTTCAGTTATTCAAACGCAGAATCCTCTTCAGGCCCTGCTGAGCTTCGGCCAGTCCGTCTGGCTCGATTACATTCGCCGCAGCCTCATCGACACCGGCGAACTGGCGCGCTTGATCCGCGAGGACGGCCTTCGCGGCATGACTTCCAATCCCGCCATTTTCGAGAAAGCCATCGCTGGCAGCACCGATTACTCGCAACTGCTTGCCGATCTCGCGGCGCGTGGCAATTTGAACGCCACGCAAATGTACGAACATCTCGCCGTCCGCGACGTCCAAGATGCCGCGGATGCCTTCCGCGGCGTCTACAACGAGTCGAAACGCCGCGACGGCTACGTCAGCTTGGAAGTCTCCCCCTATCTCGCGCACAAGATCGGCGAGACCATTGCCGAGGCGCGCCGCCTCTGGAAAGCCGTCGGCAGGCCCAACGTAATGATCAAAGTTCCCGGCACTGCCGAAGGTATTCCAGCTTTCCGCCAGCTCATCAGCGAGGGTATCAACGTCAACGTTACGCTGCTGTTCGCGCAGGAGGTTTACGAGCGCGTTGCCGAAGCCTACGTCGACGGCCTCGAACAGTTCGTCAAGGGTGGCGGCGATGCCAGTCATATCGCAAGCGTCGCCAGCTTTTTCGTCAGCCGCATCGACACGCTGGTCGATAGCCAGCTTGCCGCTCTCGCGAAATCCGCTAAATCCGACGCGAATCGCGCGCTTGCGGGTAGCCTCGAAGGCAAAATCGCGATCGCGAACGCTAAACTCGCCTATCAGATCTACAAGCGCATCGTGGCTGGCCCCCGCTGGCAGGCGCTCGCCGGACGCGGCGCGCAAACTCAGCGCGTCCTTTGGGCCAGCACCAGCACCAAAAATCCCAAGTACCGCGACGTTCTCTACGTCGAGGAACTAATCGGCCCCGATACCGTCAACACCATTCCTCCTGCCACTTTCGACGCCTTCCGCGATCACGGCGTCCCGCGTGCCAGCCTGGAAGAGAATATCGACGGCGCCAAGAAAACCATGCAAGATCTCGCTCGCGTCGGAGTTTCTATGAAAGACGCTACCGATCAGCTCACCGACGAAGGCATCAAGCTTTTCGCCGAAGCGTTCGACAAGCTCCTCGCCGCCGTCGAAAAGAGCACCAAAAAGTCCGCGCCTTCGCAGGCGTCTCCCGCAGTCAGCCGCTTTTCGTACCAGATGCCCAAAGATTTACAGCAAGCTGTTCAGGCCACCATCGACGATTGGAAAGCGAACAACAACAGCAAGGTCAAGCGCCTATGGGCTCGCGACGCTTCGCTTTGGACCAACTCTGATGAAAGCAAGTGGCTCGATTGGCTCGCAATCACTGAAGACCAAATCTCCAATCTCAAGCGCTTCGATCGTTTGGTGGAAGATATTCGTTCCGCCGGATTCACTCACGCCGCGCTCCTCGGCATGGGAGGCTCCAGCCTCTGCGTCGAAGTTCTCAGCCTCACCTTCGGCAAAATCTCCGGACATCCGGCAATGTTTGTGCTCGATTCCACCGATCCCGCGCAAATCCTCGCGCTCGAAGAAAAGCTCGACCTGGCGAAAACTGTTTTCATCGTTTCCAGTAAGTCGGGCAGCACGCTCGAGCCGAATATCTTCAAGGAATATTTCTTGGAACGCGTAACACAGACCGTCGGTCCTGTCGAAGCGGGCAAGCATTTCATCGCCATCACCGATCCGGGCTCGCACATGCAAAAAGCCGCCGAGGCCGGAGGTTTCCGCCATATTTTCTTCGGCGTTCCCGGCATCGGCGGACGCTACTCCGCACTCTCGAATTTCGGCATGGTCCCCGGCGCAATTCAGGGAATCGACATCGGCAAATTCCTCGATCGCGCCGAGGAAATGGTGCACGCCTGCGCCTCCGTGGTGCCCGCCGATCAGAATCCCGGCGTCATTCTGGGGGCTATTCTCGGCACGCTGCAGAAAAATGGACACGACAAAGTCACCATCATCGCCTCGCCCACCATCTTCGATCTCGGCGCCTGGCTCGAACAGTTGCTCGCTGAATCCACCGGCAAACAGGGCAAGGGACTCATCCCCGTCGATCGCGAACAGCTCGGCTCGCCGGATGTTTACGGCAAAGACCGCGTATTCGCATACGTGCGCCTCGAATCCGATCCCGATTCGCGCCAGGACGCCGCCGTCGACGCGCTCGAAAAAGCCGGCCAGCCCGTGGTGCGCATCTCTGTTCGCGACATCTACGACGTGGCCCAGGAATTTTTCCGCTGGGAAATCGCCACAGCCGTCGCAGGTTCCGTGATCGGCATCAACGCCTTCAATCAGCCCGACGTGGAAGCCAGCAAAATCGAAACGCGCAAGCTGACCGATGCCTATGAGAAGTCCGGCTCGCTCCCTTCTGAATCACCGATCCTGAAAGACGGCGACCTCCAGCTATTTACCGATCCGAAAAACGCCGCCGATCTCGCGCGTGCTACCGCGAACGACAAGTCCCTCATCGGCCTGCTACGCGCGCACTTGGGACGTCTGCAGCCGGGAGATTATTTCGCCGTGCTCGGCTATCTCAATCGCGACGCTGAGAACGAATCGAAGCTCCAGTCAATTCGCCACCTGGTTCGCGACAAGCGCCGCGTGGCCACCTGCCTCGGCTTCGGCCCGCGCTTCCTCCATTCCACCGGACAGGCTTACAAGGGCGGTCCCAATTCCGGAGTCTTCCTGCAAATTACCTGCGACGACGCTGCCGATCTTCCCGTTCCAGATCACAAGTACACCTTCGGCGTGGTGAAAGCGGCCCAAGCCCGCGGCGATTTTCAAGTCCTCGCCGAACGCAACCGTCGCGCCCTGCGTGTTCATCTCGGCAAGGATATCGCTACCGGCCTGGCTCGCCTAGACGCCGCCATCCGCGCCGCCCTCGCCTAGCGCGAATGCCAAAATTCAATCGGTCTCTATTTCTCCGGCAGCTCGGATTCCGAAATCGGTGCTGCGATGGAGGGCGCGCCCGCTATGTTCGCTCGCTGGCGCGACGAGAACATCGAGCCACGCGCCGAGATACTCGGAGCAAAGCTCAGGAGCCCGATGGCCGGGATATCGTCGTAGATTGCTTCGATTCCTCCGCGCATGAAATAAGTTTCGTGCCAAAAGCCAGTGCCGCGCGAATCGCGCAAAAAGTTCTTCCACCACAGTCGGTGCGGCTCCGATCTGGCCCATAGCTCCAGGGATTCAAAATTGCGCCAATACTGCCGAATGCCGGCGTGGGGCGGAAATAATGACCAAAGAAAGGCTTCATGCCGCAACAGCCCGTCGGGCTGGTCCCCTGCCGATTTAGCGATTTTTGGTCCGAACCCAGCAAGAGTCTTCAAACCGGTAAATGTTCGCACTCGCATTCCTAGGTAGACCACCACCAGCTCTGGATAGCTAGCAAGATCGACCGTGCGCCGCTCGACTTTCATGGTCCGTCCTCCTCAGATCCTCCGATGATAAACACGAATCGGCCCAGCATTGGAGCGGTTCGATCGGGCGGCGACCGATTCGCTCGACTGCGCCACGTTGCCATCTTGGGTTGGACGTGCTCGCCCGGTAAGGACTATTCGCGAGCTAGAGGTAACAGAAGGAAAATGCGGGCGGCTGGACGGCTGGGGCGCCCAGTTCCGCAAGCAGAAACGCGGCTAAGCTGCGTGGCTGCGGTTCCATTCTTCAACTTGTTTCTGCGCGGCTTCCCGCGTAATGCCATACCGTTCCTGGATTCGACCGACCAATTGGTCGCGGTTTCCTTCGATCACCTTCAGGTCGTCATCTGTGAGCTTGCCCCACTGTTCCTTCAACTTTCCCTTGGCTTGCTTCCACTGTCCTGCGATTTGGTCAGAGTTCATGTTGGCTCCCTTTCGATGTTTTTGGGCTGGCGGCGCCCCGGCGCCTTGCTACCATTGTCGGAGACGGCGGTTCCGGGGGCTATTAGGTAAAGGTTGTAATTAGTCTCCGGAAAATCGTCGCACCAACAACGAACTATATTGAAGGTATTGCCCGCGCCGATGTCAGCAAATGACCGTGTTGCTTTCATCCTGGAACTGTAGGTGTTTGCGCCGTCCGTAACTCGGCTTTTAGCAGACGTAGAAACTCCCTCGCGTGCGTCCACATCACGAAATGTCCGGCGCCCGGGACTACGTCGATTCGTTTCACGGGCGCATCGATTTTCTGCTCGTAATCGGCGGCCAGGCTCGTCGGCGTCACATTGTCGTTCGCGCCTTGAATGAAAAACACCGGCACAAGGAACTTCCTATCCGTGTCGCGCAGATCGGGCATTGCCAAAAAGGGTGCGTCCAGCTTCACTTCGTTGGTTCGCAGTCCTTGGTACCAGCCGCGCGCTTGGGAAATAGTCAGACTTGGCGAGATCATTAGCATCGCTTCCATTTGTCGAATTCCTGCAACGTCGTCCGAAGGCCAGAATGGATTTCGGCAGCAAGTGTCGAAATCACCGTTTTGCTGAAGCGTGCGATAGGGGGGTGGGCCGATCTGCTTTAGCGCAGCTAGCATTTTGTCGTCGCGGTTCGCAGTTGCGTGTTGCAGCGCGTATTCGTACAGCATCTTCTGCGAGGCCACTAAGCTCACGATCTGCCCTGTGCCGATGAAGGCAGAAAACAGGTCCGGCCGCTTTTCGATAATTCGGATGCCGACGACGCCACCCCAATCCTGTCCAATCAATGTGATTTTTGGCTGATGAAGCTCTTTTCGCAAATACTCGGCAACGGCGATTCCATCCTTCACTGTGCCAGCGAGGGTGGGCGCGGGTTGATTCTTGCCACCCTTGATGTACGTCATGCCAGCGCCGGGCTGATCCCATTGCGCGAAAACGTAATCCTTCTCAAAAGCAAGATAGAACCCGACAAACGGGGAATTGGCCTCTGCTGGGCCGCCGTGCAAAAAGAGGATCACCGGGTTGCTGCGATTCTGTCCGCGGATGGTGATCCATTCCTGCGCGCCGTTCACGTCAATGTATTTCGCTTCGTCGATTCCATTGGGCGAAGTAATTTTCCATTCCCGTGCGAGCTGGTGTTGCCGAAATGCGCGGTATCCTAAGGCAGTGGCCACGAGCAAAACCACCAGCCCGGCAATCGCGATTGCAGTCCAGCGAATGAATTTCATTGTTTGCTCCCCCGTGCGCCGAACGTGCCACGGTCAACGCGCCCTCTCGTCTGTTGGTACGCAAGCAATGGCAGCGAATTTCATCTACACGTCATCCGCACGCGCTTGCATCCTATGATAGTGTGGAGGTGAAACGATGTGGGTCGAAAGGGGAGGGGGCCCTCACAGAGGCGGCCCGGACAGCGAGAGTCGACGACGGCAATGCAGCAGCCATGCCGAAGCTACTGGCGGCATTACGAGTTGCGCTACTGCGGTGTGTGCCGCTCCGTCCCAGGCACCTCGCGCATCCTATGGGCGGAGAAGACGGTATGAAGTCTAATAGCGAACTCCCTTCGAGCCGCTCGCATGTTAAATCCCCTGCATTCAATAAATTTCATTTTTATAATCGCGAACTCATCCACCCAACCCTAATTCATCCGCAGTCGGCATTTGGAGGAATTTTCAATGGCATCGCCTGACGGAGCCGGAGTTCCGCGGCGGGCACACGCTACTCGGCCCGACCCTTGCACTATGATCTTATTCGGTGCGGGCGGCGATCTTACCAAGCGCAAGCTGATGCCCGCGATCTATAATCTGGCAGCTAGCAAACTGCTTCCGGAAGAATTCGCCATCGTTGGCGTTTCGATCGAGCCCTTCTCGAACGAAGAGTTCCGCAAGCGCATGACGGACGATATTCGCGAATACTCCGTCGATGGCGTGGACATGACTTCCTGGGAGTGGTTCGTCAATCGCCTCTACTACACATCCGGTAATTTCGGAGACCCTCAGCTCTACCAGAAGCTGAAGGAAACGGTGGAGCAAGTCGAAAAAGAGCAGCGCACGATGGGCAACCGGCTCTTTTACCTCGCCACCAGCCCCACGTTTTTTCCAACCGTTGTTCAGCAGCTGGGCGCTGCCGGCTTGACCAAACCGGAGAGCCACACCTGGCGTCGCGTGGTGATCGAGAAGCCCTTCGGCCACGATCTCGCATCGGCTGTGGCGCTCAACCATGCCGTAGGCGAAGTTCTCGAAGAAAAGCAGATTTACCGCATCGATCACTACCTTGGCAAAGAAACCGTCCAGAATATTCTCGCGTTTCGCTTCGCCAACGGAATATTCGAGCCTATCTGGAACCGCCGCTACGTCGATCACGTGCAGATCACCGTAGCAGAACAGCTAGGTGTGGAATTGCGCGGCGGGTACTACGATACGGCGGGCGCCCTGCGCGACATGGTCCCGAACCACATCTGCCAACTGATTACCCTGACTGCCATGGAGCCGCCAATTTCGTTCGACGCCGACGCGGTGCATGACGAGCAAACCAAAGTACTGCGCGCTATCCAGTCGCTCAGTCCGGAGCACGTCCTCGATCGCGCCGTCCGGGGCCAATACGGCGACGGCGCCATCGACGGCAAGCACGTTCCTGCATACCGCAACGAGCCGCACGTCGCGCCCGATTCAAATACTCCCACGTATGTTGCCTTGGCGTTAAATATCGACAACTGGCGCTGGGCTGGCGTGCCGTTCTATGTTCGCACTGGCAAGCGTCTGGCTCAGCGCGTTACGGAAATTGTGATTCGCTTCCGGCGCCCGCCATTTGTTTTATTTCGCGACACGTCCGTCGAAAAGATTCCCTCGAACGAGCTGGTGATCAGCATTCAGCCGAAGGAGGGAATATCGCTGCGTTTCGAAGCAAAAGTTCCGGGTCCGGTCGTGAGCCTCGGCGCGGTCAATATGGATTTCGAATACTCCGATTATTTCGGCACCACTCCTTCTACCGGCTACGAAACGCTCCTGTACGACTGCATGATGGGCGATCCTACACTTTTCCAGCGTGCTGACATGGTGGAGGCCGGTTGGGCGGTGGTCCAGCCCATTCTCGACGTTTGGAACGCGCTCCCGGCGCGCGATTTTCCGAACTACACAGCCGGGTCGTGGGGACCTGCTCTTGCCGACGAGCTTCTGCGCCGCGAGGGCCGCGAATGGCGTAATCCCGAGCCTTCGGACGGACGCCAGCGTAGCCTCGCGCGCTCGCCGGAGCAGCATGCCCCGGCAGCAAAATCCTGAGGCGATTAAAACGCGACTCCGTGCGCACTGGGGGTACAGGGGTGTTACCCCTGGCTCGTCTGTCCGCATTTCTAACGATTCTCTTTTCCAATGATTTGCCGTTCACTTTTGTTATAATCCGGGGCACCGGCGAATGGACTTTGACCATCTCATAACTTTTTTGGAGATCGCGAAGCAGGGCAGCTTTTCGCGTGCGGGGCAAAAGCTGTACCGCTCCCAGCCGGCTGTCAGCGCGCAGATCCGCCAGCTCGAGCAGGAATACGGGCAGAAGTTATTCGATCGCGTCGGGAAATCGGTGCGCCTTACCGTCGCGGGCGAGACGCTGCTGGAGTACGCCAATCGTTTGCTGACCCTCCGCAACGAATCGCTGCGCGCCGTCGCCGATCAAGCCACCACCCCGCGCGGCACTCTCGCCCTCGGCGCCAACGAAGCCACTTGCCTATACGTGCTCCCGGACATTTTCGGCGAATACAGCCGCCGCTATCCCTCGGTGCAGATCAGCATCTATCGTAACTTTAGCCACAAGGTTCTCGAAAAGGTCGAGGATGGTACCGTGGACGTCGGCATCGTCACGATGCCGGTCAAGTCGCCCAGCCTGCGGGTTCATCCGATTTTCCGCGACCGGATCGTGCTCATGGTCAGTCCAACAAATCCGCTTGCGTCCTATAAAACAGTGCATACCAGCGACATTGCCGGTCAGCCGCTGATTTTTCCAAAGACTGGCTTCACGCGCCAGGTGCTCGATAAGCAGTTCCGTCCTTTCCGCTCTCAACTGCGCGTCGCCATGGAACTGGCCAGCGTCGGCATGATCAAGAAATTTGTTGCTGCCGGGCTCGGCGTGTCGTTAATCAGCGAAAGCTTCGCGCAAGACGAAGTGAAAGCCGGGCAAGTGAAGCTGATTCCTGTCTCGGACATGGACATTTCGCGCGAGCTGGGAATCGTCTATCGCCGCGACCGCAGCCTGCCGCGCTCCGCCGCCGCGTTTGTCACTCTGGTTCGCCACGGGGTCGGCGCCGTCGCCGAAACCGCGGAGCCACGCGTGGCTCACAGCAACAATAAACGCTGACCGTCGCCGAAGAAATTTACAACCCCGTTTGCGCGTTGCTTCGATGGAGTTAAGATGATCTCGACCGCGCGAGCGTTGTTTTTTCGCTTGGGAGGTGACATATGGCGCAGACGATCGAGAGCAGCCAGAGCACATTGCACCGCTCGCTGATGACAGTGCTCGATCCACTGGGCACGCCGGTGGACACCAAGAAATATATGTCGATGGCGCCGCGCCTCGACACTTTGCAAGGGAAAACCATTTACGTGCTGGATGTGGGCTTCGCGGGCGGCTATGAATTCCTCGAGCAGCTGCGCGACTGGTTTGCGCGGCAGATGCCGGAAGCGCACATCGTGCTGAAGCACAAGCCCGGCAACATGTTCATGGATTCGCCCGACCTATGGGAAGAGATCAAACGCGAGGGCCACGCCGTCGTCTTTGGCGTCGGCGGTTGAGACGGTTGCTCCTCGGCGGTCGCCGAGCACTGCCGCAAGCTGGAAAATGATTTTCAAGTTCCCACCGCGCCGATCACCACCGCTCGATTTTCTGATTACATCCGCCGCGATTTGCAAGCTCATGGAATGCCGCTACGATTCACCTTCACTCCTTATCCCGTGGTGGGCATGCCGGCAGCGCGGCTGCGCGAATATGTGGACGGGAACGATCCGGTAAGCGGGAAGCCACTCGTGGGCGAGTTGGTCGACGCACTGACTAAACCGCTGACAGCCGAAGAGAAAAAGCCGGTGGCGCGTCCCGCTGCGCCGCCACATCCACGCCTGCTGGAATCGGACACCGAAGATAATTTGCAGCGCTTGTTCATCGAGAATGGCTGGACGGACGGCTTGCCGATCGTGCTGCCGACCGAGGCTCGCGTTGCTGAGATGCTCGAAGGAACCAGCCACGCGCCCGACGAAATCGTCGGACAGATGGCGGTCGCGCATCGCGGCGAGTACACGTCCTACACCGTCGAGAAAGTCGCCATCAATGCGGTGATGTCTGGCGCGCGCCCGGAACATTTTCCGGTGATTTTGGCGATCGCATCGACCGGACATCCGGCGTTTCCCAGTTCCACCACTTCGTTTGCGGGAATGGTGATCGTTAACGGCCCAATTCGCGGCCAGATCGCCATGAACGCTGGTCTCGGCGCGCTGAGCCCGTTCAATTTCGCCAACTCCGTGATTGGCCGCGCTTGGACGCTGATGAGCATCAACCTTGGCAACGCACGCCTGGGCGATACGCTCCTCGCATCCACTGGCCACAATTTGAACTACAACAACATGTGCTGCGCCGAAAACGAAGAGGCCAGCGTATGGGAACCCTTCCATGTCGAGAAAGGCTTTCTGCGCGACGAGAGCGTCGTCAGCGTGTTTCGCGGATGGAGCGTCATTAACAGCATGGGAGCGGCAAACTCGATCCGCCCCGCCAATGAAGAGACCGCTATCATGCTGAAGGCATTTCCGGCGCTGCATTCAGTGGCCACGTTGGTGATGGACCCGCTGGTCGCGAAAGGTATGAAGGAGCAAGGCTTCCAGACCAAGCAGGACGTGGCGCGCTGGCTTTCGGAAAACACGAAAATTCCAGCCGGTCAGTATTGGGGCGCGGACGTAATCTATGCGTTCAATCGTCCGATGGCGCGCGCGGGCATCGAGCCGTTCTCCACATGGGCGAAGCTGCCGCAGGATACGCTGATCGCGCCGTATAACGATCCGAATCTGATCAACATCGTAGTCGTTGGCGGGGAATCGAATCCGCTGTGGTTGACCACGGATTTTCGATACGTGACGTCCGCCTCAGTCGACAAGTGGCGGCCAAAGGGCGGCTTAAAACGCGATGCGCGCCCAATTCGCATGCCCGCGGGCGTGGCGTGTAGTGACGGCCTCTGCGGAATCCCGAGCTAACTTGTTTGCTGAAGGGAAGCCCCAGGGGCGTAGAGTTTTCTGCCAATACGGAAATTGGCGGTACCGGAATTCGCTCAGTGCGGTTTTTGCAGCTGCCTGTAAATCTCGTTGGCGGCTTGAAATTCCTGATCGAGTTCTTTCGCCGCCAGGCGCGTGCGCAAATAATCGATATTTTGCGCCAACCGATCGAGCGCGCGCGACACATTCCCGGTGTTCGTCAGCAGAATGTCGCGCCACACTCCGTAGGGGCTGCCTGCCAGCCGCAGCATGTCCTGTAGTCCTTGACCGGCAAGCGATAGCGGAAGTCCCGTCTCGTCGGTTTCGTCCTGCACCACTCGCGCGAGCGCAATAGACACAATTTGCGGCAGGTGCGAAACGATGCCCACCGCCCAATCGTGGGTTTCGGCGTCACACCAAGTGGGTTGCGCGCCCATCGCGCCGAGCGTTTCCGCGAACATCTTTGCTCTCGGATACGCGGTTTCGGCCGAGCCAATCAGCGCATACGGCGCGCCGTGAAATAGTTCCGCATCGGCGTGCTCGATTCCGGACTGTTCTTTTCCCGACATCGGATGCCCACCGAGAAAGACGGCGCCACCGCGAAAATCCTCGCGAGCGGTGCGGCAAATCACGGATTTCGTGCTGCATGCATCGGTAACCAGCGCGCCGGGATCAACGCGTTTGGCGATTTCCGGCAGAATTTCGAGCGCGGGGATGATTGGAAGCGCGAGGTAGACGAGATCCGCTCCAAGCAGGCTGCTCGGGAGATCGGAGGCAGCTTGATCGATCGCGCCCCGCGCCACCGCGCTTTGCAGCACATCGGGCCGGTCGTATCCGATGATCGATATATTCGGAAAGTGCCTTCGCAGCGCGAGCGCGAACGAGCCGCCGATCAGCCCGGTGCCGATCACCGCCGCACGGCGAAAGGGAAGTGTGCCCGCCATCGTATCCTGCGGCGGGCTAGCGCACGCCCGCCGGAAAACGGACCGTGTTGCTCATTCCAGGCGATGCGAGGAATCGGCTCCTCGCCCGGCAGCGAGCAAAAAGCAGATTCCTCAAGCACAAACCGCCTTCGGAACGGCAATTACTTTTATCGACGCGAATCAGCGTCACTTCTTCCCCTGTGCGGCTACGGCTTCGGGCTTAAGCCACGCCATCTGCTTGCGCAGCTCTTTGCCGACTTTCTCGATCGGGTGGTTGTAGTCGCGTTCGAGTAGCTTCGCGTACTGTGGGCGTCCGGCTTGATTTTCCAGTACCCATTCGCGCGCGAACTGTCCGCTTTGAATTTCCTCGAGAATTTTCTTCATGTTTTCGCGGACGCGCTCGTCGATCACACGATTGCCGCGGGTTAGGTCGCCGTACTTAGCCGTTTCGCTGACGAATTTGTGCATCTCCGCGATGCCGCCTTCATAGATCAGGTCGACGATCAACTTCAGCTCATGCAGACACTCGAAATACGCGGACTCGGGTTGGTACCCAGCGTTAACGAGTGTTTCCCAGCCGGCCTGAATCAGCGCGCGGGCGCCGCCGCAGAGTACGGCCTGTTCTCCGAAAAGATCGGTTTCGGTTTCTTCCGCGAAAGTGGTCTGAATCACGCCGGGTTTGGTACCTCCGATGGCGTGCGCGTAGGATAGCGTGCGGTCAAAGGCGTGACCCGAGGCATCCTGATGGACAGCGATCAAGCAAGGCACTCCGCGCCCTGCTTCGTACTGGCGGCGCACCAAATTGCCTGGCCCCTTTGGAGCAACCATGGTCACGTCGATATTCGCGGGCGGGGTGATCTGTCCGTAATGAATGTTGAAGCCGTGCGAGAAAAGCAGCATGGCGTTCGGCTTCAGGTTCGGCGCGACCTCATTCTTATAGATCGAGGGCTGCGCCATGTCGGGAGCGAGCATCATGACCACGTCTGCACCCTTCGAAGCTTCGGCGGGCGACACGAGCTTCCAGCCGTCCTGCTCGGCCTGCTGCCATGAAGCGCCGGGACGCAATCCGACCACCACGTCGAGCTTGCTGTCGCGCAGGTTCAGCGCGTGGGCGCGACCCTGGCTTCCGTAACCGACCACCGCGATGCGCTTGCCCGCCAGAGCTTTCGGGTTTGCGTCTTGTTCCCAAAACATCTTCGCCATCGTTTTATTCTCCTGTGCGCCGGCTAAACCGGCGAGGTGTAGTGAATGAAAAAGTCATACGAACGTGAAGTAGCGACCCACGTCGGCCTCGAGTCATGCGGAGCCGTCCGTGAGGACGGCGTCGAAGCGTTGAC
>Ga0335075_10001544_pt1 | contig 37818 bp, 35 predicted proteins | sample Lox_Sample_24_FD_206723 | JGI IMG/M metagenome (GOLD analysis project Ga0335075, IMG submission 206723) | Soil microbial communities from Loxahatchee National Wildlife Refuge, Florida, United States - Lox_Sample_2.4 | ecosystem: Environmental > Terrestrial > Soil > Wetlands | place: USA... | reverse complement strand
AGCGCGAGCACCGCGTAGTCGACGTACTCGAAGCCCTTGCGCACGCTGTTCCAGTCGCTGCCGAGCGCGTCCCCGGCGAGCGCCAGGCCGAGCACCCACGGGACGGCGCCGATCAGCGAGAACGCGGTGAAGCGTCCGAGCGGCATGCGCGCGACGCCGGCGGGCAGCGACACGAACGCGCGCACCACCGGGACCAGCCGGCCGAACAGCACGGCGGCCTCGCCGTGGCGCTGGAACCAGCGGTCGGCGAGCTGAACCTGGCTTGGCCCCATGTGGAACCTGGCGCCGTGGCGTTCGAGCAGCTCCAGGCGCCCGCCGCGGCCCACGCCATAGGCGACCCACGAGCCGACCATCGTGCCGAGCAGCCCCACGAGCACGATCCCGACCATCGTCATGTGGTGGTGGGCGGCGCTCTGCCCGGGGTCTGCGACGGCGAAGCCCGCGAACAGCATCACGACCTCGGAGGGCACGGGGATGCACGCGCTGCCGATCGCCATCAGCGCGAACACGCCGGGCAGCCCCGCGTCGCGCACGAAGTGCGAGATTTCGTTGACCAGAGTTCCCGAGATCGAGGCGAGGATCGGCATCGGCGGGGCAACGATACCTGCGATCGTCCGTGCTCCTGAGCGGGCGCCGCCCCAGGGCACCCCGCCGTGGCGGCGGCGCTGTCGCTCGCTCGCGCGCCGTCGCCCGTTACCGTGCCTGCCGATGCGCGTGTGGATCGACCTCACCAACAGCCCGCACGTGCTGGTGATGCGCCCGGTGATCGAGCGCCTGCGCGCAGACGGGCACGACGTGCGCGTGACCGCCCGCGACTTCGCGCAGACGCTCGAGCTGTGCGAGCGCCTGGGCATCTCCCACACGGCGATCGGGCGCCATCGCGGCGAGCGCCTGGACGCGAAGGCGCTGGGGCTGGCGTCGCGCTCGGCCGCGCTCGTGCGCTGGGCGCGCGCGGACGCGCGCGCGGCCGGCGCGGGCTTCGACGTCGCGCTCGGCCACGGCTCCAACGACGTGACGATCGCGGCGGCGCTGCTGCGGGTGCCGAGCGCGACGATGTTCGACTACGAGTGGGCGGTCGTCCAGCACCAGGTCAACTGCCGCCTGGCGCGGGCGGTGGTGGTGCCGGACGCGATCCCCGCCGAGCGCCTGCAGCGCTACGGCGCGCGCGGCAAGCTCGGGCGCTACGAGGGCCTGAAGGAGGAGTACTACCTGGCGGACTTCGATCCCGACGCGGCGGTGCCCGAGCAGCTCGGGCTCGACCGCGGGCGCGCGATCGTGGTCGTGCGCACGCCGCCGGAGGTCTCGCTGTACCACCGCTTTGAGAACGACCTGTTCGCGGGCGTGCTGGAGCGCCTGCGCGCGGCCGCCGCGCAGGAGGGCGTGCAGCCGGTGGTGCTGCCGCGCGTGCCCGCGCAGCGCGCGCAGCTGCGCAGCGTGCCCGGGTTCGTGGTGCCCGAGCACGCGATCGACGCGCAGTCGCTGATCGCGTGCGCGGACCTGGTGATCTCGGCGGGCGGCACGATGAACCGCGAGGCGGTCGCACTTGGCACGCCCGTGTGCACGACCTTCGGCGGGCGCCTGGGGGCGGTGGACGAGCGGCTGATCGGCGAAGGGCGGCTGCGCGAGCTGCGCGACCCGCGCGAGCTCGACTTCGCCAGGCGTGCGCCGGACGCCGTGCCCGCGCGCGTGCGCCGCGACCCGCGCGTGCTCGTCGAGCTGCTGCTCGCGCCTGTGGCGGCGCGCAGACGCGGCTCGGGCTGAGGCCAGGGTCCCCCGGGGCGCATACAATCCTTGACAATGCGCCGACGGATTCGCGCGGCGGCCCTTCCCCTCCACCGTCACGCGCTGCCGCAGATGGCAGTGGACGGGGCGTTGGTCGCGCTCGCCTACTATCTCGCCTTCCAGCTGCGCTTCCCCAGCGGGCCGCAGCGCCAGTACGCGCACCTGCGCACGGACACGATCTGGTGGGTGCTGCTGGGCAGCGTGGTGGTGCTGGTGCTCTCGCGCGTGTACCAGCGCCGCTGGCGCTACGCCGGCCAGCGCGACTACGAGGCGGTCGTGCGGGCGGTGGCCGTGATCGTGGTGCTGAGCGTGGTGGCGATCGAGGTGCTGCGCCCCGTGTACACCTACCCCGACCGCAACACGGTCGCGGTGGTGCTGCCGAACGGCGTGATCGTGCTGTTCGCGCTGCTCGCGCTGGTGTTCCTGGTGGGGGTGCGGGCGATCGCGCGCAGCGTGTACGAGCGCCGGCCGCTGCTCGCGTTCCGCCACATCGGCCGCGAGCGCGCGGTGCTGATCGCGGGCGCGGGCGAGGGCGGGCGCATGGTGGCGCGGGAGATCCTGCGCAACCGCGACCTGGGCCTCGTGCCGATCGGCTTCCTCGACGACGACCCGGCCAAGCGGCGGATGCGCATCGAAGGGCTGCGCGTGCGCGGCAACACCGAAGAGGAGCTGCCGCGCATCCTCGACGAGGCGGAGCCCGACGAAGTCATCATCGCGATCCCCTCCGCGCCCGGCTCCACGCGCGCGCGCATCGTGCGCGAGTGCCGCGCGCGCGCGATCCCCGTGCGCACGCTGCCCACCGTGTTCGAGCTGCTGCAGACGCGCGGCGCGCTCGCGCGGCAGGTGCGCGAGGTGCGCGTCGAGGACGTGCTCGGGCGCGAGCCGGTGCACATGGAGCTGGAGCAGGTGGGCGCGTACCTCGCCGGGGAGGTGGTGCTGGTGACCGGCGCGGGCGGCTCGATCGGCGCGGAGCTGTGCCGTCAGATCGCGCGTGTGGAGCCGCACAGGATCGTGCTGCTCGACCACGCGGAGGACAACCTGTTCGCGATCCAGCGCGAGCTGGAGGACGAGCGCCACGTGCCGCCGTCGATGCTCGCGGCGGTGCTCGCCGACTGCAAGGAGGGCGAGCGCATGCGCGAGGTGTTCGCCGAGCAGCGTCCCACGGTGGTGTTCCACGCGGCGGCGTACAAGCACGTGGGCCTGATGGAGGCCAACCCGGTGGAGGCGGTGCGCAACAACGCGATCGGCACGCAGGTGGTCGCGCACGTGGCGGGCGAGGCGGGCGTCGGGCGCTTCGTGCTCGTGTCGACCGACAAGGCGGTCGCGCCGGCGACGGTGATGGGCGCGTCCAAGGCGCTCGCCGAGTTCGCGCTCGACGCCGCCACCGCGCGCTTTCCCAGCACGCGCTACGCGGCCGTGCGCTTCGGCAACGTGCTCGGCTCCTCGGGCAGCGTGGTGCCGATCTTCCGGCGCCAGATCGAGCGCGGCGGCCCGCTGACCGTGACCGACGAGCGCATGACGCGCTACTTCATGACGATCCCCGAGGCCGTGCAGCTGATCATCCGCTCCGGCTCGCTGGCGTCCGCGTACGCGCCGCGCGAGCCGCGCGCGGCGGTGTTCGTGCTGCAGATGGGCGAGCCGGTGCGGATCATGGACCTCGCGCGCGCGATGATCGAGCTGTCGGGGCTGGACCCCGACCACGACATCGACATCGAGATCGTCGGGCGCCGCCCCGGCGAGAAGCTGGACGAGGAGCTGTTCAACAGCTACGAGCGCCGGCGCGTGACCGACGCGGAGAAGATCATGCTCGCCGAGCGCGAGCCGCTGGCGGCGGAGGCGGTGGAGTCGATGTTCGCGGAGATCGGCCTGCTGGTGCTGGAGGGCGACGCGGCGGGGCTGGCGGCGAAGGTGTCCGAGCTGGCGGCCGCGCGGCGCGACGTGTCCGCCGACGCGCCGGCCGAGGAGGGCGGCGAGCAACGCAAGCGCGTGACGGCCTCCCGCGGCGAGGACGAGCCGGATGGGGCGGATGCGGGCGCGGGCCAGCGCGACGCCCCTGCCGGCGCTGGTCAGGGTGTCCCCCTCGTACACTCCCCGCATCCATGACGCTCCTGCCGCTCGCGTTCTCGCTCTCGGACACGTTTACGAAGATCGGCGCGGTGGCGGCGTTCGCTGCGCTGCTGGCGATCGCGATCCTGTCGCTGCTCGTGTTCTCCCAGGCGCGAGAGCTGAAGCGGCTGCGCGAGTGGGCGGGACGCGCCCCCGAGCGCGCGGCGGACCTGGAGCAGCGCGTGAGCGCCGCTGCCGCCATGCGCGTCCAGCAGCAGAGCCCGGCTGTGCAGTCGGTGCGCCCGGTCCCGCGCGCCGCGCCCGTCGCGGCAGGCGTGGCCGCCGTGGGCGCCGGCGCGGCGGCGGCCACGCGCGTGGTCGCCACGCCCGTCCCCGCCGGGGCGCCGCTCACGGCGAGCGGGCAGCCGGCGCCGGCTCCACCGGGCGGGGCGCCGGCGATGCCGGCCACGGCGGCGGGCGCCGCGCAACCGCGCCCCGCCGGCGCGTCCCAGCCCGCCGGCGTCCCCCGGCCCGCAGCCGCGGGCGCCCCCCAACCTGCCGCCGGCGCCGCCCCGCCCGCGCGCGCGCCCGGCGCCGCACAGCCGGGGCTGGCGGGCGTGCCCCGGCCGGCCACGCCGAACACGGGAGCGGCGTCTGGCAATGCCGCCCAGCCGCCGCCCGCGGCGCAGGGCGCCCCCGCCCAGGGCACGGCGAGCGAGCCGCCCCGCCCCGCTCCGGCCACGGCGGCTGCCGCGGCTGCGGCTGCGCCGCGCGCGCCTGCCCCGCCTGCCTCCGCGGCGCCGCCCGCCGCGCCATCTGCGCCCGCGCCGAGCGCGGCGCCCCCGGTCGCGCCGTCGCAGCCTCCGGCGAGCGCACCGTCTGCGCCCGCGTCGCCGTCGCCGTCGCAGCCCGCGGCGAGCGTCCCCCCGCCTCCGCCGGCCGCGATGCGCCGTCCACCCGCGCCGCCGACTGCCGCCAACGCCGCCGGCGAGGCGCGGGCGCGTGTCTCGCTGGAGGGGCCGCGGTCGACGTACACGGCAGAGCGCTCGCCGCGCAGGACGGTGCTGCTGATCGCCGCGGGGGTGGTCGTGGTGGCGGCGGGTGTCGCGGTCGCGCTCACCTCGCTCGGCGGGTCCTCCGGCGGCAAGGCGCTGAGCGCCACGTCGAGGGCCACCACCAGGCACGGCGCGGCGGCGCACAAGGGGCATTCGTCCAAGTCGCGGTCCAGCGCGCCGAAGACGCCGGCGGCGAGCCCTGCGGAAACGGACGTGGCGGTGCTGAATGCCACCGAAACGAACGGTCTCGCCCACCGCACCGCCGCGGAACTGCAGCAGGGCGGCTACTCGCAGGCGACCGCGCTGAACGGGCGGCCTCCGGGCTCGGGGCAGGTGAGCGTGGTCGAGTACGCGAGCGGTCATCAGGCGGAAGCCGAAGGCGTCGCGCGCTCGGCGGGCGTGACGCACGTGCAGCCGATCGAAGCGGCTGTGAGCGCGCTCAGCGGCTCCGCGACGGTCGTGGTGATCGTCGGCGACGACAAGGCCGCGTCGAGCCCATAGCCGGCTTCCTCGACATTCCCGCGCGCTCGAGCAAGCCGCGCGAGCATGGCATCACCCATGTGATCGACAGGGGGCTGTCGGTGGCGGATGTGGAGGGGCTGCTGGAGGTCGCCGGCGACAGCGTCGACGTCGTCAAGCTCGGCTGGGGAACGGCTCTCGTGAGCGCGAACCTGAAGCCCAAGCTGGCGCGCTACGCCGCCCACGGCGTCCCTGTGGTGCTGGGCGGCACGCTCACCGAGCTGGCGATCCGCCAGGGGCGCGTCGACGGGCTGGCCGCGTGGCTGCGCGAGCTGGGGCTGCGCCACGTGGAGATCTCCGACGGCACGATCACGATCGATCCGCACGTCAAGCGCGAGCTGATCGAGCGGCTGTCGCGCGAGTTCACGGTGTTCGCGGAGGTGGGCAGCAAGGACGCGGACTTCATCATGGCGCCGTACGTGTGGGTGGAGCAGATCGAACGCGACCTGGAGGCGGGCGCGTGGAAGGTGATCGCGGAGGCGCGCGAGTCGGGCACGGCGGGCATCTACCGCGCCAACGGCGAGGTGCGCACGGGCCTGATCGACGAGATCGTGCACTCGATCGACAAGGACCGGCTGATCTTCGACGCGCCGCTGCAAAAGCAGCAGGTGTGGCTGCTCAAGCAGTTCGGCACGGAGTGCAACCTGGGCAACATCGCCCCGGCGGACGTGCTCTCGCTGGAGACGCTGCGGCTCGGGCTGCGCTCGGACACGGTCGAGCGGTTCGCGCTGGGCGGCGGGGATTGACCGAGGCCCCCTCCGGGGCGGGTGACGAGGCCCCGCCTGCCTTCCGGAGCGCCGGCGGGCGCGAGCGGGCGCGCACACCGGGCAGCGACCGCCTCGCGCGCATGGTGTTCGCGCTGCTGGTGGTCGGCTGCTTCGCGGCGTTCCTGATCACCCAGCGCCTGAAGCACACGCCGACGGCGGTGCAGCAGTTCGACCTGACGCCGTTCTTCTCGCCGTACCCGAGCGGCCACGTGAAAGAAGCGGCGATCTCGTTCAAGCTCGCGCACGCGCAGGCGGTGACGGTGACGGTGATCGACTCGGCGGGCGCCACGGTGGCGACGCTCGTGCGCGATCGCGCGGTGGCGCGCTACAAAACCTTCTCGCTGCGCTGGGACGGCCGGCGTGGCGTGGCGCGCCGCTACCGCTACCTGCGCACTCCCCACGGCCTGGAGGTGGTGGTGCCGCGCAACACGGGGGCGATCGCGCCCGCCGGCGAATACCGCGTGCGCCTCGGCCTGAGCGACCACAGCCCGGTGTACTCGCCGCAAAGCTTCACGCTGGTGGGCCCGTGACGGGGGCGCTGCTCGCGACCCGCCTGCCGAGCGCGGGCACGCTTGCGCTGTGGGCGGCCGCGGCGGCGGTGGCGATCGCGGCGCTGACCGCGCTCGTGCGCCGCCATCGCGCCGCGTTTCCGCTGCTGACGGCGCTGGCGCTGCCGTTCAGGGTTCCCATCTCCGCCGACGGCAGGACGGTCAACCTGCTGGTGCCGCTGTACCTGGTGATCGCGGCGGCGACGCTCGCGCGCCTGCTGGCGCTGGCACGCGGCGAGCGCGTCCCCGAGCGCCGGCCGGCGGAAGCCCGCCCGTCGCTGCGCCGGGCGAGTTCGTGGCTGTCGCCTCGCGGCCTCGAATGGGTGCTGTTCGCCGCGGTGGCGCTGTACGCGGTGCAGGCGATCTACTCCAGCGATCGCGCCAAGGCTGCCGAGAACGTCGCGTTCTTCTACGTGCCGTTCGCGCTGCTGTTCGTGCTCCTGCGGGACGTGCGCTGGACGCGCGAGCTGCTCGCGCGCTGTGTCGGCGTGGCGGTGGCGCTGGCGGTGCTGTTCGCGGGGGTGGGCTTCGTGGAGTACTACCGCAAGTCGCTGTTCCTGAACCCGAAGGTCGTGGCGGCGGACCAGTACGCGAACTACTTCCGAGTCAACTCGGTGTTCTTCGACCCGAGCATCTACGGGCGCTTTCTGGCGCTGGTGATGATCGCGGTGATGACCGCGGTGCTGGCGGGCGCGGCGTCGGGGGACTCGCCGGGCGCGGCGTCGGAGCACTCGCCGGGCGTGGCGCCGGAGCACTCGCCGGTGGCGGATGGGCGCCGGCGGCGCATCGCCTTCGGCGGCGCGGGCGGGACGCTGGGCGGCGCGGCGGTGCTGGGGTGGCTGCTGGCGGGTCTGGTGACGAGCTTCTCGCAGTCGAGCATCGCGGCGCTGCTGCTGGGGCTGGCGGTGCTCGGCGGCTGGTGCTGGGGGGTGCGCCCGGCGGTGTACCTGTCCGCGGGAGTGCTGGCGCTGGCGCTGGCGTTCGTGCTGCTGGCCCCGGCGAGCCTGCACTTCGGCCTGAAGGGCTCGGGCGGCTCGGCGGCGAACGCCACCAGCGGGCGCACTACGCTGATCGACGGCGGCCTCGAACTGTTCGCCAAACGCCCGCTGGAGGGCTACGGCTCGGGGTCGTTCGAAACCGAGTACAAGCGCCACAGCCACGCGGACGCGGAGAACGCCACGTCGGCGTCGCACACGATCCCGATCACCGTGGCCGCCGAGCAGGGGATCGTGGGCCTGGCGGTGTACGCGGCGCTGCTGGTGGTGGCGTTCGCCGTGCTGTTCCGCGCCGCCGGGCGCGCGCCGCCGCGGGTCGCGATCGCCGCGTGCTTTGCCGCGCTGGTGCTGCACACGTGGACGTACGCGGACTTCCTGGAAGACCCGTTCACATGGACGCTGCTGGCCGTGGGCGTGGCGTTCGCGCGCGCCCAGCCCGGCGCGTGGCGAGCGCGCGAGGAGACGGTCGCGCGGCCAAGTACGGTCTGAGCGTGCTCGGCTACCTCAAGCGCCTTGTGACGACGGGCGCGGCGTACCAGTTCGGGGACATTCTCGCCAAGGGGCTGGCGCTGCTGACGCTGCCGCTGTACACGCGCCACCTCAGCACCGAAGCGTACGGCGCGGCGGAAGCGCTGCTGACGGCGGTGGTGCTCGTGAGCATCCTGCTGCGCGTGGGCGTGGGGGAAGCGTTCATCCGCTTCTACTTCGACGACGCCGACCGCGAGCGGCGCGCCCGCATCGCCCGCACGGCGACGTCGACCGTGGCGTGGACGACGAGCGCGGCCGCGCTGGTGGCGGTCGTGTTCGCGGGTCCGCTGTCGCGCCTGCTGATCGACATCGACGACCCGCTGCTGCTCGACTGCGCGGTGCTCGGCCTGTGGGCGTTCACCAACCTGGAGATGGTCTACGCGCAGCTGCGCGTGGACGAGCGGGCTCGCGCTTACGTGTACGCGTCGGGGGCGAACGTGGCGATGACCGTCGCCTTCACGGTGGCGCTGGTGGTGTTCGCCCACCAGGGCGCGCGCGGGCTCTTGCTGGGCAACTTCGGCGCGTCCGCGGTGGTCGTGCTGGGCCTGTGGTGGGTGCTGCGCGGGCGCGTGTCGCTGCGCCCGCCGCTGGACCGCCGCTCGCGCGAGGACCTGAGGGCGATGCTGCGCTTCGGGCTGCCGACGGTGCCGGCGGACGCGAGCGTTTACGCGCTGCAGGTCGCCGACCGCTTCTACCTGCTGCGCGTGTTCTCGCGCTCGGCGGCGGGCGAGTACGCGATCGCGATCAAGCTCGCCACGGTTGTGTTCGTTGCGGTGCGCGGCTTCCAGTACGCGTGGCCGCCGCTGGCGTACTCGATCGAGAGCGACGAAGAGGCCTCGCGGCTGTACTCGCTGGTGACCACCTACTACGCGCTCGCCACCGGCGCGGTGGTGTGCGTGGTCGCGCTGCTCGGCCGCTGGCTCGTGCGCCTGCTGGCCGCGCACGAATACTTCGACGCCTACCGCGCGCTGCCGTGGCTGGCCCTCGGGTGGGCGCTGTACGGCCTGTACCTGGTGTTCATCGCGATCAGCGGCCGCGCGCGCGTGACCTCGCGCAACTTCCCCGCCGCGGCTGCGGGCCTGGCGGTGAACGTGGCGCTGCTGCTGGCGCTGGTGCCGCGCAGCGGCGCGGGCCTGGGCATCGCCGGCGCGGGCGTCGCGCTGTGCGGGGCGTACACGGCGATGCTGGTGGTGATGTACGCGCTCACGCGCACCCTCTTCAGGGTGGGCTTCGAGTGGCGGCGCCTGCTCACGCTGGCGGCGATCCTCGGCGGGGTGGCGGTCTCCGGCGAGCTGCTGCTGCCCGACCACGGGCTCGCGGGCCTGGCGCTGAGGGTGCTGTGGCTCGCGCTGGTGCCTGTGCTGCTGGCGCTCACGCGCTTCTTTCACGCGCACGAGCTGGCGCAGGCGCGCGCGCTCGTGGCGGACGCGCGGCGGCGGGTGGGTGCGTTCCGGGCACGGCACGGCGACGTGGAGACATACGCGGAGGACCCTCTCAAGGACGTGTGAGCGCCGGAGTGTCTACTCGGGCGATTCTTGGCTCAAGAATGCGGGTTTGGTGCCGATGCGGGTGGTGTGATGACGGGATCGGCTGTCAAGCCTGCACACCGGGCGGGGGCCAAGGAGCGCCAACGCCGCGCCGAGGCGCTGCGCCGGCACCGTGCGGACGCGCGCGTGAAGAGCGTGGCGGCCACCGGCGAGGTGGCGTACCTGCGCGAGCAGCTGCGCCTGGCCGCGAGGCTGACCGCGAGGCTGGCGAGCACGAGCGACGCCGAACAGCAGGCGCGGCTGGTGGTGGACGAGCTGCACGAGACGTTCGCGTTCTACCTCGCCGCGATCCAGCGTCTGGACGAGGACGGGGTGCTGCGGCTGGTGGCCGCGCGCGGGCCGCTGGCGGAGGTGATGACGGAGTTCCTGCTGACCGAGCAGGAGGTGTCCGAGGGGGTCAACGGCAAGGTCGCCCGCGGCGGGCAGCCGGTGCTCGTGCAGGACACGCGCGCCGACCCCGACTACATCGTCCGCGACCCGGCCACGGACCCGCGCTCGGAGCTGGCGGTCCCGGTCCACGTAGACGGCGCCGTGTGGGGCGTGCTGAACATCGAGGCGATCGACCCCGGGGCGTTCACGGACGCGGACGAAGTGCTGGTGGAGACGATCGCGACGAGCTTCGGCGCGGCGCTGCACCGCGCGCGCCTGGTCGCCGACCTCGAGGGCGCGTTCACGACGGCGCTGGCCGCGCTGACGAGCACGGTGGAGGCGAAGGACGACTACACGGCCTGCCATGGCGAAGACGTGGCGTTGCTGGCCGAGCGGATCGCGCTGCGCATGTCGCTGTCGAGCGCGAAGGCGCGCGAGGTGCGCTATGCGGCGATGCTGCACGACATCGGCAAGGTGGCGGTGCCGAGCGAGATCCTGCTGAAGCCCGGGCCGCTGACCGACGAGGAGTGGGTGACGATGCGCAGCCACGCGGCGGTTGGCGGCGAGCTGGTGGGGCGCATCGACGCGTTCGCGCATCTCGCGCCGGCTGTGCGCGCGAGCCACGAGCGCTGGGACGGCGGCGGCTACCCCGACGGCCTGGCCGGGGAGGCGATCCCGCTGGCGGCGCGCATCATCGCCGCGTGCGACACCTACGACGCGATCGTCACCGACCGGCCCTACCGCGCGGCGCGCTCTCCGGCCGAGGCGTGCGAGGAGCTGCGCAGGGTCGCGGGCTCGCAGCTGGACGCGACGGTCGTGGACGCGGTCGTGGCCGAGCTTCACGAGACCGTGGCGGTCGCGCTCCAGGCGAGCTAGCGCCGCGCGGCTCGGGCCTGCACGTGGTGCGGCGATTGCGTTTCTCCCGCATTGCCGGCGTCGCTCATCCGCCTTGCCGGTTGTACTCCTCGGCCGCCTCTCGCAGGCCCTGCCCGCGCCGGGGATGCAGCGTGGCGGTGACTTGGCGCCAGTAGCGGCGCGCGTCGTGTTCTCTGAGCGCGAGCGCGGCGAGCGCGCGCAGCGCGTAGCTCCAGGCGATCAGCGCGCGCACGGCGGCGGCACTCGCGCGCGAGTGGTGCTTGCGCATGTACAGGTCGCGACCGCGCGCGAGTTCGACGATCCGCCGCTCGGGCAGCGCGCCGGTGGACAGCTGCTCGTGATGAACGGCCTGCGCCTGCGGCACGTACACGCTGAGCCATCCCGCGTCGCGCAGGCGGCGCGCGAAGTCGACCTCGTCGGAGTACACGAAGAAGTCCGTGTCCAGGTAGCCGACCTGCGCGGCGGCCTCGCGGCGCACGAGCAGCGCCGATGACTGACACCAGTCGACCTCGCGCGTGCGCGTGCCGCGGCTCTGCACGACGAGCGCGCGGTGCAGCATCAGCGCGCCGGCGAGCGCGGTGGCGAGCGTGGGAAAGCGCCAAGCGCACGCCTGCGGCGTGCCGTCGGGGCGCAGCAGCTGCGCGCCCGCGCACGCCGCGCGCGGGCGCTCCTGCAGCGCGTTCCGCAGCGCGAGCGTCGCCCCGGGGAGCAGCTCGGAGTCCTCGTTGAGCAGCAGCGCGTAGCGCCCCCGCGCGCGGCGCAGCAGCTCGGAGTCGTTGGCGGCCTTGCCGCGGCGCTCGCCCAGCGCGATCGTCTCGTCGACCGCCGGGTGCTCGCGCGCGGCCTGCGCGGAGCCGTCGCGCGAGCCGTTGTCTAGGACCAGCACCTCGGTGGCGAAGGGAACGGCCGCGCGCTCGCGCGCGATCGCGTCGAGCCCCCGCACCAGCAGCTCGCGCTGGGAGGTGTTCACGACGCAGTAGCTCAGCTCCACCGCGGGCATTGCCGGCCGGACCCTATCCGCGCTGGCGCAGGATGCCCGCCGTGCGCCTGGCGCGCAGCACGGCTGTTAGGGTCGCCGCGTGACTGCTCGAGTCGACTACGAGCGACACGGCCGCACCTACGCCCGGCATCGACGTCCAGACCCGCGGATCGCCGCGCACATCCACGCGGCGCTGGGCGACGCGCGCACGGTGGTGAACGTGGGCGCGGGTGCGGGCTCGTACGAGCCGCGCGACCGCTGGGTGCTGGCGGTGGAGCCGAGCGCGACGATGCGCGCCCAGCGCCCGGATGGCGCGGCGCCTGCCCTGGCGGCGCACGCGGAGGCGCTGCCGTTCGACGACGGCGCGTTCGACGCGGCGATGGCGTGCGTGACGATCCACCACTGGGATTCTCCTGCTGCGGGGCTGGCGGAGCTGCGCCGCGTGGCGCGCGGCCCGGTGGTGGTGTTCACGTTCGAGCTGGACGCGCTGCCGCCGTGGCAGCTGGAGATCCTGCGCGAGGGCGTGGCGGCGGAGCAACCGCGGTTCCCCGCGCTGCAGGACGTCGCGACGGCGCTGGGCGGGCGCACGCGCGTGCAGCGCATGCCCACGCCGGGCGACTGCACGGACGGCTTCTTCGAGGCGTTCTGGCGACGCCCGGAGGCGCTGCTCGACCCCGGGGTGCGCAGCGCCCAGTCGGTTTGGGCGCTGCTGGAGGAGGGCGTGGAGGAGCGGATCGTGGAGCGGCTGCGCAGCGCGCTGGACTCGGGCGAGTGGGACGCGGCGCACGGGCGGCTGCGCGGACAGGAGAGCTTCGACGGTGCCCTGCGCCTGGTGATCTCGGAAGCGCGCTGAGCGCGAGCGTCCCGCGATGCGCGTCCACGTCGTCGACCCCTCCGCCTACACGCCTCCCTACGACCACGCCCTGTGCAGCGCGCTGGCGGCGGCGGGCGTGGAGGTGGAGCTGTACACGAGCCGCTTCGCGCACGGGCCTGTCGCGCCCGCCGACGGCTACCGCCGCCGCGAGCGCTTCTATCGCGTGGCCGCGCGCGTGGGCGACGCCCGCGCCCGCCGCGTGGTGAAGCTCGCGGAGCACGTGCCCGACATGCTGCGCTACCGGTGCGCCGCGTGCAGCGCCGACGTGGTGCACTTCCAGTGGCTCGCCGTCCAGTACCTGGACGGCCTGCTGCTGCCGCGCCGCTCGCCGCATCGTGGCGAGCGCTCCGCGTCCCGCGACGGTCTCTCCGCCGCGAGCGGCGCAGGCCCGTCGCCGAGGGTCCGCCCGCTCGTGTTGACCGCGCACGACATCCTCCCGCGCGAGGCGCGTCCCGGCCAGCGCGCGGCGCAACGGCGCCTGTACGACCGCTTCGACGCGGTGGTCGTGCACTCCGAGCACGGCCGCCGGCGACTGACGGAGGAGCTGGGCGTGGACGGCGAGCGGGTGCACGTGATCCCGCACGGCGTGCTCGCGCACCTGGCGGCCGGCGAGCGGGACGCCGCGGCCCCGTTCGAGACCGACAAGCCCGTGGTTCTGTGCTTCGGGTTGATGCGCCCGTACAAGGGCATCGACGTGCTGCTGGAGGCGTGGCGGGGCATCGACGCGGCGGAGCTGTGGATCGTGGGGGCGCCGCGCATGGACATCTCCGCGCTCGTCGCCAGGGCGCCTGCGGGCGTGCGCTTCGTCCCCCGCTTCATCGCCGACGAGGAGCTGCCCGCGTACTTCCGGCGCGCGGATCTGGTGGTGCTGCCCTATCGCGAGATCGACCAGTCGGGCGTGCTGTTCACGGCGCTGGCGTTCGGCAAGCCGCTGATGCTAAGCGACGTGGGCGGCTTCCCCGAGATCGCCGCCACCGGCGCAGCGCGCACGTTCCCCGCCGGCGATACGGACGCCCTGCGCGGCCGCCTGCGCGCCCTGCTCGACGACCCGGCGGCGCTGTCGGCGATGGCCGGCCATGCGCGGGCCGCGGCAACGGGCGAGATCGCATGGGAGTCGGTGGCGCGACGGACGATCGCGCTGTACGAGCGGCTGCTCGATGCGGGCTGACCGAGGCGGACGTCGCATACCCGAACGATGCCTTGCTCCCGCGGGCCTACACGACGCCTCGCGCCGCCCAGGCCTGGGCGCGGAGCACAAACGGCGCCGCTGGCAGCGCGTCGCGGCAGCGTTCGCGCAGGTGCGCTTGTCGCGTCGCGTCGAGGGCGGCCGTGTAGCTGCCGGCCGGCCCCACGCCAAGGGTGAACGGCTCCCACCAATCGTCAAAGCTCGGATGCTCGACGCTGACCGTCAGGGCCGACTCCTCGATGTCGCGCAGCCCGGCGGCGTCAAACAGCCGCGAAAGCTCGCCCTCGCGCGCACCGGGAAGCTGCGACTCGTCCTCGACTTTGGGGTCGAGTTCGCGCGCCGCATCCCAGAACAGGCTGAGCGGGCCCCGACCGCCGGCGTGATCCCACACGCATGCCGCCACCACACCGCCTGGGCGAGTGACGCGCGCCATTTCACCGAGCCCCTCCGTGGGATCTTTCATGAAGTGAACGACGAGTTGCGCGAGAACCCTGTCGAATGCCTCGTCCGCAAAGGGCAACTGCTCCGCCGAGCCGAGTTGCACGTCGACGCTGGGGTGACGCTCTCGGGCCGCCGAGACGAAGGACTCGGAGGGATCGACAGCAGAGACGAAGTCCGCTCGCAACCGCCTTACCAGCTCGGTAGTGAGAGCGCCTGGACCGCAGCCGACGTCGAGCGCTCGTTGACCGGCCGCGATCGTCGCGAAATCGGCAAGCTGCGGGGCCAGCAGCACCGAGTAGCGGCCCATGAAGCGATCGTACGCATCAGCCGCAGCGAGGAAGCTCACCGAGCGAATCTAGCGCCTGTCGTCGAGGCGCTTGCTCGCAGCCGAAAGCGGGAGCCGCGCGACCCCGCTCCATGGGGCTACCCGCAGCTAGGATGCGAGGAAGCGTTCGATGTCCGCGGTCTCGCGGGCGAGCGCCGCAGCGGGCGTGGGCCGCGCGAACCACGTCGGCTCGGGGCGGCCGTTGTTGATGGACCAAGTACCAGTTGCCGTTCCGCGATTGAGCACGACGGGTTTGAGCATCCCACCGCCTCTCAGGATGTGATGGTCGTGCTCGGCAAGGACGAATGGCTCGCGGGTGCGGTAGCCGAGCATGAGCGTGTCGAAGGCGGCGAGCAGCAGACAGGGCGGTGTGTCATCGGTGGGCAATAGGTCAACGTCGCTCGGCGCTCCGGCGGCTTCGAGCGCCCGGCGCGCCTGTGTGATGGGCAGCGAGGACCACTTCGCGAGGTCGGCTGCGTCGCAGGGGCCGTAGCCTGCGCGGTAGCGGGCGCCAAGGATCGCGAGTGCCTCGTCGAGGTCGACCGCCGGGGGCGGATCGGCCGCGTGCAGCAGGCCGGCAGTGTCGGTGACGATGAGCCCCTGCGTCGAGAGCCACGGAACAAATGTGTTGATCGGACCCTGCTCGAGCGACGGGTGGCCGCGCTCGACCAGCGCGCGCAGCAGCGACGGCCGGTCGCGGGGACGCTCGCCGCACAGCTCGACCACGTCCCCGCGCATGGCGTTCACCTCCTCCACGATGCCGAAGCGCGCGAAGCGCGCGCCGAACACGCGGGCATTTCGCCTGGCGAACAGCGCGTGCAGCCAGGGACGATCGGACGCCGCGATCAGGTGCACCGTGCCGCGGACCGTCCACGTGCGCAGGAGCGGCGCGGCACGGACGGCGCTTCGGGTGAGGCCGGGCACGCGCGAACGCAGCGCAAGAGCCGCGGCGCGCAGATCCTGAGCCTGGACGCCGATTACAGCCAACGCGGCTTCCTCGGCGCTCTTGCACGCCGTCGCCGGCGTCAGTCGCTGCGTCGCCAGACGGCCAGCACGCAGTCGCTCGTCAGCGTCCATTGCGACAATCCTCGCATTCGGGCCGCGGTTTGTATGCCTGAAACACGACGGGGCTCCGCACCAGCGCGCGAGGGCCCCGCCTGTGGCGATTTGCGCGTCCGAGGGGGCCATGTCATGCAAGTGTCCATTCGTATGTGTCTCTTCGTGCCGTCACACGCTCTTCTTCGGTTCATCGCACGGCGTTATTACGGCCTCGTCGCATAGTGGGCTCAGCGACTAACTCACGATGCAAGGGGATGAACCACCATGGCCGTCAATCACAACATTTTCGGCAGGCACAAGCTCACCACGTCCATCGCTGCCGGCGCTGCCGCCAGTGCGCTTGCGATCGGTGGCTATGCGAACGCTGACGCCGCTTCGAGCAACGGCGTGTCAGGCGGCGCGAACGCGGCGGGGGCGGCCACACTGCAAGCAAGCAGCGGCGGACGGCCAACCCCCGCCTCCACGCTCCCCAATGCGACACAAAGGACCCCCCGCGCGAACGCCGAGCAGACCGTCACCCTTACCGATCACGAGCAATACGTCAGACACCACCAGCGCCTAGCGTCTCTGGCTTGACGATGCTCAGAGCGACGCCGACGAAGTTCACGCACCAGCACCCAGCCAACAACGCTTGACCGTGAGGTGTAGAGCCGTGGGGGGCGAGAGCGCATTTTGAGCCCCGCCCGGCTCCCTCCGCGACCGGCTCATATATCTCTCTTAGCGACCTCCTACGATTCTGAGATGCGCCGCGACGAGGATTGCATGATGAAAACGAGAGCGACGCAGATCGGTGCTGACCCTTCGCGTTCCGGGCACGTAGCGGCGCGTGAACCCTCCGTGCCCGCCCACGAGCGCTGGCTTTTCGGGTGAGGGCGAGATGCGGATACTGGTCATAGAGGACGATGACGACGTGCGGGCGGCGATCCGCCGGGCCCTTCTGCTCGGAGGCTACGAGATCATCCAGGCCGGCACGGGACAAGAGGGGCTCGAGCGGGCCCAGGGCGACGTCCCCGACGCGATCGTCCTCGACCTCGGACTCCCGGACATCGACGGCGTTGAGGTATGCCGCACGCTGAGGCGCGCGGGAGATCGCACGCCGATCCTGATGCTCACCGCCCGCGCTGAGGTCGGCGACCGCGTGGACGGACTCGACGCGGGAGCCGACGATTATCTGGTCAAGCCATACGACGTTCGCGAGCTGCAGGCCCGGCTCAGGGCGATCATGCGACGCCACCTGGAGGGCGCTGATGGAGGCGTCATGCGCTTCGCCGAGCTGGAGCTTGACCCCGACGCACACGGGGCGAGGATCGGCGACCGCGAGATCGAGCTTACCCGCACCGAGTACCAGCTGCTCGAGCTGCTGATGCTCAATCCTCGCCGGGTCCTGTCAGCCGAGCTGATCTACGACCGCGTCTGGGGATATGACTTCGGCCCCTCCGGGAACGCGCTGCGCGTGTATATCGGCTACCTGCGGCGCAAGCTCGAGGCAGGGGGTGGGCGACGGCTGATTCAGACCGTGCATGGTGTGGGCTATGTGCTGCGTGAGCCTTGAGCGAGCGAGTGCTGAGCGACGTCGGGGGTTGAACGTGCGATGAGCCTGCGCCGACGGATCGCTGTGGCAGCGGCGCTCGCGGTGGCAGCGGTGGCCGTGGCGATCGGGGTGGTCGGCTACACAAGCGCACGATCGCACCTGATCGGCGAGGTCAAGCAGGAGCTGCGCGCGAGGGCGTCAACCTACGTGCGCCGATATCCCGCCGGGCGGGTCCCCCGGCCGCCCCTCGCGGAAGGGCGCCAGACCCGGCAGAGCTCGCCAGCGAGCAGTGCCGCAGTGCCTCCCGGCCCCGCTCTCGGGGGTGCGCCGGGCTACTTCCAGCTCGTCTATCCGAGCGGAAAGACCGTTGCGCCGGCCGGCGGCACGCCACAGTTGGGCGTGAACGCGCGCGTGCTGAGCATCGCGAGAAGCGCCAGCGGCAGCTTCTTCACGACCGCGCGTGTCAAAGGCGTTCACGCGGAGGTGCTCACGGTCGCCGACAAGCAGGGTGGCTACGCCGTGCAGATTGCGCTGCCCTTGACCGAAGTCGACTCCGTGCTGAACGGTCTGCTGTTGCCCTACGGCCTGCTGGTCGGTGGCGGGGTGCTGCTCGGGCTCCTGCTCGGCGCGGCGATCTCGCGATCGGCGCTGGCTCCGATCGAGCGCTTCCTACGGCGCACCGAGAGCATGAACGTGGACCAAGAGCATCCCGGCCGGCTCGAGGAGACCGGCGCCAGCGAGCTGCGACGGCTCGCGGCCAGCTTCAACAGGACGCTCGACGCGCTCGAGCGATCGATCGAAGCGCAGCGAAGCCTCGTCGCGGACGCGTCCCACGAGCTGCGCACGCCGATCGCCGCTCTGCGAAGCAATATCCAGATCTTCCTCGAATCAGACCGGCTACCGCTTGCCGAGCGCATGGAGCTGCAGCAGTCGATAATCGTCGAGCTGGACGAGCTCACGAAGGTCATAGCCGACGTGATGGAGCTCGCCCGAGGCACGGCGCCGAGCGCTCAGCGGGAACCGGTGGAGCTCGATGTGCTGGTGCGCGAGGCGGTCGATCGCGCCCACCGGCGCAGGCCCGGGTTGCACTTCGAGGTCGAGCTCGAGCCCACGGTGATCGACGCCGCCGTCGAACAGGTCGCCAGAGCCGTCGGCAACGTGATTGACAACGCCGGCAAGTGGAGCCCTCCCGCCGGGACGATCGTCGTGCAACTGCACGACGGCACGTTGTCCGTTCGAGACCACGGACCGGGCTTCAACGAGCAGGATCTCGAGCGCGTATTCGATCGCTTCTATCGTGCCGGCGACGCGCGCCGGCTGCCGGGCTCGGGCCTCGGGCTCGCGATCGTCAAGCAGGCCGCCGACGCCCACGGCGGCAACGCGAGCGCGATGAACGCGCTTGGGGGCGGCGCGCGGGTGCAAGTCAGCTTCGGCGCGCCGTTACTGGCCGCGGGGGCGAGTAAACAGGTTGAGACGACCGCTTAGCGCGGCGGACGTGGCCACACGCGCCCGCTTGCCTCAGCGGCGGCCCTCATAGGCTCTTGTTCGATTTATCACACGGCGTTATTACGACCTCATCGCATAGTGGGATCGATCACCACCCACAGTGAAAGAGATGAACCAACATGACTTTCAAGGACAATATCTCCGGCAGGCGCGGGTTCACCAGGTCCATCGCCATCGGCGCCACGGCCATCGCCATCGGCGGCGGTGCCTACGGCATCGTCAGCGCAACCGCCAGCACCGGCTCAGCCACCGCGACAGCAACGTCGGCCAGCGCGGCGACACCAGCTCAACACGTCCCCGGCGGCGGTGGATCCAACGCTCGCTCCGGCCCGGCCGCAGGCGGATCAATCGGCAAGGTCAGCAGCGTGTCCACTTCGGGGTTCACACTGTTGACCGCGACAGGTGAGAAAGTGACTGTCGAAGAGACGTCGTCCACGAAATACGAGAAAGGCACGAACTCTGCGTCGGCGAGCGCCGTCACCAAAGGCAAGACCGCCCTCGTGCTGGGAACCACCGATAGCACGACGATCACGGCCACCCAGGTCATCGTGCAGCCGGCAAACAGCGGGTCCAAGACGGCCTCGGAAGTGGTTGCCTTCAAGCAAGGCACACCGTCCACGTCGAAGCAAGTCGGTCAGATCCCAGCGAGCTACAAACAGGGGTCCGGCACGATCGTCAGCGGAACCACGGCGAACAAGGCCACAAAAGCCGCATTGGCGGCCTACCCGGGCGGCATCGTCGACCGCGTTGTAAAGCTGAGCAACGGCGAGTACGAGGTCCACAACATCGGCGTCAACTGGCCGCACCACATCTTCGTCAACCAGGAATTCAAGGTGATCGGCGCCGACGATTAGCCGGTACGACCGAGCCGTCGGCGCGTAAGCACGGAAATCGACGTCGCGCTGCCTGTCGCGGTCCCGGCGGAGCGAGCAGACGCCCCCGTCCACATGGCGAAGGAGGCATCCGCAGGTGACCGCGACCGCCAGCTCGCCGGCGTTGCCTATCTCCCGCCCAGGCTCGCGGTGTTGAGCCCGTAGCCGCCGTCCACCCGGATCACCGCGCCGGTTATGTAGGCCGCTGCGGGAGACAGCAGGAACGCGACGGTGGCGGCAAGCTCGGCCGGCTCACCCAGCCGGCCGAGGGGCAGTGCCTCGCTGATCGCGGCCTTGGCTGCCTCCGGCAGTGCCTGCACCTTCGGCGTTGCGATCAATCCGGGCATCACGGCGTTGCAGCGGATGCCGTGACGTCCCCACTCGGCAGCGAGCGTGCGCGCCATGCCGATGAGGCCGGCCTTTGCCGCCGTGTAGGCCACCTGACCGGGGAGCCCGGTTTCGGCGGAGGCCGACGAAACGACCACCACCCGACCGTCGCCGGACTCGCAGAGCGCCTCGAACAGCGCTCGCACGACGTTGAACTGGCCCGTCAGGTTCGTGTCGAGGTCCTTCCGCCACTCGGCCTCGGGGAAGCGCTCGGCGCGGTGGACCGTGTCCACGACGCCGGCGTTCGCGACCACGGCGTCGCAGCCGCCAAGCCGCCCGGCCAGCGCGGCCACGCCGGCGTCCACGGCCGTGCGGTCACGAACGTCGAAGTCATCGACGTCGCAACCGGCGACCTGGCACCCGAGGCGTTCGAGCAGCTGCACCGTCGCCCGTCCGATGCCGCCGCGGGCGCCGGTCACGATCACCCGCCGGCCGGCGGGTGTGAGCGCGTCGCTAGTCACGCTCGAGCCCGTATCGGTCCCAGTGGCGGGCGGGGATGTTCGCGGGGTCCTTGTACCAGTACCAGGTGCAGGGGTCGCGATCGAAGTCCTCCGGCGGATCGCTGGGATAGAGGGGATAGCCGATCCAGCGGATCGGGAGCATCTCGTTCATGAACGTGCAGTGGGTGCAGTAGATGGGGAAGCCCTTGCGGTTGTAGGCCCAGTCGTGCTCCTGCTCCATCACCGCGTGGCCCTGCTCGCCCTCGTATCGACCCATCCTCCACAGCCGCTGCCCCGAGCCGCACGGGTTCATCCGGAAGGTGACCTTCTCATCGTCCTCTTCGATCGTGAAGGCGCCGGGCTGCGGTCCGGTGCCGCTGCACGAGTGCGCTCGCCACGTGGCGGCGAGCAGCTCGACGATCTGTGTGCGATCGCGAGCGTCGATCGCGTGGACGCTGCGCTTCCAGTAGCGCTCCATCGCCCACCGCTGGGACTCGCCGACGGCGTCCTCGCCGCAATGCTCCTTGACCCACGTCATCGACGCGGCGATCCCATCGACCATCATGTCGTGCAAGAAGCGCCACTCGTGCTTCATCGCCTCGCACAGGGCCTTGGCCTGCTCGAATTCGCCGGCGTCGATCGCCTCGATCGCGCGGTCCATCGTCGGGCGCGACATCTCGGTCAGCTCCTCGTCTGAAAACCAGCGCTCGGCCATATCGTCTCCTCTCGACGTCGTTGCGCGGAACATACTCCGCGACGCGCCGTGTGCTCCGCGATCCGCGTCGTTGAAGCGCAGGTGACGTACTGTGCGGGCGATGGACTCTCGCTCGCCCCGTTCTCGCCAGTCGCGACGCGGGCGCCGATCGGCCCGATGACCGCCCATGCCACGACCCAGGCCGACGGCGGCATTCGCATCGAGGGCGCGGCGAAGTCCTTCCGCGGCCCCCAGGGCCCCGTTCGGGCGGTGCGCGGCATCGACGTGGCGATCGCCGCGGGCGAGACGGCTGCGCTGCTCGGCCCCAACGGCGCGGGCAAGTCGACCACGATCGACATGCTGCTGGGTCTCAGCAAGCCCGACCACGGCACGGTGAGCGTCTTCGGCCGCCCACCCCGCGAGGCGGTGGACGCGGGGCTGGTGGGCGCGATGCTCCAGAGCGGCGCGCTGATCCGCGACCTGTCGGTGCGCGAGCTGGTCGCGATGATGTCCTCGCTGTATCCGCAGCCGATGGACGTGGAGGAGGCGCTCGAGCTGACCCGCCTCCGCGGCATCGCCTCCCAGCGCACGCAGAAGCTCTCCGGCGGGGAGACCCAGCGCGTGCGCTTCGCCGTCGCGATCGTCGCAAACCCCGAGCTGCTGGTGCTGGACGAGCCAACGGTCGCGATGGACGTGGAGGCGCGCCGCGAGTTCTGGGTGATCATGCGCGAGTTCGCCGCCCGAGGCAAGACCGTGCTGTTCGCCACCCACTACCTCGAGGAGGCGGACGCCAACGCAGACCGGGCGATCCTGATGGCCCACGGGCGCATCGTCGCCGACGGCCCGACGACCGAGATCAAGGCGCGCGTCGGGAGGCGGACGCTGCGCGCGACGCTCGCGGACGTCGATCCGTCCAGCCTCGCGGCCCTGCCCGGGGTGGCCTCGGTCGAGCGCCACGGCGACGCGGTGATCCTCAACTGCACGGACTCCGACCAGAGCATCAGGGCGCTGCTCGAGCGATACCCGGCGGCGAAGGACATAGAGATCGCCGGGGGGAGCCTTGAGGACGCGTTCCTGGAGCTGACGGGCGAGCCGGACGCCGAGGAGCCGGGGCCGACGACGCGATGAACGGGATCGCCTACACCCGCTTCGAGCTGCTGCGCACGTTCCGCAACCGCCGCTTCTTCCTCTTCTCGCTCGGCTTTCCGCTGGTCTTCTACTGGCTGATCGCCTCGCCGCAGCACAACAAGGTCATTGGCGGCACCGGGCTCACCTACGCCACCTACTACATGGTCTCCCTCGCGTCGTTCGGGACGATGATGTCGATGATCTCGACCGGAGCCCGCATCGCCGGCGAGCGCCAGGTCGGGTGGACCAGGCAGCTGCGGATCAGCCCGCTGTCGGTGCGCGCGTACTTCCGCGCCAAGGTGCTGACCGGGTACGCGATGGCGCTGTCGAGCCTGCTCCTGCTCTACGTCTCGGGCTCGCTGCTCGGCGTCAGCCTGCCCGCCGGGCGCTGGCTGGCGATGACCGGCCTGATCATGGTCGGCCTGCTGCCGTTCGCCGCGCTCGGAATCCTCGTCGGCCATCTCGTGAACACCGACGCGGTCGGCCCGCTGATGGGCGGCCTCGTGTCGATCCTCGCCTTCCTCAGCGGCACCTGGTTCGCGATCACGAGCGGGTTCCTGCGTGCGTTCGGGCAGTTCCTGCCCTCGTGGTGGCTCGTCCAGGCCCGCAACGTCGCGCTCGACGGCCACGCGTGGGGCGCCCGCGGCTGGATCACCGTCGCGGCGTGGACGGCGATCCTGGCGGCCGGCGCAGCCTGGGCGTACCGTCGAGACACGGCCAAGGTCTAGCGTTCGCCCCCCGCGCCCGCGAGCGGCGCGCGCCGGGGAGTTCGCCAGAATCGTGCGCGTGCTGGCCCTGGAGATCGTGTTCTGGCTGTGCGTCGCGCTGATCGTGTGGACGCAAGTCGGCTACGCCGCCGCGCTGGCTGTGCTCGCCCGCCTGCTGCCTGCGCGAGGCGGGCGTCCGCAGGGCGCCCCCACGGCGGACGGCGGCCCGTCGTCCTCGCACGCGCCCTCGCCGCCGCCGCGGCTGCCCGACCTGTCGCTGATCGTGGCCGCGCACGACGAGCAGGCGGTGATCGGGCAGAGGGTCGCGAACGCGCTCGGCCTCGACTACCCGCGTGACCGGCTGCAGGTGATCGTCGCGTGCGACGGCTGCACGGACGCCACCGCTGCACGCGCGCGCGAGGCGGGCGCCGATCTCGTGCTGGAGCTGGCGCGCGGCGGCAAGGTCCGCGCGCAGGACGCGGCGGTGCAGCGCGCGCGCGGTGAGATCGTGGCGTTCTCGGACGCGAACGCGCTGTGGCAGCAGGACGCCGCACGCAAGCTGGTGGGCGCGTTCGAGGACCCGCGCGTCGGCTACGCATGCGGGCAGGTGCGCTACGCGCCGGGCGACGGCGCTGCCTCGCGCGCGGGCGACGAGCGCGCCGCCGCCGGCCGCGAGCGCGCCGCCGCCAACCAGGAGGGCGTCTACTGGCGCTACGAGCTGGCGGTGCGCGCGCTGGAGTCGCGGCTGTCGTCGGTCACCGGCGGCAACGGCGCGATCTACGCCACCCGCCGCGACAGCTACATCGTGGTCGACCCGGTGATGGGCCACGACCTGTCGCTGCCGTTCAACGTCGTCAAGCGCGGGCAGCGCGCGGTGTACGTGGCGGACGCGGTGTCCAGCGAGAAGATGGTCCCCTCGCTCGCCGGCGAGTTCGCGCGCAAGCGGCGGATGATGAGCCACACGTGGCCGATCGTGATGCGCGGCGGCATGCTCTCCCCGCGCGGCTATCCGCCGGGCTATGCGCTGATGATCTTCTCCCACCGCCTGCTGCGCTACGCCACGCCCGCGCTGCACCTGCTGGCGCTCGCCGCGAACATCGCGTTGGTGGCGCTCGCCGCCGGCCCGCTGTACGCGCTCACGCTCGCCCTCCAGCTCGCGCTGCTGCTGGCCGCCGCGCTGGCGGGGGTGGTGCGTGCGCGCATCCTGCTGATCGCGCGCTACTACGTGCTGACGACCGCGTCGCTCGCGGCGGGAATGTGGGACTGGCTGCGCCGGGGGACGGACGCCACCTGGGAGGTGGCGGAGGGGACGCGCTGAGCGCCCGCTGCGAGAATCCCCGCGGTGACACGCCGCGCGATCGACATCCTCGTGTCCGCAACCCTGCTCGCGCTCAGCTCCCCGCTGCTGGCGCTGGCGGCGCTGGCGATCCGCCTGGAGAGCGAGGGCCCGGTGATCTACCGCCAGCGGCGCAGCGGCCTGCACGGCCACGAGTTCGACGTGCTGAAGCTGCGCACGATGGTCGACGGCGCGGAGCACATCGGCGCGGGGCTGGCGGTGAACGCGAACGACGCGCGCATCACGCGCGTGGGCGCGCTGCTGCGCCGCACGTCGCTGGACGAGCTGCCGAACCTGCTGAACGTGCTGCGCGGGGAGATGACGCTGATCGGCCCGCGCCCGACGCTGCCGGCGCAGGTGGCGCAGTACACCGAGCGCCAGCGCGGGCGCCTGTCGGTGAAGCCGGGGATGACCGGTTGGGCGCAGGTCAACGGGCGCGCGGCGCTGCCGTGGAGCGAGCGGATCGAGCTGGACCTGTACTACATCGAGCACCGCTCGCTGGCGCTGGACGCGCGCATCGCGTGGCGCACGCTGGCGATGGTGCTGGGCGGCTCGGGCCTGTACAAGGGCGAGACGGGCGGCTGGCAGGGGCAGCTGTGAGCGCGGCGACGCAGCGTCCGGCGGTGCTGCTGACGGGCGTGGGCAAGCGCTATGACATCGTGTCGTGCTTCGCGGCGCTCACGCACACGGTCGCGGCGGACCCCTCGCCGCTGGCGCCGGCGCAGTACGCGGCGCACGCGCGCGTGGCGGTGCCGCGGATGGACGACCCCGGCTACGTGCCTGCGTTGCAGCGCCTGTGCGAGGAGCACGGGGTGGGCGCGGTCCTGCCGCTGACTGATTTGGATATAGAGATATTGGCTGTCGCGCGTGAGCAACGAGGGCTTCCCGCGATGGTCCCGTCGGCGCAGGTGGCCCGCGCGACCTACGACAAGTACGAGGCGCACCTGCTGCTCGAGCGCCTGGGGCTGCCCTCGCCGCCGACCGTCCTGCCGGACGCGGACCTGGACGCGCTGGACTACCCGGTGATGGTCAAGCCGCGGCGCGGCTCGGGCGCGCGCTCGATCCACCTGGCGCACGACGCGGCGCAGGCGCGCATGTTCGTGGACTACGTGCAGGAACCGGCGCCTGCGACGCGCCCGAAGGGCCTGCCGGCGGGCGAGCCGGTGATGCTCCAGCGCGCGATGGGCGGCGACGAGCTGTCGATCGACTGCCTGGGCGACGGCGACGGGCGCTGCCTGAACGCGATCCCGCGCACGATGCTCGAGTCGCGCGGCGGCGAGTCGATCAAGGGCCAGGTGGTGCGCGACGAGGAGCTGATCGAGCTGGGGCGCAGGGTGATGGAGACGCTGCGCGTGAGCGGGCCGGCGACGATCCAGGTGTTCCGCGACCCGGAGGCGGGGATCGGCATCACGGACGTGAACACTCGCTTCGGCGGCGCGTTCCCGGCGCCGGCGTACGCGGCGCTGGCGGGGCGCAGCTATCCGGAGCTGATCGTGCGCATGGCCGGCGGCGAGCGCGTGGAGCCCCACGTGGGGGAGTTCCGCGAGGGCATCACGTTCACCCGCTACTACTGGCAGCTGGAGCTGGACGGGGAGCTGCAACCGACCGGCCGTGACATCGTGCGAGGCTAGAATCCAGGCCAGTGGCCAGCTTGCTCGTTGACTCAGCGCCCGGCCAGCAGGCCGAGCAGGCGGCGCCCAACGGGTCCGCGGCTCCGGCCGGCGAGCCCGGCTCCGGCCCGCCACCCGCCGCGCCCGGCGAGTCGCTTTGCGCGAAATGCCTTGCGCCGATGGCCGCCGGCCAGGACTGGTGCCTGCAGTGCGGAGCGGGCGCGCCCGACAGCCTTTCCTCGCCGAGCTGGCGTCCGGCGGCGGCGGTCGCGATGGCGGTTGCGGTGCTCGTGCTGGGGGCGGCGGCCGCGGGCTATGCGGCGCTGAACAAAAAGCACGCCAAGCCGCCGGTGGTCACCAAGACGCTCGCGCAGGCGGCGGTGCCGGTGGCGCCCGCGACCACCACGCCCGCGACCGGCACTCCCGTCACGCCGGGAGGCCCCGCGAGCACCCCCAAAGCCGCGCAGGGGCTGGGCACCGCCAAACCGCCGAAGATCCCGCTGACGGCGGTCACGCCGAAAGCGTCGAGCCCCACCGCCACGACGCCCGCGGCGCAGCCCACGACGCCCGCCGCGAGCACGCCGTCGAAAACCACCGCCTCGCCCACGGGCGGCTCGCACGGCAACAAGGGCGAAGCAGGCGAAGCGGAACCCGGCTCACAGGCGATCCTGCTGGACACGAACGCGGCCAGCACCTACAACCCCTACGACCTTCCCGCCGCCTACTTCGGCGACCCGAGCCTGACGATCGACGGCGACCCGACCACGGCGTGGACCGCGGAGGTCGACCCGTCGAGCGCTCCGACGATGGCCGAGGGCCTGCTGATCGACCTGAAGTCCAAGCAGAAGGTCTCCGCGATGGAGCTGATCACGACGACGCCCGGCATGACCGTGCAGGTGTACGGGACCAAGGGCGCCACCGCGCCGACGTCGATCACCGACCCGGCGTGGACGGCGCTGGACCGCTCGACGGTGATCAAGAAGAAGAGCACGCGCATGAAACTGCGCGACTCCAGGAAGGCGTTCACGTACCTGACGCTGTGGATCAGCAAGGCGCCGTCGTCGGCCGTCGGCACGCCGGAAGCGCCCGGCCACGTGAGCGTGGACGAAGTGGAACTGTTCCCGACCTCTTAGCGCGCGCGCTGCGTGCGCCCGGCGCCCGCGCGTTTGGCGCCGGCGCTCTTGCCGGCGGTGCGTGCGCCGGAGGCGCGTTTGCGCGTGGCGCGCTTGCGCTGCGGCTGGCGGCTGGCGGGCGTCGCCCATGCGTCGTCGATGAAGCTCGCGATCTCGTTGGTCAGCCGCTCGGGCTGCAGGCGCAGCTCCATCAGCGAGTTGGCTTCCAGCAGGCGTGCGCCCTGCATCTCCTTGGCGAGCATGCCGGCGTCGGAGAACGGGTGCACGGGGTCGCGTTGGTGCCCGAGCACGAGCGCGGGCGTGGTGAACGTGCGCCGCTCGTCGCGCGGCGGCGCGATGCGCCCGAAGAACAGCCCTTGCAGCAGCGCGCCGCCGGGCCCCGGTTCTTGGCGTACGAGGTCCAGCAGCACGTTGCCGAGATGGGGCAGCAGTGCTCGCGGAACCGCGCGGGTCGCGCGCGCGAGCAGCTTCATCGCGGGCTCGCCGAACGTGAGCGCGACGAGCAGCGGCGTGAACGCGAGCGCGCTCCACAGCAGGCCGTTGTCGAGCACGGGCATCTCGATCACCATTCCCCGCAGCCGCTCCGGATGGGCGGCTGCGACTTCGAGCGCGACGTTGGCGCCGAGCGAGGTGCCCATCACGACCGCCTGCTCGATCTTCAGGTGGTCCATCAGCGCGACCACCTGGCGCGCGCAGCTGGCCATCGAGTAGCGCCACATGTCGCGCGGGCGCTCGGAGTGCCCGTGGCCGAGCAGGTCGAGCGTGATCACGCGGTTGCCGCGGGCGGCCAGGTCTTCGGCGAGCGGTCGATGCATCTCCTGCGAGAGCAGCAGCCCGTGCAGCAGGATCAGCGGGCGTGCGTTCGCCGGCGCGCTCTTGGCGGTGCGCCCGCGCACCCCGCCGGGCGCCAGCTCCGCGGGACCGCCGCCGAACTCGGTGTACGCGAGTCGCTGACCCTCGAAGCGGAAGCTCGGCATGTGGCCACCCTACTACCCCGCGTAGCGCTAGCTTTGAGAGCACATCGTCTCGCCACCCAGCGTCAGGAGGAGAACCATGGCCAAGCAGCCCCGCATTCTCGCCGGAGAGATCGCGGCGATCACCGGCGCAGCGCGCGGCATCGGTCGTGCGACGGCCCAGGCGTTCGTGCGCCACGGGATGCGGGTGGCGATCGGGGACGTGGACGCAGATGCGGCGCGTCAGACAGCCGCGCAGCTCGGCCCGAGCACCGTCGCGCTGGCGCTGGACGTGACCGAGCGGGCTTCGTTCGCCGCGTTCCTGGACGGCGCCGAAGAGCAGCTGGGGCCGCTGGACGTGCTGGTGAACAACGCGGGCATCATGCCGATCGGGCGCTTCGTGGACGAGGACGACCTGACGGCGCGGCGGATGGTCGACATCAACCTGCACGGCGTGATCCTGGGCACCAAGCTGGCGCTCGAGCGGATGGTGCCGCGCGACCGCGGCCACATCGTCAACATCTCCTCGCAGGCCGGCAAGTTCGGCACGCCGGGCGGCGCGACGTACTCGGCGACCAAGCACGCGGTCGTCGGCTTGACGGAGGCGGTTCGCGGCGAGCTGCGTCTGATGGGCGCGCACGTCGACGTCAGCTACGTGATGCCGTACGTCGTCAACACCGAGCTGGGCTCCCATCTGGGCAAGGCCCGCGGGCTGAAGGAGCTGCAGCCGGAGCAGGTGGCGGACGCGATCGTGGAGGCGCTGCAGCACAGGATCGTGGACGTGTGGGTGCCGAAGTCGGCCAAGCGCCAGTACACGCTCGGCACCGTGATGCCGCGGGCGCTGGCCGAGGGAGTGGGGCGGGCGCTGAAGGCCGACCGCGTGCTCGCGGGCGCCGACCACGACATGCGACGCGGTTATGAACTGCGCGCCGCGCGCTCGGAGCCAGCGCTCGCGTCAGCGTCCGAGCCGGCCGCGCTCGAGCCGCCGGCTGGCCCCACGCCCCCGCGCGAGCACGACTCCGCGGGCGAGCCCCCGGTCGCGGTCGCCTCCGCGGCCGAGCCCGCCTCCGCCGAGCCCGTGCTCGATCCCGCGCCCGAACGCGAGCGGATCATTCCGAGCGGCGGCGAGTGACCGACCCGCCGCGCCGCCTCGGGCCCGTCAGCCGCCGCTGAGCCAATCCGCGATCTGCCGCCTCGGGCCCGTCAGCCGCCGCTGAGCCAGTCGGCGATCTGCGCGCCGATCAGCGGTCCCTGGTCCTCCTGGAGGAAGTGGCTCGCGTTCTCGATCGTGCGCGGAGGCGCGCAGCCGATCGCCGATGCCAGGCGCTCGCCCGTGGACAGCGGCAGCACGGGGTCCGAGTCGGCCCACAGCATCAGCGTCGGGCGCGTGTCCTCGCGCAGCCCCTCCAGCACCCGCTGGCCGGCGGCCGCGCCGGGCGCGTCGGGGGCGCGCGGGATCATCAGCGGGAACGCGCGCGCCCCGGCCTTGGAGGCGGCGTCGGGGTACGGCGCGTCGTAGGCGGCGATCACCTCGTCGCCGGGGTCGCTCTTGCAGGCGCCGCGAACGAGCATGCCGACGGGCAGGTCCTCGGTGCGCTCGACGAAGTCGCGGAACCTGGTCCAGGCGTCGGTCATCCGCTGGTGGCCGGTGAACAGCCCCGTGTCGAGGATCACCAGCCGCTCCACGCGCTCGCGCTGCTCGACCGCCACGCGCAGCCCGATCGGGCCGCCCCAGTCGTGCACCACGACCGTGGCGCCGCGCACGTCGAGTTCCTCCAGCAGCGCGCCCGCGAGCGCGGTGTGGCGGTCGTAGCTGTAGAAGCCGATGTCCGTGGGCTTGTCCGAGCGCCCGAAGCCGGCCAGGTCGGGTGCCAGGCAGCGAAAGCCGGCGTCGCGCACCGGCGGGATCACCTTGCGCCACAAAAACGACCACGTGGGCTCCCCGTGGAAGAACACCACGGGCGCCCCGTCGCCCTCGTCGAGGTGAGCCAGGCGCAGGCCGTCGAGCTGGCGGTAGCGAGACGTGAACGGGAAGTCCGGGAGCCCCTCCAGCGCCTCCTCGGGCGTCCTCACCACGTCGCTCATCGCGGCGCCTAGCATACCGGGGGCCCATCGGTTAGGCTCGCGCCCAGATGCATGCGCTCGCCCTGCAACTGGCGCCGGTGTTCGCGGCGGAGAAGAGCAAAGTCCCGTTCTACATCGCCGGCGGGGTGCTGGTCGTGTGGGCGCTGACGCTGTCGCTCGGCATCGGCATGCGCCGCCCGGACTTCCCCAGCACCGTCGGCGGCCAGCGCGCGATCATGGCCGTGAGTGCTGTGCTGGTGGTCGCGGCGATCACCACCGCGGTGGTCACCTCCGGCGTGCCGGCCAAGGGCAGCGTCCCGCCCACGAAAACCGTCGAACAGGCGCCCGTGCCGGTCGTCTCCGCGCCGGTGCCCGCCACCAGCTCGCCCTCCTCCTCATCATCATCAAACACAACCGCCGCCGGTCAGCCCACCGCCACGACCGGCACCCCCGCGCCGGCCTCCTCGCCGTCATCCGCCAAAGCGGGCAGCTCGCTGGCGCTCGCCGCCAACCCGTCGGGCGCGCTCGCCTACAACACCAAGCAGCTGAGCGCAAAGGCGGGGACGGTGACGATCACGATGGCGAACATGAGCCCGCTGGAACACAACGTGACGGTCGCGGAAGGCAGCAAGGTGCTCGGCGCGACGCCCACGTTCAAAGGCGGCACGAGGACGCTCACGCTGAAACTGAAACCCGGCAAATACGTGTTCTACTGCTCCGTGCCCGGGCACCGGCAGGCGGGCATGGAAGGAACGCTGAACGTCTCGTGAAGCTGTACGTGTGCTGGGGCACGTTCCCCACGCCAAAACCGGGCGGCCATCCCTGCGCGAACGCCTACCACGCGTTGACCGGCGCGGGGCACCGGCCGGAGGTGGTCAAGTCCTACGGGCTGGGCCTGTTGCCGGGGGTGTTCAACCAGACGCGCGGGCGCCGCGAGGTCCAGGAGCTGACGGGCAACCGCTGGGTGCCGACCCTCGTTCTCGACGACGGCACGGTCATCGACGGCTCGCACGCGATCGTCGAGTGGGCCCACGCGAACCCCTCGTAGCTCTGGCTGGCGCCCCCGCGCGGGCGCGCCGCGCGCTGCTCGGCGCGCAGGCGCTCGAGGTCCGCGTCGGCGCGGGCGGCGGCGCGGCCGAGGGCGAGCGCGAAGATGGCGCTGAAGGCGAAAACGACGAGCGCCGAGGCAATGATCATGGTCACCAACCGACCCCCTTGCTCCCTACCTGGCCGACCCCGCACGCAGCCTGGCACAGCGACCGGACGGCCGTCCAGTGGCGTGCGGGCGAAGACCTCGCTAACTCCGTAGCTTTCTGCGTCCGCGGACAAAGTCCTGTCCGCGCGGCGAGCGTTCCCCACAACAACACCAGAGAGGAGCCCCGATGGACGTACTGGCCAGGCTCGACGAGACGCGCGGCGCGATCGACGTGCTCGAGCACCCGTTCTACCAACGCTGGAGCGCCGGCGAGCTGCGCCCGCGCGAGCTGGCCGTGTACGCGGGCGAGTACCGCCACGCGGTGCGCGCGCTGGCGCATGCCTCCGAGCTGGCGGCCGAGCGTGCGGCGGTGCAGCAGCGCACGAGCGCCGGCGAGCGCGCGCTGCTGCGCGCGCACGCGCAGGAGGAGGCCGCGCACGTGGCGCTGTGGGAGCGCGCGAGCGCGCCCGGCGCGCCGGGCGCGCACACGCGGACGTGCGTGCGCGCGTGGACCGCGGGCGAGGACCTTCTGGAACACCTGGCCGTGCTGTACGCGATCGAGGCGGGCCAGCCGGATGTCTCCAGCACGAAGCTGCAGGGCTTGGTCGACCACTACGGCTTCAGCGAGGAGGGGCCGGCGACGGAGTACTTCAGGGTCCACCGCCTGCGCGACGTGGAGCACGCGGGCCAGGCGCGCGTGTTGATCTCCGAGCTGATGGACCGCGCCGGGGAAGGCGAGACGCGAGCCGAGCGCATGCTCGCGCGCGCGAGCGAGGCGCTGCACGGCAACTGGCTACTGCTCGACGGAGTGGAAGGCGCCTGCGCCTGAGGGCCGGCCCGCGGACAGGCGCCAGGCGAACAGCACGGCGGCGACCGACGTGGCGAGGTTGAGGCTGGACACGCCCGCGCGCATGGGGATGCTCACGCGCGCGTCGGCGGCGGCGAGCAGCTCGCGGCTGAGGCCGCGGCGCTCGCTGCCGAACGCGAGCGCCGCGCGCGCGGGCAGCTCGGAGGGACACAGTGGCTCGCCGTCGGGGTCCAACGCGAGCAGCGGGCGGTCCAGCCGCGCGAGCGCTCCGAGGCTCGCCAGGCGCGCGACGGGCAGCGCGTAGTGCAGCCCGGCGGCGCCGCGCAGCGCGTCGGGGTGCCACGGCTCGTGGCCGCCGGTGGTGAGCACGCCGGCCGCGTCGGCGGCGGCGGCGACCCGCACGCACGCTCCCAGGTTCCCCAGGTCGCGCGGGTCCTCCAGGAGCACCACGGGCGCCTGCCGCGGATCGGCGAGCACGGCCGCGGGGTCGACGCGCGCTCGCCTCGCCAGCGCCATCACGCCGGTGGACGGGGGCAGCGGCGCGAGCTGGTCGAACACGGCCGGCTCGACCTCGTGCGCCAGCTCGCGGATGCGCTCGTCGAGGTCGGGCGCGAGTTCGGCGGTCAGGCGCGCCAGCCCTGCGCCGTCGCGCGTGTGGACCTCGAGCACGTCCGCGCCGAAGCGCAGCGCGTGCTTGAGCGGGTGAAAGCCTTCGAGCACCGCGAGCGCGGGATCGCGTCGCGCGCGCCCGAAGCGCGGGATGAGCGATCCCTGCTGCACGTGTCGATGATCGCACGCCGCCTGCCCGCGCCGACCCGTAGAGTTCCTCGCGCTCGATGAAGCTCGAGGGCATCCACCACATCAGCGCGATCACCGGCGACGCCGTCGGCAACGTCGAGTTCTACACGGGCGTGCTCGGCCTGAGGATGGTCAAGCGCACCGTCAACCAGGACGAACCGAAGATGTACCACCTGTTCTACGGCGACGAGCACGGCTCGCCGGGAATGGACCTGACGTTCTTCGAGTACCCCGGCGCCGCGCGCGGCATCGCGGGCGCGGGCATGGTCCACCGCATCGTCTGGCGCGTCGCCTCCGCGGACGCGCTCGAGTTCTGGGAGGAGCGCCTGGCGGGCGCCGGCGTGAGGGCGGAGCTGTCGGGCGGCAGCCTGCTGTTCGCCGACCCCGAGGGCCTGGAGCACGAGCTGGTGCGCTCGCACGCGGAGGACGAGCCGCTGAGCGCGCACGCGCCGGAGATCCCGCGCGAGCACGCGCTGCAGGGCTTCGAGGGCGTGCGCGCGTACAGCAGCGCGCCGGTGCGCAGCGAGCGCCTGCTGGGCGAGGCGATGGGCTTCACCAGGCGCGAGGGCGAGCACTGGCAGGCGCGCGGGGATCGCAGGGGCAGCTTCTACGCCTACGACCCGGCGCCGCCGGAGATCAACCGCACGCAGGGCGCGGGCACGGTGCACCACGTGGCGTTCGCGGCGGCGATCGACGACCTGGAGAAGTGGCGCGAGCGCGTGGCGGGCGCGGGAGCGCGCCCGACGCCGGTGATCGAACGCTTCTACTTCAAATCGGTGTACTTCCTGGAGCCGAGCGGCGTGCTGTTCGAGATCGCCACGATCGGCCCCGGCTTCGCCGTGGACGAGGACGAGCGCCATCTGGGCGAGCGGCTGTCGCTGCCGCCGCCGTTCGAGCCCATGCGCGAGGAGCTGGAGCGCACGCTCACGCCGCTGCCCTACCCGCCCGCGTGGCGGGCCGCGGCGGCGAAGTAGCCCGTCAGGCGGCGGCGTCGCCGAGGCGTCGCGAGCGCGGCGAGCGCCCCGCCAGCACCGCGCCCCAGTCGGCGTCCTCGATGCGCCCTGGGCGCGTGTTGGCGATGAACTCGCGCAGCACGCGCGACAGCCCGTCGGGGTCTTCCAGGTGGGGGAAGTGCGCCGCGCGCGGCAGCGTCCTGAACACGCTGTGGGGAATCGCCTCGTGCGCGCGCACGCCGTGCTCCAGCGGGATCGTGTTGTCGCGCTCGCCCCACACGATCATCGTGGGCATCGACTCGAGCAGGTACAGGCGGTCGGTGGCGCTCACGCGCTGGCCGTGCACGTCGATGACCGAGCGCAGCGTGTTGAGGAACGCGAGGCGCGCGTCGCCGTTCTCCAGCGGCCGCAACGCGCGCGCGATCGCCTGCACGTGCACGCCCGCGCCGAGCGCACGTTCGCGCATCCGCCGCCCGGCTGCGCCGATGGCGGCGATCAGGCGCGGCTGGATCGTCAGCGCCAGCAGCGGCGCGACTCCCGGCAGCGCGGCGGTGCGCAGCAGCGGGCTGACCTCGTGGCCGAGGCCGCCGCTTGAGACGAGCACGAGCCGTTCCACGCGCTGGGGGAACTGGTAGAAGAACTGCATCGCGACGCCGCCTCCCAGCGAGTGCCCGACGATGCTCGCGCGGTCGATGCCGATCGCGGCCATCAGGTCGCGGATGCTCGCGGCGTGGGCGCCGAGCGAGTAGTCGCCGCGCGGCGCCGCCGAGTCGCCGTGCCCGATCAGGTCGGGCGCCAGCACGGTGTGGTCGCGCGCCAGCTCCAGCGCCACCGACTGCCAGTGGCTGGAGGAGTTGAGCATGCCGTGGATCAGCACGACCGGCGGGCCGCCGCCGGCGATGCGATAGACCGCGCGCCGCCCGTGCAGCTCGATCTGCCACTCCTCGAACGCAGCCGACGGCGCGGGCACCGCCACAGGGCGCGCACCGGCCCCTGTTCGCTCGCGATCGATTCCGGCCTGGCTGGACGTCAGCGGGGCACCTCGCCGGCCACCCTAGCAAGGCCCCGCGCGTGGCGGTGGGCGCCGGGCGGCTCACGGACGCTGGTCCCACAGCCGCAGGTTGCGGCGTCCCGCGCGGCGCGCACGCCGGCGCGCGCGCTCCTGCGGCGCGAGCCGCTCGTCGTGTGGATCCAGGCGCTCGTCGACGTCCGCGCGATCGTCGTCGGGCTCGCGCCACTCGCTCAGGCAGTAGCTGGCCGAGGCCAGGCGCCTGCACGACCACCGCAGCTGCTCGGCGAGCTCGAACCACGCATCCGACGGCGGCGGCTCGCCTGCGTCCAGCAGCTTGTTTGCGTGCGCGAGGCGCGCGCGCACGTCGGCGCGAAAGCGCTCGATCTCCTGCTCGGCGGTCGTGCGCGCGATGCGCCACACCTGGTGCTGGGGCGCCTCGGGCAGCAGCACGTCCTCGCCGCCGCGGCGGGCGCGGCGCAGCCGTCGCAGCCCGAGGCCGGTCAGCTCCCACGCGGCCACGCCGTGGCGCCGCGCCCGCTCCAGCGAGCCGGCGGCGCACAGCGCGGGCAGCCGCGAGCGGACGTGACGCGCCCCCGGCGAGCGCTCGCGGATGCCCAGGTGCTCGAGGATCGTCCACGCGGGGATCGCGCGGGCGCCTTTGGGGTGGTGGCGAGCGGCGCGCTCGATCGCCGCGAGGATCAGCGCGTCGGACGGCGCCTGCGCGCGGGTGGTGTGTGGTCGATCCGGGTCGGGCATCGCGCCTCCTCTCGTGTGGCGATCCGGTGGCCGGGCGTCGAGTCCAGCCGGCGTCCGCGCCGCGTCGCGGGCGGCGCTGAGGGACAATCGGCGGGCATCGAGGCTGAGCAACTCGGTGCCGGGCCCGGGGTGTTGGCGCACCGCCGGGCCATTGCTTTTCGGGATGCGCCAAAGCTAGTCCGAGCCACGGTCTCGATCAAGGGAAACTCGTTGAAAGATCCAGTTTTGGCACACATCTGCCTCACGGCGGGCACGGATGCGAGCGTTTTGGGACACGGGGCTGCAGGACGCAGGCGTGTGTGCCCGGCTCAAGCTTTCTCGGTGGGTGTCGATCAGGCGAGAGCGTTCTGACTCACCAGCGGTGTCAGCTGAGGGCGAATCGCCCGGGAACGCTTGGCAAGCACAAGCAAGCACAACGATCAGCCAGGAGGCGACAGTGTTCAAGCAGAACAACGCGACTACGGATCCGGGACTCGCGACGGCAGCGATCACACCGCAGGCTTTGCTGAGGGTGACGCTTGCGCTCGCCGCGACGTTGGCGCTCTCGATCGCGTTTCTGCTGAGCTCGGCTGCGGCAGCGCTCGGCGCGAGGCCCGCCCGCGCGGGCGAAAGCGCATTCGCCTCGTCGGCCAGCGTGAGGTTCGGCGTGACACCGCTGGACGAACCTGCGCCGCCGGAAGTCTACTCGGTCGAACCGTCTGTGGGCCCGACCAGCGGTGGGACGACCGTGAAAATCAAAGGCGCGGACTTCGTGAAAGGCTCGACGGTCACGATCGGCGTGGCCGCGACGAACGTGGAAGTGAAGTCGGCGACGGAAATCGTGGCCAAGACGGCCGCCGACAGCGCGGGCGAAGACGAAGTCGTGGTGACGCACGAAGCGCAGTCCTCATCCGAAGGGCCGTCCTTCACCTACGAGGTGCTGCCGCACGTCGAATCGGTGACGCCCGCGGAAGGCTCGACGGCTGGCGGCACGGAAGTCGTGATCAAAGGCACAGGGTTCCTCACGGGCTCGTCGGTCACGATCGGCAGCAAAGCCACGTCCGTGACGCGCGTGTCCGAAACAGAACTCAAGGCGACGACTGCCGCGGGCACCGCCGGCAAAGACGAAGTCATCGTCGTCGACAAACGCGGGGCATCGTCGGGTGGCCCGTCGTTCACGTACATCTCGCCTCCGACGGTGACGTCGATCTCGCCGGCTGAAGGGTCCACGGCGGGTGGTACTGCTGTGACTGTGAAGGGGACTGGTTTCTCGAAAGCGGTGACGATGAGCGTGGAAGTCGATGGTGTGGCGGCTACGGAAGTGTCGGTTGTCTCGGCGACGGAATTGAAAGCGAAGACGGCTGCTGGGAGCGCGGGCAAGGGCGCTGTTGTGGTCAGCGACGAATTCGGGTCCTCTGGTTCGACGGTTGACTTCACGTATGTCGCGCCGCCGACGGTGAGCACGGTCGAACCGTCTGTGGGGCCGACGACGGGGGGCACTGCGGTGGTGATCAAGGGCACGGGCTTCTTGAAAGGCTCGACGGTCACGATCGGGTCGGCCGCGACGAACGTGGAAGTGAAGTCGGAAACGGAAATCAAGGCGAAGACCGCGGCGGGCACGGCCGGCAAAGACGAAGTGGTGGTCACGGACGTCGGCGGCGCTTCGACGAGCAACCCGAAGTTCGAATACGTGACGCCGCCTACGGTCACGTCGATCGCGCCCGCGGAAGGCTCGACGGCTGGCGGCACGGAAGTCGTGATCACGGGCACCGGGTTCGTGTCGGGCTCGACGGTCACGATCGGTGCGGCCGCGACCGGTGTGGAAGTGAAGTCGGAAACGGAAATCAAGGCCAAGACCGCGGCGGGCACCGCGGGCAAAGACAAAGTCGTGGTGACCCTGCCCGACGGGGTGCCCTCCGCGAGCACCACCGAATTCACGTACATCTCGCCTCCGACGGTGACGTCGATCTCGCCGGCTGAAGGGTCCACGGCGGGTGGTACTGCTGTGACTGTGAAGGGGACTGGTTTCTCGAAAGCGGTGACGATGAGCGTGGAAGTCG
>Ga0335075_10001543_pt1 | contig 37841 bp, 25 predicted proteins | sample Lox_Sample_24_FD_206723 | JGI IMG/M metagenome (GOLD analysis project Ga0335075, IMG submission 206723) | Soil microbial communities from Loxahatchee National Wildlife Refuge, Florida, United States - Lox_Sample_2.4 | ecosystem: Environmental > Terrestrial > Soil > Wetlands | place: USA... | reverse complement strand
CGGTGGACGCGATCGAGATCGACGCCGCCGCGCGGGAGATGGCGAGCCGGCGCCTCGGCAAGCCGGTCATGGCCAGCCCTTTGCCCGCGCTGGAGGGGGTCGAGGACGGCGCCTACGACCTGGTCGCGATCCTCGACGTGCTCGAACATATCGAGGCGGACAGGGAGGCCCTGCTCGGCATCGCGCGCAAGCTGAAGCCGGGGGGGCGGATCCTGATCACCGTGCCGGCCCATCCCTGGATGTGGAGCGCGCACGACGTCGTGAACCATCACAAGCGCCGCTATACGCGCCGGACGCTGAAGGCGGTGATCGGCGCGGCGGGGCTCAGGCTCGACATGCTGCGCTGGTTCAACAGCCTGCTCTTTCCCGCCGCGGCCGGAGCGCGGCTGGTCGGGCGGCTGTTCGGCAAGGAAGGCGGCGACGACACGCTGCCGCCGCGGCCGGTCAACTTTCTGTTCGGGAAGATTTTCGCTCTGGAGCGGCACGCGATCGGCCGTTTGCCGATGACGCCCGGCGTTTCGCTGGCGGCGATCGTGTCGGCTCCTGGACCGGCGCCGGCATCGCCCTGACCGGGGCGTCCTGCGCCGCCGCGACATGGCCGAGCCCGGGCCGGCCGCCGGCCTGGCCCGCAATCTCGGCGACGATGTAGAGCGGGCGGCGCTTGGCCTCGATATAGAGCCGGCCGAGATATTCGCCGATCATGCCCAGCACGAACATCTGCACCGCGCCGAGGATGACGACGACCAGCATCAACGAGGTCCAGCCCTGGATCGCGGTGCCGGTGAAGAAGCCGATCGCGATATAGCCGAGCAGGAGCATGGCGGCGGCGGCGAGCCATAGGCCGACATGGCTGGCGAAGCGCAAGGGCGCGGTCGAGAAGCCGGTGATTGCGTCGACCGCGAGCCGGAGCATCTTGCGCAGCGGATAATTGGTCTCGCCCGCCAGCCGTTCGGCCCGGTCGTAGAGGATCGGCACCTGCTTGAAGCCGACCCAGGCGACCATGCCGCGGATGAAGCGCGCCTGCTCCGGCAACGCCAGCAAGGCGTCGAGCGCGCGCCGGCTCATCAGCCGGAAATCGCCCGTGTCGAGCGGGATCTCGATCTCGGAGAGCTTGAACAGGATCCGGTAGAAGGCCTTGGCGGTGCCGCGCTTGAACGCGGTCTCGCCGGCGCGGGCGCGGCGGACGGCATAGACGACGTCGGCGGCCTCCGCGTCCATCTTCGCCAGCATCTCGCCGAGCAATTCGGGCGGGTCCTGCAGATCTGCGTCGATGATCAGGATGCGCTCGCCGGCGCAGAGGTCGAGCCCCGCGGTCAAGGCGAGCTGGTGGCCGTGATTGCGCGAAAGGTTGATCGCGACGAGGTGCGGGTCCTGCGCCGCCAACTCCTGCATGATCGGCCAGGTGCGGTCGCGCGAGCCGTCGTTGATCAGCACGATCTCATAGCCGTCGCCGACCGCCGCCTTGGCCGCGGCGCCGAGCCGGCGGTGCAGTTCGCCGAGGCACCCCTCCTCATTGTAGCAGGGGACCACGATGGAAAGCGGCACCGAGGGCATGAACGATCCTTATTCGAATATCGGGGGCGGCGAGCGGTCGACCCTATAGAGGACGCTCGTGCCGTCGCGCCAGACCTCGATGAGGCCGGTCGTCAGATACGGGTCGTGGGCCGGCGGATCGATCAGCCAGACATAGTCGAACGCGTCGCGCGGGAAGGTGGCGAGCGAGGTGTCGAGCGAACGCCAGAATTCGCGCGGGCAGCGCCGCGCCGTCACCACCATGGTCGGGTCGCGGATATAGGGCCAGCCGGCCCGGTAGCGGACATTCAGCAGCTGCGCGCCGGCCATGGTCCACTGGTCGTTGGAGAAAGCGTGCCGGCGGGTGATGGCGAGCGCGGGCAAATGCAGCAGCCGGGTCATCGCCCAGGTCTCGACGCAGGGCCGGCCGACGAAGCTGACCATGCGGGCGCCGCGCGGAACATGGTCGAGGGCCGCCAGCTCCCGGTCGTAGCGCTGGTCGTACAGATACATGCTGACCGTGGTGCCCCCCGTGCGGACCAGGAAGAAGGCCAGGCCGGCAATGCCGAGGGCCTGCACCAGCCTCTTGTCGACGCGTTGGGGCACGCGGATCGCGACCAGGGCGATGGCGAAGAGATAGGGGGCGAGGCGCATGTCGGCATAAGCGGAGCCGAAGACGATGCGCGGCAGCAGGATGAACACCGCGATCAGGAAGAGGGTCGAGGCGAGCAGGTTGCGCGAATAGGTGATGCGCGGCACCGCGAAGGCGCCGAGGATGACCGTGGCCGCCAGCCCGAGCGAGGTGAGATCGAACGCCTTCCAGCGATCGCGCAGGGCGTTCGTCACCCACTCCCATTTCCTGGTCCAGTTGAACCAGTCGCCGGTCGTGCCGCTGGCGTCGCCGCTGCGCCAGAGGAGCATCAGGGCGAAGGGCGGGGCCAGCGAGAGGCAGTGGATGCCCGCCCAGTAGGCGGAGGCGAAATAGGAGCGTCCATTGTCATGCTGGCGGACCAGCTCCGCCGAAAAGGCGAGCAGGCCGAGCGTCCCCCAGCCGAAGGCATGGACGATCCAGAGGAGGACGGAGATCGGCACGAACAGGGCGGCGCGCAGTCCCAGCCGGCCCTTGCGCGCCAGCCGCAGCCAGAGGGCGAAGGCCAGCAGGGCAAGGCCCATGGCCAGCGCGAAGTTCACGAAGCCGAACAGGAAAGGGAAATTATAGGCGAAGGGCAGAGCGAACAGGGTGGTGGGCGGGATCCGCCCGTGCACCTCGTAGGCGACCCAGAGCAGCCCGCCCGCGGTCAGCACCGGGATGAGCAGCACGATCACCTTCACCGTGGGCTCCACGCCGAAGATCGGCCCGAACCACTGGACGAGGACGTCGACGCCGAGATTGCCGATCAGCTGCCACTGGAAGGTGTAGAATTGCTGGAGGTGCGGCGAGGAGTCGAGTTCGAGCTGGACCGTGTAGCGGCCGATATGGCCGGGCAGGTCGAGCAGCGGCGCCACGTCGGGCCAGACCAGCGGCACCGCCGTCAGCACCAGCAGGGCAATCACCACCCAGCGCCGCTCCCAGAAGGCGTCGCGGTCCTGTGCGGTGGGAAAAGGCTCTGACGGATGCATGGCGAAGAATGGCGACCCCCTCGTTTTGCCTTCCGTCAATCTTGCCAAAGCGCAACAGGAATCTGTGCGCCCCGCTATGCGGCGCCGGGGTCGGGTGGCGACGCCCGCGCCCAGGCTTATGGTAAACATTTGTCAAACCTTTGCCGCCTATCCCGGGGCGGGATCCATCTTGATGCGGGGAACGAGCCGATGATCAGCGAGGCGCCGCCACGGCCGGTCGGCAGTGCCGCGCCGCAGGCGTCGCTCTGGCGCGTCGCCTGGATCTTCGTCATTTTCTGCGCGCTGATGCTGTTCGCGCGGGACCTGATGGCCACGCGCTTCGGCGGCGACGGCTCGATCGCCGACGTCGCGCTCTGGGGACGCGACTTCGTCAACGTCTATACGTCGGGCGCGCTGACCCATGCCGGCCGGCTCGACATATTGTACGACGTGCCGGCCTATCAGGCCTATCAGCTCCAGCTGTTCGACGCGGCGCTCGTCTCGCACAATTATTCCTACCCGCCGGTGACGCTGTTCTACACCTGGGCCTTCGCCCTGCTGCCCTATTGGGCCGCCCTGATCCTCTGGTTGGCCGGGACCGGCGCCCTGTTCTGGTGGGCGGCCCGGCCCTATCTGCGGGAGGTGCGGCTGCCCGGCTGGGTCGCGCTGGCCGCGCCCGCCTGCCTCGTCAATCTCTGGGCCGGCCATTACGGGTTTCTCATCGGCGCGCTCTGGCTCGGCGCCTGGACGCTGCTGCCGCGCCGCCCGGTGCTCGCCGGGATGCTGATCGGCTGCCTGGTGGTGAAGCCGCATCTGGCCATATTGGTGCCGCTGGTGCTGCTGGTGCGGCGGGACTGGGTCGCCTTCGGCGCCGCAGCCGCGACGAGCATCGGCCTGGTCCTGCTCTCGGTCCTCCTCTTCGGCCCGGAAATCTGGCTCACCTATCTCGGCGACACGGCGCTGCGGCAGGCGGAGATGGTGGACGATGTCGGTGCCTTCTTCCTGACCATGATGCCGACCGTCGCGCCGGCGCTGAGCAGCCTCGGCGCCTCCACCGTCCTCGCCTTGCTGGTGCAGGGCGCGGTGGCGCTCTGGGCGGTGACGCTGCTGGTCCGCCATCTGCCGAAGGACAGCCGCGCCGCGGGGCTTGCCACCGCGACCGCGACCTTCCTCGTCCTGCCTTATGCCTTCGCCTATGACATGACCGTCGTCGGCCTCGCCGGACTGCTGCTGTTCCGCCGCGCCGTCATGGCCCCGCCGGGGCCCTATCACGTCCTCTACGCGCTCGCGGCGGTGCTGCCGATGGCGCTGATCTACTTCAACCTCGTGCACCTGCCGCTGGCGCCCTTACTCCTGGCCTTCCAGCTGCTCGCCTTGACGGGGCGCGTCCCCGACCGGCGCGAGGATGCACAGCAAGGTGCGGCCGTCCCCGGCTAGGCGCGAGCCGGTCTCGATCTGCCGCGCCGCCCGCCAGCGTCCGTCCAGCCGCGCCGCCGCGATCCCGCAATCGTCGCGGCCCAGGATCAGCACCGGAATCCGCGCGCCGGGGCGCTGTTCGGGCAGCGCCGCGGCCAGCGGTTCCAGCGCGAGCAGGCGGCGGGTCGATCGTTCCACGGCCAGGGGGCCGTGCGGCGCGCGCAGCAATGCGCCGGCGGCGCGGACGATCGACTTCACATCCGGCTGCCCCACGACCCCGAGCGTGCCGTTGACCGCGAGCAGGATCGCCAGCGCGGCCGGCAGCAGTTTCTGCCCGTTCCGCCAGGCCTCTGCGGCCAGGACGCCGATGACGGCCGCGGCCACCGCCATGACCGGCAGGAACATGCGCGGCTTCGGATCCACGGCCAGCGCATAGACCAGGGCGCCGAAGTAGAGCGCCGCCGCGAGGATCAGCAACGGGATCGCTCGCCCACCCGCCTCCGGCCGCCCGAGCCGCCGCCCGTTGAGCAGCAGCAAGGCAAAGGCCGCCAGCAGGGTGAAGCCGGTGGCGGGATGGGCGATGAGGTTCAGGAAGGCGTCGATCGTCCAGTGGACCTCGATGCCGGCCGCCGGCCGCCAGCCGTCGATGAAGGCGATGTTGAACAACGGGCTCCGGCTCAGATCGACGCCCGGCTCCAGCTCGCTCGACGGGATCGCGCCGTGGGCGAGGGACAGCGCCCAAGGCCGCAGCGGATCCCCGGTCATCAGCGCGAAGGCGCCGGCCTCGATCAGCAGGGGCGCCAGCCCGCCGAGCGCGAAGGGGAGCAGGCCGCGCCGGAGCGACGGCACGAGCAGCATGGCGCCGACGAACAGCGGCAGCATCGCCAGCGCGGTGGGACGGGTGAGGATCGCCAGCCCGAGCAGGGCGCCGCCCGCCGCGGCCCAGAGGCCGGACCTCGCCTGCGCCGCGCGCTGCAGGCAGGCTATGGCGGCGAGGGCGAAGGCCAGCTCGGGGATGTCGACCCCGACATGCAGCATCCGCTCGCCAAACGCCGGGGTGAGCAGCAAGGCGAGGCCGGCGAGCAAGGCTGCTGGGCGGCCGAACGGACGCGCGACGACCGCGACGAGGAGGGCCAAAGCGGCGAGGCTGTAGGCGGCGGGAACGAGCCACAGCACGGCGCGGCTCTCCCCGAACAGCGCGATCGAGCCGGCGAGCGGGGCGACCAGCGTGACTCGCCGCGCCCAATGATCGCCGGGCAGGCAATAGCCATGCTCGGCCCAGCAGCGCGCCGCATCGAGATAATACCAATCGTCCCAGCCGCCGCCGACATAGCCGACCGGGTCCAGCGCCATCAGGACCAATGCGAGCAGGGCGACCGGAAGGAAGGGCCGTTCGGCGAGCCTGGCGAACCACGGAGCCGATCCGCGAAGGTCGCTCGCCACGCCGGTCATGAAGACGTGCGGCCGCCGGCGCCGGAACGGGTCATGCCGTCACGTCCGCCGCCGGCCGGTCACTCCGCCGCCTGGCTGAGGTGCCATTCCGGCGCTTCGTCCAGCGCGTGCAGCCGGCGCTCCTCCTCGTACATATAGTCCCAGGTCATCGGGATGGCGTCGCGGCGCTTCACATATTGCAGTTGCCAGTTGACCAGCCCGCCATAGCGGAAGGCGGCCTCGGCGCCGGTCAGGTAGAATTGCCACATGCGGAAGAAGCGCTCGTCGTAAAGCTCGGTGATCTCCGCCTGGTGCGCCATGGTCCGGTTGTACCATTCCTCGAGCGTGTGCGCATAATGGTAGCGGACCGCCTCGACGTCCGAGACGATGAAGCGGTGCTTCTCCGCCTGCGTGACCAGCTCGGAAAGGGCCGGGATATAGCCGCCCGGAAAGATGTACTTGCGGGTCCATTTGTCGGTGAGGCCGGGCCCGCCCATGCGGCCGCAGCAATGCGAGAACATCACGCCGTCGGGCTTCAGCAGCTCGAACGTCTTGGCGAAGAAGCCCGGATGGTGGGGCGTGCCGAGATGCTCGATCAGGCCGACGCTGGTGATCCGGTCGAACTGGCCCTCGACGTCGCGATAGTCGAGCAGCTCGAACTTCACCTTGTCGTCGACGCCGAGCTCCTTCGCGCGCTCGTTGGAGAATTCGATCTGGTCGGGCGCCAGCGCGATGCCGAGCACCTCGCAGCCATAATGGCGGTTGAGATACAGAGCGAGGCCGCCCCAGCCGCAGCCGATGTCGAGCACCTTCATACCCGGCTTCAGGTTCAGCTTGGCGGCGATATGCGCCTTCTTGTCGAGCTGGGCCTGCTCCAGGCTGTCCTGCGTGTCGCGATAATAAGCGCAGGTATATTGGCGGTCCTCGTCGAGGAAGAGCTCGTAGAGCCGCCGCGTGAGGTTGTAGGTATGCTCGGCATTGCGGCGCGAGCGGCTCTTCCAGTTGATCTGGTCGAGCTTGCCGGTGATGAAATTGGCGCTGCGCGTGATCGGCCCCTTGGGCTTCAGCGCGCCCGGCTTCTCGAACGGCGCATTGTAGCGGATCATCAGGACGAGGTCGCGGATGTCGCTGGGCGGCTCGATGACGAGGCGCTTGTCCATATAGGCCTCGCCGGCGCCGACGCGCGGATCCTTGGCGATGTGCCAAGCGGCGCCCTTGTCGGTCAGCCGGGCGTGGATCGGGCCATGATTGGGGTCGGGCGCGCCGTAGCGATATTCCTTCCCGTCGAAGTTGGTGACGATCAGCTCACCTTTCTTGATGAGCTTCTTCAGCATCTTGTCCAAGAGCCACATAAGACCGGCATTCCCCCTGTTGTGCGGCATTCATCGCACAAGGGCGGCCGGGGTCAAGCCGCTAACATAGGTGTCAGGCGAGCGCCGCCTGCTTCTCCTCGGCGATCCGGTCCAGCTCGGCCCGGCTCTTCTTCTCCGCGGCGGACTTGAGCTGGCCGCAGGCGGCCATGATGTCGCGGCCCCGCGGGCGGCGAATGGGTGCCGAAATGCCGGCCTCGAAGATGATCTCGGAGAAGCGCCGGACGCGCGCATCGTCCGAACATTCGTAGAGCGCGCCGGGCCAGGGGTTGAACGGGATCAGGTTCACCTTGGCGGGCAGCTTGTACTTGCGGATCAGGCGGACGAGTTCGTGCGCGTCCTCGTCGCTGTCATTCTTGTCCTTCAGCATCACATATTCGAAGGTGATGCGCCGGGCATTGTTGGCGCCGGGATAATCGGCGCAGGCCTGCAGCAGCTCCTCGATGCCATATTTGCGGTTGATCGGGACGATCTCGTCGCGAACGTCCTTGGTCACCGCATGGAGACTGACGGCGAGGTTCACGCCGATCTCCTCGCCCGCGCGCGCCATCATCGGCACCACGCCGGAGGTGGAGAGGGTGATCCGGCGGCGCGACAGGCCGAGCCCGTCGCCGTCCATCACGATCTTCAGCGCGTCGCGGACATTGTCGAAATTGTAGAGCGGCTCGCCCATGCCCATCATCACGATGTTGGAGAGCATCCGGCCCTCGGGCTGGGACGGCCATTCCTCCAGCGCGTCGCGGGCGAGCATGACCTGGCCGACGATCTCGCCGGGGGTGAGGTTGCGGACCAGGCGCATCGTGCCGGTATGACAGAAGCGGCAGTTGAGGGTGCAGCCGACCTGAGAGGAGACGCAGAGCGTGCCGCGATCCGCGTCCGGGATGAAGACCATCTCGAAATCGTGGCCGTCGTCGGTCTGCAGCAGCCATTTGCGGGTGCCGTCGGTCGAGACCTGCTCGACCATCACCGCCGGACGGGCGATCTCGAACCGTTCGGCGAACCAGGCGCGCTGCGGCTTGGCGATGTCGCTCATCGTCTCGAAGCCGGTGGCGCCGCGATTGTAGATCTGGTGCCAGAGCTGCTTGGCGCGAAGCTTCGCCTGCCGCTCGTCGAGCCCGGCCTCGGCCAGCTTTTCGCGGATCTCGGCCCTGGACAGCCCGATCAGGTTCACGCGCGCGCCATCCGCCGCGGTCTGTGGACGCGGGACGGGAACCGGGTCGATATGACCGGGGATAGGCATGGCGGCTGTCATGAGGCGGCCCATGTAGGTGAAACCGCCGGGAATTTCCACCCGCGCGTCAGAAAGGCTCGAAGGCGTCGCCGGAGTCGAGGATCGTCTCCCTCCCGTCGGCGATCTCGACCAGGGCGCCCTGGCGGATGCCGTCGGCGAGCGGCGCAGCGAAGCCCGCCCGGATCGCGGCGCCGGTGAGCAGGCCGCGCAGCACGCGCGAGGACATGCCGTGCATCACGATCAGCCGATCGCCCGGCTCGTCTGTCGTGTCGTCCAGCCAGGCGCGCAGGCGAAGGGCGACGTCGTCATAATATTCGCCGCCGGGCGGGCGGCGGGTGAACAGGCCGGCCGAGCGGTCGAAGAAGGAAGCCAGCTCGGCGGCGACGTCGGCATAATAGCGCCCGCCCCAGGCGCCGATGTCGATCTCGCGCAGCCGCTCGTCGGTCCGCACCCGGTGCCAGTCCAGCTCCAGATGCTCGGCGATCACCGCCAGGGTCTGCAGCGCCCGCCCGGCCGGCGAGGCCCAGAGCGTCAGCTTCGGCCTCGGCCCGAGCCGGACTCGGAGCAGGGCGCCCATCTCGTCGGCCTGGGCGAAGCCGGCGCGGGTCAGCGGGGTGTGCGGCGCGTCGCCCTGCATCCGGCCCGCGGCGTTGAACACGGTCTCGCTATGGCGGGCGATGAAGAAGCGGGCGCCTTGCACCGGGCTCAGCGCCGGGGCGCGCAGGCCAGGGCGGCGGCGTCCATGGCGGTGGCGGCGCCGCGCAAGCGATAGAGATCGCGCACCGTTAGCCCGGCGGTCGAGCGCGTCTCGACGACGAGATCGATGCCAGTGCGCATCGCCGTCTGGATGTCCGCGTCGGCGCGCGCGTTCGGCGCCCAGGCGTCGCGGCCGCCGCCGGCCAGCTGGAAGGCGCGGCCATCGATCCGGAGAAGGACCGCCGAGCCCTGCCGTTTCTCGCGGCTCAGGCGAATGTGGAGCTGGCTGCCGCGGCCCCGTCCGGGCCAGAGCCCGACCGAGGCGAAGGGCTGCCCGTCCTGCGTCCCGGAAAGCGCGTAAGGCTGAGTGATCGCGTAGCAGCGGGCGCCGTCGCGGAAGGCCGCCCAGCCGCCGAACGCGCCGAGCGCGCGGGGCTGGGCCGCCGCGGGCGCGGCCGCGAGGACGAGGAGGGCCGGAAGGAGCAGGCGACGTGTCACGGCCGCAACAAAGCGCGCCCTGTGGCGCCAAGGCAACAGGAAATCCCGTTTAGGTCCGGTTCATGCAACCTCCGCCACCGCTCTTCGCTGTCCCGCGAGTTCCCATTGTGCGGGACGTGTAATGATGGAGTTGAGTATGCGTAAGTTTGCGTTCGCCGCAGCCCTTCTGGCCGGCACCATTGCCACCCCGGCCCTGGCTCAGGACAATAACAATCTCGGCGGGTTCCGCGTCGAGGGTCTGGTCGGCTACGACCGCCCCAGCATCGAGGACGAGGGCGCCGACGGCGTCGCCTACGGCGTCGGCGTGGGCTACGACTTCCAGTCCGGCAATGCCGTGTTCGGCATCGAGGCCGAGGCCATGGACAGTTCCGCCAACGAGCAGGCGACGGGCGTCGCCCTTCCGGGCGATACGCTCCGCGTCAGCGCGGGCCGCGACCTCTATGTCGGCGGCCGGGTCGGCTTCGGCGTCGGCAGCAACAGCCTGCTTTACGCCAAGGCGGGCTACACCAATGCCCGCGTGCGCGTGAGCTATGAAGACGGGACCGCGGGCACCGTGGCCGACTTCACCGACCGCACCAATCTGGACGGCCTGCGCGTCGGCGCCGGCGCCCAGTTCGGCATCGGCTCCAACGCCTTCCTGAAGACGGAATATCGCTATTCCAACTATCAGGACGGGGTCGATCGCCACCAGGTGGTCGGCGGCGTGGGCTTCCGCTTCTAAGCAGGCGCGAGCCGAAAATCGGGGCCGGGCGCCATGCGCGCCCGGCCCCTTTTTCATGTCCGCGCCGCGGCTTCGTCGCGCGCGGCGCCATGTTCGTCGCGATGGTCGCGCAGCGCGCCGCCTTCGTCTCAGCGGCGTGGCGGGCGGGACCGTGTTGGTGTCTTGGGGTGCCAACACGGATCGGCGACCGGCCGGTCGGTGTATTTCGAGAAGTACTTACCGCCCCGCAAAAGGGGTCTGTTTTCAGGGAGTTGTTGTAATGCGTAAGATCATCCTTTCCGCCCTCGCGGGCACCGCCGCTTTGGCTGCCACCCCCGCTTTCGCCCAGGACAGCCAGCCGTTCAACGGCGGCCACATCGAGGCGATCACCGGCTACGACCATATTTCGGACGGCGACGACGGCATCCTCTACGGCATCGGCGGCGGCTACGACTATCGCACCGGCAACCTCGTGCTCGGCATCGAGGGCGAGGTGCTGGAGAGCACCGCCGGCGAGTGCATCGGCAACACCTGCGTCGACGCCAGCCGCGACTTCTACATCGGCGGCCGCGTCGGCGGCGTGGTGAACAACAACCTGCTGATCTACGGCAAGGTCGGTTATTCCAACGCCCGCGTCGAAATCAGCCAGAACAATGTCGAGGACGGCGTCAACCTCGACGGCATCCGCGCCGGCGCCGGCGTCGAGTGGCTCATTCCGGGCTCGCCGCTGAGCGTGCGCGCCGAATATCGCTACACGAACTACGAGCTGGGCGTGGAGCGTCATCAGGGCACCCTGGGTCTGGCCTTCCGCTTCTGAGCGGCAAGCGACAAACCACCCAGAAGAGGGGCCGGGGCAGCGATGCTCCGGCCCTTTTTTCGTGCTGGCGGGTACAGGCAACCCTCGCTATCGTCTTCCGTCCACATTCACCAAAAGACGCGCGCGAGCAGGGGTAATCGATGAAGGCGACGATCGAGCGGGCTACGCTTCTGAAGGGCCTGGGCCATGTCCACTCGGTGGTGGAACGGCGCAACACCATCCCGATCCTCTCCAACGTATTGATCGAGGCCGAGGAGGATGGCGGCCTGCGGCTGATGGCGACCGATCTGGACCTGCAGATCAACGAGCGCGTCGAGGCGAACGTCACCGATCCGGGCGCCACTACGGTGCCGGCGCACACCTTGTTCGACATCGTCCGCAAGCTGCCCGAGGGCAGCCAGGTCGAGCTGATCGCCGCCGAGGGACGGATGCAGGTCAATGCCGGGCGGGCGCGGTTCACCCTCTCGACCCTCCCGCGCGACGATTTCCCGGTGATCGCCGAGGGCGACCTGCCGACCGCCTTCGAGCTGCCGGCCGCGACTTTGCGCCAGATCATCGACAAGACCCGTTTCGCCATCTCCACCGAGGAGACGCGTTATTATCTGAACGGCATCTACCTGCACGTCTCGGACGAGGCGCAGCCGGTGCTGAAGGCCGCCGCCACCGACGGCCACCGCCTCGCCCGGGTCACCGTGCCGCGGCCCGAGGGCGCGGCCGGCATGCCGGGCGTGATCATCCCGCGCAAATGCGTGGCGGAGCTGCGCAAGCTGCTCGACGAGGTGGACGGCACCGTCCAGGCCTCGCTCTCCGAATCCAAGATCCGCTTCGGGCTCGGCACCGCCGTGCTCACCTCCAAGCTGATCGACGGCACCTTCCCGGATTACAGCCGGGTCATCCCGACCGCGAACGACAAATTGCTGAAGCTCGATCCCGACAGCCTCAAGGAGGCGGTCGACCGCGTCTCCACCATCGCCAGCGAGCGCACCCGCGCGGTGAAGATGTCGCTGGACCGCGACCGCGTGACCCTGTCGGTCACCTCGCCCGAAAACGGCACCGCCTCGGAGGAGATTCCGGCGGACTATGGCGCCGACGGCATCGAGATCGGCTTCAACGCCCGCTATCTGCTCGACATTCTCGGCCAGATCGAGGGCGACCTGATGGAGGTCCATCTCGCGGATGCCGCCGCGCCCACTCTGCTCAGGGAGAATGACAAGGCGCCGGCGCTCTACGTGCTGATGCCGATGCGGGTCTGAGGCGGGCCTCGGCTAGGGAGTCAGAATCATTGACTTTTCGGGGGGCGGTGCCTAGGTCGCCCGCTTTCCGGAATTTCCGTTTTTCAAGTGGAGCAGCCGCATGGCGCGCGTAACCGTCGAAGATTGCGTCGACAAAGTCCCGAACCGTTTCGATCTCGTCCTGCTCTCCGCGCAGCGCGCGCGGCAGATTTCGGGCGGCGCCGAGCTGACCATCGACCGGGACCGCGACAAGAATCCGGTCGTCGCCCTGCGCGAGGTTGCTGAGGAGACCGTGAAGCCGCGCGATCTGGAGGAGGCCCTGGTCGGCAGCCTGCAGCGCGTCCAGGTCGACGAAGACGATGTCGCGGACGAGGTCGGCTCGCTCAGCCAGTCGGCCGAGGCGCTGCGCCTGACCGCCGCGGCCCCGCAGCGCAACAACAATGCGGGCGCCGATTACGACGGCTGATCTTTCGCCGCGCCGATCGTAATAAAAATCGTTTGAGCGCCGGAACCGTTTCCTCGGTTCCGGCGTTTTCCTTTTCTTGGCGGCTTCGGCGCGCATGCCGTCTGCTGTCCAAGGCAGGGAGCAAAGGGTATGAAAAGAATAGTGGCGTGCCTGGCCGCAGCCGGAATGGCTGTCGCCCCGGTTGCTGCAAGTGCCCAGGATGCGGGTGCGTTGTCCCTCACGCGGGCGTCGGCGCCCATGCTGTCGGGCTTCAGCTATTTCCAGGACGAGGAGGCCGACGGCGGCGGTGGCGGCAGCACGGCCGTGATCCTGGGCGTGGTGCTGATCGTCCTGATCGGCGTCGCCGCGATCAGCGGCAATAACAGCCCCGTCGATAATACGCCGTCCAGCCCGTAAGCCCGGCGGTTCGTCCAGACCTCGATCCGTCTCAGGCTGAATCAGCCTGAGACGGATCGGTGTCTCAGCAATTGAAGAGAGCCTGAGTCGCGCTTCCGGCGAAAGCGCGGCGGTTCCGTTTGCAACGATCAGGCCTTCGCGGTCTGGCGTCGAATTCATCAGGTCTGAAACTCACAGCCGTTCGGGCTGAGCTTGTCGGAGCCCTCTCCTTCCTTTCGCCCATGAGAAGGGAGGCCCTTCGACAGGGTCAGGGCGAACGGAGATTGGCTCGACCCAGCTGGATCAACCCTAATTCCGCACGGCGGGGGTCGCGGCGCCCGCCGGCAGTTCCGCGCGATCGAGCCATTCCAGCTCCGTGAGATCCAGCACCCGTCCGTCGGCGGCGTGCACCGCCACCTGCGCGACGGGATGGCGGCTGCTCCGGTCGACCAGCACCGGATTGCTCGGCATTCCCGAGATCCATTTGTCGCCCCATTGCCTCAGCGCGATCAGCGCCGGCAGCAGGTCCCGCCCCTTGTCGGTGAGCTTGTAGGCGACCTTGCGCCGGTCCGCCGGATCCGGCTCGCGCGCGAGAATGCCGTTCTCGACCAGCCGGCCGAGCCGGTTGGAGAGGATGTTCCGGGCGATGCCGAGCGTCGACTGGAATTCCTCGAAATGGGCGAGGCCGTTGAACGCGGCGCGCAGGATCAGGAAGGACCAGCGTTCGCCCACCGCCTCGAGGGCCGCCGGGAGCGCGCAGGTGCCTAGCACCGCCTTGCGATGATCGGGCCGGATCATGCCGCGCAACTTACTTTGTTTTGCAACATTGTCATCCGCCTCCCGCGCCGGCTCGATCATAGGTTGCGAATCGCTACTAACCAGCGCATAAGTTGCCTTCCAAAACTTATCCAGCCAGGGAGCCGCACCGTGCTGCGCTACGCCGTCCTCTCGCTTGCCCTCGTTTACGCCCCCGCTATCGCCAACCCCTTCCAGGCCGAGACCAACGGCCAGCCTTCCCAGGAAAGGTTCGTGGCGCGCGATTCGATCTGGCGCTGCGCGGGCAGCAGCTGCGTCTCCACCAACCGCACCTCGACCCGCCCGGCCGTGGTCTGCGCCGCGCTCGCCCGCCAGGTCGGCGCGCTCAAGAGCTTCGCCGTCGCCGGCCGCGCCTTCGGCGCCGAGGAATTGCAGGCGTGCAACGCTCGCGCGCGGAGCTGAACCGCGTCCCGGCATAGGCCGTCGCCCCGGAGCCGCTCCGGGGTCCAGCTTGCTCCTCCTCCTCCCGGGAAGACGCTGGATGCCGGATCGGATCCGGCATGACGGGCCTCGCCGGGCCCGCGCTTTCCTTCCGATGCGCGAGAACCATGCTTTTTGGTTGCTCCTTAAGGCGCCTGCCACCATCTTGGGTCCGTGCTCAGGCAATATGAACTCGTCGAGAAGGTAAGGGGCTACGATCCCGACGCCGATGAGGCGATGCTCAACCGCGCCTATGTCTTTTCGATGAAGGCGCACGGCAGCCAGACCCGGGCTTCGGGCGACCCCTATTACAGCCATCCGATCGAGGTGGCCGGCATCCTCACCGACCTGCATCTCGACGACGAGACCATCGTCACCGCGATCCTGCACGACACGATCGAGGACACGCTGGCGACGCCCGAGGAGATCCAGAAGCTGTTCGGCGACAATGTCGCGCGGCTGGTTGACGGCGTCACCAAGCTCTCCAAGATCGAGGCGCAGAGCGAGAGCCAGCGCGCCGCCGAGAATCTGCGCAAGTTCCTGCTCGCCATGTCGGACGACATCCGCGTCCTGCTGGTGAAGCTGGCCGACCGGCTGCACAATATGCGCACGCTCCATTTCCTGAAGGATCCGGCCAAGCGCCGCCGGATCGCCAAGGAGACGATGGACATCTACGCCCCGCTCGCGGAGCGGATCGGCATGTACGAGTTCATGACCGAGATGCAGACGCTCGCCTTCCGCGAGATCGAGCCCGACGCCTTCGCCTCGATCACCAAGAGGCTGGAGCGGCTGAACGAGGGCGGCGGCGGCGATCTCATCCAGCGCATCGGCCGCGGCATCCGCGCCCATCTCGAGGCGAACGGCGTCGAGGCCGAGGTGACCGGCCGCGAGAAGCATCCCTATTCGATCTGGCGCAAGATGGAGGAGCGCCACGTCAGCTTCGAGCAATTGTCCGACGTCATGGCCTTCCGCGCGATCGTCGGCAGCCAGGAGGATTGCTACCGGACGCTCGGCCTGATCCACCAGCGCTGGCCGATGGTGCCGGGCCGCTTCAAGGACTTCATCTCGACCCCCAAGCGCAACGGCTACCGCTCGATCCACACCACCATCATCCATGACGAGCAAATGCGGATCGAGATCCAGATCCGCACGCGCGAAATGCATGCCCAGGCCGAGCACGGCCTCGCCGCCCACTGGGCCTATAAGGAGGGCGCGTCGGTCGCGACGGGGGACCATCCCTGGATCAACGACCTGGTCGAGATCCTCGACCATGCGGCGACCGCCGAGGAGCTGCTCGAACATACCCGCATGGCGATGTACCAGGACCGGATCTTCGCCTTCACTCCCAAGGGCGAGCTGATCCAGCTGCCCAAGGGCGCGACCCCGGTCGATTTCGCTTATGCGGTGCACACCGATCTCGGCGACCAGACGGTGGGCGCCAAGATCAACGGCCGGGTGATGCCGCTGCGCACGCCGCTCGACAATGGCGACCAGGTCGAGATCCTGACCTCCAAGGCGCAGCATCCGCAGCCGGCCTGGCTCTCTTATGTGGTCACCGGCAAGGCGCGGGCCAAGGTGCGGCGCTGGGTGAAGTCGAAGGAGCGGGAGGAGACGGTCGCGCTGGGGCGCAAGATCCTCGACGAGATCATCGAGCGGATGCCCGCCAAGGTCGGCTGGGAAAGCCTCACCGAAGCGCTCCGGCGCCTGCATTTCCCCGACGACGAGGCGCTGATGGAGGCGATCGCGCTGAAGCGGATCGACGACGCGCAGGTGATGGAAGCGCTGCTGCCGGGCTCGACGACCAAGGAGGGCGTGAAGCCGCCGCCGCAGCGTACCGCCATTTCGATCAAGGGGCTGACGCCGGGCGTCGCCTTCCAGCTCGCCGAATGCTGCCACCCGATTCCCGGCGATCGGATCGTCGGCCTGCGCCGCGAGGGCGAGGGGATCGAGGTCCACACGATCGGCTGCGAGAGCCTCGCCGACGGGGTCGACGCCGACTGGGTCGATCTCGCCTGGGGCGACCAGTCGGACGGCGGCGCCGCCAAGCTGCAGGTGGTGATCAGGAACCAGCCGGGCTCGCTGGCGGTGATTGCCGGCGTGCTGGGCAGCCATGGCGCGAACATCGTCTCGATGGACCAGACCTCGCGCGACCCGAGCTTCCATACCTTCCGGTTCGACCTCGAGGTGCACGACGTCCAGCATCTGATGCGGATCATCGCCGCGCTCAGGGCGACCGAGGTGGTGTCGAGCGCCGACCGGCTCTAGGCTTCGGATCCGCCTGGGCGGGCCGGTGCCGCCCGGCGCAAATCAGGTCGCCTCCACCCGGAAGATCTGCCCGTTATAATCGACGAGATAGAGATTGCCGGCCTGGTCGAGGCCGAAGCTCGCGATCCGGCCGATCGTGCCCGCATCGGGCGCGAAGGCGGCGTTGCGCAGGGTGAACTGGCTGCTCGGGATGGTCGTGCCGATGCTGATCCGCGCGATCGGGAGCGACCAGATGTTGTTGGCCGCGAAGTCCGCGAAGAAATAATTGCCCCGGAGCGCCTCGACCGGGCCGCGATAGACATAGCCGCCGGTAACCGAGCGGCCCTCCCGCGGCCCCGCGCCGCGCGAATATTCGGCGACGGGCGGCACCAGGCTGGCATTGGGCGTGCCGCTGAAGACGAGCGTGCCCTCCATGATCCGCCAGCCGAAATTGGCGCCGGCGTCGGTCGGCCGCATCAGGTTGATCTCCTCGCGCTGGATCTCGCCGACGTCGCCGATCCAGAGATTGCCGGTCGGCGGGTCGAAGCTGTTGCGGAACGGATTGCGCAGGCCGAGCGCCCAGATTTCCGGCGCGCCGCCGCCCGCCGTGAAGGGATTGCCGGCGGGGATCGCATAATCGCGCAGCGGATCGGCTGGGAAGCTGTCGGTGCGCGGATCGATGCGGATGATCTTGCCGTAGAGGACATTGAGATTCTGGGCGTTGTTGGCGGGATCGCCGCCGCCCCCGCCATCGCCGAGCGCAGCGTAGAGATTGCCGTCCGGCCCGAAGTCCAGCCAGCCGCCATTATGGTTGCTGGCGGGATGGGCGAGATCGATGATCGTGTCGGCGGTCGCCGGATCGGCCTGGTCGCGATTGCCGGCGAAGGTCCGGTAGCGGCGCAGCTGGATGCGGCCCGCCGGATCGGTCATGAAGATGTAGAAGGTGCCGGTGGCGTTGAAATCGGGCGCCAGGGCGAGGCCGAGCAGGCCACGCTCGCCGTCGGTGGCGATCTGGCCCGAGACATCGAGGAACGGCGTCGGGGCGAGTGTGTTGGTGACCGGATCGAGGATCCGGATCTGGCCGGTCTGCTGCACGACCAGGACCCGGCCGCTATTGTCCGGAATGGCGGTGAGGTAGAGCGCCGTCTGCAGGCCGGTGGCGACGCGGCGGACCCGGAAGCCGTCTGGCCCGACATTGGTGAGGGTCACCGCCAGGTCGAGCGTCGTGCTGGTCGTGCCGTCGCTGACCGAGATTTGCACCAGATAGACATTGTTGGTGTCGGCGTCGGTGGGATTCTCGAAATCCGGCGGCTGGGCGAAGCTGAGCGCGCCCGCGGCCGTGATCGAGAAAGCGGCGCGGTCGGCGCCCCCCGACAGCGAGAAGGTCAGCGCATCGCCGTCCGGATCGGTCGCGGTGGCGGTGTAGATCGTGCCGGTGGCGTTCTCCGCCGCATTGGCGGTGGCCGGGGAGGTGATCGCGGGCGGGCGATTGGCCGGCGGCGGTGGCGGGGGGCCGCCGCCGCCTCCGTCCCCACCGCCGCACGAGGCGAGCAGGAGCGCGGTCACCGCCGCGCCGAGCCGGGTTGAAATGCAGGAACCGAAACTTTTTGCCCCGTCACCCTTCGTCATGGTCGCAAGCCTTCACTGGAGGGGTAAGAAATCGTTTAACGCGCGGAACGGTATTTCGATGCATGGCTTTGAATGCGTCCGGCGGGCGTGATAACGGACCCGTCCATGACCGACGCAAGCGCGATGACCTATGGCGACTATCTCACGCTCGAGAAGTTGCTCGACGCCCAGGATCCGGTGTCGGACCATCATGACGAATTGCTGTTCATCATCATCCACCAGACCAAGGAGCTCTGGCTCAAGCAGATCATCCACGAGCTGAAGCTGGCGCTGGCCCTGGTCCGCGACGACAAGCTGATCGAGGTCCACAAGAATCTCTCTCGCGTATCCCGCATCCAGGCGGTGATGACCCTGTCCTGGGACGTGCTCGCGACCCTGACCCCGACCGATTACATGACCTTCCGGCACGTGCTCGGCTCGTCGAGCGGCTTCCAGTCGGCCCAGTTCCGCCAGATCGAATATCTGCTCGGCCTGAAGGACGGCGCCCATCTGAAGTTCCAGGACGAGGGCTCCGCGCCGCACGTCGCTCTGGCCGCGGCGCTCGAGGCGCCGAGCCTGTGGGACGAGGCCAATGCCGCTTTGGCCCGGGCGGGCTTCGCGATGCCCGTCGCGGCGCTCGACCGGGACTGGACGCAGAAATACGAGCCGCTCCCGGCGGTCGAGGATGCCTGGGCCGAAGTCTATCGCGACACGGACCGCTGGTGGCGTTTCTATCAGTTCGCCGAGAAACTGATGGACATCGACGATTCCATGGCCGTCTGGCGCCACAAGCATGTGGTGACGGTCGAGCGGGTGATCGGTCTCAAGACCGGCACCGGCGGCACGGCCGGCGTCCCCTATCTGCAGAAGACAATCACCAAGCGCGCCTTCCCCGAGCTTTGGACGCTGAGGACCAAGCTCTAGATATTTATCCGCTCAGGCTGGATCGGCCGGGAAGCCGATGAGCAGGTCGATCCCTTCGCCGGCGATCTCGGCATCGTCCTTCACGTCCCAGACCGCGCCCGTGGCGAGCGGCTCGCCGTCGATCGTCCCCGACGCCACGAGCGGGATGACGACCGCGGGCTCCCGCAGGCGCCCGCTTTCCCGCCGTCGCTCGACGCGGAAGGCGCCGCCATCGGCCAGCAGCGCGCCGTCCGAGGGCAGCGGCGTCCAGGGGCGGGGATCCGCCACGGCGACGCCGTCCTCCAGGTGCAGCGCGCGCGGGCGGCCATAATCGTAGAGCCGGTAGGTGAGATCGAGATTCTGCTGGATCTCGATCAGGGCGATGCCCCCGCCGATCGCATGGATCGTGCCGGCGGGCGAATAGAGCAGCTCCCCGGCGCGGACGGGCCGCCAGTCGAGCAGCGTCTCGATGCTGCCGTCCAGCGCCGCCGCGCGCAGCGTCTCGCGCGAGACCTCGCGGGTCAGGCCGATGCCGATGCGCGCGTCCGGCGCGGCGTCGATTATGTACCAGGCTTCGTCCTTGCCGCGCGGGAAGCCGCGGGCCCGGGCCGCCGCGTCGTCGGGATGGACCTGGATCGAGAGCCGCTCGGCGGTGAACAGATATTTGACGAGCAACGGCGCGTCCGCGGCCGGCTCGAACCAGATCTCGCCGATCGGCACGTCGCCGTCGAGCCGGGGGAAGCCGGCGGGAATGTCGCGGCGGCCCCAGACCCGCTCGACCGGCACCGCCCGCAATTTCGTCGCCGTCACCTTAACCTTCCTTCCACGGCCTTGGTCTAGAGGGCCGGCCGGGTCGTCACAAGCTTGACCCGCTCGGTGTTCCAGCCGAGAGCGTCGGAGGGGAGGCCGGTTTGTCGGCACGCAAGGTTCATCTGATCGCCGCGGCGCGGCCCAATTTCATGAAGGTGGCGCCGCTCTGGCACGCGCTGAAGGCCAGCGGCGACTATGCGCCCGTCCTCATCCATACCGGCCAGCATTACGATCCGAACATGTCGGCCGCGGTCTTCGCCGACCTGGGCCTGCCGGACCCGGATTTCCATCTCGGCGTCGGCTCGGGCAGCCATGCCGAGCAGACGGGCCGGGTGATGATCGCCTATGGCGGGATCGCCGAGGCGCACCGGCCGGACTGGCTGGTGGTGGTCGGCGACGTCAATTCCACCATCGCCTGCGCCCTGGTCGGCACCAAGCTCGGCATCCCGACCGTGCATCTGGAGGCGGGCCTGCGCTCGCGCGACCGGCGGATGCCGGAGGAGCTGAACCGGCTGGCCACGGATGTGCTCTGCGACGTGCTCTGGACGCCCTCCCCCGACGCGGACCGCAATCTCGAAGCGGAAGGCATTCCGGCGGATCGGGTCACGCGGGTCGGCAACATCATGCTCGACAGTTTCGAGATGAGCCGGCCGGCGATCGAGGCGGCGGCGACCCCGGCGGCCCTCGGGCTCGCGCGGGGCGGCTATGCCGTGGTGACGCTGCACCGCCCCTCCAATGTCGACGAGCCGGCGCAGCTCGCGCGGCTCGCCGAGGCGCTGGCCGCCGTCCAGGCGCGCCTTCCGATCGTCTTCCCGGTCCATCCGCGCACCGCGCAGCGGCTCGCCGCCGCGGGACTCGACGCGACACTCCGGGACCTGGGCGTCCGGCTGATCGAGCCATTGCCCTATATCGCCTTCATGAGCCTGGTGCTCGAGGCCGGCGCGGTGATCACCGATTCGGGCGGGCTGCAGGAAGAGACCACCTATCTCGGCATCCCCTGCTTCACCCTGCGCGAGAATACCGAGCGGCCGATCACGGTCGAGCAGGGCACCAACCGGCTGACCACGCCGGACGCCTTGCCCGGCCTGCTCGATGCGGCCTTGGCGAGCGCCGCCGCAGCGCCGGCGCGCCCAGAATATTGGGACGGCGGGACGGCCGCGCGCTGCCTCGCCGATCTCAGGCGGCGCGATGGCGCCTGAGCGGCAGCGCCTCCTGCTGCTGCTCCCCGCGCGGCGGGGCTGGGATTGGCACGGCCGGCTCGCCGAGGCGCTGGCGCGGCGTCATGACGTCGTCACCGTTCGTGTCGCCTCGCCGTCTTATCCATGGTCGCTGCGGCGGACGCTGGGCGCGGCGGCCGCGCCGCCGGAACCGCCGCCCGAGAGAAAGTTCGACCTCATCCTCGATTTGTCCGAGACGGGCGCGGCGCGCGCGGGCCGCGTGCTGCGGCCGCTTTATGACGGCAGCCCCGACACGCTGTCCCTGATCGGCCGTCTCCAGCGGGGGGAGTGTCCACTGCTGGACATCGGCGCGAGCGACGGGGCGATCCTCGCCTCATCCTATGCCGCGATCGGCGGCACGGGCCGGCTGGAAGACCGGCTCGCTTTGTGCTTCGCGCGCACGCAGGCCCTGCTGCTTCGCGCAGTGGCCGGCGAGGGCGCGCCGCTCGCCGATCGCCCGCGGCGCTCCCCGGCGCCGTTCAGCGCGGCGCGGCTACTCAAGACGGTGGCGCGGCGCTTCGCGGCGGGGGTGCTGGCGCCCGTGCGCCGCGGCGGGAGCGCGTGGCGGCATTGGAACATCGCGCTGCGCCGCAACGGGCTCGCGCCGGACATCCGGCATTTCGACCTCGCCGCCTATGAGCCGCTGCCGGTCGATCCGGCGATTTTCTACGCGGATCCGTTCGTCGTCGAGCGGGACGGGCGGAGCTTCCTGTTCGCGGAGGCCTTTCCCTATGCACGCGGGAAGGGCGAGATCGTCTGCGCCGAAGTGGGCGAGAGCATCGCGGAGACCCGCTTCCGGACGATTCTCGAGCGGCCCTGGCACCTGTCCTATCCCTTCGTCTTCGAATGGCGGGGCGAGACTTGGCTGGCGCCGGAAGGCAGCACCCATGGCGGGGTCGAGCTGTACCGCGCCGCCGCCTTCCCCTGGGAATGGACGTTCGAGCGGCGCCTGCTGCCGGACTGGCCTCTGGTCGACGCCACCTTCTTCGAGCATGAGGGCCGGCTCTGGCTGCTCGCCGGCGCGGCGACCGCGGGCGGCTCGGACTGGGACGAGCTCTATGCGTGGCACGCGCCGTCGCTCGAGGGGCCGTGGGAGCCGCACCGGCTGAACCCGATCAAGTCGGACTGCCGCAGCGCCCGGCCCGGCGGCCGCCCGCTCAGGCTCGGCGGCCGGCTGCTGCGCCCGGCGCAGCGCTGCGAGCGCGAATATGGCGAGGCTTTGGCCTGGCTCGAGATTAGGACGCTGACGCCGGACGCCTTCGAGGAGATCGAACTGGCGTCATGGCGCGCCGCGGCGCCCGGCCTGTCCGGTCCGCACGGCGCCGATCTCGGCGACGCGCTGGCCGCCGTGGATTTCCGGATGCTCCTCGGCCGCTAGTTCCGCGAGGGGAAGATGCCCTGCAGCGCGACAATGTGGTTGAGCACGAGATAGGGCTGACGGTTTTCGTGCGGCTGGCTGCCGCCGAAATTGACCGTCGAGCTGGGATGCATCGCCTGGTTCGGCGGGGACTGGCTGTACAGGTTCACCGCCTGATTGCCGCTGGTGACGATGGCAAGGCCCTGGGCGATGGTCTTGGTGGCCGCGCCCACATTGCCGCCGACGATGCCCGGCGCCGCGTTGCGCACCGACAGGAAGTGGTTGTGCGCCGGCATCTCGCCGATCGTAAGCGTATGCGAGGCCTGGCCGCTCGCCTGCCCCTGAACGAAGCCGCCGCCCACATGATTGGCGACGCGGCCGCGCAGGTCCGGGAGCGCGAAGGTGGTCTGGCCATTGCCGCCATACATCGTGCCGAACAGCGAGAACAAAGCCTGGTTCTGAGCGATCGGCAGAAACTGGCCGTTGCAGAAAGCCCAGGCCTTCGGCGCGTAGTTCCAGGAGATGATCTTGATTTCACCGAGGAAGGGAGTGCCCATGTTTCGCTCCTATTCGCCTTTGCCGGATCCCGTCGCGCTCAGCCGCGCGGCGGGAAGACGCCCTGCATGGCGATGCAGAAATTGACGGTGAGATAGCGCATCATGTTGTTGTGCGGCAGGCTGCTGCCCACGACCTGCAGCGCCAGCGGCTGCAACATGGTGTCGGCGGCCTGGCCGGAGAAGGTCGAGACCGCGCCGGTCTGGCCCTGGCCGTCATCCCATTTCGACTTGCCGAACACATTGCCGTTCGCCGAACTGACGGTCGCGTCGTTGAGGCTCACCTGCGGCGCGTGGACGTGAACGGGAATCTCGCTGATCAGCAGGGTCACGTTCTGGGACCCGCCAAGCTCGCCGAGGAACCGCTCGCTGAGGCCCTGTCCCTGCCCCTGATGCACCGCCACGCTCTCTTCCAGATTCGGCAGCGCGAAGGTGGATTTGCCGTCGCCGCCATAATAGGTGCCGAGCAACGAGAAGAGCGCCGTATTCTGCGAGATAGGCAGCAATTGCCCGTTGCACTGCGCCCAGCCGGTGGGCGCGAAGTTGAACCCGAACATGCGGATCTCTGCGACGAAGGGATCGGCCATAGCGAATGCTCCGATTTGGGCGCGGGGCCCGCTTAGTTCTGGGTCGGGTAGATGCCGAACAGCGAGATGATGAAGCTGATCACCAAATAGGGCTGCATGTTCTCATGCGGCTGGCTGCCCCCGGCGGGGGAGCAGGCGCTGGCGAGCAGCGGCTGCGTCGCCACCTCGTTGATATAGGTGACCACGCCCTGCGGTCCGCCCGACGGGTCGGCCAGGACGCAGGTGTTGGCGGGCAGGGGGCTGAGCTGCTGGCCGCCGGTCGCGGCGAGGATCGCATGCGAATGGAGCGGCGTGGTCTGCGCGGTGATCGTCACCTGCTCCACGCCGCCCGCCTCGCCGAGCGCATAGGCGATGCCGTCATTGCCCGTGCCGGCGTGCACCGGCACGCGGCTCTGCAGGTTGGGCAGGGCAAAGGTCTCCTGGCCGTCGCCCCCATAGGTGGTGCCGATCAGGTTGAAGAGCGTGTCGTTCTCGGAGATGGGCACGAGCTGCCCGTCGCAGAAGGACCAGCCGGCGGGGGCGAAATTGCCCGCGAACATGCGGATTTCACCTATGTATGGCTGCGACATCGATCCCCTCCCCAAGAACCCCAAGGCGGCACGGTCGAGTCGGCACCGCAACGAACAGTCCGGACCGTGCGACGCGCACATTGTGCCGGTTCGCGTCCGCTGTCAAATGTGGATCGAAGCGATTACGAAAAACAACAAGTGGCAAGTTTGGATAGTTCGTAAACGATGACTTTAACTTGCAGCAATCAAAAAGAGCCGCGCATTTTCTTTGGCTTACTACCTTGTGGGGTGCCCCCCGAACTGCGCCCTTAGGACACTTAACCCACTAGCAAGCGGCTTTTTTCTGTGCGAAAGACTGAGATGCAGGGTTAACCGCAGGTCGGGACTCGCGCGATGCCGCGCGGGGCCCCCTTGTCATAGGGTGGGGAATAACATGGCCGTCTCGTCACGCAGCGCGCGTCAGCTCGACAGCATTTTTCAGAACAAGCTCGAGAGCCTGGGTTCCGATCTCGGCGGCGATCATCTCGCCGCGGTCCGCGCCAGCTTCCAGGCGGCCAAGACCCTGTCCGCGACGGGCGGCACGCTCGCCCCCGAGCAGGCGATCACCGCCGACGGCGTCGGGAAGGCCGTGGCCGCGACCGGCGGCACGTTCGCGATCGACGGCTCGTCCGGCTCGGTCAGCGCCTTCACCATCGGCGCCAACGCCTATGGCGCGAACGGCGAGTTCGCGCTGAACGCCGCCAATGCGGAGATGCTCGGCCTGAACCTCGACGATCCGAGCTGGGGCAAGCTGCACGGCGGCTTGGCCGAGATGTTCGTGGAGGCGCAGCTCAGCGTCGCCGGCCTCGACGGCATGGCGCGCGACGCGGCGTTCGGCCGGTTCGAGTCCGTCGTCCCGGCGAGCCTGGTGGCGGCCGGCTATGTCGCGATCGACGCGGTCGGGAAGAATGCCGACGGCGCGGCCCTGCTCGCCCAGCTCGAGGCGCTCGGCCTGGTCCGCGGCGCCGCCTTCGGCGCCATGGCCGGCGGCTTCATCCACGTCGACAAGCTCGACGAACTGGCCCGGCTCGATTCGCTCGTCTACGCCCGGCCGGTGCTCTTCGAGACCCATGCCGGGGCGGTGCAGAGCCAGAACGTCGCGTCGATGAACGTCGATTATCTGCACAGCGCCTACGGCCTGACCGGCGCCGGGATCAGCGTTGGCTTCATCTCGGACAGCTTCAACACCGCGACCCTGACCACCCAGAACACCGCGCTGACCGTCCATTATGCGCAGGATATCGCCTCGGGCGATCTGCCGGCGGGCGTCAACATCCTCGAGGACGGCACCGGCACCTCGGTCCGCGACGAGGGCCGGGCCATGGCCCAGCTCGCTTATGACATCGCGCCGGGCATCAACGTCCTGTTCCACACCGCGCTGCCGACGGCGGCGAATTTCGCGCAGGGCATCATCGATCTCTACAATGCCGGCGCCGACATCATCGTCGACGACGTGCGCTATTTCAACGAGCCCTTCTTCCAGGACGGCATCATCGCCCAGGCGGTGGACACGGTCGTCGCGGGCGGCGCGATGTATTTCTCGTCGGCCGGCAACCAGGGCACTTTGTCCTACGAGAGCGTCTACCGGCCCTCCGACCAGGTGATCAACATCACCGGCTCGCCGGCCGTCGCCGGCACCTACCGCTTCCACGATTTCGATCCGGGCGCGGGCCAGGATTTCGTCCAGGGCTTCACCAAGACCGGTTCGGCCGCCGCGACCTACATCCTCAACTGGGACAATCCGAGCGTGCAGACGGGCGGCCTCGGCGCCACCGCCGACCTCGCCATCATCATCTTCAACGCCGCCGGCTCGCCGATCGCCGCGTTCAGCTCCAACAATGTCGGCGCCGACGCGATCGAGGTCGCGCAGAACGCCTCGACGACCTGGGCCGGCTTCGCGATCGGCGTGCGCGAGGCGGCGGGTTTCGCCGTCCCGACCTACGTCAAGACCTCGATCACCGGCTCGGTGACCCTGAACGAGTGGAACACCAACAGCGGCACCAGCTTCGGCCACAGCAACGCCAACGGCGCGATCTCGGTCGGCGCCTCCGACTGGGTCGACAGCGGCCGCTTCGCCGCGCCTTATGTGGCGGGCGAGTCCATGCCCTATCTGGAGAATTTCTCCTCCCGCGGCGATGTGCCGATCTTCTTCGACGTGGCGGGCAACCGCTACGCCTCCCCGCAATGGCGCTCGAACGTCGATTTCACCGCCGGCGACGGCGGCAACAACACCTTCTTCGGCGCCGACAATCCGAACAGCGGCGCCTATGCCGGCTTCGAGGCGGACACGAGCCCGAACTTCTACGGCACCTCGGCCGCCGCCCCGAACGCGGCGGCGATCGCGGCCCTGCTCATGGCGGCCTTCCCGACCGCGACCCGCGAGCAGATCGAGCGGGCGCTGGAACAGTCGGCGCGCGACGTCCAGGTCACCTATACCGGCGTGCAGATCGGCGACGGCTATGACAATCGCGCCGGCTACGGCCTGATCCAGGCGGACCGCGCCTATGCGATCCTGTCCGAATATTTCAACGACGCGGTGCTGCTCGGCGCCGGCCAGGCCGCGGTCATCGGCTATAATAGCGACGACGGCGGCACGCCGGCCGACACGCTCAGCTTCGTCCTGCTCTCTTCGCTCGACGCCGGCTCCCAGATTCACATCACCGACCGGGCCTGGAACGGCACCAGCTTCGCGGCCGCGAGCGCCGGCGAGGGCACTTTCACCTATGTCGCGCCGGGCAACATGCCCGCCGGCACGATCGTCACCTTGACCCAGGCCCAGCTTTCGGGCGCCGGGATCAATCTCTCCGATGCGGGCGAGACGATCTACCTCTATCAGGGCGCGGTCGACGGGCCGTCCCACTTCCTCTACGCGATCGACATCGCCGACGGGAACGACACGTTCAACGGCAACCTCGCCGGCACCGGCCTCACCGCCGGCGTGAACGCGGTCGCGGTGGGCGGCGACAACGGCCATTATGGCGATCGCGGCCACAACCAGCAGCTGCCCGGCCTGGTCTCGGCCATTTCCGACGTGAACAATTGGAGCGACGACAATTCGACGTCGCAGCTCTCGCCGACCGGCAATTTCCTGAACGCGCCCGACCAGGTGATCTTCGGCGCGATTTCGGGCGACGCCGGCCTGTTCCGCGCGCATCGCGACGGCGCCGACGTCTCCACGCTGCAGCACGCTTATTACCAGTGGATCGACAATCCCGCGACGCACTTCAACCATCCGAACGAGATCGTGTTCGACACCGTCCACGGCCTGTTCTTCGTCGCCGACTCCGACACCGGCAACCGCCGCATCCTGCAGGGCAATATCGCCGACCTGTTCAATCCGGGCGCGACCCCGACGCTGACCGTCCTCTATTCCGACCAGAGCGCGGGCACGAGCGGCGGCCAGATCAACGGCCTCGCCATCGACTATAATCACAGCGGCACGCAGGGCGCGCTCTATTTCGTCAACCAGACGAACTTCAACCGCATCACCTACGATCATGACGGCATCACCGCGAGCCCGACCTCGGTCACGCTCGCCAATCTCGGCGCGGGCCAGTTCGCCAACGAGATCGCGCTCGACATCGCCAACAACCGGGCCTGGGTGCTCAGCACCGCCTCGTCGACCGAGCCCTATACCGTACCCGCGGGCACGCCCGGCGCGATCTTCGATCCGGACAGCGGCACCTGGTACCTGATCGGCACCAACGTCACCAACAACCAGATCTATACGATCACCGGCCTCGACCGCACCGATACGGGCATCGGCCAGAACACGGTCGGCTCGCTGGCCTTCAGCGGCGTCCATGACGATCCGAGCATCGGCGGCAATACCGATTTCAACGATGCCTATGGCCAGATCATGAGCATCGATATCGACGAGGTGAACGGCTACCTCTATTTCGTCACCCAGCAGATCAACCTCGGCACGTCCGGCGAGGTCGGCGGCATCTATCGCTACAACCTCGCCACCGGCGCTGTGCAGCAGCTCTACAGCGAGGGCAATTCCACCGATCTCGGCTTCCGCTATATCGACGTCGACGCCGCCACCAATCGCTATTACGTCTCCAACATTTCCTTCGAGGGCGCCGGCGGCGAGCCGAACGGGACCGCGGTCAACACCAGCACGATCATGGTCGGCACGCTGGGCGCGGTCGCCGCGCCGACCGTGTTCGCCAACACGCCGGACATGAACAGCGCCGCGCCCTGGGGCCTGACCATCCAGAACGCGCCGACGGTCAGCGCCAACAATCTCGCCGCGACCGTGAACGAGGAGTCCCTGCTGGCCGGTTCCGGCCTTACCGCCGGCGCGCTGCTGTTCAGCGCGGTCGTCGCCAGCGATCTCGATACCGTGAACGGCACGGACGAGCTGGCCGGCGCGCAGGTGCGCATTTCCGGCAATTTCCTGTCGGGCGTGACCCACCAGGATTCGCTGCGCATCCAGGGCAATGAAAGCGGCACGATCGCCGCCTCGGGCATCAATTACAGCTACAATGCCGCCACCGGCGTGCTGACGCTAAGCGGCCCCGGCACGGTCGCCGAATACCAGACGGCGCTCTCCCTCGTGACCTTCCACACGTCGGGCGACAACATCACCAATTACGGCCAGGCGACGACCCGCACCGTCTCCGCCTCGGTGTTCGACGGCCTGCTCTATTCGGACGAGGTCACCAACACCGTCACGGTCGTCGGCATCAACGACGCGCCGGTGAACGCGGTCGGCGGCACCCATGCCGCGACCGAGGATGCGAGCTCGGTGGTTGCCGGCCTCTCCGTTTCCGATCCGGACGCGGATCCCGCCACGCAGGACATCACCGTGACGCTGAGCGTCGCGCACGGCACGATCGCGATCTTCACCAATATTGGCAACGGCATCGAGCTGGCCGACGTGACCGGCAACGGCACCGCGACGGTCACGATCACCGCGACCCAGAACCAGATCAACACCACCTTCGCGGCCGCCAACGGCGTCACCTACACGCCGAGCCTGCATTGGAACGGCGCCGACACGCTGACCATGACCAGCAACGACAATGGTCGGACCGGCAACGATCCGGGCAACACCGGCACCGGTACCAGCGAGCAGGACCAGGACACCAAGGCGATCACGATCACCGCGGTGAACGACGCCCCGACCGTGGCCGGCGACGGCACCGAGGACGTGGCGACGATCCTGGAGGACCAGCCCAGCGCGGTCGGCCAGACCGTCTCCTCGCTGCTCAGCGGCCAATATTCCGACGCGCTCGACGCCCAGTTCAACGCCGGCACGAACCCGACCGGCTCCTCGCCGGGCGCGTTCAGCGGCATCGCCGTGGTGGCCAATGCGGCCACGGCGGGGACCGGCAATTGGGAATATTTCAACGGCGCGAGCTGGGTCGTGATTCCGACCACCGCCTCGCTCTCGGTCGCGACCGTGATCAGCGTCGGCACCGCGATCCGCTTCAACCCGGCGCCGAACTATAACGGCGCGGTGCCGTTCCTCACCGTGCGGCTGATCGACAATAGCGGCCCGGCGATCGTCGACGGCACCACCGTCAACATTGCGGGCGTCAACGGCTCCGGCGGGACCACGCCTTATTCGGCGACCTCGGTGCTGCTCAGCGGCACGATCACGGCGGTCAACGACGCCCCGACCTCGACCAACCTGTCGGGCGATACGGCGACCTGGACCGAGGGCGGCAACGCCGTGGCGCTCGACGTGGGCGGCAACGCCACGCTCGCCGATGTGGACAGCGCCAATTTCGACGGCGGCACGCTCACCGTCGCGATCACCGCCGGCGGCGTGCCGGCGCAGGACGGGCTGTTCGTCGACCAGACCGGCACGGTCACCCTGGTCGGGAACACCGTGCTCGTCGGCGGTACCCAGATCGGCACCTTCACCGGCGGCGGCTTCGGCAACACCTCGCTGGTCTTCACCCTGGATCCGGATGCGACCCCGGCGGCCGTGCAGGCCCTCGCCCGCGCCATCCAGTACAACAACAATGCCGGCGACAACCCGACCGGCGGCGCTCGCACCATCACCTGGACCCTGGTCGACGGCGACGGCACCGCCAATGGCGGCGTCGACACGCTGACCGTGACCAGCAGCGTCAACGTCCTGGCGGTCAACGACGAGCCGGCCGGCGCCGATAATACGGTGACCATCCTCGAGGACGGCAGCCACACCTTCGCCCTCATCGATTTCGGTTTCACCGACACGGCCGAGGGCAATGCCTTTACCGGCGTGGTGCTCACCACCCTGCCGGCCGCGGGCAATCTGCTGCTCAACGGCGTCGCGATCACCGTCGCCGGCACCGTCGTCAGCGCGTCCGACATCACCGGTGGCTTCCTCACCTACGAGCCCGCGCCGAACGGCAACGGCACCGGCTATGCGAGCTTCACCTTCCAGGTGCGCGATGACGGCGGGGTCGCCAATGGCGGCCAGGACACCGACCAGACGCCGAACAGCTTCACCTTCGACGTCACCTCGGTGAATGACGGGCCCACTTCGACCGGCCTGGCCGGCGACGCGGCGACCTATACCGAGGGCAGCCCCGGCATCTATCTGGACGTTGGTAACGATTCCACGATCGCCGATCTGGACAGCGCGAATTTCGACGGCGGCACGCTCACCGTCGCGATCACCAATGTCGTCGCGGCCGAGGACCAGCTCTTCATCGATACCAGCGGCACGGTCGGTGTGGCCGGCAATGCGGTCTCGGTCGGCGGCACCCAGATCGCCACCTTCACCGGCGGCGGCGCCGGCGGCGCGCCGTTGGTCTTCACCTTCGACCCGGACGCGACCCCGGCGGCGGTCCAGGCGCTGATCCGCATGATCGCCTATACCAACAGCGACCTGACCAGCCCGACGGGCGGCATCCGCAACATCAGCTGGACCCTGGTCGACGGTGACGGCACCGCCAATGGCGGCGTCGACACGCTGACCGTCGCCAGCACGGTCGAGGTGATCAACGTCAACACCGCGCCGGACGGCACGGACAATACGATCGCCCTGCTCGAGGACGGCTCGCACACGCTCGCGGCGGCCGATTTCGGCTTCAGCGACCCGACCGAGGGCGACGCCTTCGCCGGCGTGGTGATCACCACCCTGCCGACCGACGGCGCCCTGCTGCTGAACGGCAATCCGATCACCGTCGCGGGCACCTTCGTCTCGGCGGCCGACATCAGCGGCGGCCTGCTCGTCTTCCAGCCGAGCGCCAACGAGAACGGCACCGGCTATGCCAGCTTCACCTTCCAGGTGCGCGACGACGGCGGCACCGCCAATGGCGGCCTCGACACCGACCAGAGCGCGAACACGCTGACCTTCGACGTCAACGCGGTGAACGACCAGCCGACGCTGGCGAATCTCGACACCAACGCGGCCACCTGGTTCGAGGGCAGTGCGCCGGTCCTGCTCGACGTCGGCAGCGACGCCGTCGTCGGCGACATCGACAGCGCCAATTTCGACGGCGGGACCTTGATCGTCTCGATCACCACCGGCGCGGTGCCGGCGCAGGACGTGCTCGGCATCGACACGTCCGGCACGGTGACGGTGGCCGGCAATGCGGTCTCGGTCAGCGGCGTCCAGATCGCCACCTTCACCGGCGGCACGAACGGCGCGAACCTGGTCTTCACCTTCGATCCCGATGCGACGCCGCTGGCGGTGCAGGCGGTGGTGCGGGCGATCACCTATTCCAATAGCGGCGGCCTCAGCCCGACCCCGGGCACGCGGACGATCGTCTGGAATCTCACCGACGGCGACGGCACCGCCAATGGCGGCGTCGACGCGGTCAGCGTGCAGACCAGCGTCGACGTGCAGGCGATCAACGATTCGCCGGTGGGCACCGACAACACCTTCACGATCAACGAGGACGGCACCTACGTCTTCACCGAGGCGAGCTTCGGGTTCAGCGACATCAACAGCGACGATTTCGCCGGCGTGGTGATCACCACCGTGCCGGTGCCGGGCACGCTCTATTACGACGCGGACGGCCCCGGCGGCGGCGCGGCGGTCGCGGTCTCGGCGGGCGCGTTCATCAGCGCCGCGGACATCGCGCTCGGCCGGCTCTATCTGGAGCCCGCGACCGACGCCAACGGCACGCCCTTCACCTCGTTCACCTTCCAGGTGCGCGACGACGGCGGCACCGCCAATGGCGGCCTCGACACCGATCTCTCGGCCAACACCCTGACCTTCAACGTCACCGCGGTGAACGACGCGCCGATCCTGACGGTGCCGGCGTCGAATGTCATGAACGAGGACGGCTCCCTCACCATCATGGGCGCCCAGATCACGGTGTCGGACGTCGACGCGACGACGCTCACCGTGACCCTGTCGGTCATGCACGGCACGCTGACCCTCATCAACAGCACCGGCCTGACCTTCTCGGGCGGCTCGGACGGCACGGCCGACGCGACGATGACCTTCTCGGGCACCGCCGCGGCGATCAACACCGCGTTCAGCAACGGCCTCACCTACACGCCGAACGCCAATTTCAACGGCGCGGACGCGATCTCGATCAACGTCACCGACAATGGCGAGACGGGCACCGGCCCGGTCGGCACGGACAGCGACACCATCCTGTTCACGATCACCGCGGTCAACGACGCGCCGGTGGTGGTCGGCGACGGCACCGAGACCGCGGCGACGGTGACCGAGGATACGCCCGGCGCGGGCCAGACCGTGTCCAGCCTGTTCTCCGGCCAATATTCGGACGCCGCGGACAATCAGATCCCCAATGGCGGGGCCTCCTCGCCGGGCGCCTTCTCGGGCATCGCGGTGGTCGCCAACGGCTCCAGCGCCGGCGTCGGCCAGTGGCAGTATTTCAGCGGCGGCGTCTGGACCGATATCGGCCCGGCGTCGATGACCTCAGCGCAGCTGATCTCGTCAAGCACGCTCATCCGCTTCAACCCGGCGCCCGATTATAATGGCCCGGCGCCGTCGCTGACCGTGCACCTGATCGACAATTCGCTCGGCTTCGGCATCGTCGACGGGATGGACGCCAACCTGGTGGCGAGCGGCACCGGCGGCAACACCGCTTATTCGAGCGGCACCGTGGTGCTGAGCCAGGCCGACATCATCGCCGTCAATGACGGGCCGGTGAACACCGTGCCGGGCACGCAGAATATCAACGAGGACGGCAGCGTCACGCTCTCGACCGCCAACGGCAATGCGATCTCGGTCGCCGACGTCGATGCGACGACCTTGTCCGTGACCCTCTCGGTCGCGCATGGCACGCTGACCATCGCCAGCACGCTGGGCCTGACCTTCTCGGGCGGAAGCGACGGCACGAACGACGCGACGATGACCTTCTCGGGCACCGCCGCGGCGATCAACGCCGCGCTGGGCAACGGCCTGACCTACAATCCGACCGCCAATTATAACGGCACGGACGCGATCAGCGTGGTCACCACCGACAACGGCCAGACCGGCACCGGCGGCACGCTGACCGACACCGACAGCGTCAGCATCAACATCGCCTCGGTGAACGATGCGCCGCAGGGCACGGACAACACCGTTTCGGCGAGCGAGGACGATCCCTACGTCTTCACGGCGGCGGACTTCGGCTTCTCCGATCCGGTGGAGGGCAATGCCTTCCTGGCGGTGCGGATCATGTCCTTCCCGGGCAATGGCGCGCTGATGTTCGATCCGGACGGCGCGGGCGGCGCGGCGCCGGTCAACCTCGCCTCGGTGGGCATCGGCGTCTATGTCGGTGTGGCCGACATCAATGCGGGGCGCCTCTACTTCCAGCCCGATCCGGACGAGTTCGGCGACAATTACGCCTCGTTCCTCTTCCAGGTGCAGGACAATGGCGGCACCGCCAATGGCGGCGTCGACACCGATCAGAGTTCGAACACGATCACGATCGACGTGGAGCCGGACAATCTGCCGCCGGTGGTCGACCTGAACGGCGCGGGCGCGGGGATCGACTATACGACCGCCTATGTCGAGGACAGCGCGCCGATCGGCATCGGCGCTGGGATCGTCGTCTCGGATCCCGACACGGGCCTCGGCGACCTGATCGAGGGCGCGGTGGTGACCTTGACCGACCGCGTGGCCGGCGACAGCCTCGTCTTCTCGACGCCGCTGCCGCTGGGCTTCTCGGCGATCTTCACCAGCAACGCCACGACGATCACCGTCGAGATCAGCGGCGCGGGCACGCCGGCCCAATATCAGTCGATCCTGTCGTCGGTCGTCTATTCGACATCCAACCAGGATCCGACCGTTGGCGGCACCGACACCAGCCGCACGATCACGGTGACCGTGGACGACGGTACGATCGACTCGGCGACGGCGACCACGACGATCAACATCACCGCGGTCGACGATGCGCCGGTGGCGCAGCCCGACGCGTTCACGATCACGGAATCGGGCGCGATCATCGGCGCGAACCTGTTCGCCTCGAACGGGTCGGGCGCGGACAGCGATCCGGACGGCCCTCCGCTCGCCATCTCGGCGGTGAACGGCTCCGGCGGCAATGTCGGCACCCAGATCGTCCTGGCCTCCGGCGCCCTGCTGACGGTCAACGCCAACGGCACGTTCGACTATAATCCGAACGGCGCCTTCCTGCCGACGCCGACCTCGGGCTCGGGCGCGTCCAACACGCCCGGCCATGACAGCTTCACCTACACGCTGACGGGCGGCAACACGGTCACGGTCAACATCACCCTGACCGGCCTCGACACGGACGACACGCTGCGCGGCACCGCGGGCGCCGACATCCTGTCGGGCGGCCTCGGCAACGACACTTATTATGTCGAGAATGGCAGCGACCAGGTGCTCGAGGCGGCCGCCGCGGGCAATGACCGGGTCTTCGCGAGCGTGAGCTATGCGCTGACCGCCGGGTCGTCGGTGGAGCAGCTGTCGACCACCAACAATGCCGGGACGGGCGCCATCAACCTGACCGGCAACGGTCTCGCCAACAGCATTATCGGCAATGCGGGCATCAACACCCTGACCGGCGGCGCGGGCAACGACCTGCTCGACGGCAAGGAAGGCAATGACACCCTCGCCGGCGGCGCCGACAATGACACGCTTTACGGCCGCGAGGGCAATGACATGCTCTATGGCGGCACCGGCACCAACTATCTGGAGGGCGGCTCGGGCGACGACCAATATGTCGTCGAAAGCTCGGCCGACACCGTGGTCGAGGCCGTCGGCGGCGGCACCGACCGCGTCTATACGAACGTCAGCTTCGTGCTGGCCATGGGCATGTCGGTGGAGACCCTGTCGACGCTCGACAATGCCGGGACGACCAGCCTGAACCTGATCGGCAACGAGCAGGCCAACACCATCTTCGGCAATGCCGGGGCCAATATCCTGAACGGCGGCGCGGGCAACGACCTGCTCGACGGCAAGGACGGCAACGACACGCTCGACGGCGGGGCCGACAACGACACGCTCTACGGCGGTGGCGGCAACGACATCCTCTACGGCCGGACCGGCACCAACTATATGGCCGGCGGCCAGGGCGACGACCAATATGTGGTCGACAATGCCAGCGACACGCTGTCGGAGCTCTCCGGCCAGGGCAATGACCGCGTCTATGCGAGCCTGAGCTTCGTGCTCGCGGCGGGCCTGTCGGTGGAGACCCTCTCGACCGACTACAATGCCGGCACGGGCGCGATCAACCTGACCGGCAACGAGCAGGCCAATCTCATCATCGGCAATGCCGGGGTGAACGTGCTCACCGGCGGCGCGGGCAACGACGTGCTCGACGGCAAGGAGGGCAACGACACGCTCCATGGCGGCGCCGACAACGACACGCTCTACGGCCGCGAGGGCAATGACGAGCTGCATGGCGGCACCGGCACCAACTACATGGCCGGCGGCATGGGGGACGACGTCTACTTCGTCTCCAGCGGCACCGACACGGTCGTGGAATCGGGCGGTCAGGGCAATGACCGCATCTTCACCACGGTCAGCTACAGCCTCGGCGCCGGCCAGGAGATCGAGTTCCTGTCGGCGGAGAGCCTGGCTTCGACCAACGCGATGAACCTCACCGGCAACGAGCTGGCGAACACGATCTACGGCAATGCCGGCAACAACGTGCTGGACGGCAAGGGCGGCAACGATCTGCTGGTCGGCCTGCAGGGGGCGGATACCTTCGCCTTCACCACCGCGCTGGGGGCGAACAATGTCGACGTGGTGTTCGGCTTCGAGCATGCGATCGACAAGATCGCGCTGGACGACGCCATCTTCACCGCGATCGGCGGCCTGGGGGCGCTCAACGCCAATGCCTTCGTCACCGGCACCGCTGCGGCCGACGCCAGCGATCGCATCATCTACAACAGCCTAACCGGCCAGCTCTATTATGATGCGGACGGCACCGGCGCTGGCGCGGCGATCCAGTTCGCGACGCTGAGCCCGGGCCTCGCGCTCACGGCCAGCGACTTCACCGTGATCTGAAGGATGGCCGGGCCCGCCGCGCGGCGGGCCCGGCTGCCCTTTCGCCACGGGCCCGCAATGCCTCCGCTTCCCTCGGTGCCGAATGCGCCGATGGGAGCGCGCACAGCGGTGCGCCGCGAAGAAAACGATAGTATTTCATCGCATTGATGGTACCAACGCCGCATCCTGCCGCCCGCCAATGAAAGGTCCGAAAGGCGATCATGAAGAAACCCGGCCGCAACAGCATCACCGTCACCGGCGACGACAATAACAACACGCTGAACGGGACCGCCGACAACGATCTCCTGCGGGGGCTTGGCGGCAACGACATCCTCATCGGCGGCCTGGGGGCCGACACGACCGAGGGCGGCACCGGGGACGATTCCCATTTCGTCGACAATGTTGGCGACGTGGTGGTCGAGCTGGCGGGCCAGGGCAATGACCGGGTCTATGCCGGGGTGAGCTACACACTGTCGGGCGCGGCCGAGGTCGAGACCCTGTCGACCGATTTCAACGCGGGCACCGGGGCGATCAACCTGACCGGCAACGGCTTCGCCAATCTGATCATCGGCAATGCCGGCAACAACGTGCTGAGCGGCGTGGGCGGCAATGACGTGCTCGACGGCAAGGACGGCAACGACACGCTCTACGGCGGCGCGGACAACGACACGCTCTACGGCGGCAACGGCAACGATCTGCTCTACGGCGGCGCCGGCGCCAATTATCTGGAGGGCGGCGCCGGCGACGATCAATATGTGATCGAGAGCGGCACCGACGCCATCGTCGAGGTGGCCGGCCAGGGCAATGACCGCATCTACGCGAACGTCAGCTACACGCTCACGCTCGGCGCCTCGGTCGAGACGCTGACCACGGCGGACAATGCGGGGACCGCGGCGATCAATCTCACCGGCAACGACGTCGCCAATTTGATCCTCGGCAATGCCGGCAACAACGTTCTCAACGGCGCCGGCGGCAATGACGTGCTCGACGGCAAGGAGGGCAATGACACCCTCTATGGCGGCGCCAATGACGACACGCTGTACGGCGGCGCGGGCAACGATCTGATCTATGGC
>Ga0335075_10001542_pt1 | contig 37849 bp, 36 predicted proteins | sample Lox_Sample_24_FD_206723 | JGI IMG/M metagenome (GOLD analysis project Ga0335075, IMG submission 206723) | Soil microbial communities from Loxahatchee National Wildlife Refuge, Florida, United States - Lox_Sample_2.4 | ecosystem: Environmental > Terrestrial > Soil > Wetlands | place: USA... | reverse complement strand
CGACATCGCCGTGGGCGACAGGATCGTCCTCCTGCCGAGCAGTGGCCTGCACGCGAACGGTGCCTCGCTGGCTCGCCGCGTTGCCTCGAAGCAGCCCGCGGGATTGCTGACGAAGCTGCCGAGCGGCAGGTATCTGGGAGATGCCTTGCTGGATCCCACGCGGATGTACGCGTCCTTTGTGCGGGGGCTGCTCGCATCCGAGGTTGTCCCCAAGTTCCTGAACGGCATCACTGGCCACGGTCTGCTCAAGGTCATGCGTGCCGATGTCGCCGTCCGCTACGAGATCAGCGCCCTGCCGCCGGTTCCCGAGGTGCTGCAGTATCTCGCTGACAGGCTGGGGATGCCGCCGTCTGAGGCCTATAGCACGCTCAACATGGGCGCGGGCTACGTCGCTATCGTCAGCCCGGAAGACGCCGACGATGCACTACGGATAGCCCGGGAAACGGGTCATGACGCTCTCGTCGCAGGCGAGGTCGTCGAAGGGAAGCGGGCGCTGGCCATACCGGCGCTAGGAGTCGAGTACCGCGATGACGACCTCCAGCTCAGATAGCCGCCCGGCCCAGGCAGGTCGTGCGGTCGATGCCGGTAGCCGTCATGATCGTGGCGCGGAGCAGGATGTTCGGCTGACGGTCATGGCAGCCCTTCCCGCTCTGACCAACCTGCAGCATGCAGCCTTAGAGGTTTACGGTCGGCTGGAGCCAGACCGGGCGCTTGTCTGGACCGTCGAGGAACTCGGCGAGCTTGCCCAGGCGGTTAGACGCAACGAGGGCCGTGCTCGCTTGGAGGAAGAGCTCGGTCAGCTCACCGCGTGGATGCTGTGCCTGGCCAACATTCTGGATCTGGATCTGGCGGCCGCCGTTGAGTCGGCCATCCAGGAAGAGATCGAACGGCAGCTTGCGAAGTACGGCAAGCTCAAGCCCTATTCATGCGGGTCGGTGTCCCGGTGATAAGGCTGGGTTTGCCGAAAGGGCGGATGGCTTCAGAGTCAGACAGGTTCTGCGATGCCCTTGGCGTAAAGACCAGAGCCGGGGTGCTCAGGTATAGGACGATCGCCTGCGGTCTTCCCGTATCTATTTACCTGATGAAGGCTCCTGACGTAGCGCGCCTGTTAGTGAAGAATCTGCTCGATCTCGGGCTGACCGGCGACGAATGGCTCATGGAGACCGGCGTTCATCCCAGCTGCCGGTGCTTCGAAACGCGATCCTACGAGGCATTTGTGTGCCTCCTCATGGCGCAAGGCGATCCCCGTCCGTTCAGCCGCATTCGCTCCGTGGTTACGCCGTATCCGAATCTGGCCCAGAGCTTGCTAAGTGACATGGCGTCGCGTTCCGAGATCATGGCCATCAGCGGCAGCAGCGAGGCGATGGTGCCGGATATAGCGGATGCGTGCATCGATGTCGTAGAGACCGGGACGAGCGCTGACCTGAACTCTCTGGTGATCCGCAGATCGTTCGTGCACGTAACCACGCACTTGGTCAGGTCTGAGCGGTGCGACTCTACGGTCGTGGCGCCAGTCGTCGACCTGCTGGCAGACGCACGGGACTTCGTCCGATGACGCTGAGAATCCGCGCCTCCTCGATCGCGCCCGACCTGCGTTTCGGCGCAACTCGCGCGCTTGCGGATCCAGCCAACTCGGTGGTAGTCGGCGGCGTGGTGCTTCGGGCGGAAGGGTGCCTGCCGGTGTCGTCGGCCGTACCGGTGTATTTGAGGTACTCAGATCGGGACGCTGTGATCGTGGCCGGCGGCATCGAGGACGCGTCCGGATTAGAGCCGTGCCTGAACGAACAGGTCCGGGCTATGGCCGAGTCCAGTGCCCTTGACGATCTGAGTGCGGCGGTAGTCGCGCTGGATACGGTCGATCGCTGTTTCCGCGAGTCCGGCCTGTGGCGGGGGAACATCTATCTCGCTGGGGCCGGAGCGTTGGCAGTCGTGCTGGACCTTGTCGGGGCCCGGGATGCTGCGTGCCGCGAGCCCGAGATCGTATTGCGCGAGCTGGCGGCCCTGGAGTTGGCCTATCTCTTTCCCGTCGCGGGCAAGTTCCGCTCGGGCGAATACGACGGCCAGGTCCAGTACCGGCTGAACGGCTGGGGCAGAGCCCTGGCCGCGCGGTTGACAGAGGGACGGACGGGAGCGGCGCGGTCGGGTGCGTACGTGCGCAAGCTCACCGAGCATATTGACCGCCAGCGTGAACGTTACGGGTCGTTCCTGGACGAGCTGGATGCCGCCCGCCAGGAGTATCGCGTCAATCTGCTGGACGACGCGCTGACGTTGCCAATTCCGGTACTGGTCTAGCCGATGAGAGTTCTGGGGAGCCGTTGATGCCGATCGAGACGCTCAGAGACGCCGGCCCGGTCCACTGGGGCGTGATGCTGGCGCAAGGCTGGAAGGGCGAGCTTGCGGCGACGGGGCGGGAGAAGAGCTGGGTCGTGGCACGTGACTGGGCCGGTCACGCAGAGTTCCTGGGGTTCCACGGCGTCTGGGTGTTCGATCATTTCCTGCCGTATCCGGCCCGGGACGACAGTCCTGTACTCGAGGCGTGGACCACGCTGGCGGCGTTGTCGCAGGTGACCGAGCGGGTGGTGATTGGCACGCTGGTGTCGTGCGCGGGGTATCGGAATCCTGCTGTCACCGTGAAGATGGCCGAGAATCTGCATGTGCTCAGCACGGGACGGTTCTGCCTTGGGCTTGGCGCTGGGTGGGACCGGCCGGAGTTCGAGTCGCTGGATATCCCGTTTCCCTCTGCGTTGGAACGCTCCAACCGTCTCGAGGCTGTGCTGCGCGCTTGCCATACCGCGTGGCGGGATCCCGGCACTGGTGGCTTGATCCTGGCGTCGGGAGCGCACGCGGACGGTCGCCGCAGGCCGCTATTGCTGGTCGGCGGCGAGGGGGAGAGGCGGACACTGCCCGCTGCGGCCGCGTATGCGGATGCCGTCAACTGGCAGGTCGGCGTCGAGGAGTTCATGCGCCTGAGCCGCGTGCTCGCCGATCTATGTGACGCCGCTGGCCGTGACCCGGGTGGTATTCGGCGGACTCACGCTCCGAACTTCCAGCTCTTCGACAGCGAGCGCGAGTTCGCGCGCTGGCGGCAACACGAAGACCGGGGCATGAGCTCGGAAGAGGTCTATGCCTACATCCGTGACCGCGGCGCTCTCTACGGCACCGCGGCCGCCATCGAGGCGACGATCGAGGAGTTCATCGGCGCTGGCTGTGGCGGTTTCATGGTCTTCTGCAACTCCGCTCCTGCACTCCAAGGCCTGGAGGGGCTGGCGTCGCTCGCGCCGGTCAGGCGCGCGCTGAACGGGGAAGCCGACCGAGCGGGTGGCCGGTGGCTGCCGTCTTTGATCGAAGATGAGCCCTGCGCAGGTCAAGCAGCAGAAGAACGGTGACAGCTGCGAGTGGTTCTGCTACCTGTCGGCCTCGGGCTCGGCTTCTGCTTCGGTGTCTCTCTCATTGCGCTCGGGCTGTCGGCTGGCTTCATGTTGCTGGCCGACCGCTGCTTGCCAATGGGCTGCCTGGCGGCGGTCGGCGTCCTCGGCTTCGGCGTCGGCCTGGCGCCGTTCGAGTGCCTGGCGGGCTGACGCGGCAGCGGCGGCGGCCCGGGCCGCCTCTAGGGCCTGGCGCACCTCGTCGCCTGCATTCGGTTCGGCGGCGTGCCCAGGGCCTGTTTCTGTCCCAGCCGGTTCGCTGGCTGCTTGCCCGGACCTGTTCATGAACGGCTGCGCTTGATCGAGGATCTCATCTAGCCGCTGAGTCCACTGCGGCCCGAGCTCGCGGCGCAGTTTGGTGTGAGTGCGCAGGAAGTCCGCGGTTTCCTCGGCAGTCCACGGCCGTGCGCGCTCGCTTTCGATGGCCGCGCGCAGCGTCGGCGTTGCCTGCCAATGGCCGACTGCGTTCAGGGCATTGCTGTAGCGAGGGGTTGCTTCGCCGCGGCGGAACACGCAGACCTCGTCGGCGAGCCGTTCGCCGTCGATGACGTCGGCAAGGTCCAGCACCCCGGCATAGGCCCGGTCGGCGTTGGCCTGCACGGTCAGCCGTCCGTGCCCGCGATCGACGACCTGCTCGTGGTAGCGGCTAACGATGCCCTGGTTGCTCATGGCCGCCGGTACCGCGATGACCATGACCTCAACCCGGAATCCGGCGTCCCGGTACGCTCGCATGTGCCCGGCGGCCCCCCGGCTGTCCTGCCCCGTCTCGGGCTTGAGCACGTTGATCTTCCGGGCCCGCACATATTCGTGTGCCTGTGTCAGCCAGGCCCAGCTGTCCGGCCCGATGTAGGCGGCCATGAGCGTGTCATCCCGGCGCATCAGGTCGTCATACTGCGGGTGGTACGGCTTGTAGAGGTCGCTGTCTAAGTCGGCGAATCCGCCGCGCTTGTTCAGGACGTCTGCAACCATGCTGGCCACGCGGCTCTTGCCCGCGCCATGCTGGCCGACCAGGAACACCACGGTGGGACTGTCCTGCGGATCCCGCCCGGCCAGAAGATCCGGAACGATCTCTTCACGGAAGATGCGGATTCCTTGCTCTGGCGGCAGCAGGTAGCGCTGGGCATCTGGATCGGTAACGGGCCGCCGATGGGCGTAGATCTGCCGGGCATCGACATCCGGGTCACTCGCCACGACGGTCGCGTACCTCTTCGGCGAGCTGCGAAAAACGCCGCCTGGTATCGGCGACCGCCGCGCGGTCTGCCGGATCCAGCTGCTCACGCCAGCGGGCGCACTCCGCGCGGCCCTCTCTGGCCGCCGCTATTACCCTCTGGTCGGGTTGCTGCTTGGCTTCCTCCGCCGCGATCAGCGCACTGTAGGCACCGACGGCCCCGTTGATGGCTTCGATGGCAGCCTCGTAAGCCACCGAGTCCTCGCTCGACCAGGTGAACGATTGAAGCTGGCTCAGAACTGACGACTCGTTGCGTGGATCGGTCATGGCTTTCCTCCCTTCTCATCTTCGGGCTCTCGACGTATGAGCGAATCGGCGTCCGGCGTAGCTTTTCGCATGGTTCATAGTTCTTTTTATAATTATGACACAGTGAATAGGCTAGACGCTCGACCGGTGAACCGTGACTGGGCATTCTTGCTGCCCCGGGTCTGCGCGAGCGGCTGCTCGCTGAGCACCTGGTTGGCTAGTGATCAGCGGCGTGGAGGATCACCTGGCTACCACTGCGTTCCACGCGAGCTGCAAGATTGGTGGGGACATGGAAGGCCTGTCGGACATGCGGGGGCGTGTGAGGTCGGGCTAGGGGCACCGAGGCTGATCCTGTGGCGCAGACATGGCGACACGGATCACACCACGCGCCTCCAGTTCGTCATTGAGGTTCCCCCCGTAGGCCGGACACCTGCGGTTTGGGGTCACCCAGCGGGGTCTGAGGGCTTCTGATGGCGCCGCTCGTACTCGGCCGGGCTTAGCATCCCGAGGCTGGAATGCCTTCGGTATGGGTTATACCAGCATTCTATCCATTCAAAGATAGCATTAGCAAGTTCTTCTCGTGTATTCCATGCCCTGATGTCGAGGAGTTCCAGCTGCATCGTATGCCAGAAGGACTCCATCATCGCATTATCATAACAATCGCCGACCGTTCCCATCGAGCCGAGCAGCCCGGCGTCGCGGAGCCGTTTCCCGAATGCCCATGACGTGTACTGCGTCCCGTGATCCGAATGCAAGATAGTGGAATCGGCTTCCGGCTGCCCGCGGGTCACCGCCATCGCGAGTGCATTCACCACCAGGTTCGTGTCCTGCCGCTTATCCATAGACCAGCCGATGATCTTACGGGAGAATGCGTCCATGACCGCAGCGCAATACAGCTTGCCCTCAGCGGTGAGGTGCTCGGTGATGCCGGTCAGCCACAGCACGCCCGGCGCAGCCACGGTGAACTGCCGCTTGACTAGGTCTTCCCCGGTGGCGGCGTGCACCAGGTTCTTATGGCCCTTGCGCCGGCAGATGCCCTGGATCCCGTTCTCGCGCATGAGCCGCTCGACCCGTTTGCGGTTCACCTCCAGGCCCAGCCCGAGCCGCAGCTCGGCGGTCACCCGCGGCGACCCGTAGCTGAACCTGGATTCCTCGTGGATTGCCCTGATCATCTTGATCAGCTGCCTGTTTTCCGTTTCCCGCGCAGATTCCGGGCGCGCGGCCCAGTCGTAGTATCCCGATCTTGACGTTTTCAGCACCCGGCAGGCCACCGCGACCGGGATACCGTCCGCAGCGAGCTCATGGACCAGCGGGAATACTATTTCGGGAGCACGTTCTCCCGGGCGAAATACGCCGCCGCGCGCCGAAGGATCTCATTCTCCTGCTCCAGCAGCCGGTTACGGCGCCGCAGCTCCGCAAGCTCTTTCCTCTCGCTGCTGCCGGTATTGTCATCAGGAACATCGGCGCGCAGCCAGTTACGCAGGCACGACTCACTGATTCCCAGGTCGCTGGCGATCTTGGCGATCGGCGCGTCACCCGCGCGGGCCAGCTCGACCGCCCGCTGCCGGAACTCCGGCGGGTGGGCTGGGGGCATGACGGACATCCTTCCCGGTGGCCCATGGCCACCTCAGGCGGGGTGTCCAGGGGACGGGGGGAAGCTCATCATCGAGGCGCGACTGCTGTGCGCTGCGGCGCAAGTCGGCGCAAGCCGTAAGTTGCTCAGGCTAACGGCAGGACCGATGGCGATCTGGCTCCACGCCTGTCGTGAGTGTCGCAACTCGAACGGCCGTCACAATGTCCCGGCGACCGGCGTCGCGTACTCGGCGCATTGGCTATGCAATGGTTGCATGCCGGATCCGCGCTGGTGCCCGTATCGCCGATTATTCGCGTTCTCTTCGGATAGGGCTCACGCCATTCTCGCGCACAGATCGGCCCGTTTTGTGCGGGCATAGCTGAGACGATTCGTTCAGGTATCAGATTCTCGCATAGAATGGGAATGCATTCTGCAACTATCACCTGGACCCCCATCATCGACCCCCCGCCGGCATGTCCGCCGACCAGCCTGAAACTGCCCGGGCGCAGGACGCGATATTGCACCTCGTAATGGCATTATTCAGAGCTTCGAGGCTGATTGCTGTCGACGGCAATCTACGGCTATCAGGCCGATCTTGAGATCCACCTCCAGCTCAATTTTATTCCAGGCAGGCTCAAGGGATTCGCGGACCTCTCCTGGATCTCGATCATGACACATAATGAAGTACCAGCCCACAGTAGTCCTGGCCGCACGCATATATTTTGGGAGCTGTCTAGTGAGCCCATGCACAAGTCGTGCCTTGTCGTGATCTTTCTTAAATTCCACAACTTGAACAGCATCCCCAAGAACCAGTGTCAAGTCCGTCTGGCCGGATCCGTGATCTGCATTTGGCATCACCTGAATGCCGAGCATCTCGAAGCTTAGGGTACCAAAGAGCCGAAATAGCGATTGGTGTCGTGTCTCGGGTGCCGGATCCTTTCCATCGTACAGGTTCTTCCATATGCCCTGATGTTCTACGGCTTGTTTAAAGCGGTAAAGCGTGTCGCTGACGGCAGACGAGAGAATGTCCTCATCCGAGATCCCTATATAGCTAGTCTGCGGAACATGCAGGTGAGGAGCATGAGTGAGCAAGTCGAGCACGTTCCTCGGGACCGGCGACAGGTCGAATGTACGAGCCCCGGCAGCGGCAGCTACTATGAATGGTGGAGTGCGGTATCCAGCTACTACTAAGTCGAACTTTGTCTCCGATAGCACCCGGCCAACGACTAGCGAAATCTCGTCTGCACCAGACATATTCCCCTCTGCAGATCGAGTGATCTGACACTCGTCGCGAACAGTGCCGACCAAGTGACGATTACCCGGCAGGTCAATCTTCGATTCCTTTAGTCCTTTCCCAAGTGAGCGGTACCGAGTCACTCCGGAATGAGTAAACCATTCTCCGGTCTTTATTGGATACTGTGTAATCTCTTTGAGGTCAAGCGCCCTAATCATGTCAGCAACGAGCATCCCGACCGTCGCGCTACGTCTTAGCTCTTGCATAGGCTTAGTCGCGGCAGTCTCCCAGGCCAGATGGAGAAGATTTATGCTGAGAGGTGAAAGTATGTCATTCAGAGCGTTTAATCTGGCATAATAAGCCTGGAATTTGAGGTTTGGATCGTGTCGGGCTTCAAGTCCGCATGCTTCCATTGTGAAGCTTTACTTCCTGAATCGTTAACGATAAATCGCTTCGCTTGGAATCGGGTTGTCCGTTCGAAACGATGGGCACATCTCACTATTTGCACCTTCGCCTTTACTTATACTCAAAAGAACGCCAATCCGGACTTCGCCAAGGATGCTCTGCACTCCTCTAACGTCAGGGGCTCGCCCGGGCTGAGGCGCGTTCCGCACCGGGATCTGCTCGCCCACGTGCTTGATCCAGAGTATTCCATATACCATTTACAGGCCGAACATGGACAGCTCCGGGCACCGGAACGGACGCCGCAACTCTACACTGAACACCCAAGACAGCAGGCCCGGCTGACACTTAGTGTCCACCAGTGCCATCCTGTGTCCTCAATGTCGGCCATGAGCTTGCGGTCCCAATCCGCCCATCCACCTCGTTCCGGCCGACCGAATGAAGGCGCCAAACGCACGGCGATCAGCCGACGGATGCAACTGCGAAACGGTCACCACCCGGCATCCCAGTGACCGCATAGGACGACCCTTCGGCGCGCCTGAGCCCGACGCCGCGGACCGTCCCGTGATCACGCCGAACGGCTCCGCGCGCGTGATTGCGACCGCACATTCAACTGCAGGGGACGCCTCAGAGCCGGGCATTCCAAGATCTTCCAGGCTTGGCCTGCTCGGCCTTTGCTATTCGCTCATCGATACTGCATAACGTGCGCTGTGCTCGCTCGTGTCGGTACCGGCCCGGCAGACCAAGGCTGGGAACACGTGCCCGTCTGGGAATTTCCCTGCCGCGGTGCGGGCTCCGCCACTGCTCCGGCCTATGGTCCCCGACTAGTGCGCCAATCTAGCTCTCGCGAGCCAAGAACGTACAGGTCACAGCGATGAGTCATGTCTATGCACAAGCCCCTGACCGCGCGCCCAAGTCAGCCGGAAGGTCTCCGCCCTCGGCCCGCTGGCTGATGGCCGAGCAGGTCCTCGAGCGGAAACCCGGCCGCAGGCATTCGGGCCGACCGTGTCTCCGCGCCGCTACCCCATCTGCTCTATGAGAGCGAGTGTGAACGTCTCCTCAAGGCTGCCAGCAGCGATCCGCGGACGTACCTACTGATCCTCCTACTCCTCGAGACCGGCCTCAAGAAGGCGGAGCTGCTTGAGCTGGACGTCGCCGTCTTCGATCTGTTCAACCGCTACCAGCCGGAGCTATGGATCAGATACTGCGGCATGCAGGTCTTCAAAGACCGCAAGGTGAAGCTGCCGCTGCAGCTTGGTGATGCCTTCGACGACTACCTTGAGCGCTACGACCTCACCGGCCAGCCCTTTCCTTGCAGCCCGCAGTTCGTCTCCCGCCTGATCGCCGAGGTCGCCGAGGCGGCAGGCATCCGCAAGCAGGTGATGGTCCGCCGACTCCGGGACGCTTTCGTTGTCCGCAGCGTCAGACGCGCCATGAAGCTCGAGGAAGTCTTCGAGAAGATCGGGCTGGTCAAGACCAGCTACGGCGATGGCCTAAAGAAGTACGGCCTGCTGACCAAAGAAGCGCTGTGAGAGTCTGCCAGACAGATGGGGCACCATCCCGAAGGTCCTGGCGGGGGTCCACACCGGCAGTTGTAGCCGGGACGGGTTGTCGGCGACGAAGGCCACGCTGAACCGAGCCCGCGTCACGGCGACGTAGAGTGAGCAGCTGGGCACTTCGCCCATCGTCCTGCCCGTGCGCAGGAAGTCGATCATGCCGGCGGTCGGACCTATGAGAACCCGATCTACGCTGAGCCCTTTGGCAACCCCGATGTTCATAAACGGCAGATCCAGCGACGTGGCACTGCTGGCGCTGTAGCGGAGACAGAGGGGGTCGTACAGCGAGACGTAGGCGTCGACGTGCTCTGGAGATAGCACGAATACTCCGTCGTGGCCCGTGACGGCAGAGTTGTGGGACACAGTCTTGCTGAAGCCCCAGCTATCGTCGAAGATGCTGTCGGCAAAGTCGACAATGAGCTGATTCGATCGCCATGTTGCCGCCTCGTGAGTAATAGAGAGACGACGACGCTGCTCGTGCATCTCGAACCACGCCTTGATTCTGACACCTTTGTACTGCCTGTTCTTCGGGTCTTGAACATTCGTAAGGATGAGAGCTTGCCTGATATCACCGACAAGATTGAGTTCGATCGGCGAGCCCATTAGCTCGGCGAGGACTTCGAGGTCGTAGCCGTTGAGATCCTGGATCTCGTCGATGTGGATCTCGTCGTAGATCCGGCTCAGCCTGTCAAGCACCGCACCCGAACTGGCCTGATGGGTCTCGAGGGCCAGCTGGGCGAGGTGCCGTTTGTAGGCCCGGCCCTCATCGTCGAGGAACCGCCTCTCGCCGGTCGTGTACATGCCGGGATCACCATCGAAGCTGAAGCCGCGGAGGCGCCGGCCGGGCCACCTCGTCGGCAGGTACGGGCGCACCCAGTGGCCGAGCAGGAAGCTGAACCAACCTTGGACCTCGACGCCAGCTCCAGGCGGATGCTTGGCCAAGCGCCTTACCAGTTCGCGCTGGTTATTCAGCGTATACGTCAGAGCCAGAATGCGGCGCTCTCTCGGTGCTTCCAGGCAGCTATCGACGATCGACTGGGTCTTCCGGCCACCCGCTACGGCCAGCTTTAGTCTGTTCATCGCAGCAGATCGACGGCCTGCTCGATGTAATCAGGGAAGGCGATCGACTCGTCGCTATCGAAGATCCGGAGTGCCGCCTCCGTCTTGTTGTTGGTCATCCAGGTCACAGGATCGGCTCGGTCGGTGATGTGTAGTACCCGCCGTAGCAGTCCGTCCTCGTTGACTGAGCAGATCTGAGGCTCCAGGGTCTTGCCCTTGGCCGGATCGCTGACCAGCATGATCCGCTTGTCGTCGGCGAGTAGGTGAGTGACCGAGCTACGAACCTCGGCAGGCGAATGCTCATCGTTGTCCTGCAGAGCGATAGCCTGCCTGTCCAAGCAGGCGCAGAGCTCAAGGGCACGCTTGAAGGTCAGCCCGTCCATCGAGACGATGTCGATGCCATCATCGATCGGCAGGTCGCCTGTCTTGTCCTTGTAGGCGCGCTCGAGGACCATTGCATCGGACGCCCCTTCGACGAGGGCGAGCCTCTCTGCCAGTACAAGCCGCAGGGTGTCGTACCCGGCAAGTTTCCGGAAGTAGCCGACGGTATCTTCGCCGAGATCCGACAACTTGCTCGGGGAGCCGTGGTGCAAGAGAAGCAGCTTGTCAACGCCGAGTCTGTTGAGGACGAATGAGCTGTGGGTCGTCACGAAGAGCTGCTGGTCATCAGCCGCCAGGCCCTCAATCCGCGCGATGAGTCGCGTCAGGCTGGTATGTGAGAGATGGTTCTCGGGCTCCTCAATCAGGATGAACGTCGAGGTGCCACTGGTCCGGCTCATGGCCAGGGCTACCTTTATGGCGGCCTGTTGCCCCTGACCGGCCATGGCGAACGGGATGTCGTCGACCTGGGGGACGATGTCTGTCTCCCAGGAGGCTCTGGAGGACTGGTCCATCTGCAGGCCGATCGGCCGGTGGTGCAGTGATGAGTGCTCCTCGGCCAGCCGTTTGTTAATGCCGGCGAGTGTGCTGTCCGTGATCTCCTGCCGTGACTTCCGGTGAGCTATCGAGATGCAGGCTCGCTCCTTGCTGTCTAGATGTTCGCTGAGCATCTCCCGCGTGTGGTAGTCCACCCCGGAAGTTGAGCGGATTGTGCGCGAGTCGATGAACGACGTCGCCAGCTCCTTCGGCCGCTGGCTCAGTGTGTTGTCCCCGAAGTCCTTCCACTCGATCTCGTAGAACTCAACGGGGAGAACGGTGGGAGGAGTGTCCCGCAGATAAGCCTCGAACTCTTCCCTGTACTGATCGGCCGGTGCGATCCGCATCAGGACACCTGGGCAGTCAACCTGCCTGGAGTTGTGAACCCCACGGAGGCGCTGGAACTCATCGCGGTCCGAGAGGTACAGCTCGATCAGAATCTCAGGGAGAGCGACCTGATCACGAGTGCCATACTTGTCGAAGAATTCTGTAACGCTGCGAGCGTTGAACCAGAAGGGATTCAATTCCTCACGTGCCGTCCGGCCATTTGCCTTACCGGTCAAGGTCAAGGCGAGAGCTTCAAGCAGCGTCGACTTCCCAGACTCGTTGTCGCCACCGATAATGTTCATGCCCGGATTCGGACTCACGTCCAGATTCTCAAAGCACCGGTATCCTTGAACGATTATCCGCTCGATCATGATCGCGTTCATTGTCTCGTAGTTTCTCGATAAGGCGAACAGCGTGTACACGGCAATGCCGTCGCCAGAGTCCCTTCTGGTTACTCAGTGGGGCACGAAAAGCCGTACACCTGCTGTCTGCTGACCAGCGAGTGACGGCCATGGCCGAGCCAACCTCTCCGGCGCCGCAGAGAGACGCTACCGGCGAAGAGCCGTACGCCTCGGAAGGCGCGCCGGACAGGACGGGCCTGATAGCAATCGATCGCCCATAAACTGACTAATGCCGATGGGTCCGGAGGGAAACGATGTCGATCGACGAGGGCGCGATGCACTGGTTCCGGCTTCGGTCCCGTCGCTCCTCCATGCCGGGCATAGGCAGGCTAGCCGAGAACCAAGATCGTCGGCTGGCCTTCGCCGCGGCCATGCAGCAGTTTGAAGAACAGATGACGGCCGCCAAGGTTGTCACGGCAGCGACCCGACCGATCAACCTGTACTACGCCCTCGTCCAAGCCGGCCCTGGCCATCACGGCAGCTCACGCAGACGGCAGATGGCTATGGGACGGTCACGGTCTGACGGTGACTAAGAATCCAGCCGCCCTGGAGGAGATCTGCGTTAAGCCGAACAAGGCCGACGGAGCCTTCCAACTGGTAGCGCAGGCGACAGGCTCCAGCCAGATCACCAGCCCTGTCAGGATCGGCACTATTTGGGCATCGCTTCCGGATATCTGCGATTTCGCACCGCTACCGGTTTCCGGAGAGCCTCAAGCGCTAAGGCTCGTGAACGAAACACCGCTCAGTGGTCTCCTCACTATCTCCAAAGAGGTCGGCAGCCTACCCGACGTCCCCATCTTCCAGTGGAAGCCTCCGGTGCCGACGTCGCTCCACGCCGAGCCCAGCGCATCATTCCTACTCATCCGCCGGACGCTGCCTGCCGATGCTGAACGCCTCGCATGGCTTCACGACCAGATGTCGCGCTATCCAGCTGCGGACGGGTGGGCCACACCACTGTCGGACGAGACCTTCGAAGAGGTTGACGACTGGCTATGCCGCGTTCATTTGCGGTGGCCCCTGCCCAACGGTCCGTCTCTCCTAACAGCCCCGACCGTTCAGGCCTTCTTTGATCAGATCGCTCCCGAATACCGCTATCAGAAGCAGCGGTACTTGCGTCCATCGCTCGAAGCGAACAGGACTCCGCCACCAACGCCGCTTATGACATGGTGGCTGCTGCTCTACAGCTTCTCGATGCTGGCCCGGTACTTCCCGGAGCAGTGGGCGGCCATGCTAGACCTCGACGAGTCGCAATACGCCGTCTCGCTGCAGTACGCCTGTGAGGCGGCGCTGACGGTCATCCCGCACCTGGTTACCGAAGCTCTCGATGGCGGACCCTTGCTCCTCATGCAGTCGGCTCCGCTCCTGTGAGCCAGACCGCGCTGCCTTCAGCGGACTAGTGCCGCATCAAGCAACGTAGCCCGGGTGACGATCTGACGTAGCCGTTCGTTGTAGGCGTCGTTGTTGCGCCAGATGATGTACCGGCGGATCATGCTGGCCTGGTCGCGGTGGGTGGGGTGGTCAGCGCCGTCGAGCGCGAAGTGCGGCTGCGCTCACGAGAAGCTGCTGACCGAGGGTTCGGACGACGGCGATGCCGTGGTACCAACCTGGCCCGCTCTACGAAACTTGCCAGCTGCTTGCGAAAGCTGGCCGCGTGCTTGGCATTCAGCTCTATTTCGTACTCCCGGCCGTCCACGCCGAACAGGAGGGTTCCGTCGGCCGGACCGCCGGCCAGATCGCCCTCGAGCTGTACTTGGACCTTTTGCATCTGTTTCCCCGAATATCATGCGACAACCCGCGTCATTCCCGGCTGGCAGCGGTCTTACTCGGAGCATGATCGGGTTCGGCACCTCAGGTTACCTGTTTAGGGATTGCTAGGTCCATCGTTGCTCGGTGTACCTGGGCGTCGGACGGCAAGGAGGCAGCTGTGATCCCGCGCTTGACGCGCTCCGGCCCGGTCATGCCGCGTTCGCCTGAGTGGCCGACGGAACCGCGCCTGCAGAGCGGACACACCGGCGCGCTGTTCGAGACGCGGCCACCGCTGCGCAAGCTTGTGGTCCTGGCTGACGCCGATTTGCTGGCCGCTCCCAGCGACATGACGCTCAGCGAGAGGGCCATCCTGACTGGCATGCTCAAGCATCCCTACGTCAAGCTGCTTAAGTACCGGGACGCGGGGCCGGCCAGTGACTCGCCCCCAAGCGGGGGCATCGCTGAGGGCTGGGCCGAACTGCAAGCCGCTGACAAGCACGGTGTCCGCAGCCTGGTCTACAAACATGTCTCCGAGGCGTCAGTTTGTACGAGTGTCTTTGGCGAGCGCGCCGAGTACGCCCGCGGCGACACGATGCCAACTGCCGACCGCGAGTACCAGACTCCCGAAGCCGCGGACCAACGGGAGCGTGATGCCATGGCTGCCCAAGCGGCCATGGCCGTCAACGCTGATCTCTTTATCACGGAGCGGCCGTACCTGTTCGAGACGCGAATGCCGGTGGTTCAAGGGGTGACCCTGTCTCCAATCACCAATGCGCTCGCCGTCGTCGGGCTGTATCTGCGTTCTCAGCGCGAGTTCCTGTTGCCGCGTGTTGCTGATGGCTCGGGCACGCGCATGAACGAATGGCTCTACTACCAGGTCGGAGCGGTCGGGCTGCTGCCCGAGCTGTGGCGGTGGTCAGCAGCCCGCGAGCAGGTGGGGGCTGAGGATGACAAGCAGGCCTTGAGCGGCCTGCACGATGCGCTCGTGCAGCGCGTCCAGCGAGCCTTGCGGACACGGGACAGCTTCTGTTGCGCCTATAACTTGCCACAGCATCGGGATGCCGTGCGGACCATGCTGGTCGAACTCGACACGCTTCTCGTGCTGCTCATGGGAGTTGTCGACGCCACGGCCCGATTCGTGCACCTGCTACTTAACGTCGACGGCAAGCCGCGCGAAGCTGGCTGGCAGAAACCCGAATGGCGCTCGAAGCTGGCCGAGCACGATCGGGCGCTCGGAGAGCTGTTCGAGGTCAATCAGTCCCTAGCGGACACGGTGACCGTCCTGACTCAGCTCAGGAACACCGTCCATGGCCAGGTAATAGGCGTAACGCTCCGACAGGATGGTCGGCTCCGGGACGCGGTCATCCGGCTGCCGGGTGAGAGCGAGCACAGGATTTTGGCCAGTATGGACAGGTTGGACGGCCGGGCTGCGTGGGGTGTTCAAGCTGGTTCTAACGGCTCGGCCGTCGTTGATCCGGGCCAGTTGGTGGCCGAGCTGTTCCCCCGCGTGATGGCGTTGCTCAATGCCGTGATCGAGCGCACGCCGCTCGGAAGTGCTGCGGGCCAGCGGCCATCGGGGGACGGCCATCCCTGGTTTAATCAGCGCAATCAGCGCACTATCCGGTGGCAGCTGGGGCTCTAAGCTGGCAGGAACCTTACTCGCGCAATCGCCGTCAGGCGGCTGTAGAGCAAGGCAGCTAACCGATCCGCCCGTTAGCGTGAAGCGGGGGCAACCTCACTCCTGCCCGGATAGCAGTGCAGGCGCATCACTCTGGAAATGCAGCGAGTAGCTGATTGGCCTAAGCCCTCTGGCCCGCGCTGAAGGCAAAGATCGATCCGCTGCAGAGTCGATGCCGACGCGCCGGTCCCGAGATCGTCAGCGTCGTTCAGAAGGCCTACCACCTGGCCCGGCGTGGCGCTATCGCTCATTCGTGCTGAGCGAAGACCCCGGCAGCGGAGCGTCGGCAGAGTGAGAGGGCCGATCCTGTCCCAGGCCATGTGGTACTGGTCGGGAGCCTGGCCACGGGCCTGTCGCACTTATCCTGGCACCTCCACACCGCTCTTCTTGATTCGGTCAATGAGCGGACGGCTCGCTAGCTGCGGGTGCTGCCAGTCGCTGGCCGTGGACTTCGCAACATCGAGTTCTATGCCTTGCGACCTGGCAAGATTGTCAACCTCGCCTATGGCCTGCCCTCGGTGCTGCTCTGGGGTCTGGTCAGGAAAGACGAACAACACGTCGTAGTCGCTGGCCGGCCTAGCTATACCGGCGGCTCGTGAGCCGAAGAATACGAGACGGACACCGGGAGTCCACTGTCGCGCCGCCATCAGCGCCGCCATCAAGAAGGACCGCTCCCCATCAGACAGCCCGTCCCAGCCAACGGATTCTGGGATCGGCCGCGGTTCCCATCCCTCCGGCGGATCGCTGGCGGCCAGGTCGGCGAGGTAGCCGATGACGTCCCGGCAGGCGGTGAGCAGCATCGCTATATCGATGGCCGGACGGCCCTGGCCTTCGCGTTCCCACACGAGCCGTATTACCTCTGCCTGCGGCTGGTCGATCAGCGGCATCAAGCGCTCATAGAAAGCAGCGTGAATCCTCCTATCTGGCTTGTAGGGATCGTCCCAGGCCATGAAGACAGCACAGACGGCACGCTCGAAGGCCCGGGCCAGCACCATTCCGCAGCCGGGCCAGCTATCCGCCTGCTGCCTGGCATTTGCCAGGTTGCCTTGCGCGGTAGCCAGAAGCGCATCTACCTGGTTGATATACGGCATCTGGACCCATCTGAAAACCGTGCAGACGCGACCACCGCAGCGGCTTGGCCATCCGACATGGCGATCACCGTAACCCGACCGGCTGACAGCCAACCCATCGCCCATTCCTGATCTTCGAACACGCACCGCGACACCCGCGCACCTCCCATCCACGGCCATCCGTCGCCGGTATCCTCGCTGAGGCGAGATCTCGGACGAACCTACGGAGGGGACGCGCGCGCTGCTTCTCGCGCTTCACTTCCTGCTCTATCGTCCGGGAGTATCTCATGTTGAGCGAGACCAGGCTTTCGATTGGTTCGCAGCAGAACGCTGTCAGAGCGATGCTCAGGACCGTTCAGGTGTGGCGTGGCGTGGGGGTCGCCCGCTTCATGTTCACGTTCGAAATCTCCAGCAAGCACGAGTCCGCGGCAGGCTGCCCGCTGTGGCTCGGCGGCCGCGTCGAGGTGGACGTCCGTGGAGCCAGGCCGTACAGAGCGGCCAGCACCTCCCGGTTGGCGAGTCGCAGATCAGCCACCAGCTCAGCCAGAGCGACTGGATCAGCCCGCTGGAACAGGCGGGTCACCGTCGGCTCCTGCTGCTGGAGTTGGAAGCGCCGGACCCGCAATCGCATCCCGACCTCGCCGAGGCGATCGACTATTTTGCCTAGGCGCAGCACCGCTACTTCGAGGGCGAGTGGCGCCTGACCGTCGAGAGCTTGCGACAGTCCCTGGCATCTCTGGTCGGCAAGAAGGCTGACGAGGAAGAACAGGACATCGACGTCCAGGACTCGGTCAGGATGGTGCGCAAGGAGTCTCGGGCGGCAGCTGCCGGCTACGAGCCGCGTCTGGAACTCGTCCGGCAGGCGACGAAGTCCCAGCCAGTATGCGTCCTGCCCGGCTTGCTGAGACGCTAAGGCAATCTTGCCAATGCTGTTGCACACACCGTTGGCATAGCTGGCCAGGGAATCCGGATCACTCGACACGTTGGAGTCTGCAGCTGAGAGCGCGCTGTAGAGCACGGATGCGGCCGGATCGGGTGCGGGCGAAGGAGCGGGCGATGCGGCGGGCTGAGTCTTGATGATCGTGGTCGTTGGGCTGCCACATGCGGCTATCGCTAAGAGAGCGGCAACGGCTGATAGAGCGGCCAGAACGAAAGGTCTCATCACGACACCTAGCAATAAGGGCTGGTGCCGCCCTGCGACTGGCACTGTCTATATGGACGACGACGACGCTGATCAGGGTTGCGCGATGGCGACCACGACGCCCGAAGATCAACAGAATCGGAGGAACTGACCGATCTCGCCCCTATTAAGGATCTTTTTTAGCTCGCGTCGATTTCGGCTTGCGCCTCGGCCTCGGCTGCGTGAATCATCGCGCAACAAGCGTCCAGCGCCCGCGCGTCGCGGCGGTAGACGGTCTTGCCCGTAGCTGTCTCGACAACCAGGACTTGTAATCAGGGCCAGCCTGTCCTACCTGTTATACGCATTCCTTCGTATCATCTTTCGGCGCATTTGCATGGCTTCACCCTGAAGTCAGGGTCACTGTCCAGTCGCATTCCGAATCAACGGTCAGATGGTAGCTGCCCGGGACATCCTGGGGATAGAGCGTCGTCGTGTCACTGCCGCCCGTGCCGAGCGCATTGGCAATCGGCTGGTCGTCATAGCTCAGGCTGGACGGATTGCCTGAAATCATGTCGGCAATGAAATTGCCAGAGGTGCCGAAGGATGCACAGCTGTAGGTGTATGTGGCTGTCACCGTGGAAGTGGTAACCGAGAATGGTGCCGAGCTTTCGATGCCATTGCCAGACATGCTCAGCAGCGTGGTCGGCGGGGGCGGTGTCGGGCTCGGAGTCGGGCTGGGTGTGGGGCTCGGAGTAGGGCTCGGCGTGGGACTGGCCGCCGCAGCAGCAGTCGCCAGCGGGGCAGTTGTGGCTGACGCTGCCGACCCGTAGGAGCAGCCGCCATTGACTGCGGTCGATCCCTTCGGGCAGGCCGTGCTGCCCTTCCCGCCCAGCACCACAGACAGCACAATGATCAGCACCACCACGGCGCCGATGCTGACGAATGTCCATCGCACCCAGTGATGCTTCTTGCGCGACGGCGGGGTATGGGCGGATAAGAATGGCTCGGTCGGCGGGCCTGGGGGTATCTGACTGCTCATTCTGCTCTGCCCTCCTATGGGCACGTGGCTTGCTTTGGCGGCGTGGTCCCGGGGTCCCGAGGGTCGCTCTGAGCCTACGCTTGTTCGTCATCTTTAATCAGGTGAGGGACGCAGGCAACATCTGGGATCCCAATACCTGAGGATGCACTGGGCCCAACTCGACAGCACGGAAGCGCCGACGGATGGATTCAGTGTCAACGGGCCGATATATCTGTCGCATGACAGCCTCTGCCGGGGTGCCCGCTATGCCTATCATCAGCGAGCTTATATGAAAATTCTATTCATGATCTCGGCGCCGGAGCGGATCACCGGCCGTAGTTCATGCCGGTAGACAACCTCAGTGGTTCTTGAGCTGCTGTGTCCTACCAGATGGGCAATCTCCTCGACGGCCATGCCTGCCTGCGACATCACCGAGACGAAGCTGTGCCTCAGTTCCCTTGGCGTCCACTGGTCACCGATCCCGGCCAGTCTGCAGACTGCCCGGAACATCTTCCTTACGTTCGCGGCATCCAGGGCTGTACCCGTGGCAGTCGTAAAAACAAGATCGTTATTGTGCCACCGCGTGCCTGCTTCGAAGCATTCACCAGCCTGATCGGCCAACCACGCCTCCAAGGCCTCACCGGCCACCCGCGGCAACTCCAGGGTTCGCCGCGACTTCTCCGTCTTCGTGTCGCCATGACCTCGCACCGAGCGCCACACCGACACATGGGGCGGGGTCGGCGGCCGGGCTTCGGGATTGCCGTTCAGGTCCACGTGGTCCCAGCGCAGAGCCCGGATCTCCTCGGTCCGGAGCCCTGTAGTCAGGCTCAGCACGATGTAAGCGTGCATCAGAGAGGACGGACGCCGTCGGTCCTTGAGCCCAGTCGGCAACTCTAGCGAGAGGGGGTCCTGGGCTGAAGCGCGCACGAGCGCCGCAGCCTGCTCCAGGGTCAGGCTCTTGCTGGGTCGTCCGGTCTGGCCCTGGGGTGTGTCGACCAGCGTGGCGACATTGCGTCCGACGAGATCACGAGACTCCGCGTGCCTGATTGTCCGGGTCAGCGCATTGTGTCCCATCGTCACTGCGGCACTGGAGTATGTGGTTGCCATGGTGCACAAGGCCTGATTTACCTCGGCGGCTGTCAGCTCCCGCAGTCTCCTGCCGCCGATCGTCGTCAGGATCGGGCTGAGCACGTTCTCGTTTTTCTTGACCGTTTTGGCGGCCCGTCCGGTGAGGCCTTCGCGCAGCCAGTCTTCCGCGGCCTGCTGCACCGTGTAGGCGGCGGAGCCGGCCTTCGGGATGATCCCCTTGTCCAGGTCGGCGTGCAGCGCCTTGAGCTTCTCCTGGACCTCGGTCTTGGTGCGGCCCTTAACTCGCCGTCTGTCGCGTTTGCCCTCTGCGGTGAACCCCAGGGTCACCTCGCCGCGCCAGCTGCCAGGGCAATGCCGATGGCGTTCGCTATCGCTGCACGGGCCGCGGTGATCGAATGAGATGCCGCCGTCACCGCGCGACCGCCGGTTGGTCATACAGGACAGTGTACCCGCTGGGGGGACCAGCGGGGGGACAACTGCCAGGGAGGCGGGGATACATGCAGGCACTTCTATGGACGGTTTTACCAGCTAGATGGCTTGCATGCCTTAGGCTACCTCTAGATCAATGTCGCCTACGTCTCCATGGTAAGGAGAAGGTCTACGGTTCGATTCCGTAAGGGGGCTCCACGAAGTCGCAGGTCAGAGCCTGATTCTCAGGTAGGTGGCAGGGTGCCCAAGATCGTCCGACCGTGAGTTGACCGTCGTGCTGGGCGTGGAAAGTTGGCACTCAGCCTTAAGGACTGACTCTCGATGGCACACCGGTCCGGCTGGCGGGCACGCTTGTTGAACAAGCGAGGGAGCCCGCCCGCGGCGAGCGCTGAAAGCCGTGGTTGCCTGAGTGGTTCCAAACGGGCACTGGTAGCTGACCTGCGGGTATGGCAACCGTGACGGCCTTGGGCTGGCAAGATCGCGGGCTTGTGACGGTACGAATGCTGTATCTGATATTCGCCTTGCTGGCCGGGTGGATCGCGCTGCTGGCGCGTTCGGCCGCATAGAAGGACGCCGATCTGCTGGTGTTGCGCTAGGAGGTCGTGGCGCTGCCACGGCAGAACCCGGGACCGAGGCTGGAGTTGGCCGACCGGGCGGTGCTCGCTGTCCTGGCGCGGCTGCTCCCGAGGCCGCTGCGGATGAGCCGCCTGGCTACGCCGGACACGCTGCTGCGCTGGCACCGGCGTCTGGTCCGCTGGCGGTGGACCTATCCCCGCCGCGGAGGGCGGCCGCCGGTCGATGTCAGGGTCGCGGTGCTGAGCGAGCAGATAGCGCGGGGCTGGGGGTAAAAGCGATCCAAGGCGAACTGCCCGGCCTGGGGTACCGGGCCGGGGCATCCACGGTGCACCGGGTGCTGAAGCAGCTGCGGATACCCGCCCCCCACCACAGCGCCACCGCACGACCTGGCGGCACTTGCGCACGCAGGCCGCCACGATGCGGGCGTGCGATTTCTTCCACGCCGACTGCGCCGTTACCCAGCGGCGCGTTACGTGTTCTTCGTGACCGCGGCGACCACCCGCCATGCCCATGTCCTGGGCGTGACCGCGTACCCGGACGGGGCATGGACGGTGCAGCAGACCCGCAACCTGCTGATGGACCTGGGAGAGCGGGCCCGCCCGGTTCCGGTTCCTGGTCCGCGACCGGATCGGGCAGTTCACCAGCGCCTTGACGCACTGCTGTCCGCCGCGGGGATCGAGGTGGTGAAGATCCCGCCGCGAAGTCCGAGGGCGAATGCTTATGCCGAGCGATGGGTCGCACGGCCCGGGCTGAGGGCACCGACCGGACGTTGGTCGCGGGGCTGCGGCACCTGCAGGCGGTCCTCGAGGAGTACGTCGCGCACTATGACCAGCATCGCCCGCACCGAGCCAGGAACCTGCGACCACCGGATCGCGCCGACATCGTCACGGCCCCGGTCACCGACCTGGCGGCGGCGCGGATACGACGTCACAAGGTCCTCGGCGGGCTGATCCACGACTACGAACAGGCCGCATGACGGTCACCAGCCCAGCCATGACGGTGCAGTTCAGAGAGCATGACAAGGTTATGGAACCATAGAGGACGCCGAATGGCGCGGGTGCCGTCAGGTATTGCGTCGCGCAGCGTCATACGATGGAATTACCCAGGCCAGCAACATTGGCCCTGGCGGCAATCGGAGTGGCGCGGTCATATTCAGGGGAGTGCGCAACATGAGGCGTCCAGCCCGCAGTATTGCCAGACTGTGCGCCTGACCATCGGAGAGGTCCAGACGGGGCTTCTGCTGACCTCCACCGCAGTGTCGGCCGATACCGCGGCGGCGCTGCTTTCTGTTCTGCCGGGTAGTTCGGTTCGAACGCTTGAGCGTCCCGTGCGCTACGCGTGGTCGCCTGAGGTCCTCACGGGCGTCGACTGCCTCGCATCGGTCACCGGACAGGGTGAGGTGCGCCTCGTGGGAACGCCGGCTACCCGCCTGTCGCTGACCGACGGCCACATCGTCCAGGCCGGGACCCACGCGACCCTCCGGCACGAGTCCACCGGCCGCCGTCGACCCTGGGGGCACTACCTGGCTCAGCCCGGAGTGCTCGAGGTCCTCGGAACCGTGCCCTCGGAGAAGCTGGTGACGGGGTTCCTCAACGGTCCTGCGAACGTGCGGGTCATCGATCTGGGTGCGGTGAACGTGCGCGCGCTGGCCGCGATCCAGCGGAGCACGCAACTAGACCACAACCCGCCGTTCCACAGCCGCCGCACCAGGCTGCGCTGGTCCGCTGAATTCACGCCAGACCGGCAGGAGATGGTCTTCACCCTGGGTGCCGACGGGTTGCGCACCGTGCGGTTGCGCACTGAGGAACCTGACCCGCGGGCGCTGGCGGACTTCTGCGCCGATCTGGCTCTTCACGACTGGCTGCTCTCGACCCTCGTCGGACTCGTTGACCGGGCCGTGGCCAGTAAACGGCCGGCCGCCGCGCTGGTCGGCATGCTCCGGCCAGGCATCGATCATCTCGTTCACGCCTGGATGCCGGCCGCCCACACAAAAAGGACCCTGACCGGGATATGGCAGGACTTCGACGTCAGGTCGGGGTTCTCCTTGCAATGGCAGAAAACCGTCCAACGGATACGGGACCAGCTGTCCCTAGGCATCATAGACGCGCTGCAGCCGCTCACTGAGTCAAAAAGGAGGAGGTCGTCGGCATGACCCCCGGCGGAACCCGGCAGAACCTCGCCCTGGGCCTCATCTCGAAGATCGGGATCCCCCTGCTCCTCGGGCTGATCACGATCGCGTCGTCGAACGCCAGTGGAATGTCGGGTCGGAACGCTCTTGAGCTCGCCGTGGTGGTCACCTTGGGGACCATGCTCGCGCTGTTCATCGTCGACTTCGAGGTCCGCGTCTCGGGGCTGCAGGATCAGGTGGCGGCGGGCTTTCAGGAAATCCACACCTCAAGCGAGCTTTTAACCCTGGTGGAACGGTCGGTCCTGGATACCGCGCTGCTCTCGGAGCTCATGGAAGCAGTCGGCAAGACGGACGCCAGCGTCAGCCCGATGCTGCAGCGCCTCGCTCGGCGAGAGATCGAAAGAGCGACCTGGTTCGTCCGGCAGCTACCTACCGGAGGAGAGATCGCATACGACGGCGAAGACCGGGAGTGGCTACTCGGGCTCACCGAACAGGCCCAGCGCTCGATCGATGCGATCTCGCTCTCGACCGCCGACGCGGACATGCGGGGCTTCGACGGCGGGTTGTGGACCAGCGACCTGGGCACTCGCTACCTGGAACTCCAGCGCGAAGCCATCGAGCGGCAGGTCACCATCCGCCGCATCTTCGTTTTCGAGAACGAGGACCTGGCCCGCGACGAGACATTCTTGAAGATCACCCAGGCACAGCGTGAGGTCGGCGTCGACGTACGGATGCTCGATCATCAGCTCATCCCGGAACGGCTGCAGGCGATGATCTTCGACTTCATCATCTTCGACGGGGCCGTGAGTTATGAGACGACGCCGGCGACCACCTTCACGTCCGGAGCAGTCAGGCCGGCCATCGTACGGACCCGGCTCGCGCCGATGCCGACCCGGGTTCGCGCCCTGGAGAACCAGTTCGAGAAGTTGTGGGCGGCCGCTAACCCCGAGCGCGAGATCCGGACCTGAGCACGCCGCCGGCTCAGGCCGGGTCGGTCTCTCCCGGTGCCACGAACACGTAGCGAATCCGGTCCACTAGTTCATCGGGCAGCAGCATCCCGTCCCGCGCGGCCCTGGCGTTGGCCTCGGCCAGCACTGCGGTCTCGGGCTGGAACTGGCCCAAAATGGTGCGGACGGCCAGCCCGACAGGTAGGAAGCGCGGCGACAGCGCCGAAAGCGTCGTGTAGGCGGCGAAGGGGGCCGCGTCGCGGTTGAGCCGGGTGATCGGCGGCATCTCTTCCCAGTTGTCCGGCCATGGGCCGGTCCAGTCCCGCGGCACCAGGACGGGCCGTCCCTGGTCGCGGAGGAGCCCCAGCCGCAGCAGTTGCCAGACGGCGGCGAGCATCGGGCAGGACCAGGTGCGTTGGCCCTGGTGCTCGTCCCACAGTTCGACGTCGACAAAGATCGAGTGCCGTCGGCGCGCGCTCTCCAGCGGCGGTTGCCAGGGGTTGCGCTTGGCCATGGCCTCGCCGCGGGAGGTGTTCGGGGACCGCTGCCCGTTGGTTAGCCAGCCGGTCTTGGTGAGCGGCGGCCGCGCGCCGGTGGTTCCGGGCACCGGCTCGATGACAAGACGTCCTAAAACGAGATTCGCCGGGCCGAGGCCCGCCTCACCCGCGCAGGACGATTCCGGGGCGAGGTAGTCGATCCGCAGACCTTCGCTCTCGGCCGCGGACAGGACCATTGGGATCACTTCGGCCGGTGTGGAGAACCGGCTGAAGTAGTCCTCGATCAGGAAGCAGGTACTGATCCGGGCGTGTGGCTTGCCGCAGCCGATCGCTCGCGGGGTGTGTGCTGCCTTGGCCCACGGCGCCACGGTCGCGAACGTCTCCCTCATCCCGGCCTCGCCGGCGGCCAGGTCCTCCATGTAAAGGTGGCCGAGTTCGATCGAGACGTGGGAGAGCGGCAGCGAGTCCACCTTGAGGTCGGCGCTGCTTTCCACGAACTCGGTCTGGACCTTTGTCACAGCCGTTCCCACGCTTGTTCGTCGACGATGCTCTTGGCGATGGCATCGAACGCCTCGATTGTGGGCTGGTTCGCCACATGCCGGGCCCATACGTCGCTGTCTGTGATCAGTTGTTCGCGCCACTGCAGGACCGGGTCCAGCGGCACCTCACCCAGTACGGCGGACCGTCCCACATCCAGTTCGGAGGCCAGCCGCTGCAGTTCCCGGTTGGCCTCGCGCAGCCAGGCCAGTTGCGGTGGCCGCAGACCCGCGAGATCTGGTGCGTTGGGATCCACTAGTGCGGTCCGGACGAACCGGATGTTCTCGTTGAACTTCTCGCGTTCCTGGCCGTTCGACTCGCCGATGTCGAGCAGGCCGCGTTCGCCGAAGACGAGGCCGACGGCGGCCATGACATGCTGACGGGTCCAGCGGTGGAAGACGAGCCACCGGGAGACGACACCCGACAACTGCCGCGTCGAGGTGGCGGCGATCACGATTTCCGCGGCGTAGGACCGGCCGGCGCTGAGGTCCACCAGCACGACTTCGAACTCGCTGTGCAGCCGGAGGAACAGATCGATACAGCGCTCGACCGTGTCGTCGTCGAAGGAGAACTCCCCTCCTCCGGCGTCACCGGGCACCAGCGCCAGTCGGCCGGTGCCGGGCGGCCGCTGCCGGAGACTGACCCGGTCGGAATGCTGCCAGACGTCCCACACCTCCTCCGCATGCGATCGGCCCTGGAGGTAGGAGTGAGTACCGTTGCCCGTGGTCGTGCCGCGAGAAAGCGCGCTGATGCCGAAGATCGCCCCCGATGTCGGCGAGGCGAAGTCGAAGTCGACGTAGCAGACGTCGCCGCCTTGCAGCGCGCGCCGGTAGGCCACGTTGCTGCCGGTGACCGAGCGGCCGGTCCCGCCTTTGTCCGAGGTCGCGAACAGCAGCATCCTTACGTCATCCTTACCGTGTCCTGGCGAGCCGCATCGAGCGTGTCGAGTTCGCGAAGCACGTCACCGGCCAGGACGCTCGCGGTGGCGGGCCGGTCGCGCAGCAGTTCCCGGGCCCGGCGCAGCTTCGCGCCCACTACCTGGAAGCTCTCTCGTATCTGCTGCCCGGTGTCGTTGGTGCCACGCAGCCGTTCCTGGTCGAAGAGATGCTCGGCTTCGGCCAGCAACTGCTGGGCATGATCGGTGAGCTCGGAGGTTACCGGGGCCTGGGTCACCTTAGCCGCGGCGACCAGCACCTCGATGACCCGTTCTGTGTGGTACCAGGAGGGCACGCCGTAGGCGGGGAACGAGGTGTCGGTGAAGACCTGCGTCGGCTCGTCCCAGAGCCCGCGCGCTGCCGACGAGTTCATCCGCCGGCGCTCGATGTGGCTCCACATCAGATCGGCCAGGTCGAGGAGACGGACTCGCACCGCCGTGTCGTCGAGCAGTTCGGCCACACGCAGCAGTCGCTTCAGTACCAGCAGGGTGTAGCTGGATACGATCCACCGCAGCTCGGGACCCTCGGCGACCTTCTCGCTGCCGATCAGCCGCAGTTCCATGCCCGGGATATGCAACGCGATCGCGGGGTCGTTCAACATCGGCCTGCGGGTGACCCGTCCGCGGTTCGCCAGCTCCTCCAGCAGGCGCCCGATTCGCTCGATGTCGCCGTTGGCAAACTTCTCGCCTTCGATGACGATCGAGGTGAGCAGCGCCGAGTAGTAGTCCGATTCTCGGCCGTCGTTCGTGCGCCAGGGCAGGTCTTCGAGCGGCCACCGGCCGGTGCCGAAGGTGGCTACCTTGGCCCAGAATTGCCGGGTCAGGTCGAAACGTAGCTGCAGGGCCCGGGCCAGCCGTTGCTGCTCCTCGTCCAGCAGGCCGAGGATGCGGGTCCGCTCGCTGAACAGGTCCTGGATGCCGTCGAGGGCGACCACCGTGAAATAGAGATACGGGCGTGCCTCAGCCACGCCGACCGGCTGCTTGCCGATGTTAGTGGCATAGGGGATCTCCGGCGCACCGTCGACGACGCCCCAGGACCATCCGCACTCGAACAGGCGGCCGCGGTTGTCCAGTTCCTCGGCCACCTGGCCGGACCCGATCGTCAGTTCCTGCTGTAGGCCGGCCCGGATCTCGGTCAGATCCTGCAGGAGCGTGCTGACGAGAATCTCGTTGGCCACGCCGGTCTGGTTGATCATCGTGCACATCGTCTGGCCGGGCAGGTCGCTCGGGTCGAAGGTGTTGACCGTGAAGCTACGCAGCAAGCCCACCATGGCCGCGGTCAGTCGTTGCGAGGCGAGCTTCTCAGCCTCGTTGATCCGCTGCAGCATCTTCTGGCTTTGCAGGCTCTGACGGTAGACCCGCAGGAAGCCCAGTGTGGCCAGGCACAGGGTGACGGACATCGAGAAGGAGTCCACCACGTGCAACTTCCGTTGCTCGGCCTTTATCTTCCCGGCATCTGCCTCGTCGACCTGGAAGTAAGAGCTTCCCGAGAAATCGGGGGTTCCGTCGACCAGGTAGGTGGTCAGGTATTCGTGGACGAAGTCGACTAGCCTCCTCGGGATATCTATTTCATTGCCGAGAGAGTGCAGATAATCCCGAACATCATCCGCGGTCTGATCGACGCTTTCCACTTTTAGCGGTGCGACGGCGGTGGCCGGGTACAGGATGGTCAGTAGCTGCTCCGCATCGCTGATGGAGTTGGGCCCGCTGCGTCCGCCCCAGTTCCATTTGCCGTCACGGTAAGAGTAATCAAGGGTCGCTCGCCAGATCTCAAGTATCTGCCGCCGTGTCTGGATCTCCATGGTCGCCGGCCTTCGTCAATGCTCGCCGGTAATGCCGGTAGCCACGATCATTCCCTCGTAATTTTCCTGCACGAGCTGAAGGGTTTCGAGTTCTTTTACGCTCAGCTTGCTTACGCGGAGCCGGGTGAAATGTTTCCTTATGTCGCCCGCGGTAACCGGCAGCGCCGGGTAGGTCACCTCATCGGTCTCGCCGAGCGGGTACCCTTCTGAGCCTTTCATGAAGGCAGCAGCAAACGGCGAATGCGGTTCGAGCGCGCCGACGAAGGACACGATCGCCTTCTCGAACTCTTCGTGATCCCTGGTGATCGACTCGGCAACAAAGAACATGGTGCCTAGCTGCCACTGCTTCGAAGGTAGGTCGAAGACGCTGTGCTCTTCTACCGCCGGCTGCGGCCCCGTGCCGGTACAGGCCACCTTGAGTTGCTTGCGCGGCTCACTGACCTCGTTATAGCCCTCGAGTGCCTGCAGTTCTCGCCAGAAGGGCTGCCACATCCATGGGACGTCGTCGTCCATGACCTCACTGCGCAGCCAGCGGACGTTGCTCTCGGAATAGTCAGTGAGCAGGATCTGCTCGGCCCAGGGCAGCATCAGCAGAGCCGGATAAAGATTTGTTCCCGAACCGACGTCGATCGCTCGCTGAACGCGATCGTGGCTGCGGAATGTCTCACTGAAGAAAGAGCCGACCAGTCGGATAACTTCTTTGTCCGGGGCCAGCATTGCTTTGTAGTTGCGATGCCAATAGTCCTGGGACGGGAAGCCTTCCCAACTGACATCGGCATTGTATGTGGGTACAGCTGTCTCATCCATAGACCGCAACACTACAGCTCTTGAATGGTCTGACTCAGCAGTATCCAAATACTCGTGAGGTAACCCCAGACCGCTGCTCGGCGTCAGTTGTCTCATTTCTGCCTCGGTCCGCGAGTGACGCAAACTACTCGGGAGGACGGTTTCCAACCTACCACCGGAAACGGCACTCGGACAGCCCGGGCCGGGCCGCGCCGACACGTCGGCGATAGCGCCGCCGCGGGCCGACCCCGCCATATCGGTGTCAGTCCGGGCGTCCGGCACCGTCATCGGCCACGTATCCCGTTACTAAGAGCATGGCGTCGTAACCGGGTCGTAGCGGGCGAACGGAGTTGTCGGTTCGCAGGAGACCGGTGCGGGTGACGGGGAGGCGGCCGAGAAGCTCATTCAGCGACCTGGGGGTGACCCTGACCGCCGGGAACCTGACGCCGCTCACCTCGTAGCCGGCCGAACCTTCCATGAAGGCCATCATGAACGGTGCCCCGGGTGTGAGCGCGCCGAGGAACGAGCGAACCGCCCACTCGAACTCCGCTTCCTCGGAAGACATGCCGTCAGCCACGAAAAACATGCTGCCCAGGTCCCACTCGTGCCGGGGCAGGTCGAAGACGCTGAGGAGGCGGATCTCGTGACAGCTGGCCAGTTGGCGCCGGGGCTGCTCGACGCTGCCGTAGCCCGGCAAATTGGCCACGAGATCCCAAAATGGCTGCCATGCCCATTCGCCGGGCCCGTCGGGCAGGTTCTCGGCGAGCCAGCTGATATTGGCCGGAGCGTAATCAGTGAGAACGACGTGCTCAATCCAGGGCAACATAAGCAATGCTGGATAAAGATTGGTTCCCGTGCCGACGTCCACGGCACGCGAGATTCTCGGTTTCCCGGTTCGGGCGCGGATCAGAAAATCACTAGCGTAGCGTATTATTTCGGCGTCCTCTGGTAAAATTGAGGCGTAGTTGTCCTGCCAATGTCCGTCGGCATCGAAGTCCGACCAGGGCACCTCGTCGTTCCGGGCATGCTGACGGTCCGCCATGAAATTACTATACCAGGGCAAAACTCTACAGATATGCCCGAAGTGTTGCTGCCCAAGCTATCCGTGGCTAATAATGACTCATCGGGGGTGAGGCAGGTGATGTCCTTGCCGGACGGCCAGCGAGGGATTCCGGCTCAGAAAGTTCCGCCTTTGCGCACTAGTTCGCCGCGACAACAACCGCAGACGCATCGGCCCTGGTCGCAGGCCCAGGTCCGGGTAGCCGACTCGTGGCCGACCAAGCGCGGCCAGCCGGTCAGCGTCGCCTTGTCGCCGCCGGCGGACCTTCTGGCGCTGTCCGTCGGGCAGCGGCTCAGCGTTTCGGCGATCTCAGATCGCCGTTCCTGCGGTGCGCCGCTGTATCAGCTGGCCTGCGCGCTTGCCCCAGGGCTGGCGTGGTCGCCGGCCGGCGACAAGCTAGCCTTTCGCGACGCCGATGGCCGGTGCCGGGTGCTCGACTTGTCGGGCGAGGTCTCCGCCGCCGACGGAGAGGTCCAGACGCAGTTGCTCGGGGTGACGAGCGCGATGGCGTTCTCCCCCGAGGGCGAACGGCTGGCCACGCTCGCGCCGTCGTTACCGGGCCGGATGACGCTGACCCTTTGCGGTCTGCGCGGGGAGGCATTCTGGGAGTCCACGCTGACGCGGCCGCGGACGTCCCGTTACCGCTCCGAGGGAGTCAATCTGGCCTGGTCGCACGACGGGAAATTCGTGGCCTGCACCACCGGGACATCATCGACAGCGTCCACGGTCTGGCTGATCGACGCCTCTGACGGCCGTACCGTCGGGCAGTTCCATAATCATTCGGACACCGTGACCGGGCTGGCCTGGGTCGACGACGACTGGGTGCTGTCGGCGTCCGAGGACGCGACGCTGCAGTTGTGGCGCCCGGACGGCTCGGCGCCCGCGACCGTGGTCGAGACCATCCCCTCGGCCGGGATGATCTTCGTGCGGGAGCAGGGCATCGCGCTGATCTGGTCGGGCGACGGCGAACTGTTCGCCTGGTCGCTGGGGGATACGTCGACCCAGCTGTGGTACCGGAACCCGCCATCGCACAGTGTGGCGGCTCACTTCAACAGGCTGGCGGTCAGCGCCGTGAACGGCCTGCTGGCGCTGGTCGACGCGGGAGCGACGGAACTGATGCTGGTCAGCGAATGGGACCAGACGGCGAGCGGCCCGGCCGCCACCACGACCTATACCAACGCGAAGGTGCTGCTGCTCGGCGATTCCGGTGTCGGCAAGTCGGCCCTGGCCATGGTGCTCGCGGGCGAGGAGTTCCACGCCACCGAGTCCACGCACGGACGCCGGATCTGGCGGCTGCCCTCGACCGAGGAGCCGGATACTTCCGGCGCTGACCGGGAGGTGCTGCTGTGGGACCCGGCCGGCCAGCCCGGCTACCGGATCGTGCACCAGCTCCATCTGGGCGGGGCGGCGGTCGCCCTCATCCTGTTCGACTCCCGGAGCGAGACCACGCCGCTGGCCGGGGTGTACCACTGGGCGCGGGCGATCCGGCACGCCCATCCCCACGCCAGCGGCGGATTGATCACCTTCCTGGTAGCGGCCCGGACCGACCGCGGCGGCATCACGGTCTCGCGTGAGCGGATCCAGCAGGTGATGAAGGATTTCGCGCTCGACAAGTACTTCGAGACCAGCGCGAAGGAGGGAACGAACACCGATATGCTCCGTTCCCGGGTTCTGGCGGCGATCGACTGGGAGCGGATACCCAAGATCGCCTCGACCACACTGTTCGCTGAAGTGAAGCAATTCATCGTGAGCCAGAAGGAGTCCGGCAACCTGCTCACGCCGCTCGATGAGCTGAGCCGGGCCTTCCAGGTCGCCGCGCCGGACAGCCTGGAACTGATCCGGGACGAACTGCTGCTGCTCGATCCCAGTGACGCCGAAGCCAAGGAGGCCTATGCGGCCGCCTTGAACGTGGTCTTCGAGGGATGCGTGGCGCGGCTGGAGTCCGCAGACCTGGTCAAGCGGCTCAGGTACTGGGACTATGTGCTGCTGCAGCCCGAACTGCTCGACGCCTACGCCAGCGCGATCGTGAACGCCGCGCGGGACGAGCCGGACGGGCTCGGCTGCATCCTGGAGTCGAAGGTCATCGAACTCGACTTCCCGATCCCGTCCACGGCCCGGGTGCTAGCTGGGCGGCAGGAGCGGCTGCTGGTCCTCGCGACCCTCGAGGAACTCATCCAGTACGAACTCGTCCTGAAAGAGCACACCGAGGACGGCGTGCAACTGGTGTTTCCCGCTGCCTACCGGCGCGACCTGCCGGCCTCGCAGGCGCCCAAGGGAAACGGTGCGGTGTTCCGGTTCGAGGGGCCGGTCGACAACGTCTACGCGACGCTGATCGTCCGGCTGACCCGCAGCGACCGGTTTACCCGAGTCGCCAGCTGGCAGTCGGCGGCCCGGTTCGCCGCCGATAAAGGCGAGTGCACGGTCTTCCTGAAGACCGACGGCGAGGGCAAGGCCGAACTCTGGATCGGTTACGACGGCGTGCCGCCTGTCCTTCAGATCCAGTTCGAACGTTTTATTCATGCCCACCTCACGCGCTGGGCTATACCTGGCACCGTTGTCCGGGAGCGTCAGTACAGCTGCCCGAACGACAACACGGCGTTTACTCCCGAGCAGGTCGAGCAGGTCCGCAGCCGCGGCCGGGTGAGGATCCTGTGTCCGGTCTGCGAGAAATACGTCTCGTTGCGCGATGATTACGAGCCGACGACCGGCGCGGACCACTCCACGGCGGCGATGGACAAATCGGCCGACGTCGGCCGGCAGAAGGCGGCCGCCTCGACCGTGCTGCGCGGCAAGGAGGAGGTCGCGGAGTTCGATGTCTTCCTGTGTCACAATTCGGGGGACAAGCCCGCCGTCCGTGACCTTGCGCAGCAGCTCAGGGAGCGCGGCCTGAGGCCATGGCTAGACGAACTCGAACTGCGGCCGGGCCTTCCGTGGCAGCGGGTGCTGGCGGAGCAGATCCAGAACATCCCGGCGGCGGTCGTGATCGTCGGCTCGCCCGTGGGCCCCTGGCAGGACCAGGAGCTGGCCGCGTTCATGCGGCAGTTCGTCCGGCGCGGTTGCCCCGTGATCCCGGTACTCTTGCCCGGTGCCGAGCGGCCGGAACTCCCGACGTTCCTGGACGGCATGACCTGGGTCGACCTGGCCGCGAGCGATCCGGACCCGCTTGACCAACTCGAGTGGGGTATCAGGGGCAGGCGTCCAGACGGGTAGGCGTTTGGTGCGTTATCGGTCCCAGGACTCGATGCGGCCGCCCAGCAGTAAAACATGGGAGGAAGCCATATACTCGCCAGCCGTAGCCAAGGCAGAAACACCGGTGGATGCTCCGTTCGCGCACCTGTCAATTGAGGTAGGCCATTTTGAGCCTAAGAGCTTTAGGCGCGGGGTCCAGCACTTCGCCAACCGCCTAAAGCGGATTACTCCCTGGCTCGCAACCGCCAGGAGCGCCTGGGGTGGTCATGAGCTGGGGAGTCTCACAAGCACGTGCTTTCTGATCGACGACTACACCGAACCGATTGGTCCCCCGTCCGAGGTCATCCCACGGCTTCTCGAAGCCGCGCGGCAATGCGATATCACTATCGACTACCTAGTACGTGAATCCGCACTCGCCGGTCCAAACAGACGATCGCCGGCCGAGTTCGTCGAAAGTCGGATGGCACAGACCTTCTTGAGTACCTGCCGCAGTCCGGACTCCTCACCATCGGCATCAAAGTGGCTCTCCGACGGCGAGCGCCCGTCGCCTCCACCGTCCATGGGTCATCCAGCTGCTTGTGACCTAACGCAAATCGCTTCACCGAACTCGATCCTGCTGGACACAAAATTGTGGACAGAGAATGCTTCAGGCAGGCAGTGGTCTTGCTCCTTCCTCGCCGCCGTATGGCAGCTCGCCCGCCTCGGCCTCCTCAACGAGATGGATCGGTCCTATCTGGCGCCTGAGAAATGGGAAGAGAGCAGCTTCATTCCACCGTGGAACAGCCTCCCGGCGGTTATCCAGCTGAATCATCACGCTGCGCCATTTCAAGCGTATCGAACTGTCTCGGTCCTGGGATCGCAATATCTCCCTGTCGAGACCGCTGTCCGGGTCATCCTCAAGCAGGTACACATTGAGGAAGGCGCCCTTGAGCTCACGGCCGCATATAGCCAGCTGGAGCATATAAATATGCCTGGCCAAGTTGTGGACAGGATCAACTACGTTTTCGTCAACATGTAACAGCTGCCAAGCGGGCGGACGCTTTGGGGGAGTTGTGAACAGATCAGAACAAATGCCCAGAGAGCGTGCCGTGCCGCCGATACTCTGGAAAATTCTCATCCCGGTGGTGTCCGGAGGCGCCGTCTACCTGGTAAGCAACCTAAGCCATCAGCCTCAGGAGTGGAGCCTGCTGCTGTCGGCGTTTGTCGGCGGCGTGACACTGGTGATCCAGTTCCTCGTTGACTTCGAGCGGATCCTGCAGGATGTCCAGAAGGGAATGGCCCAGCACATGGCGGGGCTGGACGACATTGTCGAGAAAGGCTTCGCGAAGATGAATGTTGCAACCAAGACCTATTCGACGATTGAGGCTTCACCGGTCAGTGCTCATATAGAAAGGCTTGTCAATAATGTAACCGGCTTGACCGGCGCATTGCCAGGCGTAGCGCTCCGCCTTGCACGATCGGAAATAGACCGCGTTGCCCTGTTCCTTCAAGGCCTTGGTGGGGGACTAGCAGTATACGGCGGCGAAGACCAGGACTGGCTGCTTGCGCTGGTGCGCGAGACCAAAGAGACGATTGACGCCACCAGCACGACAAACGTCGACGGGGCCGGCAATAATTTCGACGATGGCTTCTGGGCCTCTAGCCTGGGTCAACGATATCTGAAGGCGCAGCGGGAGGCAACAACAATCCGCGGGGTGACCATACGCCGCCTATTCATACTAAGCCCGTCGAAGGAGGACGACCCCGGATTTCAAGACATCTGCAAACAGCAGGCCAAGGCTGGCATCGACGTCCGGATCCTCGACCCTTCCGATATCCCACATATGCACGGAAGTTCAGTTATCGAATTCATCATATTTGACAGCGCGGTGAGCTATGAAGCGAAACCAGCATGGCGTCCCGACGAGAAGGCGGAGGCAAGAATAAATACCACAGAGCTGAACGCTCGCGAAAACGATGTCCAGGAAAGGTGCAAGCTGTTCGAGGAGCTCTGGAAATCCGGTCACCGGACCACCCGCGCCACCGCTGAGGACCGGCCGACGCGTGGTCTGCGCTGAAGCTGGACGGGAGGCACGAACGTAGAGCGTTGCCATCGGCGCGGATTCCCAGCGGGAAGCAGGATGGTCGCGCTGAGGCCGATCGACCCGATAGACGCCAGGACGATCATGAGGACTCCGTATTAAGGCTGCAGCCATCTGCAATCTGATCGGGGAGATCTCCATGTGACAGCCCAGGCGGGTGCGATGGTGGTACCAGCGGACGAGGGCGTGGTGGCTCCAGTCCAGCCAGTGCCCAACGTGGCCCGGCGGGGCGCTCCAGGAGAGCAGTAGGGCGATCTCAGCGAGATCATGCCGAGGTCGGCTATCGGCGACTGACAGGGCCGAACAAGGGGCGGCCCTGGGCGTTGGTACGGTGCGGAGCAGGGCAACGATGGGCAAACCCGGATGTATCGGCTGAACTGCTGCGGCATTGCGAGGATGAGATGCAGAAGGATCCAGCGGGACTCCATGAGACGTGATCCACAACCTGTATCGCGCTGATCAGGCAGGCTTGGAAGTTACGGACCCCACACGGACAGGACGCGGCTTTCGCGCGGCGGGAAATGAAGGAACCGCAGGTCAGTGGCTATTCCGGTGGGCTGGGATGGGCTCCCTGTAAAACCGCTCCCTCTGCCCAAGCATCGATCTGCCAATAATGCGAAGCACCGACGGCAGCCGGATGCTTCTTGTGCCGCGCATTTGATCTTGGGCTGGCGCCCCCAGGATGACATCAGTGCGGATCACAGGCGGTAGCCTGGCCGCGGCGCTGGCCGCGACATGGTCTTCGGCCGAGCCGGACTCCTGCTATCAGCGGAACACGTCACGGGTAGTGCGGAAAAGGCCCTAGGTTCAAATTCTCCTGAAATAGCGGAAGTGCCTGCTCAGGAGGGCATCTCCGGTCAAGTTGTACAGGAAGCGAGAGATCGTCTGACCGTCATCTGACCGTCGGCTTGGGCGTAGCCTACCGGCACTGAGGCTCACGGGCCGAGCCTGAACAGCATGCCGGACACCCATGACCCCGCCGATCGCCGGGCCTGGGACTTGCACGGGCCATGTCCCGCAGTCGGCGCTGCGGCCTGAGTGATCGCAGGCCGCGACTAGGCCTAGGTCGGCGCTCCCGCTGGCTTGGCCGGGACGTACTGCCGGTAGTGAACCTGCGGAATTCGCGATGGTAAGGAGAAGGTCTACGGTTCGATTCCGTAAGGGGGCTCGAGGTTGCTGAGATTTTTCGAGCATAGAACCGAGTACCTAACCGACCGCGAGTGGCACTTTGAGTGGCACTGGGCTCGGATGTGTAAGCTGGTCAGCGGGCATTTCGTTGACGTGGAGCGTCTCCTTTACCGGGAAGAAGTCTTGGGGTCAGGAGAATTCGCGGTCCAGTTGGCGGCGAGGTCGCTGGCGGCGGTGGGTGGCCTGGGGCCGGTTGAGGAAGACGGGCGGGCCGGTGACTTTGGGGTTCTTTCCAGAGCCGAGCGGCGGTGGGGTGGGACGCGTCCTTGATGGCCTTGACGTTGTAACCACCGGGGACTGCAGGTTGGCTGTGTCCGGTAGCTACCCGACTGCGTTCCGGGCGGGCCATCGGTGCCGTGGCTTGGCCGTGCTCCTCGAAGGCTTCCTCGCCAGCACTGGCCTGGAACCTCACACTCTTCCTGTAACCCTCACGATTAGAGATCGTTAGGCCACTAAGGAGTGTCCTGGCTGATGTCGAGGACGACCTTGCCGATGGCCTGGCCGTCGGCGACATGGCGCAGGGCGGCGGCTGCCTCGGTGAGCTCGAACGTGGCGCCAATGTGGGGCAGCACCTGGTGCGCGGCGAGTAGCGACAGGAGTTCCTGTTCGCCTAGGCGGAGTTCGTCCGGCGCGTGGGCGGCGAAATCGCGGAACTGGAAGCCGAGCAGGTGGATGCCCTTGAGCAGGACGAGGTTGAGGGGGATCCGCGGCACGGCACCCGACGCGTAGCCGACGGTCACGAACCGGCCGCCCCACCGCAGTGCCCGCAGCGCCGGCTCGGCGAGGCCGCCGCCCACTGGGTCGATGACGACGTCGGCTCCATCCGGAAGGGCTTCGCGCAGCGCTTGGCGCAGGTTACCCGGCTGGTGGCTGATGAGGCGGGCCGCGCCATACGCTCCGGCTGCCTTGAGCTTGCCGGCGGAGGAGGCCACGGCGGTCACGGTGGCACCGAGGACGCAGCCCAGCTGCACGGCGGCCAGGCCCACGCCACCTCCCGCGCCGAGCACCACGAGTTCCTCGCCCGGCTGGAGGGCAGCCACGGACCGCAGGACGTGGTAGGCGGTGCGGTGCGCCACGCCGAAGGCCGCGGCCGAGCGGTCGCCGATGCCCGGCGGGATGCGGGTGACCGAGCGGGCGGGAACGGCCGCCTCCTCGGCGAAGGCGCCGGCGAGCATCGTTCCCATGACCCGGTCGCCGGCGGTAAGACCACCGGCGGCTTCGCCCGGCTCCTCCACGACGCCGGCGAACTCGCTCCCGGGCACGAACGGCGTGGGCACGCTGATCTGGTACCGGTTGGCTACCAGGAGCACGTCCGGGAAGTTGACCGCCGCGGCGGCAACCCGGATCCGCACCTGGCCTGCGGTGAGGGCCGGCGGGGGGATGTCCTCGACCCCTATCACCTCCGGTGGCCCGTACTCGTGGCAGACGGCGGCCCGCACCTCAGCCCCGGTAGCCGGTGGTCCCGGCGAGCTCGGCGGCGCCCTGCATCAGCTCGAGGATGATGGGACCGAACGCGTCGCGCTTAGGGTTGCTGGCTGCCCGCTGGTACGTTTGCTCGAGCACGATCGCCAGCTTCCACTTCGCCAGCACAACGTAGTAGTCGATGTC
>Ga0335075_10001541_pt1 | contig 37855 bp, 26 predicted proteins | sample Lox_Sample_24_FD_206723 | JGI IMG/M metagenome (GOLD analysis project Ga0335075, IMG submission 206723) | Soil microbial communities from Loxahatchee National Wildlife Refuge, Florida, United States - Lox_Sample_2.4 | ecosystem: Environmental > Terrestrial > Soil > Wetlands | place: USA... | reverse complement strand
GACCCGGAAAGCCGGATACGGGAAATCCGTTCGTCCGGTTTGATGAGGGGTGAAGTGAAACAACGGAACCGACAACTTCGGTCAGTTCAATCCCCAGCGTTTCACTTCGCCTACTCTACAGTGTACACCAGGCCCGCGTAAATCGTAAATCAGGCGACAGTGGGCACCGCAAAATACCTTTGAAGCACCAGCGCCACGCTTCCCCGCAACCGCGGTTGTGAGGCGTTTCCGCTGGCGGTGATTTTGACGGACGGATGCGTGGAGGCGCGCCGGCGGACGATATCGGTGACAATGGGGCCGGCCTGGTTCCAAACCTGGGTAATATCGCCAACAATAACAATCACGTCCGGCGCCAATCCCGCAACGAGCATGGCGATGCCTTTGCCCAGGTATTCCGCCATGCGCTCCAAAGCCTTTTTCGCGCGGGGATTTTCATGCGCATTCAACTGAAGAAGTTCGCTGAAGGTTTGGACAGGTTTCCGCTTCTGGCCGCGAGACCCGCCTTCGTTGTAATATCGGACGGCCGCAAGATTGGAGGCATAGACCTCCCAGCAACCGTGATTGCCACAACCGCACTGCGGGCCGTCGTCCGTGAGCGCAACGTGTCCGAATTCGCCGGCCAGGCCGGACGTGCCGCGAACAAGCTGCCCATTTAAGATCATGCCTACACCGATGCCTTCCGAAACGGTAACCACGACAAAGTTATTGACGCCGTCGGCATGTTTTCCGAACCAAAATTCGGAAAGAGCGCAGGCATTGGCGGCGTTTTCCATGCTCACCGAAAGGCCGGTGGCCTTTTCAAGCTGGCTCTTTAAATCCGCCGCGTGCCAGCTAAGGTTTGGGGCAAAGACGAACTTTTGCGAGGACAGGTCAACGCGGCCGGGCAGGCTCACGCCAATTCCCTCGCAGGCCGTCACGGGATGCGCTGCGATCCATTCGTTGACGCGCGAAGCGATTTGCTTCACAAATACGGCCGGGTTGCGGGGAGTCGGAATGGATTCCTGCGCCAGAAAGTGGCCGCTGAGATTGGCAAGGGCCAGATCCGTGAAAACAGGCTGGATATTGATCCCAAATATTCCCGCGCGATTCTCATTCAAGTGCAGCATCGTTGGCCGGCGCCCACGTAAAGATGCGCCCATCGCGCCTTCACGCAGCCATTGTTCGGAAATAAGCTGCTCGGTGATGACCGAAACCGTGCTGCGCTGCAATCCGGACTGGCGCATGAGGTCGGCGCGGGAAATCTGCTGATACTTACGCACGAGGTTCAGAATGATGCGGCTGTTGATGTCGCGGGCAGTTTCGCTCGTGGCCACCTGAAAATTGTTCAAATCAATCTTTCGCATTGGTAAAGAAGCGCCTGTTTGCCCTTGCAAGACTCAGATTATATGAAACGGGCCGGGTGGTCGAAAGACAATTCGGCCCTCGAACAAATCCAAATCCTTAATGAGAATTGCGGAACCCTTTATGGCCCTTTATGGTGTGTCGCTCGAAGAACGTGCAGGAACTTCGATGTTCAGCGTTGGATGTTGGATGTTCGATGTTCCCCGCCATTCCCCTCAAAACCCAATGCTGGCGCCGCCATCCACGGGCAGGAGAACGCCGGTCACGAAACTGGCAGCAGGCGAGCAGAGATAGGTGGCGGCCAAACCCACGTCGCGGGGCGTGCCGAAGCGATTCATCGGCGTCCGGCCCAGGATTTTCCTGGAGCGCTCCGGGTCTCCGTTCAACGCCTTGAGCATCATATCTGATTCAATCCAGCCGGGCGCGATGGCATTCACGCGCACACCAGAAGCGGACACTTCGGTGGCGAGTGAGCGAATGATGCCCAAATAAGCCGATTTAGCGGCGGAATATGCTGTTACCAGCGGAATGCCAAAGAGTGAGGCCATCGAAGCTGTGAACAGGATATTTCCGTGTTTGCGCCTGATCATCTGCGGCAGCACGGCGCGCGTGAGGCTGAATGCGGCGACGACGTGGGTTTGCAGGACCGCGCTAAATTCGGCCGGGCTGGTCTCTATCGCAGCTTTTTTCAGATGAATGCCGGCATTGTTTACCAAAATGGAGACAGGCCCGCTTTCATCTGAAATCCGTTGAACCAACCCTTCAGCCTGGTCCACCAGAGTGATGTCATGGGCAGCAAAAGAGGCACACTTGCCGAGCTTTTTTACGGCTTTTTTCAAAACGTCCACGCGCCGGCCCACCAAAACCACTTTTGCGCCTGAAGCGACAAAACATTCCGCAATACCATAACCTAAACCGCTCCCCCCGCCTGTAATTAAGGCCGTCTCGCCTTTGAGCGAAAATTCATTCACCGTCACACAGGTATAATTCCCTGAAAATGCGCCCCTTCCAAGCTAGAAACGCCGAATCAGAGGATTGTCCATCTAATTCTTGTCCATTTCGCCTCTTAGATGAGAATAATTGGAGAGAATAATGGGAGAATAAAACGCCTATGCCTTTTCATGAGTTGGCTGGTTCCGGCATTCGATGTTCAGCGTTGGATGTTCGATGTTCGATGTTCGGTGTTTTAGGTTCGGTGCATAAATCCAAAACACAGAACATCGAACACCGAGCGCCCAACATCAAACGGATCGTTACAGCGTTTGTACTGTTCCTGTTCGCCCTGGGTCCGACTGCTTTCGCCCTCGACGGCCCGCAATACGTCGAAACATCTCCATCACGAGGCGCCTTCCCAATCGTCCAAAACAAAATCCCGGCAAACCTTGTTGTGGATAGCAACGATTTTTCCGGCGTGCTGATTGCCGCGGGGAATTTACGGACGGACATTTCACGCGTCACCGGAGTGGTTCTGGACACGCTGCAAAACAATGAACCTCCGGGCAAGAATCTGATTCTCATCGGCACGCTCGGCAGGAGTCCGTGGGTGGACCAGCTCGTGCGCGAGCGCAAGATCGACGCTTCTTCCATCGCCGGCAAATGGGAATCCTGGCTGATACAGGTCGTCCCCAAACCGTTTCCCGGGATCAGCAAAGCGCTGGTGATTTGCGGCAGCGACAAGCGCGGAACGATTTTCGGCATTTATGATTTATCGGAAAACATCGGCGTGTCGCCGTGGTATTTCTGGACGGATGTTCCGCCAAAGCATCACGACGAATTATTTGTGAAGCCGGGAAAATATGTCCAGGGACCGCCCGCGGTCAAATATCGCGGCATCTTTCTGAATGACGAAGCGCCGGACCTGACCGGATGGGCCAACGAAAAATTCGGCGGTTACAACCATGCCTTTTACACCAATATTTTTGAACTGCTCCTGCGGCTTAAGGCGAACTATCTATGGCCGGCCATGTGGAATAGCGGCTTCGGTGAAGACGACCCGCTTAACGCCAAACTTGCCGATGAATACGGCATCGTGATGGGCACGTCGCATGTCGAACCCATGATGCGCGCGGACCAGGAGTGGGGCCGCGCCGGGTTCACGGCGCGTGAATGGAATTTTCAAACTCATTCCAACGAACTGAAAGCGTTCTGGCGCGAAGGCATCGAGCGCAACCGGGACTACGAAAAAATCATCACCATCGCCATGCGCGGCAAAGTGGACACCCCCATGTCCCCGTCGGCAAACGTCGCCTTGCTGGAAGAAATTGTGGCCGCGCAACGGCAAATCATTTCTGACGTGATGCACACCAATGCCGCAGACGTTCCGCAACTTTGGGCGCTCTACAAAGAGGTGCAGGAATATTACGAAAAAGGAATGCGCGTGCCCGATGACGTGACGCTGCTGTGGTGCGACGATAACTGGGGCGACATCCGGCGATTGCCATCGCCCTCCGACCGCGGCCGTTTGGGCGGGGCCGGAGTTTATTATCACTTCGATTACGTCGGCGGGCCGCGAAATTATAAATGGATTAACTCGGTCCAAAACTCGAAAACCTGGGAACAAATGGAATTGGCTTGCCAGTACGGCGCCGACCGGATTTGGATCGTCAATGTCGGGCATTTGCAACACGTTACCTTTCCAACCGAATTCTTTCTGACGCTCGCATGGGACCCGAAAAAATGGACGGCGGACGATGTGTCCACATTCGCAAAATTGTGGGCCTCGCGGGAATTCGGGCAGGCATTCGCGCCGCAAATCGCGAACGTGATGTCCCGATACACGAAATACAGCGCGCGCCGAAAACCGGAACTGCTCTCGCCGAATACGTACAGCCTCCTGAACTACAATGAAGCGGACCGGGTTCTTGCGGATTGGACGCGGCTCGCCGCCGACGCGACCAATATTTGCCAAAAACTCCCGGCCAACGAGCGCGACGCATTCTTCGAAACAGTCCTTTACCCGGTCCAGGCCAGTGAAATCGTCAATGAACTTTATATTGACGCCGCCAAAAACCGCCTGTTCGCCGCGCAAGGCCGCGCCAGCGCCAATGATTACGCCGCCCGCGTGGACAAATTGTTTCAAGCCGATGCTGAACTGTCCGCTGATTATAATCACACCCTTGCCAATGGGAAATGGGACCACATGATGGACCAGACGCACATCGGCTATACCCGCTGGCAACAACCCCCAACCAATATCATGCCGGCGGTCACGGACATAGAAGTTCCGGAAGCGGGACAAATGGGAGTCGCTATTGAAGGCTCAACAAACGCCTGGCCGGGAACCGCTGACGCTGCCCTTTTGCCGGTGTTTGACAAACTCAGCCAACCCACGCACTACATTGACGTTTTCAACAAAGGAAAAGCGCCAATTAATGTAACGCTGACGACGGACGCCCCATGGATTTTGATTTCTCATCCGTTCAATCCGGCTGACCCGTCCGATCCGCCCGGTCCACCGGAGGCATCTAACATCATCTCGAAGCCCCTCACTATCGCGAAAGAAACCCGGCTTCCCGTCAGCATCAATTGGAAGGACGCGCCGGAAGGCGAAATTATTGGCTGCGTAACGGCCGTAGCCGGAACGAACATTGTTTTGGTCGGGGTCCCCGTCTTCAATCCTCCGGAACCTTCGCGCGACTCCGTAAGCGGTTTCGCTGAAGCAGACGGTTACGTTTCCATCGAAGCCGAACACTTCACCCGCAATGTCGAGTCGCACGGCATACGCTGGCAAAAAATTCCCGACCTGGGTCGAACGCTCTCGTCCATGAGCATTTTTCCCGTCACCGCGCCGAGCGTCATGCCGCCAAAACATTCGCCGCACCTGGAATACCAAATGTTCCTGTTCGACTCAGGCCGCGTCGAAGTCAACACGATCCTTTCGCCAACGCTGAACTTTGTTTCCGGACGCGGATTGCGGTTTGCGTTGTCATTTGACGATGAGCCGCCGCGCATTGTGACCGCCGTCCCGGCTGAATACACGGCCGGCGACGGTAATCATGATTGGGAGCGCACCGTTGCCGACAGCGCCCGGATAATCAAAACGCCATTTACTTTAGCCAAACCCGGCGAGCACACCTTAAAAGTCTGGATGGTTGACCCCGGCGTCGTCCTCCAAAAAATCGTCGTAGATTGCGGAGGAATGAAACCCAGTTACTTAGGACCGCCCGAAAGTTTCCACAGATAAAAAGCGCCGACTGTTCAGCCTCCGATATTCGATGTTCAACGTCCAACCTGGTAGGGCGGACGTGCCCGTCCGCCAGGCGAACGCCCCCGGCGGTCGCGTTTCAAAACATTCGGCGTTCGATGTTCGGCGTTCGACGTTCGATGTTAATTCAAAGACTTCACGGCTCTCCAACCGCCCGATAAAAGATCTGCGGATTGGTTTGGCCGGGCTGAATCGGCTGAACCAAATTCGTCATGGTCAAATTGGACCAGACCTCCCAATCGGGCGAGAGAAGGTTTGTCGTGAAGATCAGTTCATAGTTCGTCCCCGGATTTCCATACAGCGTCAGGATGCGCGCTGAATTCGAGCCCAGGCCGGCTTCGAGCAATGGTTCGGCCCCAATCACCGCTACGCGCCCGGGGAAACTGCCAACATTCCCGGCGACTCTCCCGTCCGACGCCGTTCCCAAAATATTTGTTCCGGCCAGCGGCAGGAACGCGGAGGGACCGGGCAGCGGTGTGAAGTAAATCGTTCCTAACAGAGGCTGGCTTGCAAGCGTCTGGCCGGTGAACGTATCGACATCCAGGAATACATTGGATGGGTCCAGCACCTGAAGCGTCGGATTTTGGATGCTGCTGTTGCTCGACGCAAAGGCCCAGTTGATGAAGCGGCTGGACGGATTCAGGATGGTGAAATTCAAATTGGTCAATGGAATTGAAGAAATCAATGTGACCGGCACCGCGCCTGTCTGGCCGATCTGTACCGCCGTCGAGCCAAGGGCCACCTGCACACACTCCCCAACCGTAACGGTAAACGTCATCGAACCACTCAACGGCGGCGTGCTGCTGTCCGTCGCCACAACCGTAATTGTGTAATTGCTGCTCCCTTGCTCACAGGCGGGCTGCCATCGGAATACGCCATTGGTGGTAATGGTCGCTCCCTGCGGGGCATCCACCAAACTAAATGTGACGGGGTAAGCGGCTGCGACCACGTGATTGGTAACAGTGAGGTACTGTCCATCGGCGATAAATTGATTGGTCACCGGCGAAATAACCGGTGGCGGGTTCGTGAGCGTCTCGAAACTTGAATCGCCTCCATAGACCGTTCCATCGCTATTGATGGCCACAGCCTGAAAATGATAAACGGTATGAGGCTGCAAACCGCTCAGTCCCAGGTCCACGTCCTGGAACTGATAGAGGTCGTCCGCATAAACGCTTACCGTCGTGAATTGATAATTGGTCGTGGTACCCCACTCGAAATAAACCCGCGTGTCTTCGCCGTTCGGATAGACATCAGCATTCAACAAGGCGGTGGTGGGTGTGAGCTGCGTCGCCGCCAATGTGGTGTTGGTTGGTTCGCCGGTGGGCTGGCCGTAAGTGACTGTGTAGGTGCCAGTAGGATTATAGTCGAAGATATGGATAAGGGCGTTCGTTTGAGGCGGCACTAGGTCCGTGCGTTGAGGGGTTTGCCAAACGTTCGGTCCCGCAACACTGCCGCCATCGGAGCGTTTGACGCTCACGATGGGAAACGCGTCGGTGCTCGGATCAACGGCCTCCAAATAAACCCAGCCGGATGGCACGCTGGTATTCGTAATCACTAATGTAACACTGCCACCGGCCCCGGAAAGCGTGCCCGCAGTCGCCGTGTTGGCAATGGACAATGACGTCACCGGGGACGTCGAACCGTCACTGGCAAACACCACGTCCGGCAACGCGTCCAGATTTGTCGTATCATTCACCAAAAAGTCGGGCAAGCCGTTGTCTGCGGGCAATTGCACCACGTGATTCATTTGATACGTGTTCACAGCGCTGATCAACGATGTGTTGGTGTTGCCAAAATCGTCAATGTGCTGGAATGAAGCGTCAAACGCGACGAACTGGCCGTCCAATGTTGACGTCAAATACCAAAGGCCGACGCCCGAACTTTGCGGGCCCAAATCGCCAAAATCCAGTGTGAAGGATGGAGAAACGGATTCGTTGGTTCCAATCTGTGAGCCAATCAGCGAAAAGGCAATCAACAGGTCGTTTGAATTGGCCACAATCTGCGGCTGAGCCGACGTAATTGAAAAATCGTTTGCCGAGCCGTAACCGGTATTCTTCACAATAATGCCCAGGCCAAATGGTATTGGCGGCTCATATTGGGATACGAATGGATCCTGGCTATAGACATCGTGTTGAAGGAAATAATCCACTGTGAAAATCGGACATGGAAGGACTGTGACCGGCACCGCGAAGAACGGGATCGTCACAGGCTCGCCATTAAACGTATAGGACAAGTTGCCGCCGATGCTGTATGGCGTAGATGATTGGGGCGCGGCGTTCGTAGCCGGAACGATGGTCCAGATCGCCTGGCCGGAAGCTCCGTTTGCCATGACACCAGTGCCGTCCACCGCATTCAACCCGCCGCTCACCGTGGGCGGAGTAATACCGAAGCGATCATTGGCCACGTTATTGGAGGCATCATAGACAGTGATGTTGACCTGAAGATTGCTCACGACGCTGCCCGCATTGTTTTGAAGTTCAAGGGTGGCATGGAAGCCATCTCGTGAAATGACTGCGGTTTGGTCAATCTGAAGTTTCACTTCAACCAATGCGCCCTGCGGAATGTTCACGCTGTAACTTGGCGAAGTAATGACGACCGTATTGGTGCCGCCGCCACCTCCAGGAGGACCGCCCCCGCCGCCGGTACAAGAAGTGCAGGTGACAGGAACAGGAGTCGGCGTCGGGTTCCCTGGCTCGCAATCCTGCGGATTGGCATTATAGAAATAGAGCGGGACAATCGGGTATATCGTTCCATTAAGCGCCGGGACATAGTAGCTCAATTGCGCCGGAACCTGATCGGGAACGTCGGTGCTCGTGCCGATTCGCGTAATGGTCACCGGCACAATCATATTGGTCTGCGGAAGCAATGTGCCAAGGCTGGATACGAGGGGCTGAATTTGCCAATCCGGATGCGGCCCGAAGTAAAGATTCAATCCGTCTGCCGCAATCAATCCGCTGTTGGTAATCGTCAAATCGATTTGAGTGCTGTCGCCCTGGATATCGCACAGGTCAATCGCAGCCGGACTGACTGTGACCACCGGCCAGGGAACCAGTGTGGCAAACGTCTCATCCAATGTGAATTGGTATTGGTCGGACACGTCTGTAGGCGTGACCATCCAGGTATAATCCACCAGTTGCAGCGGCAGAAACGCCGTCAGATCATTCGTCACATCCGGTGAAACGAGCACTGTCGCGCTATACGCGCTGTGGTCGGGCGCGGTCACTGAAACCGTATAGTAATCAGAGGTCAAATTGGTGAACAGCACGATGCCCGACGCGTCGGTGACGGCGTTCGTCACTTCCTCGCCAGACTGGAGATCGCTTACCGTAATCGTGGCATTCGAAACATTGGGCATGCCGTAACTATAATAGGTGAGATCGTCCTGGACCGTCACTTGCAGCGCGCCTGCCGCGGTGGAAATGCAATCGAACGTGAACGGAACGGACACTTGTGCATTGGAACTCGTCAAATCGAAATTCCCGGAATAGGGGACAAGGGGTAGATTCGATGGCGGAGACAATTCCAGCGTGACCTGATTGCTCTGGCCGGGCGCAAGCGGCGGCATCGGCAGCGGCGTCACCGGTGTCAGCCACGACTCCTGCGGCAAAATCAGTGATACCGGCCCGCTGGTCGCGCCTCCGGTGTTTGCCACCCAGAAATTCACCAGCTTTTGGGCGCCCTGAATCATCGACGCATCGAGCGGCGATGGCGTGACCGTCAATTGTGGCGCGCCCGGTACGACGGTCGCCATCACGGAAACAATATTGGTAGTGCCCAGGGCTGTTGTCAGCAGGATTTCACATTGGTCCTGGGCCGGGCCATCGTCGAGCGCCGTTAACACGCACGCCAGTTGACCAGTCGTATTTCCAGAAAGCGTCCCCGGAACGATCGGCTGCACCTTCACATCAGGTGTCGATCCGATGACCGTGGCGCTCAGGCCACTCAAATCAACGCTCGTGAGATTCGTCAGGATAACAATATTCGTCTCCTCCACGCCGTCGATGACCTGGGCCGAAATATTGTTCGTGCTCAAAGCTATGCCCGCGAGCGTGAAGCTGTTTTGGGCATTGGGAATCGGCTCGCCTGGCAACGAGGCCGCCACCTGATAGTAACCCGCCTCAGTGGGCAATGGCGCGAAGTCCACGACAGTTGACCCTGAATTGCCAGTCGTTGCCGGAAGACTGCGAACATAGCCATTATTGGAAATCCACACCGTCGCGATTTGATTGGGCATAGCCGTCTGCGAATTGCAGACGAATGTTTGCACAGTAATCGGCACGGCGCTGCCCATAGGATAAATGGCCTGGCTCGGCTGCGCGCTGGCGCAATAGCCAAGAACCGATAACGTCGCGGCGGAACTGACGGCCGAACCGTAGTCACTGACAACAGCAACGCTGTATTGGCCCTCGTTACTCGTCTGAACATCGGCCAGCGTCAATGTTGAGTCGTTGGCATCCGGTATAGGATTTCCATTCAATAGCCATTGATAATAGAACGGTCCGGTTCCGCTGACGCCAACGCTGAAGACCGCCGTGCCGTCAAGACCCACCGCCTGGTTCTGCGGCTGGCTTGTGATGACTGGAGAAGTTCCCACAGTCAATGCCGCCACCGCACTTGTGACAGAACCGAAGCTGTTCGTCACAATGACCTGGAAATCTCCTGAGTCCACAACCTGCGCATCGGGAATCGTCAGCACGTTGCTCTGCGAACCGCTGATGCTCCCATTGTCCGCGAGATTCGCGCCGTTCAGTTGCCATTGATAGGACAGCGGCTGCGAGCCCACCGCTTCGACGTTGAATTGAGCCGTTTCACCCGCCAAGAGCGATTGGTTCTCTGGCTGAAGCACAAAGATTGGAACATTTGGTTCGATGTTAATCTCATCGAAAAATGCTGTGTCGTCATAATTCGATTCGGGAAATTTAATGAGAACAAATTGCAAAATATGCGTTCCTGCCGTCGACCAGAACGTAAAAGCTTCTGGAGTAAATGGCTGGCCTGTGCTTGTTGAGTTCGTTGCTATGATGTTTGTATCTATGAGAATATTATACATTGTATCCCCTCCTACTCCTCCTGCTCCACTCGGCCGACCAGCGACGTAATAGCTGATTGTGTAAAGCCCGCTCACCGGTAGGGTAATCGTTTGGAACATGGTAGAATTAGTGCTATTATCGAAATCGTAATTAAGCTGAATAAACCCAATTTGGTCTCCCGACAGAGCGGCTGGAGCGTCGAAGCTGGCGTCGTTGACATACCCGGGTGGGGAAATAATTCCCCCTGAAACTCCCCAGGTCCAAGTCGCGTTTGTTGGTGAATAAACAGCGGTGCCATCCGGGACCTGCGGGTTTTCGAAGCTTCCATTGCTGACAATTTGGGCGTCGCAAAGATTAATCGGCAAAGCAACCCCGCCAACGCACATTTTGGTTAGTAGGTTCACAACTCTTTGAATTGCCTTTCTCATAATTTATCACTGATTGAATATCCGAATTAAGGCTATTTTTCGCAGACGTGACGTTTTAAGGACGCCATATGGGATACTGTTTTAACCTTCTGGTGAAGTCGCCCTGTCTCCTTCGGGCTTCACGGTTGCCCTACTCTACTGATTCGCGCCATCCATAATCGTAAGTAATTGTTAAGTCAAGACATATTTAATAAAATCAGCAATAACTATTCAAAAGCGCGCTCGAATCGGAGCCATTGAGATAAGTCGTTGCATCTGTGGACCTACCGTCGTCGCTGCCGCTTAATCCTCCTGGCAATTAGTCTATTGGTCTTCAGCCTTCCAAAGTAAAATCTCCTCGCTGAAACACCCCTCGACGCGGTGGCCGCCCCACGATAACGTTAATGTAGCTTTTCGTGTTGCCAAAATGTTGCCGACTAACCCATTGGTATTCAACGATGTAGCCGATGTAGCCGATTTCCAGAGCAATATCAAACTATAACCGTTACAACCACATCCGTCCCATACGTCCCGTTCCCATCTCGCATCCCGGATTCGTTTAAAAAACCCTAAACAATCAGTAATCCAAATCGATTTTTCTCTCAAAAACATATGAGCCCTTCGTTTAGAGAATATGTCAAAATCTCCCAATAAAATGGTCTTCGTTTAGCAGGCAATCCACTTCGTTTAGCACTTTATTTATACCTGTTTATTTCCGGTTTTCACGCACACCGTTTTTTACTAAACGACGCTACGACGGGGCGGGGACAGCTTGTCCCCGTGACCCGCCCATCATTTCCACCGCTCTGGACCAAATCCTTCAAATCCCCAATAAATACGCTCCTTTCTTTCAAAACCGGCGCTCGTTTCCGGTTTCCCCGCCTATATCCAAAAAATGTGCGTAGGGTAGGCGTCTCCCGATTGGATCGGGATTCTGGCGGCTGTCCGCCAGTGGCTCTGCCACCGCCGCCAGTGTCACGCCACAGCCACCGTGTCAGTCCGTGCTCGTCCGTGTTCGTCCGTGCCGGCAGCCAAAACAGCCAAAACCAGGTCATTTCCGCCACAATTGGCCTCGCGCTCAAATTCCCCAATAAAACCGCACTTTATCGTCCCAATCCTGTTCGTTTCCTTTTTGCAATCCCTGTGCCCAAAAAATGTGTAGCAGCGCCACGTTAGTGCGCTCTAACTAATTCGCGGCTCACCCGCCCGCCGCACGCACACGCCATCCGCCAACCATCGCTGAATCGCCCCGCTTCAACGTTTCAACGCTTCAACGCCTACAATCGATAGAATTATCCATGCGTTTGCAATTGAAATGAATGCGTAACATGTTCGAGCATAGTGCCAGATCAGCGCATGAAGAAATCAAAGCCAGCCAGGGTCCCGCTTTATAAAAATCCCGCCGCCGCCCCGGACAAGCGCGTCAAAGATTTGCTTGGCCGAATGACGCTCGAAGAGAAAGCCGCGCAAATGATGTGCGTCTGGCAGGAGAAAAAAACAAAGCTGCTGGATGAACACGGCAATTTCGATTTGGAAAAGGCCCGCGCCAGTTTCAAAAATGGAGCCGCCATCGGCCAGGTCGGCAGGCCCAGCGACGCCGGCAGCCCGCCAACCGAACCCTGGAAAGGCAAAAACGCGCGTGACATGGCCGAGCTGGCCAACGCCATTCAAAAATTTTTCATCGAAAATTCGCGCCTCGGAATTCCTGTTTTCTGCCACGAGGAATGTTTGCACGGACACGCCGCGCAGGACGGCACAAGTTTTCCCCAACCGATTGCGCTGGCGGCGACGTTCAACCCGGCGCTCGCCGAAAAGCTGTTCACCATGACCGCCGCGGAAACCCGGGCGCGCGGAGCGCACCAGGCGTTGACGCCCGTCGTCGACGTCGCGCGCGACCCGCGCTGGGGGCGTGTCGAGGAAACCTACGGCGAAGACCCGTATTTGGTCTCGCAAATGGGCATTGCCGCGGTGCGCGGTTTTCAGGGTGACGCCCGTTTCAAAAACAAAAATCGCGTCATCGCCACGCTGAAACATTTTGCCGCGCACGGACAGCCCGAGTCCGGCATGAACTGCGCGCCAGTCAACGTCTCCGAACGGGTATTGCGCGAAACGTTTCTATTCACGTTCAAGCAAGCCATCCAAAAAGCCGGCGCCCTCAGCGTGATGGCAAGTTACAATGAAATCGACGGCGTCCCTTCGCACGCAAACGAATGGCTGCTGCGCGACGTGCTTCGCAAGGAATGGAAATTCAAAGGCTTTGTCGTGTCCGACTATTGTTCCATCTGGGAACTTCATCATCGCCCGGAAACACACGGCCATTTTGTCGCGCGCGACAAAGCCCATGCCTGCGAACTGGCGGTCAAAGCGGGCGTTAACATCGAATTTCCGGAGCCGGACTGCTATTTGCACCTGGCCGGCCTGGTCCGAAAAAAAATCCTGAAGGAATCGCAATTGGACGAACTCATCGCGCCGATGTTGTTTTGGAAATTCCAAATGGGCCTGTTTGACGACCCCTACGTGGACCCTGCCCACGCCGAAAGCATTACCGGATGCGCCGCGCACCGCGAACTCGCCCGGCAGGCCGCGCGCGAATCCATCACGCTCCTCAAGAATGAAAACAATCTGGCTCCGTTGGATTTGAGAAAATTTAAAACAATCGCCGTGATTGGACCCAATGCCAACCGCAGCCTGCTTGGCGGTTACAGCGGCGCTCCCAAACACGATGTCACCGTCCTCGATGGCATCAAAACCAAAGTCGGAAATCGCGCGAAGATCTTGTACAGTGAAGGCTGCAAAATCACCATCGGCGGTTCGTGGCAGCAGGATGAAGTTATCGCCAGCGATCCGGATGAAGACCGGAAACAAATCGCCGAAGCGGTCGAAATTGCGAACCAGGCTGACGTCATTGTGCTGGCCATTGGCGGTAACGAACAGACGTCGCGTGAGGCGTGGAACCTGAAACACATGGGCGACCGCGCAAGCCTCGAATTGATTGGACGCCAAAACGAACTGGTCCAGGCGATGCTTGCCACCGGAAAACCGGTCATCGTATTGCTATTCAATGGACGTCCACTGTCCATTGTTGAGGTCGCGCGCACCGCGCCGGTCATTTTTGAATGCTGGTACCTGGGCCAGGAATGCGGCCATGCCGTCGCCGACGTTCTGTTCGGAGACGCAAACCCGGGCGGAAAACTGCCGATGACGATTCCGCGCTCAGCGGGCCATTTGCCGGCGTTCTACAATCATAAACCCTCCGCGCGGCGCGGTTATTTGTTTGATGACGTTTCGCCGCTGTTTGCTTTCGGTTTTGGCCTGGGCTACACGGCGTTTTCATTAGCCAATGTGCGTCTAAAAAAGAAGACTATCCGGCGCCATGACGCCACCCAGGTCCTGGTGGATGTCTCCAATACCGGGGCGCGCGCCGGAACGGAAACCGTGCAGCTTTACATCCGCGACCTGGTTTCTTCAGTGACCCGGCCGGTCAAGGAACTGAAAGGCTTCCAAAAGATTGAATTGCAGCCGGGCGAAACCAGGACCGTTGCCATGGACATCACGCCCGAATCGCTTGCGTTTTATGACATTCACATGGATTACGTCGTTGAACCGGGCGAATTTGAAATCATGGTGGGCAATTCCTCGCGTGATTGCGATTTGCAAAAAGTCATCTTGAAGGTGGATAAATGAACCAGAAATTGTCATTCGGAGAAAAAGCCGGTTATAGCGCCGCCGATTCCGCCGCGAACTTCGTCTTCATGACGATGATTCTCTTTCAAACGAACTTTTACACGGACGTCTTCGGCCTCTCGGCGGGCGTGGCCGCGGCCATCCTGCTGTGGCCACGGTTATGGGACGCTGTCGCCGATCCGATTGTGGGCATCCTCGCCGACCGCACTCAAACCCGCTGGGGAAAATTTCGCCCTTGGATTCTGTTCACCGCCATTCCCTGGTGCGTGATCATGATCCTGGCTTACACGACACCCAAAGGCTGGAGCATGTCCGCCATGGTCGCCTATGCCGTCATCACCAACACATTGCTGATGACCATCTATTCGATGAACAACATGCCCTATGCCGCCCTGGGCGGCGTTATCACGGGCGACCTCGTCGAACGCGCGAAACTGAACTCCTACCGCTTTATCGCGGTCAACGCCGCGCAATTTATCGTCGGCGGTTTCACGCTCCCGCTCGTCGCCAAATTCGCCCTCGGCCACTCCCGCCAATACGGCTGGCAAATGACCATGACGCTATGGGCCGTCCTGTGCCTCGTTCTCTTTCTAATCACCTTCGCCACTACGCGCGAGCGCATCCAACCCGTAAAAAAGGAGCCATCTTCTCCGAGCCGGGATTTCGGCGATCTGTTTAAAAACAACCCGTGGAAAATTATGTGGGGCTGGACGCTCGTCCATTTTGCCATTCTCTCATTTCGCGGCGGCGCGTTGTATAATTACTACCACCACTATGCTGATAAGCCGGCCATGTATGCCTGGCTCGATAAATTTGGCCTGATCGCTCCGCCCGGCGCGCCGGCCTCCGGCGGCATTTTGGAAACGCTCGGATACATTGTCCACGGCGACCCCTCCAACCTCGCCAATTCAAACGTAGCCGACGTATTTAACAGCATCGTCAACATGCTGAATACCGGCATTACAATCGTCGTCATTATCCTGTCCACGTCGCTGGCCAGGATGTTTGGAAAAAAGGCCGTGTCAGCGACCGGCTTTGCCTTCGCCACCATCGGCTCACTGGCGTTCTACCTCCTCTCTTCAACAAATATCTGGGGAATGATCGCCATCACGGCTTTTGTCTCGATCGTTTACGCCCCGACGATTCCGCTGACGTGGGCCATTTTCGCAGACATCGCGGATTATTCGGAATGGAAAGTCGGACGGCGATTTACCGGCATGGTCTTTGCCACAATTGGATTCGCCCTCAAGGCCGGGCTGGCGCTGGGCTCGGCATCGTTCCTCAAAATCATGCAATGGTTCTTCGACTACGATACCAAACTTCCCGACGCAGCCCACGCTGTGCAGGGGTATCGCGTTTGCAGCGGCATTATCGTAGGCCTGCTCTTTGGCGTCTGCACTATTCTTCTGGCGTCCTATCCGCTAAGCAAACGACTCACAATCCAGATGGCCGACGAACTCGCCGAACGCCGCAAAACAGCCGAACCCAACCTTCAACCTAAACCGGTCATATAGCCCCGGCAGGGCGGCGCTCCCGCGCCCATTCCACATAAAAGCATTATGAAACTTTTTATAAACCGTCCGAACCGCCGCACTGTAGCGCAGACTTCCATGTCTGCCGTACAGGTTTCCAAACCTGCGCGTCGCGCGACGTCGCACGATCAGCCGATTTGGAAATCGGCGATACAGCAGGTTTGGAAACCTGCGCTACAATTCATGCCCCCAATGCGCCTCGAATTTTGGCTCCCACTCATTTTGACTCTGGCAGCCGGTGCTTTAAGTGCCGCCGCCCAGGACACTCCGTTGACCTTGAAAGACGCTTTTAAAGATGATTTCCGCATTGGCGCGGCCATCAATCAATCGCAGTTTGAAGGCGGTTCCCCGCGCGAAGCGCAAATCATTCAATCGCAGTTCAACGCCATCAGCCCTGAAAACGTCCTGAAATGGGAGTCCGTACATCCTGCGCCGGGCCAATTCAATTTCCAGGACGCCGATCAATACGTTGCCTTCGGCCAAAAAAACCACATGTTCATCGTCGGCCACAATTTGATCTGGCACAACCAAACACCCGCCTGGGTTTTCGAGGACGCTGATGGCAACCCTATCTCCCGCGAGGCGCTCATCGCCCGGATGCGGAACCACATCCTGACCGTAGTCGGCCGTTACAAAGGAAAGATCGGCGGCTGGGACGTCGTCAATGAAGCGCTGAACGAAGACGGCACGCTGCGCAATTCGCCCTGGCGACGCATCATCGGAGACGATTACCTCGTGCTTGCCTATCAATTCGCCCATGAAGCCGACCCAAGCGCGCAGTTGTATTACAACGATTACTCGCTCGAAAATTTGCCCAAACGGCAGGGCGCGATTGCATTGATAAAAAAATTACAATCCCGGGGCGTGCGCATTGACGGCATCGGCCTGCAGGAACATGACAAAATGGATTGGCCCTCCACAAATCAGGTGGACGAGACCATCTCGGCATTTGCGCGACTGGGAATCAAGGTGATGGTTACGGAACTGGATATTGACCTGCTCCCTGCGGCCACGCGGTCGAATTCCGCCGACATCTCGATGAGCGTCGCCGCGAACGCCGAACTAAACCCCTACGCAAGCGGCCTTCCCGATTCGCTCCAACAAAAATTGGCGCAACGTTACGCCGATCTATTTTCCGTTTTCCTCGCGCATCGCGGCCAAATTTCGCGCGTGACCTTTTGGGGCGTGACCGACGCCGATTCCTGGCTCAACAACTGGCCCGTGCCCGGCCGCACCTCATATCCATTGCTTTTCGACCGCGACTGCAACCCCAAACCCGCCTTCGCCGCGGTCATCCATATGGCATCCCCGATGAACTCTGCGACTCGGAATTGAGCCGCGACCCGCGAGGGAATACCAGCTACGGCGGGCAGGCCCGCCTCTTGGACACGGCTTGGCCTTGAAAACTGCCTTTTTGCAGGGTTTTCAAACATGGAAAGATGCCGCAGGTAATCTAATCTACTTGCCAACGAACGCCACGACCTTCTCGACTTGAGGAATGGGAAAAAATAAAAAAATAATTGAAAGATTTACTTCCATCGGGCCGAGCATTATTTGAGACGACAAACTATGGTTATTACCCATGAAAGTGAAACGGTCATTGAAAAAAACAAAAGATAACCTAATCTGCTTGACAAAACTCCCGATTTACTGCTAATTATGTTGCCATGGCAATGGTTACGGCAGCTCGCTAAGCGGCGCCGCAACCAATGCTTCAGATTTTATGAACCTCCAGGATTCGCAATTGCGCAAAATGGCGGCAAATACCGCTTCCAGGCTTAACAACAGTCATTTATTCCGTCGGGGATTTACTCTGATTGAGTTGCTGGTGGTTATTGCCATCATCGCGATTCTGGCAGCGTTGTTGTTGCCGGTACTGAACCGTGCCAAGGCCACCGCGCAAACGATCTCGTGCGTTGACAACATGAAACAATTGATTGGCGCCTGGGTAATGTACACCCAGGATAACCACGAAATCCTACCGTACAATTGGATTTTGAACGCCAATGGCGATGCTTCCCCCGAATCATGGACTACCGGCAATTCCGCCAAGACCATTGAAGCCACAAATCCGATGTACGTGGAAAATGGAACCATTTTCCCCTACACCAAGTCAGTCGCTATCTACCACTGCCCCGCCTTGACCGGCATGGCGCCGACCAGCCCGACGCCAATACCGGCTACGGCCCTGATCCGTTCAGTCAGCATGAGTGTGCGCATGGGCTGCATGGTCCCCGGTGATGTCTCGACGGCCGGCCAAATTTCGCCTAATTCGGCGCCAGGGGGTGGCATCTGGGGATGGGGCGATGGCTTCCCTGCGATAGTAACGACCGCAGACATCCGGAGGCCCGGCCCGGCAGACGCCATGGTCTTTGATGACGAAAGCCTCAATACCGTGGATGACGGGTCTTTGCTCATTTATCTCAGCTCGGAGTCCCAATGGCCAAATTCGCCAACGGCCCGCCACGCCAACGGAGCCACCTTTGCATTTGCCGATGGCCACGCCGAGCGTTGGGGATGGCAGGGGATCAACACAGAACAGGGCCAGGGGGCTCCGGTGAAGTTTGTGGGGGACCTTGTCAAGGTCCAGGACTCCATCGGGGAATAGAGCATTTCAGAATTCATGGACCTCCAGAATCCCCGATTGCGGGAAATAGCGTCAGGCGCCACCTCCAGGTTTGATCTGTGGGTAAAATGGCTTCAGGCTATCCAGGCTCGATCCGTGTTGGAAGTTGGCGTTTGGAAGGGTGACTTCGCCAAAGAGATTCTCAAGGACTGCGAAACCATCGGACGATATTACATGATTGATCCCTGGGCTCATCTGCCGGATTGGAACAAACCGAGTAACGTCGACCGCCAAACATTCGATCGGGTGTACGAAGAAGCGATGCAAAAAACTGCGTTTGCTTCCGGAAAGATCGTGTTGCTCCGGGGCCGGACCGGGGAACTCATTGACTCCATACCCGACGGTTCCCTTGATTTTGCCTACATTGACGGAGATCATACGTTGCGCGGGATCACGATCGATTTGATCAAGGTGCTGCCGAAAATCAAAGATGGCGGGTTTATCGGCGGTGACGATTTCACCAGGGATCCCTGGCAGCACCCGGCGCGCTTCGAACCGACCCTGGTTTGTCCGTTTAGCGTGTTTTTCGCCGAAGCCATGGATTTGCCCATGGTTGGCTTGCCGTTCGACCAGTTTTTAATGCAGCGCGATTTGGCCGCTGGTTTTACGTTCACTGATACCACCGGAAAATATGGCGATCTTTCTCTCAACCGGCTGAGTTTGGCATGGGCAAACAGGGGTCCGCTGTGGTACGTGAAACGCGTATTGCAAAAGGCGGGGCTGATCAACTGAAACACTATGAATATTCGTCATTCATCCTGGCGGGGATTTACTCTGATTGAGTTGCTGGTGGTTATCGCCATCATCGCGATTCTGGCAGCGTTGCTATTGCCGGTGCTGAACCGCGCCAGGGCCAGCGCGCAAACGGTCACCTGCATCGACAACATGAAACAATTGATTGGCGCCTGGGTGATGTACACCCAGGACTACAACGAGCACGTGCCGCACAATTGGATTTTGGCCTCTACTGGTGAGTCCTCCCCCGAATCATGGATCACTGGCTTATCCAGCCAGCTCCCCGACGCCACCAATCCCATGTGCGTGGAAAACGGAAGCATCTACCAGTACAACAAGTCGGTCGCAATCTATCACTGTCCCAGCTTGACCGGCACGGCGCCGACCAGCCCGACGCCGATACCGGCTACCGCCCTGGTTCGTTCAGTCAGCATGAATGAGCGCATGGGCTGTAACGTTCCTGGCGACGTCTCGGTGGCCGGTCCACTTACGGATTTTGAGTACGTATGGGGCGATAACGATCCTTCAATCGTAAAGACTTCGGACATCCGGACTCCCGGCCCGGCAGACGCCTTCGTCTTTGTTGATGAGAGCCTCAATACCGTGGATGACGGGTTCCTTCTCGTTTATCTTAATTCCACCACCATGTGGCCAAATTCTCCCACGGACCGTCACGATAACGGGGCTACCTTCGCATTCGCCGATGGCCGTGTTGCGCGTTGGGGATGGCTGGGAATCAAGACAGATCAGGGCCACCGCGTTGGCGTGGGCAACGTGTCAGACCTGGTAAGGGTCCAGCAGTCCATCGGGCCATAAAGTTGCAAAGTACATAAAAGCCCATCTCTTCGACCGCAATTGCAACCCACGGGCAATGAATTGAGTCGTCGTATTATTGTGATATCAGACGAAAGAAGCCGCTGCTATTAGTCGCTGAAATCGCCAATTGCTCCTGCAAGTTTGCGTCATTCAACGATGGAGCGTTGGTCAGCAGCGTCCAATTGATCAGATCGGGGCTTTCCTCCAACACCATATTGGTTGAAGGCACGATCCATGAGAGATTCAGGCTGCCGTTTGAGAGGGAGGCGTTCAGTTGCGGAGAGGGAGGCGTTTGCAAAATCCAGATTCCATAGTTGTTCAACGCCGCGAGTAACTCATTACCATCGGCTGAACAGGCAAAATATGTCTGTTGTGCACTGGGCACATTATTTGCCATCCAGGAGACTCCAGAATTTGTGGAAGTATCGAAATTATTAAGCCCGCATGCTATCAGTTTCGAACCGTTTGCTGAACAAGCCATCGGTCCATCTTCAGGAATATTTGGAGCGGTAGAATTGGTATAACCCCATGTCGCCCCCCAGTTGGTCGAGACATAAAAGAAACGGGCGGTCACCACCATCAATTTGCTTCCGTCTGCCGCGCAGGCAATGCCCGCGCCTGGTTGGCCAATGATACTGGCCGCCGGGTACCACTTGAGACCGCTATTCGTGGAAACCCAGACCGGGGCATCGTCCTCGCTAACAACTGCCGCCATTTTGGTTCCGTCCGCCGAACAGGTAACGCCAGACCACAGATCAGCGAATGCGATATTTGTGGCTGTGAACCAGCTTGCTCCGAAATTGGTTGAAATATTAATAGACGGAGACCCGGGGACCGCCATCAATTTGCTGGCATCTTCGGATGACGCAACCAGGAATCCAAGGTCTTCCGATGTGCCTGTGCTCTTCCATGTGCCTCCCGAGTTGGTTGAAATGTACACCGGACCGTTCGCCGCTGCGATTAAACGGGTGCCGTCGGCTGAAGAGGCAATAGAACTCCAGGCCTCAACCGGCGCACTACTCGTGACCCATGCCGCCCCCAAATTGGTTGAAAGGTATATCCCGCCGACGTCCGCGACCGCGGCCAATTTGGTTCCATCCGCGGAGGAAGCTATGCCCCTCCATTCATTGGTGCCTGCGCCTGTTAGAGTCCATGTCTGGCCCCGGGCAAAATCGGCGGTGACAAAGCCGCAAACGACGGCGAAGAGGATGGCAACTACTTTCATGTTGGGTCAACTCCGGATCTGACGGTGCTGCACATCTATCATAAGGCCAGTCGGGCGTCAAGCGAATACGGCCTTGGGGCGTTTACGTGATTTTACCTCACGCAGTGGCGCAAAGGCGCAAACGGGCGCCGATTATTGTGATATCAGACGAAAGAAGCCGCTGCTATTAGTCGGTGAAATCGCCAATTGCTCCTGCAAGTTTGCGTCATTCAACGACGGAGCGTCGGTCAGCAGCGTCCAATTGATCAGATCGGGGCTTTCCTCCAACGCCATATTGGTTGACGGCACAATCCATGAGAGATTCAGGCTGCCGTTTGAGAGGGAGGCGTTCAGTTGCGGAGAGGGAGGCGTTTGCAAAATCCAGATTCCACCAGAGTTTCCGACACCCTCGTACTCCGCAGCTGCCACTAACTCATTGCCATCAGCCGAAGAGGCGAAAGACGTCCAATTTGCCGCAGGCACATTATTCGATACCCAGAAGGCTCCGAAATTTGTGGAAGTATCCAAAGCGTTATTGAACGAGACTGTTGCCAGCACCGCAACCGACTATTGCAACATTGAGGGAAGACTTGTGCAGACACCGAGGCAGCGGAAAAGAGTGAAAGCCTCCTCACTTGGGCTGCTACGAAGACAACGGGACTATGCCGGGGCAAATCGTAAATTGTAAATTTTCGAATTAACTGGCCTCACTCTTGTTCTCTTTGCACACCTCATAAAAAGCATCCCATTGGTCCGCTTTCTCAAATGCGCTGCGCGGAACGACAAGCGCATTATGCTGACTCAAAAACATAAAGATGTAGGAACGGGTGCGAACCAACTTCCGTACGACAGACCATTTGGTCTCTGAACGGCCATACTCCGACTGAGTAAAGAATGTGTCGTCACCGGTGATGAAGGTGCGCGTGCAGTACAACAGCTTGTTCCTGGGAAAAATCATCGGAATAATGGTAATGGCAGCGAGGAAGGCCAATATAAATGCGATGATCAGCAACTCGACAACAATGAATCCAACCACGCACGCCGCCAGTGGCACGCTGGCCGCCGTTTGGCGGGTCGCGGGCAACACGACCTCGAACGTAGCAAAGAGGAAAAAGCCGACGGACGTCAAAATGATGATCGGATTGCGGGGGGCGCAATAGGCCTGAAACGCGAGCCAATCACGAAATTTATTGCGGTACGTTATCGTCATAGTACACGAGTTTTTGCCTGCAAACGCCGCAGGTTGAATGCCAATTTTGACACGTTTTGATGGGCTGGATCATTCCGCAATCCGTAATCGGCATTAACCGAAACACCTCAATTTACCGACTCACTGAGTTTGATAATCCCGGCTGTGGACGGGGGGATGGTTACGTTTAGAATTCCGGATTTGGCGGGAGGAAGAGATGTCCAGGCGCCGGTCCATGTGCCGTCGCTTTGTATCCCGGCGCCGCCAAGGGTGACGCCGGTTTTGGCGGCGATATCTCCGCCCTGAACGGTCAAGGTCATCAATTGAGGGTCGGCCACGGTGCCGCCGTCGGTGACTGAGAGCGCAGCGGCTTTGGCCTGGGGTCCGTGCTCCTTGTTGATGACGGTGAGGTAAATGTCTTTGTCGTTGCCAAGGACGGAATAGACGCTCACGTTGAGGTTGCCGGGATTTGAAATCGCGGCGGGCAAAAATCGGCCGTGCGCGGCGATGTCAAAGGCCTTGATACCGTAACCGAGCGGCCGAACTTCAAACCCACCGGGTGCGCTGAAATAGGCGGTGTATTTGGAAGGACGCACGTCGCCTCCGGCGGCAACTTTATCGCCGGTATGAAAATTGAGTCCGTCGGCGCCGTGCTGTGCCCACCAGTACATGAAGTCCAGGCCCCAGAGGGCGGAGGCAAAAGTGTCACTGACGTTGGACGCGCCGCCATTGAAGAAATTATTCACTTCTTCGAGGCGATAAGGCAGGCCGGCGGCCAGCGCGGCGGCGCCGAAACCGTCGTATAAATGTTGATACGCAGCGATGAAACCGCCCGACAACATTTCGTCGCGGCCGAACTCCGGGCTGGGAACACGGTCGCCGGAGCGGCCGGGATAGAGATGGGCAGTGATAAGGGTCACATGGTTGCCCTGCCCGAACGTGTCCATGAATTGCCGCGGCCATGACGGATTGTCATCCACGCTGGGCCCGCAAAAGGTCGCGCTGGGCGCGGCGGCGATAATGGCATCGGCAAAGCGTTTCCATTCTTTGGCATAGGCCGGGAATGAAAGCCGAGGGGATTTTTTCGGGACGCCGTTGACCCAATTGGTTGTTCGCGGATAGACGTTCGGCTCCTGGCCGATGGAAAAGCAGGCGATTTGGTCCGGGTAATGGTCCATGATGTATTTGGCGATGCGGGCGTCTTCGGCGGGGTTCCCATCGTGCAGGCGCAAACAAAAAATGACCTTCACTCCGGCAGCTTTGGCGAAGCCGAAGAGGCTGTCTATGTCCGCGTCATCAGGCGAGCGATGGGCGCTGCGGTCGGCGGTGTTGCCGCCGACGCGGAGGTTTTTGATACCGAGGGTTTGAAAGAGATTGATGAGTGGGCGATTGTCGGGGCGGAAATAGCGGAGACCGTCGTGGCCTGGCGAGAGTTGGGAAATTTCAAAGCTCAGGCCGGTGAAATCGGGCGAGATGGCGGCGGCGGGATGTTTGGGATCGAGAGAAATGGTCAACGGTGATTGCGCGGATACGGCGGCGGTGATTGCGAGGGCGAGGGATATTGCGAGGAAAAGGGATTTCGAGAACATAAGAATTAAAAAGGAAAAAGGAAAAAGGAAAAAGTTTCAGAATTGACTGCTTAATGGACCCATAGGACGGGTTGTGTAATCGCAACGTTTCTCCGGACCTCATCGTCATTTGGGTCGGCGGAGAGTTTGAGCCAGAGATCGAGATATTTTTGTTCGCCGCAGGCCAGGCCGGCAAAGAGGAGCGAAGGTTGGCGGACGGGCCAGCCGTTCCATGCCTGAACGTCTTTGCGGTGGCCGTCGGCGAGCCATTTGTTTTTGTCGGCGAGATAGGGATACATGAATTCCATGGCTTTGCGCATGCCGCGGCCGTCGGGCAATTGAAACTGCCAGAGATTGTCCCCGGGCGTGGATAACACCTGACACAGGGCGGCCATGTTGTCCAATTGAAAGATGGAATAGCCGTAGGGTTTTGTACGCGCGAGTTCGCGCGGAAAACTGCCATCGGCAGCCATTTGTTTGGGAATGAATACGTCCGTAAACTGCTTGCGACAGTCTGCGAGGTCCGGTTCGTCGCCGGTGAATTGGGCGAACACGGCGATTTGCAGCCAATACGCGACGGCGTGATTGTTGGCGGCCTGGGATTCCTGGATGCCGCTTTTGCTGGTCCGCATCCAATGGGTGTAATCGGAGAACCATTGTTTGAGGCCGGCCAGGACGTCTGGCGGAAAGGCCGTCGAATTTTCCATGGCGGTGATGGCGCGGGGAATTTCCAGGAGACGCAGGGTGTCAATGATTCCGTAACTGCGTCCGGACGGACCGCCAGGGATGGCCTGGGCGTACTGGAGGTTTGGATTCATGCGGCTGGACGGGTCGAGGAAAAAGACGCGGAGCAGTTGGGCGGCTTTGGCGGCGTAACGGTCATCGCCGGTGATTTTATAGGCGGCGCCGAGGGCAGCGACGGCATCATGCAATTGGAAGAGGCATTCGCGGTGTTTGTTAAAATTGTGGGGATTGCTTTGGCCATCGCGATTGATGTAGGGCAGGCCGTTGGGCGTGTTTGTGTTTGGCCAGAAATAATCGGCGTTTGAATAGAAATCGTGCGGGTCGCCGAGGCTCAATCGGGCGCGGTATTTGGTGATAGTGATGGGCGGAACGGTGAGGGCGTTTGAGGCATCAACGAGTATGCGGTTTCGGTCAATGTCGGCGACGCTGAATGACGTTCCGGCGAGGGACGGCACGGCGCAAATCAGCCACAGCCAGAGCAGAATCAACGCGGCAATGGTTTTCATGGATGCCGATAAAAATTACGGGATTGGGGGCGGGAGGGAAATAGAACAAAAAGACGAGGGGTCCTCCTTTCATCGATCAACACCCTGTAAGGTTGCAAGATCAGCCCTTCCAGTGTTCCCGCAGTTGGTCGGTTGAAATCCAGTGGTCGGGGTTTTTATCGTCCAAACGCGAAGATAGTTCATCGCGCAATCGCGCATCGCGTTGGTGACGCAAATGGACCAGGTAGGCGGCCAACTGATCCTGCTGGTCTTCAGGCAGTTCAGCCAGGCCGTTTTTGATTTCTTTGAAGCTCACCTCTGAACGGTAATCCACCAGAAAATCTTTGGCAAGCAGTGTGAATTTGCCGTTTAAGCGAATCCGTGTCTCCTAAGCCTGGTCTGCGAAATCTGCGGACGTTTTAATCTGTGTTTCATCTGTGTCCATCCGTGGCTAAACATTTTATCTATTGCTGAGACTGTGGTAAATTGTAGCTGACCGTTGATGCGGCTATCGCCTTTATGGCGTAAATTGTAATCGGAAATCGAAAATGAAATCATCTGTTATACCGATGCGCGTGGCAAAATTGCTTTTGCTGACGCTGGCGATTGTTTACCTGGCGATTTGCATTGGGATGGCGGTGGAGCAGCGGTCGCTGATTTATCATCCGCGTGTTTATGATTCGGCGCAGGTGGACCGTATCGCGCGGGCGAATCATCTGGAGCGCTGGACGGATTCCGACGGGGATATCGGCTTTGAGCGGCCTTCGCCGGTGCAACCGGCTCAAGGGAGCGTCCTGATCACCTACGGCAATGGCAGCACGGCCACAGGCTGCGCGCATTTTGCGGATGATATCCAGAAGGTCGCCGCGCTGAACGTTTATATTTTGGAATACCCGGGCTATGAAGACCGGCCGGGGAAACCCACGGAAAAAAATCTTTTCGCGGCCGCGGCGGAAGCCCTCGAAATGATTCCCACGAACAAACCGGTTTATGTCTTCGGCGAATCACTGGGCTCGGGTGTCGCCTGTTATTTGGCAGGAACTTTTACCAACCGGATTGCGGGGATTGTCCTGCTTTCGCCTTTCACGAGCGTGACGGATGTGGGCCAGCATGAGTACCCGTTTTTACCGGTGTCGCTTCTTTGTGTGGATAATTTTCCTTCGGACCAATATTTGCAAAATTATCACGGCAAGGTGGGCATTTCCGTGGATGGCAAAGACGTCATCGTGCCGGAGAAACTCGGGCTGCGCCTGTACAACGATTATGACGGGCCAAAGAAACTTTGGGAATATCCGGACGGCACACATTGTCAGGTGGCCAAACCGCAGACGATTTTCTGGAAACAAGCGGTCGCGTTCTGGCAGAATTAGCCGATGTTTCGCATTGGCATAGACCTCGGCGGCACAAAAATCGAGGGCATCGTCCTGGACAGCCAGGGCGCGGAAATTTTTCGCAAGCGCATTGATACCCAACAGGAGGGCGGCTACCGCCATATCCTGGAACGCATCGCGAGCCTCTATCGCGAACTCGTGACGGCGATCGGATCGGGGGAGCACACGTTTGGCATCGGGACGCCTGGCGCTGTTTCGCCCCGCACGGGCCAGTTAAAAAACTCCAACACCGTGTGCCTGAACGGGCAGCCGTTCAAAACCGATTTGCAAAATATCCTGGGACGCGCCATCGCGATGCAGAACGACGCGAATTGCTTTGCCATGGCCGAGACCCTCTACGGCGCGGGCCGCGGCAACCAGCTTGTCTTTGGTGTCATCATGGGCACGGGTTGCGGCGGCGGCATCGTTCACAAGGGCGAAGTCATCATCGGCCGCCAGGGCATCGCCGGCGAATGGGGACATACCAGCATCGCGCCGGACGGTCCGCTCTGTTATTGCGGCAAGCGCGGTTGCGTGGAGACGTACATCAGCGGCGGCGGCGCGGAGGCGCGGTACGCGGAGCGGTTTGGCGTGAAAAAGCCGTTCCGCCAGATCGAAAAGGATTTTTACGACGGCGAAGCGCTGGCGATGGAGTTCATGCCTGGTTTCTTTCAACACTTTGGCCGCGCGCTGGCCAATGTCATTGATGTGCTGGACCCGGACATCGTGGTGCTGGGCGGCGGAGTTTCCAATTTCAACGCGCTGTATACGGAAGGCGTTGCGGAGACGGCCAAATTTGTCTTCAGCGATTCCCTGGAAACGCCGATTGTCAAACATCAACTCGGCGATTCGGCGGGCGTCATCGGCGCGGCGCTGATTGGAATTTGACTATGCCTGCCATTCTCGTCGCCACGCGCAACGCGCACAAGGTTTCGGAAATTCGGGCGATTCTCGGAAATCAATTTCAATACCTGACGCTGAATGACTTTCCGGGTGCGCCGAAGGTCATCGAAGACGCGGACACCTTCGCGGGGAATGCGACGAAAAAGGCGGTCGAATTGGCTGAATGGCTGGCGGCGCGAGAGATGGATGCGAAACCGCTGCCGGATTTTGTTTTGGCGGATGATTCGGGCCTGGAAGTGGACGTGTTGAATGGCGCGCCGGGCGTTTTTTCGGCGCGGTTTGCCGCGATGGACTCGGCGCACAACTCCAGTGACGCGGACAACAATGCGAAGTTGCTACGATTGCTCAAAGATGTGCCGCTGGAAAAACGGACGGCACGATTTCGGTGCGTGCTGGCGTTTGCGCCAATTTCTCCCACGAAGGTTGAGCCGAGTTCTCCGGTTTGTTACGCCGAGGAAATGGAATCGCGGATCGAATTATTTGACGGCGCATGCGAGGGCCGAATTCTGTTCAAGCCGCGCGGCGCGAATGGGTTTGGATATGATCCGCTGTTTGTGCCGGAGGGATTTGACGAGACGTTCGCGGAGTTGGGGGATGAGGTGAAAAATAAATTGAGCCACAGGGCGAAGGCGGCGGAGAAGCTTTCAAAACGAAAATGGAAGATGGGGTTGAGGATGGATTAAAACGTCCAGAGATTTCGCAGATGAGCGCAGATTGCAATCCGGTAATCGGCGAAAATCGGCGAAATCTCCGGATAAAAAATCTGTGTTTCATTTGTGCCCATCTGTGTTCAAGTTGGTAAAAACCTTGTGGTTGCAAGATTTCCTCGATGGATGGACGGCCGCTGTCAGCGAAACTGCCAGTAACGCGGAGAGTCACAGCACTATTCGCCACAACTGGCTAAAACTTTGCCACAACGCGCGTTCAAAAAAGCAGTCGAATGTGGATTGTTTTCTCGTTCAGCCGAACACATTATGAAAACGAGATTCAATCTGTTCTCGCGCGCGGGCGTTTTTTACACCGAAGACACCGCCACCGGCAAGCAAACGAAAGACAAGACCGAGGCCAGCCCCGTTCTGTTAATACCAAGCCCCTTTACGGATTCAATTTAGGGCTGATAGAACATTCGGAAGAAGGCTGTTCCTCCATTCAAAAGCGGGTAATTGGTGGAAGTCACCAACGATGAACCTGGAATGGTAAACCAGTTCGTGCTTAAGCCAACGCTTAAACTGTTGGTTTGCATTTGCAGGCTCCAGCCCAGATAGTTAGTTGGCCAGCTCAAATTGATCTGACCGCTGTTCACATTGGCGAGGAGATTCGTTGGAGTTGTGGGAATCACAGCACCGCTAATTGTTAGCACACCAGTCGCCGGGTTAAATACACCAGTAAGGCCATTCGCCGGTAGAATGGTGACGCTGCTAAAATTGCCACTCTCCGTCCCCGAGAAGCTGAACAACTGGTACTGCTCTCCGCCTGACAAGGAAGTCAGCCCAATATTGGTGACCACCAATGTGCCGCCATAGGTAATATTATGCATGCCGATGACCATGTCGTTGGTGGCATCGTCCGCGTCCACATCAGTAAGGGTGGTGCTGTTGGTTTCTAAAATGAGACTGCTGCGGATTTCGAAATTGCAGATTCCAGGTATGCCCAAGGCATCGAGGCCCACCCAGAGTTTTGCGCCGTTCTCAATAGTGGTAGTCGGGCCGTCAATTTGGCGGCCGTTTCCGGCTAAAGTTGCCCCTGACCAAACTGTAACCGTATTCGTTAAATGCTGGCTATAGGTTGTGGTCGGGGAATCATAACATACGAAAGTCCCTCCCTCGATTGTGGTTGGTCCTTGGTAATAGGCGATGCTGATATCCTGCACCCCTGGACCTGTTTTGGTCACATTGAAGTTGTTGGCGTTGGTGATGTAATTCGGATTCCCTGGATTAATCCCTTGGGTATTGTGGACCAAGCAAATCGTGTTTGTGGGCACATTTATCGTCAGGGTGGGGTAATTCGTGGTGTTATTGGCAATGAAGCGGTAGCCGCCGCCTTCCCCGGAGGTTCCGGTGAAGCCACCTATGGTCTGGTCAAACCCATTCAAGTACACTTTCCCAGGCATGTTAGACGCGCCCACATTAAGCACCGAGATGGCTGAATGCACATTCGCCGCCCCATAGGTCAAGATTCCCCACGGCACATCAGTCACCCCCCGGTAATACTGTGTTGCCATGAGTGTCACATCCGCTCCGTTGGTTATGCAAAAACTGATAGCCGCGCCGGAAGGATTATCCTGGATCCGCCCGGTAAAGTTGTTACTGCCACTTGTCACATAAAACACATTGGTGCCGGAGGCGGCACTGTTGGTCACCACGCCGCAACCCGACGACCATCCATTGATCTCGGTATCAAAGCCGTTCATGTCCAACACGCCGTTGACTTGAACATTGCCTTCCTCCGAGCCGAAGGGAATCGCTCCGGACGCGCCGACGACATACGTGCCGTTGCTGATGATGGTTTCGCCCGTGTAGCTGTTGGTCGTTTGAACTGTCACCGAGCCCGGGCCGAGTTTGGTGAAGCCGCCGCTGCCGCTGATGCTGCCGCCACCGTTCTGGAAGACGTAAGCGAGGGCATTGTTGCTCACAGTCACGCCGCCGGGTGACACAGCCGTCACCACATTAACGGTTGAGTTCAGGGAGGTATCATCAAAAATGACCGGGGAACCCGTAGTGTACACCGCCGGGGCCAGTGTTGCAGTGTTCATCCAGTTTGAGGTAGTGGTGTCCCAGTTGTTGTTCACCTGGGCCGTCCAGCGAAGCGGGGTGCTGGTCAGCACCAAATCAATTGAGGAATTGGCAGCGTTGTTGGAGAGCGATGCGCTGGCAAATCCCGTCGGCAGCGACCCGGCGACGAATGAATTGTTGCCAAGCGTGCCGTCTTGCGATTGATATTGGATGAGTGGAAATTGGCCGGTTGTAAAACCTGACCCGGTAACGTTAATAACGCATTGGGCCGCTCCCGCTGATAAGTTTGTGACATACAACATAGGGGCCGTCACCGACAGCCCGTTTGTGCCCAGCACCAGCGTATTGGTGACGAACTGCCCCGGCGCTGTGGCGTTGGTTAAGAACGCGGCATTCATTGTGTAACCGGAGGACGTCTGGGTCACGGTCAGGACCGCGCCATTATTCAGGGTAAAACCCGCACCCCCGGCGTTGCCACTGGAAAGGATATTCAGTGCGCCAAGGATGAATTCTCCGCTAAATGTGTTTGTCCCGTTTAGGGTCAACGGCGCGATGGCGCCTCCGGTAATTGTCACTGTGCCCGGCGTGCCCGCCCACTCCGGCGCATCCGTCCAATCTTCAACACTGCCCGGAACGATTATGTCGCGATTGGGGTTATTGAAAAGCGGAAAGCGACCACCATTCGGTCCGATGTAAATATTGCGCAGGCTGGCGAGTGTAATCTTAGTGCCAGTGTTCTGATTGAGGCCGCCGCCATCATCTAAAAAGACGCAGTTGGTTGAATTTCCAAGGCAATTGTCTCGAGTCATTTGAAATATGCCTTGGTGAATGTAGACATTGCCGATGTAGGTGCAATTTGTCACTTCTGAATCTTGAATCAACAACGTGCCAGTGCCCCACTTCACAATATTCGCAGTTCCAGTGATGATGAAACCATTCCCGCCTCCTCCAAACTCAATCTCTTGATTATTGGTGATGTAGAAGTTCCCACTGGAGGCATCAAGGGTGATGGGGAGCGGTGTATTGCCTGAGTTGAAGTTGTTGGTGAAAATGGTCGTGTCAGTAGTCCCGATCGTCGAAATACCGGCGAGGGTGATGGGATTGGTGATATTGATTGTTGCACCGGCACCGGCGACAAAAAAGGCATAATTGTCCGCTCCGGGGGCCGGCCAGTTGACGTGACTGCCGCTGGAATTTTGCCACAGGTTGTTGTTGGTGCTCCAGATGCCATCACCGCCGGTGTAAGTGCCAGCCGGGTCACTGGGATTGGTGTCCCAATAATATGGGGTAATGGCAGCCTGCGCCGCAAATGCAGCGCAGAGGGTGAATGCAATCGTGATAATTTTTATTGCCTTCAATATACGGCTGCTTCGTTTTGACACCTCGTAGAGGAACAATATTGTACAGTATACTTCAGACTTTTACAATTAAAACACAAAGTGGGGATTTCCCATTTGGTTTCCTGCCCACGGCCCGCCATCACCGTCATGCTGCCGGATGAAGATTGAAGCGTGATGATTCGCGGCTGGACGGGCAACAGTTCAGCCGCAACTGTCAGCCGCAACTGTCAGTAAAAGTGTCAGCGGAAGGGATGAAAAGTAGTGAAAAATTCTGGCGAGTAATGGCGAATTTACATTGATTTTACAAGGGTTTCTGCTATTTTATTGGTGTTCTGAATCGGGTTTGCAGACTGTGTTCATCTGTGGCTAAAATCAAATTCCCGACGACCCCAATTCCTTTAATCAACCGAAAATTATTGGCTTTGATCCAATCCTGGGCTTCCTGGACGGTTGCGGTTTGGCTGTAGTGGCTGTCACCGCGCATGGGAAAGCCGCAAGCCCGCATTTGATAAATAAAACGGTTTGAAACTCGCAAGGACTCGGCGAGTTCTTTTACGCGCAGATTTTCATTCTGAAGTCCACAGTCCATGGTCTTCAGTCCTCAGTCACAGCGTGGTCCGGCCCCTGACTCGCAACCACGGACGGACGGCCCTCGACTATGGACGGCTGCGGGCTGATTCCGAGCTTTTCGCGAATCAGGTTTGGATTAATTCGAATTCCGGCGACGAACAGCCATTCATCGAGGGCGCCTTTGGTGAAAAAGTCCAGGAGATCCTTGACTTCGGCCTCGGTCCGGTAATCGCTGTCGTAGCGGCGTGTCCGCGCGCAAGGCAGCGCCACACCGTTGACAATGCAGCCCATGGCAACGAGTCCTTTGAAGTCAACGACCGCCTGTTCGACGATTGCACAAATTAAGCGGCGCGCGCCGGCATCGGTTATTTTGAGGGGATGTTTTCTGTGTCTGCCCATAGGATTGAGGAATTTACGATTTACGATTTGCACGACGGAAGGGTTTCCAACTGCTGTTTCCGCATTGCCCGGCACTTGCGCGAAGGCATCTTCAGAGGCCAGCGGAACTTGAGGGTTTTGTTCAGAGCGGCTTGCGCCGCGGCCATCGTGGGGCGGCAACAACGGCTCGCAGCAGTTGGAAAGATGGTGGCCCCGGTGCAAACCGGCGCAGCGGTTGGAAAGTCGCTTTAAAAAGCACTCAGGCACGTGGGGACGAGCTGTCCCCACCCCGAATTCGAGACTGTTGGAGATTCGTTTCATGGCCATATCTCCTTGCCGAAGCGGGTCACCAGGATTTCCAGGATCCGCGCCTGCGGCAGATCGTTTTGAATGGCGATTTTTCTGATGGCCTCGGCCATGTCCCGGCGAAAGCGGAATGCCATTAAAACCTTGTTGTTACAGCCTTTAGGCCGTCCCGCGGTCTTTGTCATGCCAGCACTGTATAGCTACATGATATACATTACAAGAAAAAAGCTTGCGGTGTGCTATACGATAATGCATATTGGCCGCGAAAAATATGGCGGATTCGGTGCAAAAAAATTTTCGAATGTCGTCGCGCACGGTCAAACTGCTGCACGGCGTCGCGCGCACGCTCGGCATGACCGAAACCGATGTGGTGGAAACGTGCGTATCGAAATTTGCCATTGAAATCGGCCAGGACGTGGACCGGGCCAAAGAAGTGTTGTATGAGCAGATTTGCAGGGCGGCGGCGAAGGCGCCGCTGTCCCATTCGCGTACTGAAGAGTCGATGGCCTTAAACGAAGGCGCGGGGCGCGAGGGCTCGCGTGAAGCGGCTAAGGCCCGGGTTGGGCATTCGGCGGCGGGTGCTTTGGCGATTACCGCTGGAGAAGGATGGGGAAGTAAGGGCGAAAAGGGGAAGAGGAAACCCTAAGATTTCGGGAATTTACTGGTCGGAGAGGCGATAGAATTTGGCGGGGATGCCTTTGGTGTTTGGATCAATGAATTGGAACAGCCCGTTAGAGGCAGCGACGTTGGTGGCAATCAACTGCCATTGCCGGAGAGGCAATGCCAAATTGGTCGTGGCATACAGGTAGTTTGTGCTGCCGGGATAGCTCCCCATAGACAGGGTTGTGGCGCCACTGGAAACATTATTGGAGATACCGGCCATATTCGGTTCGACAAGGACGGTCAGGGTGGCAACGTCGCTCGTGGCGCTGCCGAATGAATTGTTGACGATCACCTGATAATAGCCATCGTTGTTGGTGACAGCCGGGCCGATGGCGAGGCTGGCATTGGTGCGGCCAATCAGAAGGTTGTTGGTGTTGAAATACCATTGGTAATTCAGAGGCGAGGCGCCGGTTGCCGAGACTGTGAGATAAGCCGTGTCCCCGATCGGTAAGGTTTCGCCGACAGGTTCGTTAACAATATTGGGAGGTGATATATCCAGGCGATAGATTTCGCCCCCACCGCCGCTGCCGCCACTATCGGTCGTGCCGTAGAAATTGTTGTCCGGTCCCAGCGTTAGGCCGGCGCGCGGGGTCGCTCCGTTGGTGTTGGCAAAACTGGCGAGCGTCGTCAACACGCCGTTGGTCGTTATCCGGAACACCGTGCCGGCATCGCTGCCGCCGCCACTAGCGGTCGTACCGTAGAGATTGCCGTCCGGTCCCGGCGTTAAGCCAGCAAAAGGATACGCTCCGTTGGTGTCGGCAAAACTGACGAGCGTCGTCAACACGCCGTTGATCGTCACCTGGAACACCGTGCCCACGCTGCTGCCGCCGCCCTCCCAGGTCGTGCCATAGAAATTGCCGTCCGACCCCAGCGTTAAGCCAGCTTCAGGAAGTGCTCCGTTGGCGTAGGCAAAACTGACGAGCGTCGTCAATACGCCGCTGGTCGTCACCTGGAACACCGTGCCATAACCGCTGCCGCCGCCTTCAGAGGTCGTGCCGTAGAAATTGCCGTCCGGCCCCAGCGTTAAGCCGGCAACAGGATACTCTCCGTTGGCGCCGGTGAAACTGACGAGCGTCGTCAACACGCCGCTGGTCGTCACCTGGAACACCGTGCCATAACCGCTGCTGCCGCCTTCAGAGGTCGTGCCGTAGAAATTGCCGTCCGGTCCCAGCATTAAGCCGGCATAAGGATTCGCTCCGTTGTCGTCGTTAAAACTGACGAGCGTCGTCAACACGCCCTTGGTCGTCGTCTCGAACACTGTGCCATCACCGCTGCTGCCGCCCTCAATGGTCGTACCGTAGAGATTGCCGTCCGGTCCCGGCATTAAGCCGGCATAAGGATTCGCTCCGTTGTCGTTGGTGAAACTGACGAGCGTCGTCAACACGCCGTTGGTCGTTACCCGGAACACCGTGCCATAACCGCTGCTGCCGCCATTATAGGTCGTGCCGTAGAAATTGCCGTCCGGTCCCAGCGTTACGCCAGCATAAGGATTCGCTCCAGGGGGAAATGAATAGATCGGCTGGACACTTTGGGCAGATGCGGTTGAAATTCCGGAGTCCAGTGTTAACAGAGCCGGAAATGCCAGTGCAATGAATAGATTTTGAATTCTTGGATTCATTCAGCGAATGTTTTAAATGATTCACTGGATTCCATTGCACGCCGAATACACCACAAATGGCAAAATGTCTATGGGTAAAAATACCGAACTACATTTGCGACGGTTAGCCCCTTACAAATGCCGTTCCTCTGCCGGTGGTGCTGCCACCGTTCATGCGTGTCGGCAGTTGGTCAATATCTTTTTTGGACCTGTTCCGCGTAAAGGAGCCATTCGGGTTTCACGCCTCCATAGTAAGCCTCTCCCAATGAGTGGCAGCGCCACACTAGAGCCCCGATGCATCGGGACTGCTCGTGATAGGTGCGCACACATTTTTTGGGCATAGGCGGGGAAACCGTATCGGAAACGGTGGAATAGGGGACGCCAAGAATGAACGCGGCTTCCTTAATGGGAAGCGTGCCCCGCCAACGCCGAAGTTTTTCTGAAAATGTAACCGGCTTCACGCTGCTACACTGTGAAACCGCTCTTACCCGCAATGTAGTCTTACCGCTGCGTGGGGATTATTCGGGGAACATTTGGAGCCTAACACGGTGGCAACCGGGTGATTGGCCGCGCTTGCGAGCTTACTTTTCCTTCACGAAACTTTTTACGAGCGCCGCCAGCGACATGATGTAATTGGCCGTCAGAAGGACAGAAAAGATGATGTAAGCGGCGTTGGGCGATTTTTGTTTTGTGGCGTAATCTATCGCAGCGCAAAGTGGAAATGGCCGTGAGGATTAGCCAGAACATAAACCAGTGGCACCAACGCGGGGCTTCCCAACGCCAGAAGGATTTTGGGGCAGGGTGATTCGGTTCCGGGGAATTGGTCAACGATGGCGCGTTCATGGCGGTTTATGGTTGGTTGGTGTCAAAGGCGGGATCATCACCGGGTTTGTAGGGGATGAGCACGGAATGGAGGTAGTTCAGGTTGTTTGTTATGCTCTGGAGCAGTTCAGGTTTCTCCGCATTGCTGAGGTGCAATTCCTTTAACTTATCATGCTGATAGTACCATAAGGGGGTTCGTGCCCACTGCACCCAATTTGACGAATCCTCCGGCGTCAAAAGGAATTTCCGCATTACGTCGGGATTGAACAGCTGGTCAGGCGGAGGATCGGGGGTGTGAACCAGCCGCCAGACGGTTTGGGATGGGATGAGCGTGGGCGGGTCGCGGAAAAAAGTAGGATCGCCGATATACATTTCCAAAAGTTCGTTGCGCGGGCCGATTTCCACCATCACTGCGGGGTGCCACTAATTTGTGTGCCAGTAATGGTAAAGCCAATCGATTGAGTAATAGTTGGTGCCCCATGCCGCAAAATAAACCGGCACTGAATCGGACGTGCCATCGGGCTGATATTCTTCCTGACGCACCGGATGAGGCAATCGGGATTTTTCGAGCATGTCCAGATTGATGTCCACGCCAGCGAGATAGTTGGTGGCAATTTGATAGATTTCATCGGTCTTGGCCGAAGAAGGATGAACGTGTGGCGCAGCCATAATCTCCGCGAGCCGATCTGAATAACGTTGGCCATGAGAAGCGTTGTGGCGCGAGAGTCTGCAAAGTTGGCCGTCCGCGAACGAAAAGTGATAAGTTGGAGTGTCTAAGTTACCGCCGATCCCAAATTTGAGCGCAAGAATGCGTTGGAGGCGCGGAATGTTGGTGTTCCATATATTAATTCCATAAACGCTGTCGGGTATCCATGACGGATATTTGTTAAGCACACGAAACCACGCGTCTCCAATATCCGACGTGTAAATATCCGATTCTTGGACAGGGCGTTGAACGGGCAGATTTAGCCGGTTGGCCAGCCAATTGGCTTTAACCAGCAATGGCCCGCGCCATTGCCGCTCGCCATGCCATTCTGGAACCGTAGCGAAGGTTGAGCTGGATTATTTGCGCTTCCTTTTTTTGCGCCATTGTCAGGCGTGGAACGCTGGCTTCCCAAACCCAAGCCGGATCGCCCGGACGCGGGACGTAACCCGGTTCGCCCGGACGCGGGGCACTGGCCATCAGATTGGCAAGCCCCGCGCCGATGGTGAACCAAATAACCGCGCTGATGGCGAGCCAAAGAACAATCGCTTTAGATCGGTTCATAACTCATTTTACCACCCATATGGGAAGAACATGAACCATCCTGAACAACAACATTTGACACCCCAGGAGCAGCGGAGGAAGAGCACGACCGAGCACAGATCGTTCGGTGTTTGGTGTCGTTGGATTTTCTCTTTTCATCCGTTCGTGCAACCGGGCGTTGGCGCTCTTGGACGTGCCCACATGAACCTCCACGGCGATGCAACCGATGCTATGGATTGACCCGAATGGCGCTTAAATTAGGCTCTTAATTTTCGAGGTTTATTTTTCCAGTAGCGGTTACGATGTTGTGCATCTTTGAATTTGTGGCGCGGCTTTGTCAGATAGGCGCACGGGTTGGGGCGG
>Ga0335075_10001540_pt1 | contig 37859 bp, 28 predicted proteins | sample Lox_Sample_24_FD_206723 | JGI IMG/M metagenome (GOLD analysis project Ga0335075, IMG submission 206723) | Soil microbial communities from Loxahatchee National Wildlife Refuge, Florida, United States - Lox_Sample_2.4 | ecosystem: Environmental > Terrestrial > Soil > Wetlands | place: USA... | reverse complement strand
TAGTTACAATTCCGGACGGAAATCCGACGGGACAGGTTTATGTTCCATCCGGGGCCGGCTTCGATGTCACGGAGAATGGAAAAACCGGTGCGTCGGTGTTCCTGTTCGATTCCGAAGCGGGTGTAATCTCGGGGTGGTCTCCCTCGGTCGATCAGGACAATGCCATAATCGGCTATGACAGCTCTGCAAACGGTTCCGTGTACAAGGGGCTTGCGCTCGACACGTCGGACGATCTCCTGTTTGCCGCCGACTTTGCCAATGACCAGGTGCAGGTGTTCAACAATCAGTTCAGCCTGCAGTCGTCGTTCACCGACAGCAGCCTGAAAGGCTATGGTCCGTTCAATCTGGCGGTGATCAATGGCGATTTGTATGTGGCCTTCGCCAAGCAGGACAAGTCGAAGCATGACGAGATCGACAAGCTGGGTGACGGTTATATCGATGTGTTCAGCGAATCCGGTACTCTGATTAAGCAGCTTATTGCAAAAGGCGAACTGGATGCACCGTGGGGACTCGCCGTCGCACCATCGACCTTCGGCAGCCTGGCGGGTGACCTGCTGGTTGGCAATTTCGGGAATGGCTGGATCAATGCCTATGACCTCAGTACGGGCGCATATATTGGCGCGTTGAGCGACAAGAAAGGTGCGCCTCTGGCAATTAACGGCCTTTGGGCGCTGGATCCCGTGCCAAGCGGCGATATCACTTTCTCCGCGGGCCCGAACAAAGAAAAGAACGGGCTGCTTGGACTGCTGACCGTCCAGAAATAGCGGTCCAAGTTCGGGAATCGAGATCGCTGAACTGATCCAGGATCCCCCTCCCGTCGCGCAATTCCGCGCGGGATCGGTTTAGCCGATGCCGCTCCCGGTCCTTGCGGACCGGGAGCGTTTTCCGTTGGCGGTCAAGCGCAGGACGCCGCCGCTTCGTCTCCGTGACGGCATATCCTGACAGTTTCGCTGTCTATGACATACCAACCCAATCCGCTACATCGCGTACAAGCTGCGCGGCTTGCGGCGTCGGAAAGTTTCACGAGTTCCGATTCGGTTGCGCGCAACAAAGCCAGCGCCGGCGTCGCGCCGTTACAGGAAATAACCTGTGCAGCTCCGCGTCGCCACACTGCCGCGAAAGCATGTGAAAGCCCGCCGCCCGCCAGAGGCGGCGGCATTACAAGTTTGAATCCGTACTCCGGCAGACGGGCGCGGAAAATGCCGACAGCGGTGTCGAGGCCCGTTGCTTGGCCGATTGGCGACGCCATCCTGGATTTTGCCATCCGGGGACCCTATAAGACCAAATCGGTTGCAATATAACCAAATTGGGTTTGGATTGCAAGAGGTCGAGGGTTTCACAAGTATCCTGCGGAGGGGCGGCATTGGATTTGTGTGGTTGGGCAGGAATCGCTTTGGTTCGGGATGATCGAGATGGGTGTCTTGTCCGGTTGCCGCTTGGGTGGGTTCGCGCTCGCCCTGTTCCTGCTTGTGGGTGGAGGGACTGCATGCGCCCGGGGCGCACCGGATTCCTTTGCCGATCTGGCAAACCAGCTGCTTCCCACCGTGGTCAATATTTCCACCAGTGAAACGCTGAAAGCCGGACCCGACGGTGCCCTGCCGCAATTGCCGCCGGGCTCGCCGCTTGAGGACCTGTTCAAGGATTTCCAGCAGAAGGACAAAGCACGACCGCACCATATTGCCGCGCTCGGGTCGGGCTTTATCATTGATCCCTCCGGGCTCATCGTAACCGACAATCACGTCATCGATGGCGCGGATGCGATATCCATCACCCTGAATGACGGGACCGTCCTGCCGGCGACGCTGGTCGGGCATGACGACAAGACCGATCTCGCGCTGTTGCGCGTCCATCCCAAGGCGCCGCTGCCATCGGCGCATTTCGGCGATTCCGACCACGCGCGGATCGGTGACTGGGTTATCGCGATCGGCAATCCGTTCGGTTTGGGCAGTTCCGTTACGGCCGGGATCGTGTCGGCGCGCAACCGCGATATCGCGGCTGGTCCCTATGACGAATTCATCCAGACGGACGCACCCATCAACCAGGGCAATTCGGGCGGTCCGCTCTTCGACATGGACGGGAATGTGGTAGGCGTGGCGACCGCGATTTTTTCGCCGAGCGGCGGATCGGTAGGCGTGGGTTTCGCCATTCCGTCCAATCTCGCCCGCGAGGTGATCTCGCAGCTGCGCGAATATGGCCAGGCGCGCCGCGGATGGATCGGCGTGCGCATCCAGGAAGTGACCGAAGAGATCGCCGAAAGCCTTGGCCTTCCGTCCCAGGAAGGCGCGCTGGTGGCCGAGGTCACACCAAACAGTCCGGCAGCAAAAGCGGGGGTCGAAGACGGCGATCTGATTACCGAATTCGACGGCAAATCCATCACCGATTCACGGGTGTTGCCGCGCGTCGTTGCGGATACGCCCATCGGCAAAACCGTCGGCCTTGAAATTCTGCGCAAGGGCCGCAAGCAGGATCTGCAGATTACGATAGCAAAGCTCGAGGATGTGTCTGCTCCTGCGGGCGCTGCGAATTCCGCACCTTCGGCGCCACAGAAACTCCTTTCCAAATATTCGCAGCTGGGTTTTGCACTGGCCCCGTTGGGGCGCGACCAACGTGCGAAATTCAAGCTAGGAGCGGACATTCAAGGCGTCGTGATCACCGATGTCGATCCTGACAGCCCGGCCGGCGAAAAAGATTTCCACCCGGGCGATGTGATCGTGCAGGTGCAGAACGAGGCGGTTCAGACGCCGGAGGATGTCAGCCGTCTCGTCGACGCCGATGCGAAGGCCGGCCGCAAGGCGGTGCTGCTGCTCATCAATCGCGACGGCCAGCTCGCCTATGTCGCACTTCCGTTGGGCGGAGCGGAATAGACGCAAGCGGGAATGCGCGCAGACGCGGTGTTGATCGCCGGGCCGACGGCAAGCGGCAAATCCGCGGCAGCGCTGGCGCTTGCCGAACGTCTGGACGGTGCCGTCGTCAATACCGATTCCATGCAGGTCTACCGCGAGGCGCGCGTTTTGACGGCCCGGCCCGACGCTGCAGCACTGTCGCGCGCGCCGCATTACCTTTATGGGCATGTCAGTGTGCATGAATCCTACTCGGCTGCCCGTTATCAGGCTGACGCAATTCGGACTCTGACGGAGGCGCGCGCGAGCGGGCGAACACCGATTTTCGTGGGTGGGACAGGCCTTTACTTCGGTGTCCTGACGAAAGGTCTCGCAGAAATGCCGCCGATTCCGGAGGCCATCCGCGCGAGGGTCAGAGCGCGTCATCGCCAATTGGGATGGGAAGCCTTCTTCGCGGAGTTCGCGGCGCGGGATCCGCAAACGGCCGCGCGCCTGCGGCCATCCGATACGCAGCGCGTCTTGCGCGCGAGCGAAGTGTTCGAAACCACGGGGCGCCCGCTTTCGCAATGGCAGCGAACCTGCGGTCCGGTTCCGTTGGCAGACCTGAAGCTTGCCCGCTTCGTGCTGTCGCCGCCGCGCGCCGAACTTCATCGCCGCATCGATCTGCGCTTCGAGACGATGCTTGCCGCCGGCGCGATGGACGAAGCGGCACAATTGCGCGACATCGATCCCGCGCTTCCTTCAGCAAAGATACTGGGCTTGCGCGAACTGCGGCTTGTGCTCGATGGCAAATCCGAACTGGACGCGGCAAAATCGGCCGCGAAAACCGCGACGCGTCAATATGCCAAGCGCCAGCTCACCTGGTTCCGTCACCGCATGGCGGACTGGGTCTGGATCGAGGCGCAGGACTCCGACGAGATTGCTCCCCGGATCGTCGAGAACGCATGAACTTGTGCGAGGGGCGGCAAATCGGTTCGCTCATTGACGCGCTGTACGGTAACACCGTACGATAACCGATGCGCATCATTAATTGAAAGGCGCTCGCGCAGGTACCTGGAGCATGAGCATCACCGGGAATTGGCGGATAACATTCCGGCTTGAAGGAGAAACGGCTCATGACATCGACCTTGAAGACTACCACTAAAATTCCCGGTCCGATGAAGAACCCGTCGCATCCTGGCGATATGGTCTGGTATGGTATTCTCGAGCCATTGGGTATTTCCATGACACGGGCAGCGGCAATGCTCGGTGTGCGCCGCGCCACACTGTCGGATGTCGTCAACGGAAAGGCATCGATGACCGCCGAGATGGCGTTCCGCCTGCAGAAAGCATTCGGCGTCGAGGCCGATCTGCTCCTGCGAATGCAGAACCAGTTCGAACTTGCGGAAATCCGAAGGCACACGAAAGATATCAAGGTGAAACGCTATCATAGCAAGGCGGCGTGAGAGGGGGGCGTAGTCAGGAGATGTCACGTCATGCGGGTTTTCTATGATAGCGACGCCGATCCGGATTTGATCAGGTCGAAACGCGTTGCCATTCTCGGATTCGGCAGCCAGGGTCACGCGCATGCGCTGAACCTGCGCGACTCCGGTGTTGCGGAGCTCGCGGTTGCCGGACGTCCGGGCGCCTCGCTCGACAGGGCGAAAGAGGCGGGTTTCCGGCCGGTTTCGAATGTGGAAGCGGCGGCCTGGGCCGATGTCGTCGTGATGGGCGCGCCCGACGAATCGCAGCCCGATATCTACCGGCACGATCTGGCGCCGCATATGAAGCAGGGCGCGGCTTTGTTATTTGTTCATGGCTTTGCAATTCATTTCCATCTCATAGAGCCGCGACCCGATTTGGATGTCATAATGGTTGCGCCCAAAGGGCAGGGGCACGCGATGCGCCGCGAATATCTGCGCGGCGGCGGCGTTCCCGGCCTCATCGCCATCCAACGCGATGCGAGCGGCAAAGCGCGCGATCTCGCACTTTCCTATGCGAGCGCGATTGGCAATGGCCGCGCGGGCATCATGGAAACGAGCTTCCGGGAGGAGTGCGAAACCGATCTGTTCAGCGAGCAGGCTGTCCTCTGCGGTGGCCTCGTGGAGCTGATCCGCGCGGGCTTCGACACGCTCGTCGAAGCGGGCTATGCGCCGGAAATAGCCTATTTCGAATGCTTGCATGAAGTGAAGCTGATCGTCGACCGCATCTACGCAAGCGGCATTGCGCGAATGAATACGGCGATCTCGAACACGGCCGAATATGGCGAATATGTTGCGGGTCCGCGCATCGTCAACGATGCCACGCGGACGGAGATGAAACGCATTCTGGCCGATATCCAGTCGGGACGTTTCGCGCGCGACTGGGTGCTCGAAAACATGGCCGGCCAGCCCTCCTTCAAGGCAATGCGCGCCCGCGCCGCCGCCCATGCGATCGAGGAAGTGGGCGAACGCCTGCGCGCCATGATGCCATGGCTGTCGGAAGGCAGTAATAACAGCATGAAATAACCAGGCTGTTTGGCCGGGACGTCCTGCTCCATGCTATCCCTAATTCGTCCTCGCCCGCCTCGTCCTGGCGATCCAATTTCCTCTCTGTATTGCGCACAACAAATGGATCGCCCGCATGAAGCTGGCGATGTCGAAGGAGAGGATATCGAAGAAACAAATCCAATCACGCCCATCGCAGTGAAAGCGTTGCCCCGCCGCCTTCCGTATCGCTGAGTTCGAGCGTAGCGCCGTGGACGGCGGCGATCTGGCGGGTGAGGGTGAGGCCGATGCCGGTGCCGTCGCGCTTGGTGGTGAAGAAGGGCACGAATACGGTCTCGCGCAGATCCGGCGCTATGCCGGGCCCGTTGTCGCGCACGCAAATAACGGTGCGGTTCTCGGCGTCTCGGAAGGCGCTCAGCGTGATGCGCGCATCCGGCCGGCCCGTCAGCGCTTCCATCGCGTTGCGCAGGAGATTGATCAGCGCCTGATCGAGCAACTCGCTATCCGCCATGAGTTCGAGTGTTTCCGGCTCGACCCGGACCATGAAAGCAATGCCGCGCGCGGCGAGTTCGGCAGCCAGCAGCCGCTCGATGCGCGCGAAGACACGGCGCAGCCGCAGCGGTTCGCTGCGTGCGACCAGCCGGCGGCTCAGATGACGATAGGTCTGCACGAAATGCAGCAGCGCTTCGCTGCGTCGCGCGACCGTTTCAAGCGCCGTCCGTGCATCGGCGAGCGAGGCTGCAAGCGGCGCGTCGGGTGACAGCGAATCGTGCGCCTGGCCCACCAGTTCGCGCGCCGTCGCCGAGAGCGAAGAGATGGGCGTCAGCGAGTTCATGATCTCGTGGGCAAGGACGCGGATCACGGATTGCCAGGCGGCAAGCTCCTGGGCGTTGAGTTCAGTTTCGATATTGGCGAGAGAAACGAGGCGGATGGCGTTGCTGCCGGTTACGATTTTGGTCGCAGAGACTTTGAGGTGCAGCGGCCGGGCACCGCGCTCCATCACCACCAGCTTCGCCTGTTCGGGCGCGAGATGCGCCAGCGTATCGGCGAAGGCGGCACCGAAGCGCGACAGTTCGGCCACGCCCTCGACACGCGTTCCGAACAGGCGGCGCGCCGCGACGTTCAGCATCTCTACCCGCCCGTCCGCGGCGATCGACAGAAGCGCAACGGGTACATGGGCAATGACGGCCTGGAGATAGCGCGCCTGCTCTTCGCGCTCGCTGCGCGCCAGGCGCAGCCGTTCCATCAGCCGTCCCATCGCCGCGCCGAGTTCGGCAAAGCCCGAATCGCGGCCGAGCTTCGCAAAACTGCGGGCCGCATCGTCGTAAGCGACGGCGTCGAGAAAGCGCGCGAGTTCGCGATTTGTGGTGGCGGCGAAATGCGCGAGCAGGAACCCTTGCGCGATGGCTGCGATCACCAGCAGCGTGGTCGTGATGTACCACTCGGTATGCGCCAGCGCCCAGGCGAGTGCCATGAGCGTGAGGAACAGCGCCGAAACCCGCCAGGCGATCCCGAAGGAAAAGGAGCGGAAGGCGCGGTTCATTTTCCTCGCCCTCGCTTTCCTCCCCCGCGTGCGGGGGAGGTGCCCCGAAGGGGCGGAGGGGGGCAGTACCACTCCCCCCCTCGGAGGCTTCGCTGCGCTCGCGCCACCTCCGCCGCTTCGCAGGGGAGGAACAAATTACAACCCATGCTTTTCCATCCGGCGGTAGAGGGCGGGTCGGGTGAGGCCGAGCGCGCGGGCGGCGTGGCTGATATTGCCGCCATGTTTTTCCAGCGCCTTGCAGATCGTATCGCGCTCGACCGAATCCAATGTCAGAGGCCCGTCGGCCGCGGCCGCCGGAGACAAGAGTCCAAAATCACCGGCGTCCAGCACGGGCCCCGATGTGAGGATCATCGCCCGCTCGACGGCATGGCGGAGCGCCCGCACATTTCCCGGCCAGTTCGACAGGGTCAGCGCTTCGAGCGCAGCTGCGGTGACGCGCTTCGTCGGCATGTTGTATTTGCGGGCGTAGACGCCGATGAAATGTTCGACGAGAAGCGGAATGTCCTCGGCGCGCTCGCGCAATGGCGGCAATGCGATTTCCACCGTGTTGATGCGATAGAAAAGATCCTGGCGAAACACAGCATCATCGGAAAGCTGCGGGCGCGGCAGGTTGGTGGCTGCGATCAGGCGCACATCGACTTGTATGGCGCGGTCGCCACCGACCGGCACGATCTCGCGCCGTTCCAGGGCTGCAAGCAATTTGGCCTGGAGGTGCAACGGCACGTTGCCGATCTCATCGAGGAATAATGTTCCGCCTGCGGCAGCACGAAAGCGGCCAATGCGATCCTCCTTGGCATCGGTGAAGGCGCCACGCCGATGGCCAAACAACTCGCTTTCAAACAGCGCGGCAGGTATCGCGCCCAGGTCCACATGGATGAAAGCTTCACCGGCCCGTGCCGACAGGCGATGGATTTCGCGGGCGACGAGTTCCTTGCCCGTGCCGTTTTCACCCAGAATAAGAATGTTGGCGTCCGTCGGCGCGGCGCGGCGGACAAATTCGAAGAGACGAAGCATCGCCGGCGCGGCGCCCACAAGCTCCGAACCGGCGCGCGGCTCCGCGAGCGTGGCGGCGAGTGCGCGATGACGCTGACGCAGGTCCTTTGCCTCAACCCGCGAGCGCCGGAGATTGGCAGCGGCGGAGAGCGTGGCAACCAGCCGGTTGTTGTCCCAGGGCTTGACAATGAAATCCGCCGCCCCCTGCTTCATGGCTTGCACGGCGAGTTCGACATCGCCATGCGCAGTGATGAGCACCACGACAGCATCGGGGTCGATCGCAACCGCTTCGCCCAGCCATTTCAGCCCCTCCGCGCCGGAGCCCGCACCGATGGCGAAATTCATGTCGAGCAGAAGCACATCGAAGGCATTTGTGCGCACGAGATCCGGCAGAAGCGAGGGGTCGCGCTCAATGCGAATTGCGGAAAAATGCCGCTTCAACAGCAGCCGCGCGGCGGTGAGCACATCGGGCTCGTCGTCGATGACAAGAATACGGGCAGGAGAAACCATGCTGTACGATACCGGACAGTGAGCGCCGTCACTGTACGGAATCGGGCATCAAAGACAAGAGAGCCTGGGACCGCGGGCGTCTCGCCCGCACGGATTTGCGGGCGAAACGCCCGCGGTCCCGGAATGGCACGGTTAATGCTACCAGCGCGGCATGACGACACCCAAGCCCGGCTTCGCCCGCCGCGAACGCCTTGTTCATATGGTCGGCCCGGAACCCTCCGCCGGTGGCGGGAGCGCGATGGACCGCAAGCTGGCACAGGCTCCGCGCTGGCGGCGCTATGCGCCCTACGCGGTTGCGGCGGCGGCCATGGCCGGGATTGTGGTCTGGCTCCTGGCGGGCACGGGCGGCAATGTCTATCGCGTGCCCATCGACCGGGTCACGATTGCGACGGTGACCGCGGGACCGTTCGAGGATTTCATTGCGGTGCGCGGCAATGTTGCGCCGCTTCACACCGATTATCTCACAACCGCCGAAGGCGGAACCGTGCGCAAGAAGCTTGTGGAGGATGGTGCGATCGTCGCCGTCGGCCAGCCGCTCGTTATTCTTTCCAACACCGCGCTCGAGCTTCAGGTTGCGGCGCGCGAAGCCGATACCGCGCAGCAGATCAGCGGACTGGAAAATACCGAGCTACAGGTCGAGCAGGCGAAGTACGCCTATGAACGTGATCTGCTGGATGCGCAACATCAGGTTCGCAAACTGAAGGCCACGCTCGCCCGCGACGAAATCCTGCACAAGGGTAATGCGATTCCCGAAGCGACTTACGAAGCCGACAAGGAAGATTATGCGTACGAGCAGCGGCTGCAGGCGGCGACGATTGCTTCTCGCGACTCCGAGCAGAAGGTTCGCGATGTGCAGCTGGCGCAGTTGCGCGATGCGCTGACGCAGTTGAAATCCAACGCCGCGGCGGCCGAAGCGAGCCTCGATTCGCTCACCATCCGCGCGCCGATGGCCGGCAGGCTGACGGCGTTCGACGCCGAAATCGGGGAAGCGAAAGCGCCCGGCGCCGTGCTGGGGCAGATCGATTCGCTCGACAGGTACAAGCTGACGGCGCAGGTCGACGAATTCTATCTCGGAAAGATCGTGCTCGGTCAGGATGCGCTGTTCACCATCGACGGCCGCGACTGGCGTGCGCGCATCGCCAAGATCTATCCGCAGGTAACAAACGGCACCTTCAAGGTGGATCTCACTTTCGCGGGCACAGCACCCGCCGGCATCCATGACGGCGAGGCGGTGGACATGAAGATCGAGCTTGGCGGCGCCGCGCGCGCGGTGATGCTGCCCGACGGTCCCTTCTATCAGGACACCGGCGGCAACTGGGTATTCGTCGTGGCGCAGGACGGCCGCTACGCCACGCGCCGCAACGTGCGGCTTGGACGGCGCAATCCGCAATTCGTCGAAGTGCTCGACGGGCTTTCGCCGGGCGAGCGCGTGATCGTGTCGAGCTACGAGGCTTTCACGAAAATGGACCGCGTCGAATTCGAAAAGCCCGGCGGCGGCGATTCCTGATTACCGGAGGATATGATGATCAGGCTCAAGAATCTGAGCAAAGTCTACCGTGCCGCGGAAGTGGAGACGACGGCGCTGCGTGGCCTCAACCTCGAAATCCTGTCAGGCGAGTTTGTCGCGGTGATGGGGCCGTCGGGCTGCGGAAAATCCACCTTTCTCAACATCGTGGGCATGCTCGATACGCCGTCTTCCGGCGAATATTGGTTCGGCAACGAAAACGTCGCGGGTTATTCCGAAGCCAAGCTCTCGCAGCTGCGCAAGAACTCGATCGGCTTCGTGTTCCAAAGCTTCAATCTCATCGACGAGCTGAACGTGCAAGAGAATGTCGAGCTCGCGCTGCTCTATCACGAGGATGTTTCGGCCGGCGAGCGGCGGCGGCGCGTGCGCGAGGCACTGGAGCGAATGAAGATCGCCCATCGCGCACGGCACATGCCGCAGCAACTCTCGGGCGGTCAGCAGCAGCGCGTGGCGATCGCGCGCGCGGTGCTCGCGCGACCGAGGCTCATTCTCGCCGACGAACCCACCGGCAATCTCGATTCCGCGAATGGCGAAGAGGTGATGCAGCTTTTGACGGAGCTGAACGAGGAAGGCACCACGGTGTTGATGGTCACGCACTCCCATCCGCACGCGGAATATGCCCACCGCATCGTCAATCTTTTTGACGGCGCGATCGTCTCCGAAGACCTCCGCGCGGTGGCGTAAGGATCTCACCCGATGCTGCGCGATTATTCCATCGCAGGCGTGCTGGCGGTCACCGATCATATCTGGCGTCTAGTGGCGTCCATGCTGCCAATCCGCCGCCAATTTCTCGGCGACGGTTTTGACAAGCTGTTTGCTGCGGCCGTCCGGCAGGGCGGGATGCTCGGTCTCTGCATCGGCATGGCGATCTTCACGGCCTGCCTGGGATTGTTCGGGCTCGCCGCGTTCCGCGCGGAGCGACGTACCAGAGAAAAGGTGTCCGGCGCGCGCGCGGGCGATGCCCTTCGGCTGCTGCTGTGGCAATTCTCGATTCCGGTATTGATCGTGAACCTGATCGCGTGGCCCATCGCCTGGTATTACCTGCACGACTGGGTCGAGGGTTACGCCGACAGGATCACGTCCGGCGCCTCCGCGCTGATAATCGCCTGGGCCGGCGTCATCGATCACGGCCTCGCCGTCGCCCGCGCCAATTCCATGTGTGCATTCGGATATGAGTAGATCCACGGTTCCGACAAGCGCGAATTTCTCCTCCCCCGCAAGCGGGGGAGGTGCCCGCGCAGCGGGCGGAGGGCGGCTGTGTGCGTATCACTTACCCCCTCCGGCGCTTCGCTGCGCTTGCGCCACCTCCCCCGCAAGCGGGGGAGGAAAGAGATGGCATAAGATGGAGAGAAGACGCTGATGCTTCGCAACTGGCTTGTCACGGCATTTCGCAATTTCACCCGGCACAGGCTCTACAGCTTCATCAATATCACCGGGCTCGCAGTCGGCTTCACCTGCGCGATCTTCATTCTGCTCTTTCTGCGGGACGAGCTTTCCTATGACTCCTGGGTGCCGGGCAGCGAGAGCGTCTATCGCGCGGGGATTTCCTTTTTCTTCCCGGGCGAGCCGCCGATCGTCACCTCGGCGAGCCCGTTTGCGCTCGGGCCGACCATGAAAGCGGAACTGCCCGAAGTAACCGGCGAAACCCACCTTATTCCGCAGAACAGCACCGTCAGCCAGGGCGATCGTCAGTTTGCGGAGCGTGTCGACACCGTCGATCCGAATTTTTTCCGCATCATCCAATTGCCGCTGCTGGAAGGAAATCCGGCCGAGGTCTTCGCGCAGCCGAATTCGGCTGTCCTGTCACAAAGCGCCGCGCGCAAATATTTCGGGAATGCGGACCCGCTCGGCAGAACCATCACCATGGACTCGCGGCATCCGCTGATGGTGACCGGCGTGATGCGCGACCTGCCGCATAACACCCACATCACCGGCGACATATTCATTCCCAACACGTCCAAAGCCGACCTGCTCGATCAGCAGGCGCGTACCGACTGGTTTTCGTTGGAGGGCTACACCTATGTCCGCCTCGCGCCCGGCGCAGACGCAAGGCGCGTCGAGCAGAAGATGCGCGATATTTTTGCGCGGCACATCAGTGCAGACATGGTTTCGTCGCTGCACATGCGCGCGGACCAGATGGTGCAGACGAACCTTGCGCCTTTCCGCGAGGTACATCTCACTTCCGACAACAGGGGCGGCATGAAACCGGCTGGAAGCTGGACCACGATCTTTGGATTTGCGGCGATTGCGGGCCTGATCCTCGCCATTGCCTGCTTCAATTTCATGAATCTCGCGACGGCGCGCGCCATGATGCGGGCGCGGGAGGTCGGCTTGCGCAAGGTGATGGGCGCGCGGCGGATTCAGCTTGTTGCGCAGTTCCTGGGTGAATCGGTGCTGAACGCGCTGCTTGCGCTCGCGCTCGCCCTTGCCGCCGTGGAAGTTCTTCTGCCGGCCTTCGATCGTTTCCTGGACCGTCCGATCGGCGTAGATTATCTGTCCGATTGGAAACAAACACTCGGCATCGTGGGAATTGCGGTTCTGACCGGCGTTCTTGGCGGATTTTATCCGGCGTTGGTTCTTTCGGGGTTCCGTCCCGCAGCGTCGCTCAGAACCAAATCGTCCGGCACCGGCGGCTCGGGCCGGCTCCGCGCAACGCTCGTCGTGCTGCAGTTCGCGATTTCCATCGGGCTTGGCGTGGCGGCGCTCGTGGTATTCGCACAGATGCGCTATGCGCGCGACCTCGATCTCGGGTTCGATCGCGACAACATCGTTGTCATCAATCCCCAGAGAACGTCCGTCATGACGCCGTCGGCGGCGGAGAGTTTCCTCCATGCGCTCGATGCGAACCCGGCCATAATCGCCGCTGCGCAGTCGAACGCCGTTCCGTTCGAAAACAGTGAGAGCCGCAGCAATGTCAGGGTGCCGGGAAATCCGACGCAGCTGACCGTTCGCACCATCGACGTCTCGCCCGAATTCCTCTCGGTTTACGGCATGAAGCTGATTGCCGGGCGGTTTCTTTCGCGCGAACGCGGCTCCGACGTCAGCACCACGGCGGATATGGAAAACGATATCACCGCCGGCACGAATGTCGTGGTCGATGCAATGGCCGCGCATATGTTCGGTTTCACGCCGGTCACCGCGGTGGGGAAGGTAATCAGCGTCGAATCCCGCCGTGTGACCATTGTCGGCGTGACGCAGGACGCATTGTTCCACGCCGCCCGGGCGGAACCGATCTCCACCCTCTATTACTTCAACCCGGCCCATGCCGGAGGATTTTCCGTGCGCGTGAAGGGTGGCCATATTCCTGAAGCGCTGGCGTTCATCGATCAGACCTGGCGCCGCTTTGCACCCTCGGTCGCAATCCGGCGCCATTTTCTCGACGACAGCTTCGACAAGCTGTTTGCGAGCGACGAGCAGCAGGGCGAAATGTTCGGCGTTTTCGTCGGGATTGCGATCTTCATCGCGTGCCTCGGCCTTTTCGGGCTCGCCGCGTTCAGCGCGGAGCGGCGGACGAAGGAGATCGGCGTGCGCAAGGTGTTCGGCGCGCGCACCACCGAGATCCTGCGCTTCCTGCTCTGGCAGTTCTCGATTCCGGTGTTGATCGCGAACGGTATCGCGTGGCCCATCGCCTGGTATTACCTGCACCACTGGCTCGAGAGCTACGCTTACAGGATCACGCTCAGTCCGGTTTATTTCCTCGCCGCCGGCGCCGCCGCGCTCGTGATCGCCTGGGCGACGGTCATCGGTCACAGCCTCGCGGTTGCGCGCGCCAATCCCATTCGCGCGCTCCGGTACGAATAGTTGATGTTCCGACGCGCCCGAAACTGTCCTCCCCCGCGTGCGGGGGAGGTGCCCGCGCAGCGGGCGGAGGGGGGCCGTGCGCGTATCACTTGCCCCCTCCGGCGCTTCGCTGCGCTCGCGCCACCTCCCCCGCAAGCGGGGGAGGAAGACGACAGCATATGTGACAAAGGGAGGTAGTGATGCTTCGCAACTGGCTCGTTACCGCATTGCGCAACTTCGCTCGGCACAGGCTGTACAGCTTCATCAACATTGTCGGCATGGCGGTGGGGCTCGCCTGCGCGATTTTCATCATCCTGTTTCTGCGTGACGAACTGTCCTACGACGCCTGGATTCCGGGCACGGAGAATCTCTATCGCGTGGAGGGCTGGTTTTACTTTCCGGGGCGTGGTGTCGAGCCGTCTGGAGGTATCCCCTTCCCCGTGCCCGCCGCAATGCTCGCGCAAATTCCGGAAGTCCAGGCCGTAACACGTCTCGTCAACGAGCAAATGACCGTGTCGGTAGGGAACCGGCAGTTCTCGGAAGAGCCGGATTTCGTGGACCCCGGCTTTTTCAACGTCATTCCCCTGCCGCTCGTGGCAGGCGATCCGGCGCGCGTGCTTTCGCAGCCCGAATCGGTCGTGCTGTCGCAGGCGACTGCGCGCAAATATTTCGGCGATGCAAACCCGATCGGCCGGACCATCTTGGCCGATGCGAAGCATACGCTGAGAGTCACGGGTGTGCTGCGCGACCTCCCGCATGACACGCAGCTCGATATCGATATGCTGGTTCCCAACACGTCGGCCGCCGACAAGCTGCCGTTGTCGGAAAAGCAGGCCTGGCTGAGTATCGACGGATTTGGCTATGTGCGGCTTGCGCCCGGAGCAGTTCCTGATGTGGTACTCCGCAAACTCACAACAATACTCGATCGCAGTGTCGATGCCGCAAAGGAACTCGGGCAGAACATCCGCGGCAGCCGGGCGCTTCAGGTTCATTTGACCCGTTTCCGCGACGTGCACCTCACCTCGGACAATTATGGTGGTATGCGCGCTGCGGGAAGCTGGACGACGATCTACGGCTTTGCGGCCATTGCCGTGCTGATCCTTGCCATCGCCTGCCTCAATTTCATGAATCTCGCCACCGCCCAGGCGATGGCGCGCGCGCGCGAGGTCTCGCTGCGCAAGGTGGTGGGAGCAAATCGTTTTCAGCTGGTTCTGCAGTTCCTGGGCGAAGCCGTCCTTGCCGCCGTCATCGCGCTCCTGCTCGCCTTGGCCGCGGTGGAAATATTCCTTCCGGTCTATGACGGTTTCCTCGATCGACCCATCAAACTCGACTATGTCGGCGATTGGTCCTTCATGCTGTCGATGTTCGGCATCGCGGTCGCGGCGGGACTGCTCGGCGGTTTCTATCCCGCACTCGTGCTGTCCGGCTATCGGCCGGCTGCGATGCTGAGTGCAAATGCTTCCGGCCAATCGGGTTCGGGCTTTCTCCGAACTTCACTGGTCGTGTTTCAATTTGCGATCTCGATCGGGCTAGGGGTGGCGGCGCTCGTGGTCTTCGCACAGGTCCGGCACGCACGCGAAATGGATCTTGGCTTCGATCGCGCGAACCTGGTCGTTGTCGACGGCGCCAACGAGATCACGGCGAGCGCTCGCGAGAGCTTCGTCCGTGCGCTCGCCGCCGATCCCTCGATCGACGGAGTGACGCAATCCGGCCCTGTACCGTTCGTGGATAATATCATGATCGACGGCGTAGCGGTGCCAGGCCGGCCCGAAAAATATTACGTCCGCACGATCGACATGGGTTTCCAGTTTCCGCGAGTGTATCGGATGCGACTGCTCTCGGGGCGCCTGCTGTCGCCGGCGCGCGGCGCGGATATCCATGAGGGGGACGCCAATGATCGTTATCAGAGCGGCCGCAATGTCCTGATCAATGCCGCCGCTGCGCGACGCTTCGGATTCACCGTCGAGGACGCGCCGGGCAAGACGATCATGATCAGAAACGCGCGTGTGACGATCGTGGGTGTCCTTGGTGATGTGATGATGAACGGCGCGCGCGCACTTTCCGCGCCGCTCGTCTATTACAACAACCCAGCGTATCTCCACACATTCTCGGTCCGCATCAGGCCCGGACGGACGGAAGCTGGACTGGCGGCGATCGACAGGACCTGGCACGAATTTGCCCCGACAATCGCCATCCGCCGCCGTTTCCTGGACGATTATTACGACCGTCTGTTCGCCAACGACGCGCGGCAGGGCGCCATGTTCGGCATCTTCGTCGGTATCGCCATCTTCATTGCCTGTCTCGGTCTTTTCGGCCTCGCCGCCTTCACCGCCGAGCGGCGGACGAAGGAGATCGGTGTGCGAAAGGTGTTTGGTGCGCGCACCGGCGAGATCGTGCGGCTGCTCGTCTGGCAGTTCTCGATCCCCGTGCTGGTCGCCAACGCCATCGCGTGGCCCGTCGCCTGGTATTACCTGCACAATTGGCTCGAGAGCTACGCCTACAGGATCACGCTCAGCCCGGTCTATTTCCTCGCTGCGGGCGCCGCCGCACTCGTCATCGCCTGGGCGACCGTCATCGGCCACAGCCTCGCCGTCGCCCGCGCCAATCCCGTCCACGCGCTCCGGTACGAGTAGTTGACGTCCCGACGCGCCCGAAACTGTCCTCCCCCGCGTGCGGGGGAGGTGCCCGCGCAGCGGGCGGAGGGGGGCCGTGCGCGTATCACTTGCCCCCGCCGGCGCTTCGCTGCGCTCGCGCCACCTCCCCCGCAAGCGGGGGAGGAAGACGACAGCATATGTGACAAAGGGAGGTAGTGATGCTTCGCAACTGGCTGGTCACCGCATTGCGCAACTTCGCGCGCCACAGGCTGTACAGTTTCATCAACATCCTCGGCATGGCGGTGGGACTCGCCTGCGCGATCTTCATTATTCTTTTCCTGCGCGACGAGCTTTCTTACGACCGCTGGATTCCGGGGACGGACAATCTCTATCGCATGGAAGCCTGGTTCTATTTCCCGGCGACCGGCGCCCAACCCACGGGCAATTGTCCCTGGCCGGTCGTGCCTGCGATGCTGGCGCAGATTCCCGAAGTACAGGCCGGCACGCATCTGATCCCCGAACGGATGACAGTGAATGTGGGCAATCGTCAGTTCTCCGAATTCGTGGATGTCGTCGATCCGGATTTCTTCCAGGTCATTCGCCTTCCGCTGGTCTCGGGCAATCCGGCGCGCGTGTTCGCGCAGCCGGAAACCGTCGTGTTGTCGCAGACGACGGCGCAAAAATATTTCGGCAGTACCGATCCGGTCGGCAAAACCATTCTTGTGGATGGCAGCCACTCCCTCGTGGTGACAGGCGTGGTGCGCGATCTGCCGCACAATACGCGGCTTTACGCCGATATGGTCGTGCCCAATACATCGCGCGCCGACAAGGTTTCCCAGACTGAAAAACACACATGGCTGAACATCGATGGCGAGGGGTATGTGCGGCTGGCGCCCGGCGCGAATCCGGATACCGTGCTGAAAAAACTCGCCGCAATTCTCGACCGGAATGTCGACGCAGCGAAAGAGGAGGGGCTGCACGTCCGTGGCAGCGTGGCGCTGCAGATGCACATGACACGGTTCCGCGATCTTCATCTCACCACGGACAGATATGGCGGCAACAAGCCCGCGGGAAGCTGGACCACGATTTACGGCTTTGCCGCCATCGCGGCGCTGATCCTTGCCATTGCCTGCTTCAACTTCATGAACCTCGCGACGGCACGCGCCATGATGCGCGCCCGCGAGGTCTCGTTGCGGAAGGTGGTGGGTGCGAAGCGGGTGCAGCTCGTCGCGCAGTTCCTGGGCGAATCGGTGCTGACGGCCGTGATTGCCCTGCTTCTTGCCTTCGCGGTCGTCGAAGTGTTGCTGCCGGCCTATGATGCGTTTCTCGACCGTCCCATAGCGATCGCGTATCTGCGCGACTGGCCGTTCACGCTGTCCCTGTTCGGCATTGCCATCTTCGCGGGACTGCTTGGCGGTTTCTATCCGGCGCTGGTACTCTCCGGCTTCCGGCCGGCAGCGATGCTGAAGGCGAATTCATCGGGACAATCCGGATCGGGCGCATTTCGCGCGGCTCTGGTGGTGTTTCAGTTTGCCATCTCGATCGGTCTCGGCGTGGCCGCGCTCGTCGTGTTTGCGCAGATTCGCCATGCCAGGGAAATGGACCTCGGCTTCAACCGCGAAAATATCGTTGTTGTCAGCAACGCCGATGAAATGACGGCGAGCGCGCGCGAAAGCTTTGCCCACGCGCTGGCCGCCAGTCCCGCGATCGAAGGCGTGGCGCAGTCGAGGCCGGTTCCCTTCGAAAGTGACATCGATAATGAGGACGTGCGGGTTCCGGGGCAGCCGGAGACGTTCTTCCTTCGCGTGATCGATATGGGCTTTGACATGCCGCAGGTCTATCGCATGCGCCTCCTTGCGGGCCGTTTGCTGTCGCGGACGCGCGGAGCAGATACGAATTCGGGCAGCCCTACTGACGGGTTCATGAGCGGCCGTAATGTTCTCGTCAGCGCGACCGCGGCCAGGCGCCTCGGCTGGTCCATCGCCGGCGCGCCCGGCCACACTATCATCGTCCATGGCGCCCATCTCACCATCGTCGGCGTATTGGATGATATCCGGATGGACGGCGCGAGATCGGTCCCGGAACCGCTCATCTTCTACAACAGCCCCGACAACATCAGTTCCTTTTCGGTACGCATCAAGCCGGGGCAAGCGCAGGAGGCGCTGGCGGCGATCGACAGGACCTGGAGTCAGTTTGCGCCGACGGTGGCTGTGCGTCGTCGCTTTATGGACCAGTATTTCGATCGGCTGTTCGCGGCCGACGCGGAGCAGGGCGTTATGTTCGGGTTCTTCGTCGGTATCGCCATCTTCATCGCCTCCCTTGGACTGTTCGGCCTCGCGGCCTTCACCGCAGAGCGGAGGACGAAGGAGATCGGGGTGCGCAAGGTCTTCGGCGCGCGCACGGGCGATGTCGTGCGCCTCCTGCTCTGGCAATTCTCGATTCCCGTGCTCATCGCCAATGCGATCGCGTGGCCCATCGCCTGGTATTACCTGCACAATTGGCTCGAGAGCTACGCCTACAGAATTACGCTCAGCCCGGTTTATTTCCTCGCTGCGGGCGCTGCCGCCCTCGTCATCGCCTGGGCCACTGTCATCGGCCATAGCCTTGCCGTCGCGCGCGCCAATCCTGTCCATGCGCTTCGGTACGAATAAAGGGCGTCGCTGCAACTCTGGTCAGGGCGGTCTATGCCGGGTTCTCGATGTCGAACATGCCGGTGTCGTCGTCGTAAGCAAACAGTTCGCCGAAGCGGGCCCAGCCGATCACGGCGCTGAGCGTCTGTTCGGCGTTCTTCACTGTGCTGGCCTCATCCTGGCGGCGAGGGCCATAAGTTGAGGCTGGCTCGTGACTCCTGCCTTCGCATAGATGATTTTGATCTGCGACCGCGTGGTGGTTATGGAAACGCCGCGCGCTCGCGAAATCTGTTCCGCCCGCGCGCCTCTGATGAGTTCGGTCGCAACCGCCGCTTCGGCCCTTGTCAAATCCCACTCCGGTGGCAGTGTACGGGCCAGCTGTTCCTGACTGAACGCGAACGCCGATTTCACGGGGAGGTCCTCGATTGTAACCAGGGCGCGAGCACCAAAGCCGATGTCGTTCCGGTCGTTTGGCAATGGCGCTATCTTGACGTGGATCGGCAACCTGTCTTTGCCCTCAACCAACAGGACCTGTGGCGCGCTGTATTGCGACAGCAGAGCACGTCTGATTGCACCATGGAGCATCGCATCGCCAACTGCCGAGCACGTGCCGAGAATGCCGTTCCTGAGACGAAGGTGGTGTCCGGCGCGAACTGCCGTCTCGGCTCTGGCACTCAAAGCGACCGCCCGGCCAAATCCGTCTACGGCGATGGCTGCGATCGAAATGGCGTCCAGAGCTCCGCGAAGCACAAGCAGACCTTCTGCTTTGATGCTCCGCGAGAACATTGCGGCAGCGCGCCAGCGCTTCGCGAGAGCACGAAAGCGACGCCGATTGGTGGCTTGGATAGGACCCTGTTTTGCCGAAGAAAAGACGCATAGCATGAGCTGCGTGTAGCCGTCGCTCCATAGCGGCGTGAAACAAATGTGTGGCACGTCTGCTGGGTTGTAGAACTCTCCCCACACCGGATTCCTGAGTCTCTCCTCCTCGTCCATGATTTCGGGATCGGCAATGTCGCGCATGACAGGCAAAGACGCGCCGGCTTTGATGATCGGATTTTTTTCGGGATCGGCACCTCCGATCTCCAGCCAACGCCGCACGTCATCCGGGGACAATTCCGTGGTCAGTTCGAACGGGACTTGGTTGGGACCATTCCAGCCCATCATTTCGCCGACGCGGCTACCCGTCGCCGATGTCAGGGCACGCAGCGCCTCCATCCAGTAACCGGACTCAAAAGGCGCCATGGCGAGGTGCTGGTGTGCGCTCCGGACGGAAGTGTCGGGGCTTTGCATGAGCGTTCAGACTTTCGAGCCTGCACGTGCAGCCGAATTCGTCTGACGCATGGCGCCGCCACCCCGCTCTTCCCCCACGTCCAGCCCCCGAAGGCTCGCATACCGCCAGACGATGCAGGCGAGCGGACAAGCTATCGGCAGTTCAAAACAAAAGGAAGACGTGATCCGGAAATCTGGCGATGCGCCATGCGCCGGCTCCGGGAGATATCGAGTGACCAGCCGACGCGCGGTGCATGGTGCGACGGCACAGGCTGCTGGCGGGAGGCGAGACGCTTCGAAGGGCGCGAGTTCGAGGCATTTCAATGCCGATCCTATTGGGCCGGACGGATTTGTCACCGGTCGCTCGCGGATTCACACATGCCGTTCATCCGGGCAGCGAGGGCCATAAGCTCGGGCTGGTTTTTGACCTCTGCCTTCGCATAGATGACTTTGATCTGCGACCGCGTGGTCGTTATGGAAACGCCGCGATCTCTGGAGATTTGTTCTGCGCGCGCGCCTCTGATGAGTTCGGCCGCGACTGCGGCTTCCGCCCTCGTCAAACCCCATTCCTGCGGCACCGTACAGGCCGGCGGTTCCTGCCGGGTCTCGACGATCAGCAGCACCGCCGCGCCAAGCCCGATGTCGCAGCGGTCGCGCGGCAGCGGCAGCGCAAGTATGCGCCCTGCGATTTCGCCCCGCATATTCCGGAGGCGAGCAATCGCGTGTTCGGGGATGCCGGCCGCAGTTTCGCGCGACACACAAGCCCCAATGGCGTGTTGCAGGCGGTTCGTATCGGCATCGCGGCACCCGACCAGGATACCGTTTTTCAGCCCAAGCACTGTTCCCTCGCGAACCAACTCCTCCCCACGGCGGCTGGCGGTTATCACCCGCCCGCCTGGGTCAAGAATGAAAGCTGCAATCGTCAGAGCATCGAGCGCTCCGCGGAGCACCAGCGCTCCTTCGCGCTTTATGGCTTCTGTCCGCTGCAATGCCAGCGCAGTTGCCCGGGTAATTCTTTCAAATGACGCTCGCCCCTTTGAGCTGATGGGTCCTTGTCGTTCACCGCGAAGAGTCGCAAAAACCCAGTGTGTCCGGCCGCGGATCAGCGGTTTGGCGACGCAGAAATACGGAATGTCCTTTCTGCGATAGAAATCACCGAACAGGGGGTGGCGGTCGCGATCCTCTTTGGGCATGACCTCCCAGTCGGCAAGGCTTTGAAGCTCGCCCAGCGCAGCGCCGGCGCCAACGAGAGGATTCCGCCCAGGGTCTGCACCACCCTCCTCCAGCCATTCTTTTCCATTTTCCTTCCATTGCGGCTCGGACCACAGGTTCGCAGGCAGGTTGCGACCGCTATCACCCCACGCCATGATCTGCGCGAGCGAACTGTCTGTCGCCGATCGCAATGCCTGCAACATGGGAACCCAGCTCTCCGGACAGAACGGCACCTCTTCAAGAAGCGCGAAAGCGGAGACCAGCGGGTCTTTGGGCGACTTCATGACCGCAAGCCCCGACCGGCACTCCTGGGGCAGAGCTGACGGCGCAACTCTGATTGGCGACCGCGCCTCCAGACCCCACCGCGTATCTGAAAACCGGTAACCGCCTGAATCGCCGCGCGATTCTTCCGACGTGTCGTGAATGTGGCCCCGCTGCTCACCGTCGCCCCCGCGCGCCTGGTCGAACGTCGGAAGAATTGCATGAAATTTTCAAGAAAAGAAGACGCCATCCTCAAATTTGAGGATGCGGGAACTGCCAGGCGGAGACATCTTTCCCCACGTTGAGTTCGCAAAACTTCAACGGGGAGAGTTCAATGACTGGAATTTTAGTCTCTCGTGCGGGGCACGGCATGCGCGTGGCATGTGCGACCACCCTGACCGCGGCCATGGTCGCGGGATTTTCCGCCGGCGCAAATGCCGCAACGGAATCGGTATTGCACGCGTTCGCAGGTTTGCCGGATGGCTCTGGGCCAAGTTCTGCTCTCATTGCCGACAGCTCGGGAAATCTATATGGCGCGACAGCATATGGCGGAACCAACGGTCAGGGCAGCGTTTATGAACTCTCACCGAACGGTAGGGGCGGCTACACCGAGAGCGTGATTTACAGCTTTTGCAGCCTGGCAAATTGCGCCGACGGTTCCTATCCGTTTTTCGCTTTCGGCGGCTTAAATGGCCAGCTGATATTCGACGGCTCGGGTAATCTTTACGGTACGACAGCTGCTGGAGGGGCCAATGGAGCCGGGACTGTATTTGAACTCAGCCCCGGCGCGAATGACTGGGTGGAAACGATTCTCTATTCTTTTTGCAGCCAGCCAAGCTGCGCGGACAGCTACTATCCGGTGAGCGGCCTGACCTTTGACCAGTCTGGTAACCTCTATGGCACGACCGCTGCGCAAGGAGACAACGCCAAGGTGTATGAGCTCTCTCCAAACAACGGCGGATGGACAGAGCAAGTCATATTCGGCGTGCATGATGAAAGCGCCGGTGTCACGGTAGATGCCCAAGGGAACGTCTATGGCATAGATAATTATTACAGTGGACGCGTGTTCGAGCTGTCCCCCAGCGGCGGCGGCTGGACGTCAAAATACCTTTACACTTTCACCGGCGGTAAAGACGGCTCAGGCCTGAACGGCACCCTCGTGCTCGACGCCTCTGGTAACTTGTATGGCACGACGGCTTCTGCCGGGTCCTGGGGATGCGGCACCGCGTACAGGTTGAGCCCATGGAAGAATGGCACCTGGAAAGAAACAACGCTTTGGGCGCAAAAGTCCAAGAAGGGATGTCATTCCTATGCGGGTCTGACATTCGATTCAGCCGGCAACATTTACGGAACTGCAAGTTCCGGGGGCAAGTACAACGATGGCGTCGTGTTCGAACTAAGTCCCAGCGCCACGAAATATACGGAGACGACCCTCTGGTCCTTCGACGGCAGCGATGGCGAAGACCCCCTCACAAATGTGATGTTGAACGGACAAAATATCTTCGGGACAACATTCGAAGGAGGAACCGACAACAACGGTGTCGTATTCGAATTGACGCCATAGGCCCAAAGGATAACCGACGGGCACGAAGAGCGCTCGTCGGCATTCTCCATGCTCAACATGCCGCTGTCCTCATCGTGGGCGAAAGGCTCGGTCACTCGCAGCCAGTTATCCAGTTGCGGCGATATTGCGACGCGTAACGGCGATGGGATATGGAATTCGCAGCGCTCAAAGCGGAATGCGTGTCCCGTCGTTGAAGTTTGCCATCTTCTTCGTCCGCGGGCACCGACCTCTCGCGTGCGTCGACGCGCGCAGGATAGGGATGCCATCAGGGCTTATGCAGCCCCGCTCACGCGACCAGTTTCTCGATGTGTCTGAGGCGGGCGCCCAGTTTGCGTCGTGCTTTTCGCAGATCGTAGGCCGATTGCAGATTCACACGCATGGGCGAAACGCCGATCATCCGCGCGAACTGTGCCTGCGAAAGGCCGCTTTCGTCCAGAATCTCGGCAAGGAATTCGCCGGGGTGGATGGCCGAAACCGCTTTCTTGCGCATCGCTTCACTCCTCAGTGATAATCCACGACCTCGACGTCCCATGCGTCGCCATCCACGAGCCGGAAGCACACCCGCCACTGATCGTTGACGCGAATGCTGATGTCCTCGAACAATCGGCTCCGCAATTTTTCCCTCTTCCGCTACATTTCCGGAAACAGTCGCGGGAAGAGCAGGTCGAGTTTGTCGACGGGAAAGCGGAGCGAGACCGCACCCTTCGGTGTATCCGAAGCCAACAATCCTTCCGCGACGACATCGTTGAAGACGCGCCTTGCCGTGCGTTCCGGCAAGCCCGTGATGCGAGGGATGTCGCCGCGCTCGAAGTCCCCCCGAATGAGCGCTTCCTCCAGCAACCGGACGGCCTCGGGTTTCAGCTTTTCATTTCTTTCGACATAGGTGCGAAGCCGGCGCGCCAGCGTGTCGATCTCGAAAAGATTCGCCATGAAGGTGACCTGGTCGAGGCACACGCGCAAAAACCAGAGGATGAATTCCGTAAGCGCGCGTTCGGAAAGATTGCCGCGGTCGTCGCGATCGCCCTGCCGCGGCATGTCGGCATGGTCCATCATGCGCTTGTAGTCGCCGCGGCTCTCGAGCCCCCGCGCCAGTCCCCGCGAAATCGACCACAAGCCGTGAGCGCCGATGCCGGCGAGATGGGCCATCGCATGGCTCATGAGCCGGCTGACGCGGCCATTCCCGTCCGGAAACGGATGAATATAATTGAATCTGTGATGGGCTGCGGGAATGGCGAGGATGCGCGCGGCCTTTCCGAGACGATCGAAGCGATATCGTTCGGCGAAATAATTCATGAAATCGGCGATGCGTTCGCTCGACGGTGGCTGGTGCCTGCCAACGGCCACGTCGTGATCGGAGAGTGAGCGCCATTCGCCCGGCTTCATCAGGAATTCGCGATTGTCGCCGCGAACATGGAGCATCTCCTGAGGAGCATTCCCGTAGAACTCGCGATGAAGCCAGAGGATGAAGCCGGTCGAGGCCGGCTCGGGCAGATTGCCCTTCGCAAACATCGCATCGATTTGCGCCTGGACGCGAACATGCGCCGCCGCTTCCAGCTGGAGATTGCGGCGCTCTTTGTCGGCTTCGAATTCGCCGGCGAGAGCGCGCTCGATTTCCTTCGGCCGTGTGTTATGGCCCTCGATGAGATTGCTGTAATAAGTGTTCATGATGCGTACGAGGCCGGCGAGATTGGCCGCCGTCCGTGGATGAAGACTCTTGCCGAGCCTGGCCGACTCTGCGGACAACTCAGCCACCACGTCGGAAATCGCCTCGGGGATGTCGTCGAGACGCGCGGGCTCGATGCGCGAAACGCTTTCGACAACCGTTTTTTTGGCCGATTTCGATGCCACCATAACCCCGCGTATATAAACGGGAAATAGCAAGGAGACCAGCAGGTCTGGCCGACCCGTTGGCCGATGTTCCGGCCGGGTCTAAGCCGGGTTCTCCATGTCGAACATGCCGGTGTCGTCGTCGTAAGCAAACAGTTCGCCGAAGCGGGCCCAGCCGATCACGGCACTGAGCGTTTGCTCGGCCATGTCGGGCGTCATGTGGTCCTCGAGTTCGTCGATGAAGCGCGACTTCGGCGCAGTATGGCTGCCGCGCTCATCGAGCACGCGGCGGATATGTGCGGCGAAGGGGACGTAGCGGATCAGCAGCCGCGCGAAGATGCGCTTGCGTTCGTCGGTTTCCTCATTGGCGAAGCGCTTGCCGGTTTCGGTGAGCCTGATCTCGGCGTCTTCCACTTCCGCCATGCGGAGCAGCTGCAACGTCTCCACCACCGGGAACAATTCGTCGATCTCCATCTGCAGATCGGAGGCAATGTCCGGCAAGTCCGCCTTCCCGTTATAGGGCGACGCGCAAACGGTTTCGATCAGACCCGATATCAGTCCGACCGGGACCTCCGGCAGGATCATCGCAAAGCCTGTTCCCGCGATGCGATCGAGCTTCGGTCCTTTGTCGCGACGCGCCGTCATCTCCACATAAATCTGATCGACGAGCGCGCCGAAAGCCGGATCCTGGCGGTCGCGCGGCTGGCGCATCGGAACTTTGATCTCGGTGACGATGCGGCCGGGATTCGTGGAGAACAGCATCACGCGGTCGCACATCAGTACCGCCTCTTCGATGTTGTGTGTAACGAGTATTACGCCTTTAATGGGAAGCTGGCCCTCCGACCACAGCTCGAGAAAATCAGTGCGGAGATTCTCCGCCGTGAGTACGTCGAGCGCGGAAAAGGGCTCGTCCATCAGGAGAATGTTGGGATGGACAACGAGCGCGCGCGCAAAACCGACTCGTTGGCGCATGCCGCCGGAAAGTTCGCGCGGATAGGCGGACTCATAACCATCAAGGCCGATCAGATCGATCGCCTGCAGGGCGCGCTTGCGGATTTCGTCGGCGGGAAGCCTGAGCGCCTCAAGCCCCAGTTCCACGTTCTCGAGCACGGTGAGCCAGGGAAACAGCGCGAAGCTCTGAAACACCATTGCAATCCCGCGGGCGGGTCCGTCGACTTCGTGCCCCAGATAGGTAACCGTTCCGCCGTTCGGTTTCGCGAGCCCGGCAATCAAGCGAAGAAGTGTGGACTTGCCCGAGCCGGAACGTCCCAGCAGACCTACAATCTCGCCTTCCTTGAGCGTGAGATCGACGCCCTCCAGCACCGAGAGCTCACCGCCGCCCGGTTTGGGGAACGCGCGATAGACATCCTGAACATCAAGCAGGAGAGGGGTTTCCATTTTCGCCTCCTCACGTCAGCCGGTACTTGCGTTCGGCGTACCAGTAAAGCGGTCGCCAGAAAATGCGATTGGCAAGCGCGACGAGCGCGCTCATGACGGCGATCCCAAGTACGATGCGATGGAAGTCGCCGGCATTGGTTGCGTCCTGGATGTAAGCGCCAAGTCCGTGCGCCTTCACCGTGTGACTGCCCCAATTCACCCATTCCGCGGCGATGGCCGCATTCCACGACCCGCCCGAGGCGGTGATGGCGCCGGTGACATAGAACGGAAATACCCCGGGTAATGCGATCTTGCGCCACCACAACCAGCCGCGCACCTGAAAATTCGCGCCGGCATCGCGCAGTTCCGACGGCAGTCCGGAGGCGCCCGCAATCACATTGAAGAGGATGTACCACTGCGTGCCGAGTACCATCAGCGGGGAGAGCCAAATATCGGGATTGAGGCTGAAGGTAACGATTGCTGAAACGGCAAACGGGAAAAGGATGTTCGCCGGAAACGCAGCCAGAAACTGAGCGATCGGCTGAACCAGCCGGGAGAGCTTTGGCCGCAGGCCGACATAGATTCCTATCGGCGTCCAGATTACACTGGCAAGGGCGATGAGAACCATTACCCGGACCATCGTCGCAAGACCAAGCAAGCTCGCCTCGATCACTTCCGACCATGACACGCCTATCGACACAAAAAAGAACACGCGCCAAGCGGCGTACAGAATCAGGAGCGTCAGAAGCCCGTACCAGAAGATGTCACCCGCGCGAGTCCACGCAGCACTGCGTGTCATGGGCGGAAGCACCTGCGGCGGCGGCGCCAGCCTGTAGGACCAGCGCAACGCCTGCTTGAAGGGTGCCGCGACGGCATCGATCAGCTGCGAGCGCCGGAACATGGTCAGGACCCAGGACTGTGGCGGTTCTTCGTTTTGTTCCTGCTCGAAGCGGAAACGATCCGCCCATGTAACGAGCGGCCGGAACAGCAGCTGGTCGTAGATAAGAATCACGATCAGCATCGCCGCCACGGCCCAGAAAATGGCGCTCAGTTGCCGCCGCTCGATCGCCAGCGCGATATAGGAACCGATTCCCGGTAGCGTGATTGTCGTATGGCCGACCGTTATCGCCTCGGACCAGACGACAAAGAACCAGCTTCCCGACATCGACATCATCATGTTCCAGACGAGCGACGGCATCGCGAATGGCGTTTCGATGCGCCAGAACCGCGCCCAGGCGCTGAGGCCGAAGACCCGGCCCGCCTCTTCCAATTCCGGTGGCACGGTGCGGAGCGACTGATAGAAGCTGAAGGCCATATTCCAGGCCTGGCTCGTGAAAATCGTGAATATGGCGGCGAGTTCCGCGCCCAATACGCGACCGGGAGCCAGCGCGAGGAAAAACAAATATGTAACGGAGAGGTACCCAAGGATGGGTATGGATTGAAGAATGTCGAGAAGTGGAATGAGGACCGTCCCGGCGCGCGCGCTCTTGGCAGCCCAGGTCGCGTAGGTGAAAGTAAATATCAGGGAGACGACGAGCGCGGCCAGCATCCGCAGGGTCGTGCGCAAGGCATATTCGGGAAGCGCCCAGGGGCTCAGCGAGAGCGGATTGGACTTCAGCGTGGCGAGCGGCGCGACAAGGCTGCGGCTCTCGTCCGCCAGCACGACGATCACCCCGAAGACGAGAACGGCAGCCAATACGTCCCAGCGACCTGGCAGGAGGCCACGGGCGCTGATCGAGACGGGCGGCAGTATTTTCATCCGCGGGCCTTCGGAGGTTCGATCGAGGGCTTATGGAGAGGGGTCCGCGCACGCCCTGCACGTGCCGGTCCCAACGGGCCTGCTTCGTGCCGGAAAATCGTGTCCGATGCAATGAGACGCTGTAACGATTGATACACAGGAAAGGTCGATAAGCCCTGGAGAAGACGTTGCGATCAAGGGATGCCAAGTATTGCGCCGCGCGCGGGCTTCGGCGTAAAAGCGTCATGACGTGTAAGACGCGTGAATGCGCGCGGCAGCGGGCAGCACGTCAGGTCAGCAAATCGTCATTTCGACGCTGTCGGCAGGCCAGAATAGGAACGCGTGCCGCAATGATTTCGCGGCGAGTCGGCACAACCCGGGAAAGCGGGCCGGACTGTGCGAAACGGGATTGAGCAGAATCGGGGCGAGAGAATAACGCCTAGGTCGGCGCGCGAGATGGGAGGCGCGTCGGCTGGAAAGGAACGGGCATACGGAGCATGTTCGGCAGTCTACTCGGCATCCTGTCGAGCGACATGGCCATCGATTTGGGTACGGCCAATACTCTTGTTTATGTAAAAGGCCGTGGAATCGTCCTGAACGAACCGTCCGTGGTCGCCACGATGATGAGTCGCGGCGGGAAGAAGGCGGTGCGGGCCGTTGGAAACGACGCCAAGTTGATGCTTGGCCGCACGCCGGGGAACATCGAGGCGATCCGCCCGATGCGCGACGGCGTCATTGCCGATTTTGAAATTGCGGAAGAAATGATCAAGCACTTCATCCGCAAGGTTCACAATCGCAGGTCCTTTGCCAATCCCATGGTCATTGTTTGCGTGCCCTCCGGTTCTACGGCGGTCGAGCGGCGCGCGATCCAGGAATCGGCACTTTCGGCGGGTGCGCGGCGCGTATTTCTCATCGAGGAGCCGATGGCAGCGGCGATCGGCGCCGGTCTGCCGGTTTCCGATCCCACCGGGTCGATGGTCGTCGATATTGGCGGCGGCACCACGGAAGTTGCCGTTCTTTCGCTCGGCGGTATTGTTTACTCGCGCTCGGTGCGCGTGGGCGGCGACAAGATGGACGAGGCGATCATCGCCTATATCCGGCGCCACCAGAACCTCCTGATCGGCGAGGCGAGTGCCGAACGCATCAAGAAGCAGATCGGCACTGCGGCGCCTCCGGGCGACGGTGGAGGCGTGACCCTTGAGATCAAGGGCCGCGATCTTCTCAACGGCGTGCCCAAGGAAATCACGATCAGCCAGAAGCATATTGCCGAAGCGCTGGCAGAGCCCACCAGCCAGATCGTCGAAGCGGTCAAGGTGGCGCTTGAGGCAACACCGCCGGAGCTCGCCGCCGACATCGTCGACAAGGGGATCGTGCTGACGGGCGGCGGATCGCTGCTCGCCAATCTGGACCAGGTTCTTCGCGAAGAGACGGGATTGCCGGTCAGCATCGCCGACGATCCACTGTCCTGCGTGGCGCTGGGGACTGGACGGGTTCTCGAAAATGCCAAAGTAATGCGCCACGTCCTGACAACGGCATTCTGAACGGGGGACGCGCACCTGAGTTGGTGACGGTATGGCGAATGGGAGTCTGAGACTCGCGCGAAACCGAAGCGGCGCGCCGATATCGCTCGCCGTATGCGCGGTTCTTGCCGTAATCCTTGTGCTTCTGGGCCGTGTCCAGCCGACCTTGTTCGATCGCGCGCGGGCCTACGCGTCCGACCGGGCGGCACCTGCCCTCGAGACCATGCGCCTGCCATTGCGCGCGGCCGATGCATGGATCGGCAATCTCGCGGACATTTTCAACGTCTACCGGGAAAATATGCAGCTGAAGGAGCAGAACGCGCGGCTTCGGCAGTGGCAGAATGCAGCACTCGCTCTCGAGCAGCGGCTGAAACGTTATCGCCTGCTCCTGAATGCCGTGCCGGACCCCGAGCTCGGCAATGTCACGGCCCATGTCATCGGCCGTTCGAACCGGCCATTTCTCAACACCATGATACTCGATGCCGGCCGGCGCCAGCAGGTCAAGCCGGGCGAGGCGGTGGTGGACGATCGCGGCATGATCGGCCGCATTTTTCTCACCGGCGATCACACGTCGTGGGTAATCCTGCTCACCGATCTCAACAGCCGCATACCGGTGTCGATCGAGCCCGGAAATGTGCAGGCCATTCTGGCCGGCGACAATTCCGTCGCACCGCTCCTCGAAATTTCCGGTCAAGGCGTCCATCTGCGGGCGGGCCAGCAGATCGTGACTTCGGGCGATGGCGCGCTTCTTCCGGCTGGCCTGTCGGTGGGCAAGGTGTTTTGGGACGGCAGCGACTTCCGTGCCGGACTCTATGCCGATTCAGGCCACAGCGACGATGTGCGCGTGTTGGACCTGAAACTGCCCGCGGAAAAGCTCCCTTCGGTATCGGCTGGTGATTTGCCGGTAACGGCAGCCGGGCTTGCGCCACTGACACCGCCACCGCCGAAAGTCACTCAGCCCGCGCTGCAACCGTCAACCGCCGCATCACCGACAGACGCCGCGAAACTTTCCGCCCCGGCTCGGCCGACGGTTGCGCAACAAACCCCGGCGGCAGCGGCCAAGCCCCCGGCGCATCAGCCGCCCCCCGCGCCGGATGAAACACCTGACGATCAGTAAGGGGATGGCGGGCCGGTGAAATCACAGCATCCGCGGCTCAATACTGGCGGCTCGCGCGCCCGCCGAAAAGGGGCGTGCTGATGCCGGGACAGGAACTCTATAATGTTCCGGGTTTGCGATTTCTCGCGCCGCTTTTACCTTTCACGCTCGCGATCATCGGTACGGCCATCGCGAATTTCCCGATTTCGTTTACCGGTGGTTTCCTGCCCGCACCGCTTTTTGGGCTGATGCCCGTGTATTTCTGGGGATTGCTGCGTCCCGACCTGATGCCGCCCTGGGCGGCGCTGCTGGTGGGTCTGACGGAAGATCTGCTGTCAGGCGGTGCACCGGGTATCTGGGCGGTGTCCTTCGTCGCCTCTTACATTTTTATCGATCGCCAGCGCGATTCGCTGGCGGGCCTTGCGAGCTATGGCGCAATTCTGGGCTTTGCGGCGGCGCTGCTGGTTGCGGCGGGAACCGCTTTCGCGGTCGTCGCAGTCTATTATTGGCGTCTGCCCCCGGTTGCGCCCGTCATTGTTGCACTTGCCGTAAATGTTGTGTGGTACATTCCTGCGCTCTGGTTCATGAACAAGGTTCAGCATCATTTTGTCGGACCTTTGCGGAGCGATTTCTGATGCCGCTGTTCGACCGCAAGGACAAAAGCCGCTACGCCGCGTTTACGCGGCGGACGCTGTTGGCGGGCGGAGGCATTGGCGCCGTGCTTGGGGCACTCGGTGTCAGGCTCTATCAGCTCCAGATTCTGGAAGGCGACGAGTTTCGCACCAAGGCGGAGGAAAACAGCGTCAGTGCGCGTCTCATCGCGCCGCTCAGGGGACGCATTCTCGACCGTTTCGGAATTGAGCTCGCCAGCAACCGCCGCAACTACCGGGTGTTGATCATACCGGAGCAGGCGCTGGGCGGGGTCGACGCGGCGCTCGATACGATCGGGCGCATCATCCTGCTCACCGATCGCGATCGCGCGCGCATCCTGCGCGACATCTCGCGCAACAAGAAATTCGTTCCCTCGACAGTGGCCGAGAACCTGACCTGGGAGGAGTTCGCGCGGGTCAATCTTCATCTCCCCTATCTCTCCGGTATCCAGCCCGATGTCGGCGAGACGCGGGATTATCCGTACGGCGATGAACTCGCCCATGTACTGGGCTATGTCGCGGCCGTCTCGCCGACGGACGAGCAGGCTGACGATGATCCCGTGCTCGAATTGCCGGGATTCCGCATCGGCAAGCGGGGCATCGAAAAATCGTTGGATCGCGAATTACGGGGGAGTGCCGGCGTGAGCCGGGTCGAAGTAAATGCCTATGGACGCGTCATCCGGGAACTGAGCCGCGACCCCGCCGCGCCCGGCAGTGATGTATGGCTGACGCTCGACCAGGATCTGCAAAAATTCGTGGTTCAGCGCATTGCCGGCGAGAGCTGTGCCTGCGCCGTGATGGATGTGGCAACCGGCGACGTGCTCGCGCTTGCTTCGACGCCCGCATACGATCCCAACCTGTTCAATATTGGCGTCACGCCACAGCAATGGCGCGGCCTGCTCGAAGACGACCATCATCCGTTGATCGACAAGGCGCTGGCCGGGCTTTATCCGCCCGGCTCGACCTTCAAACCGGCGGTCGCGCTTGCCGCGCTCGACGCCGGCGCGATCACGCCCGACTTCACCGTCGACTGCACCGGCTCCCTGGCGTTTGGCAATCACATATTTCACTGCTGGAAAAAGCACGGCCACGGCCGGATAAGTCTGCACCGCGGCATTGCCCAGTCGTGTGACGTCTTTTTCTACAATGTGGCGCGCCGCCTCGGCATCGACGGCATCGAGGCTGGCGCGCACAAATTGGGCTTCGGCAATCATACCGGAATCGAAATTCCCGGCGAACGCGCAGGCGTGATCCCGGGCCGCGCCTGGAAAGAAGCGACCTATGGCGTCAAATGGCTCGAAGGCGAGACGCTCAATGCCGGTATCGGACAGGGCTATGTGCTCGTAACGCCGCTTCAGCTGTGCACCATGGCGGCGCGCATCGCGAGCGGAAACGCGGTGAGCCCGCGCATTGTGCGTGTGCTGGGCCGGGAGGCGCAAGAGCGGCCGGAACTGACAAAGCTCGCCTTCTCCGGTGATGCGATCGCGGCCGTGCAGTCTGGCATGAACGCGGTGACCAACGAGCCGATGGGTACAGCGTTCAGATGGCGGATCCCCAATCCGGGATTTGAAATGGCGGGCAAGACCGGCAGCGCCCAGGTGCGCAAGATCAGTGAAGCCGAGCACCTCGCCGGCGTGACCAAGAACGAGAAGCTGCCCTGGAAATTGCGGGACCACGCGCTCTTCGTCGCCTACGCGCCGGCTTCCGCGCCGCGCTATGCGTGTTCCGTCGTCATCGAGCATGGCCGGATCGGCCAGCATCCCGACGTACAGATGGCGCGTGACATCCTGCTTTACGTCCAGCAGCGCGATCCGCTGAAGCGCACGCCGGCCTGGCCTGTCAGTGCCGCCTCGCTCGCTGCGGCCATGCGGCACGCATGACCACGACGCCTTACGTCGCCGTCCGGCGCAATTTCACCTGGATCGAAAAGCTTTCTCAGATCAACTGGTTTTTCGTCCTGCTGATCACCATCATCGCGTCGATCGGTTTCGCGATGCAATATTCCATGGCGGGCGGCCATTTCTACCCGTGGGCCGCGCCGCAGATGGCGCGCTTTGCGATCGGGCTCGTAATCCTTGCAGCCGTCGCGCTTGTGGACATCCGCGTATGGATGGCGGCGGCCTATCCTGCTTATCTCATCTCTTTCCTGCTGCTGATTGCCGTGGAGATCGTGGGGCATGTCGGCCTGGGCGCGCAGCGCTGGATCGAGCTTGGCCCGATCCAGATCCAGCCTTCGGAGCTGATGAAGATCGCGCTCGTGCTGGCGCTGGCGCGCTATCTGCACGGACTTGCGCTGGAAGAAGTATCGAAGCCGCAGAAACTCGCCGTTGCCCTTGTCATGATTGCGGCGCCGGCGGTGCTGGTGCTGAAGGAGCCCAATCTCGGGACGGCGGCCATTCTGTTCGCCGACGGTTTCTCGCTGCTGTTCCTCGCCGGGCTTTCGTGGTGGTGGATTCTGCCCTCTGCCGCGGGGCTCGTTGCGGCCGTTCCAGTCGCCTGGCACTTCCTGCATGATTACCAGAAGCGCCGGGTGATGACCTTTCTCAATCCCCAATCCGACGCGCTGGGCGCAGGGTGGAACATTACCCAGGCCAAGATCGCCATCGGCTCGGGCGGACTTACCGGCAAGGGCTTCATCCAGGGCACGCAGAGCCGACTGAATTTCCTGCCCGAAAAGAACACGGATTTTGCGATCTCCGCGCTGGGCGAGGAATTCGGATTCGTGGGCTGCGTCATCATGCTGTTTCTTTTCGCGGTGGTCATCGGATTCGGAATCCGCACCGCCATGTCCTCGCGCAACCAGTTCGGCCGGCTGGTGGCGATCGGCATCACGCTCAACTTCTTCTTCTACATCATGATCAATGCCGCGATGGTGATGGGGCTGATCCCGGTGGTGGGCATTCCCATGCCGCTCATTTCCTATGGCGGCACGGCCATGCTGACCGTGATGTTCGGCTTCGGACTGCTTATGAGCGTGCACGTCCACCGCCTCGTCGAACTCCCCAGGAGCTCGGGCGGAATCATCTGAAGCGGCCGCGACAGCGCGTGGACAGGGCAGGGGGGCTCTGCTATAGGCGCGGTCCTTCCGGGGCGCCCCGCTCCGGAGAGGGCCCATAGCTCAGTCGGTAGAGCAGCTGACTCTTAATCAGCGGGTCACAGGTTCGAGTCCTGTTGGGCCCACCAGCCTTCGCTCGCGAAGCGAGTAAGGCTGCCGCGCCGGAGCCCGCCGGGCGAAGGCGGGCCGGTTGCGGCGAGCTACGGCTCGGCAAGCCGGAGTCATTCCCGTGACATACGTCTATATACTGCGAAGTCTGAATTGCGAAGATAGACATTACATTGGCGTTACAAGCGATTTGCGCTCCCGTCACAGGAAGCACGACGCGGGCGATGTACCGCACACATCAAAATACGCGCCATGGGCGATCAAAACCTATATCGCATTTTCAGACGAACAGCAGGCATTCGCATTCGAGAGTTACCTGAAATCCGCATCCGGGAGAGCGTTCGCGAACAAACGCCTCTAACAAGTGGCATATGCCACAATTAATCTACAGGATGCGGGTCCAAAGCGCGAAGGAACACGCCATGAAACTCAATCCCTACCTCAACTTCAACGGCAATTGCGCGGAAGCATTTCACCATTACGTCAAGGTCCTCGGCGGTACGGGCTTGCATGTCATGACCTATCGCGATTCACCCATGGGCGCGCAGATGTCGGAGAGCGAGAAGGACATGGTGATCCATGCGCGCTTCCTGGCCGGCGATGTGCTGGTGATGGGTTCCGACGCGACGGGCAGCCGTTACAGCAAGCCGCAGGGCCACGCCGTGAACATCAATGTCGACACGCCGGAGGAGGCCGAGCGCATCTTTGCGGGTCTTTCGGAAGGCGGCAATGTCGGCATGGCGATGCAGGAAACCTTCTGGGCCAAACGCTTCGGCATGGTGACCGACCGCTTCGGCACGCCCTGGATGGTCAACTGCGAAAAACCGATGGGCTGAGGGAGGGGCGCCGGCGGCCAGGCCTGCTCGGGCGTATGAGCTTCGGAAGTCGTCGAGAATCTGCTTCTCGCGCTCGTCCAGATCGGGACGCAGCCGCCGCGCAGTCGAGGGACGCCATGCTCCCGCCCCGCCCCAAAAAATTCACATCCCCGTCGCTGTCCACATTGAGCGCACGAGTAGCGGCGTCGGGCCAATGGCTGGCGATGCGGCGCATAGCTGCCGCCCTGCCGGCGCGCGTTTGGCGACGAGCTGATCAATGCGCCGTCCGTGGCAAGCGCGAGGCCGGGTAGCGCGCGAGGGATTGTCACCAGATGAACGCTGCCGGCCTCGCACACAGTGTCCGGGGCTTTAACCGGCCTCAGGGTACTGTCCTATTTTGCCCCCGAGTGTCCTAATTTGGCGGAGCGGGTGTCCTAATTCGATCTAGAGGAACTCGATTACAGATTTTACTCCGCATCGGACCCTCCATTCTTGCATAACAACACCAGTATTCCGAACGTCTTGACGTTGGTCTGCTCCTAAGCCACCGGTCTTGCCTAAGAATGTAACTGGCCCCCAATGCGGGTCGAGTTCAAATCTCCAACCCACACCCGCCACGCGATATTCCAAATAAGGGTAGTGCTCCGATTCGTCGTCTGAGACAGCCAACCGCGCGTCCGACACCCCGGGTGTCTCGTTTAAGACGACCAGCATGCATTCTTCCGCCCGAAGCAACGCATGCGATGCATCACTTGCAACAGCTTGCGCGGAAAGCACAATCGTTGCGAAGGCACCTATCGTCCAGCGCGAGAGCATTTAGCCGTTGCCGGTTTCGGAGCCGCCAGCGTCGTCCTCAGTCCGCGTCGGACGTGTCAACCGCTTGCGCTGGCGCTTCACGTAGTCCTCCAGCGCCTCCAGCATCGTGTCATCCACGTCTCCGCTGGCGACCAGTTCAAGGCATTGGCCGGGCCGGCCCTCTTCTGTGAAGGCAACGCGCTCGCCTTCCATTGTTGTCATGGCTGTACTTCGACCCTGATTCTTCGCGGCGCATCCTTGGCCATCTGGCGCCGCAAAGCGAAGGGGGATTTGATCGAGGGCAGTCCCTTGCGGGCGCCATTACGGCGTAATCGCGTAGACCGTGCCGCAGCCATTCGGTTCGTCTTCTGTCACGCACGATCCGCTGCCTCCATACTGCGTCACGCCATAGAGAGTTCCATTCACGTTCAGAAGACTTGATGTGGGAACAGCGCCGTCCACGCAGCCTGGCTGGCTGCAAAAGGAATAGACAATCGTCTCCGCGCCCGTATTCGGATCGATCGAATATACCACGCCGCATTGAGATGGGCAGTTCGCATTGGCATTGCCATACTCAGTCGTGCCGTATAGAATTCCATTAAGATCGATAAGGCCGGTGCCGGGCAGACTGCCGTCGGAGCCGCCCGAGAAAGAGTGCAGCACCGATTCGTGGCCATTTGAAAGATCGATGGCAAATATAGTACCAAGATTGTCTAGGCCACCCTCGTACGTCGTACCATACAGCCTGTGCTTAAGAATGACGAGCTCGCCGAGAGGCTGCGATCCGTCCACGCACGGCAAATGGCTGCAAAAGTTGTAAATTACGGATTCCGCTCCCGAGTTCGGATCGAGCGAAAAAACCGTTCCACAACAACTAGCGCTGTTTCCTCCGGATATAGTCGTGCCATATAGAATGCCCTTCACATTGAGCAGCGCGCCGCGGGGAACGTCCCCGTCCGCGCAATTCGCAAGGCTGCAAAAGGCGTAGAGCACATTTTCGGAGTTGTTTTTCGGATCGAACGAAAATACCACGCCTCCAGAGTCCGGGCCGCCGCAGCACGTCGTGCCATAAAGCGTACTCTTGGAAACGAGCAGACCGGAAGTTGGAGTACTGCCGTCCAGGCAGCCATAGAGACTGCAAAAGTAATAACGTTGCCTAAATGCGCCTGATTGAGGATCGAAGGAAAACACCATACCAGCGTCGCGATGGCCGCCAATGGATGTTGTACCAAAAAGCGCGTTTCTCGTTGCGAGCAAGGTTCCCGGTTGAGGAGCAGCCCTGTCGTCACCCCGGAAAGAGTACAGCACGGATTCGGCATCCGTGGTTGGATTGACTGTGAAAATCGTGCCGCAACCGCCAGAGCAGCCGCCGGTGCCGCCGTTCGCGGTCGTGCCAAACAGTGTACCGTTGACGTTGGTTAGTTGGGCTTGCGGGAAGAGACCGTCCTTATCGTTGTTCTGAAAGGAATAGACCACGGATTCCGTCGCGGCGTCCGCAGCCGGAGCAAAGGCCGCAAGGGCACAGGAGAAAATCCCCGCAAAAAGAACGGCTATCGCATTTGAAGTCTTTGCTGGCGCCATCTGGATTCTCCCCAATGTTCCATTCGAGTTGATCATGCCCCATAGTCGAGACACGGCATTCGCCCAGACTAGGGCATGGCTGACCAAAAGGCGATTCCGGTTGGGTGGGCG
>Ga0335075_10001539_pt1 | contig 37861 bp, 31 predicted proteins | sample Lox_Sample_24_FD_206723 | JGI IMG/M metagenome (GOLD analysis project Ga0335075, IMG submission 206723) | Soil microbial communities from Loxahatchee National Wildlife Refuge, Florida, United States - Lox_Sample_2.4 | ecosystem: Environmental > Terrestrial > Soil > Wetlands | place: USA... | reverse complement strand
CCGGCCAGCGCGTTCAGCACCGCTTCCTCGGCCACCGTGGTGTCCCCCAGCGAGGTGGCGGGAAGCGAGGGGACCGCGGTGACCGGCGGGGCGGCGAAGTTCAGCGCGCCGGTCATGTCCCCGGTCACGCTGCGCCGCCAGGCGGACAGGTTCGGCACCTCGACGCCGAACCTGGTCTCGATCAGCCGCAGCGTCGAGGTGTGGTCGAGCACGCCCGAGTAAAGGTAGCCGCCGGCGCTGAACGGCGAGATGACCAGGCACGGCGTGCGGAACCCGAGCCCGATCGGGCCGGCGATGCCGTCGGCCGCGGACGGCAGCGTGGTGAGGTACTCCCCCGCCGTCCCGGATGGCGCGGTCACGGGCGGCACGTGGTCGAAGAACCCGCCGTTCTCGTCGTACATCACGATGAACACGGTCTGCGCCCACACGTCGGGGTTGGACACCAGCGTGTTCAGGATCTGCTGCACCAGGTACTCGCCGTACTCGGGCGGGGCGGCGGGGTGCTCACACTCCGCGAGCGGCGGGATGATCCAGGACACCGACGGCAGGCTGCCGGAGGCGACGTCGGAGGCGAACGTGCCCGGGTAGGTCGGGGTCAGGCCGCGGGCGATCAGCTCCAGGCCGGTGATGGACAGCGGGTCGTCGTAGGCGGCGAAGTACGGCAGCGGGCTGAGCCCGAGCAGGCCGGTCGGGTCGTTGTAGACCTTCCAGCTGACCCCGGCGGACAGCAGCCGCTGGGGCATAGTCTCCCAGCTGAGCTTGCCGTACTCGGCCAGGCGGTCGGTGAACGTCTGCACGACCGGGCCGCCGTTCGTGCCGTCCGGGTCGATCCACGCCGACATGCCCATCAGCCGGTTCGGGTCGGTCGGCCCCAGCACGGAGCAGAAGTAGCCGTCACAGACCGTGAACGCGTTGGCCAGCGCGTAGTAGAACCCCAGCTCGGTGGGCGTGTAGTAGCCCATGGTGACCGGGCCGTTGGTGGCGCCATCCGAGGCCAGGTGCGCGGCGATGAACGCGTCCATCGCGCCGTTGTTCCAGCTGTTGTGCTGGGTGCCCCAGTCGTGCGCGATGTCGTTCGTGGTCTCGCCGTTCTCCGTGGGCGGGTCGTTGAGCAGGTGGAATGGCTGCATGTACCCGCTGGCGTCGGCGCCGACGCCGGGCTGGAAGCCGAACTGGTCGAACACCGGGTACGTGACCCCGCCCACGGCCTGCTGCAGCACGTCCGGGTCGGAAAACCCGCGCACCCCGGACAGCGTGCCGAAGTAGTGGTCGAAGGACCGGTTCTCCTGCATCAGGATCACCACGTGCTTGACGTCGCTGAGCTGCGCGTTCGAGCTCGCCGAGGCAACCGCCTTGTCGATCAGCCGCTGCTGGGCCGCTGATGCCAGGCCCGGCACCGCCTGCGAAGCGGCGACCCCCAGGCCGATCGCGGCGGCGCCGCCAGCCATGAACGTACGCCGGGTCGGCGTTCCTTCTGCACCCTGATCACTGCTGTGCTCACTCACCAGGTCTCCCATTTCCGGCCGGGTTGGCGAAATGGCCGCGCCGCGCGCGGGCCTCGGAGCACGGTAAACGGGTCACCTTGCCCACCGCTGGCCCGCAGGTAACGTTCCGACAAAGCTAACGAAAAGGGCGCCCGGCGGCTGGCGTTAGATGAAACCGGAGGGACCGGTGACCGGCAAGGGGCTCACGATTTGCCTGTGGTTCGACACCGAGGGCGAGGCGGCGGCGGTCACCGAGGCGATGTCCGCGATGAAGAAGTTCGGCACAGCCACGCTGGAGCGCGCCTACGCAGGCGGCTGATCGGGCCTCCGTCCCGGGCCATCTGAGACAATAGCCGTTTGCGGGAAGGACCTGGGTCTCGGATGGGGGAGCTAACCGCCCGGCTGCGCAGGACGGCCGTTCCGGCATGGCTCACGGACATCGTGCCGCCATGGCTGGTGGAGGTGGTGCGGCCGAAGCCAGCGCCGGTCCCGTGGGCCGAAATGCTGCGCGCCGCGATCGCGATCTGCGTGCCGCTGGCGGCCGGGATGGCGGCCGGGGACCGCGTGCTGGGTCTGCTCACCGCCGTGGGCGGGCTGCTCGGCATCGTCGTCGACAACGGCGGCGCGTATCTCCACCGGCTGCGGCGGGTGGGCTCGGCCGCCGTGTTCGGCGGCGCGGCCGGGCTCGTGATCGGGTCGTTCATCCACGGGCGCGGCTGGATCGCCGTGATCGCGCTGGTCCTGGTGGCAGGCGTTTCGGCGGTGCTCGGCGCGGTCAACGACGTCGGCTCGGTGACCGGGCTGCAGCTGCTGGTCTACAGCTCACTCGGCCTGGGCGCGTTCGGCGCGCTGCGGCCCTGGTGGCACACGGCTCTGGGCTTCATACTCGGCACGGCATGGGCGCTCGTGCTGACGCTCCCCGGCCTGCTGCTCTCCCCCCGGGCCGCGGAACGCGGGAGCGTTGCCGCGGTCTACCACGCGCAGGCCAGGGAGCTGCGCGCGGTCGGCAGTCCCGGCTTCGCCGACGCGCGGAGCGCGGCAACCGCGGCGATGAACACGGCGTACGACACCGTGCTCACGACCCGGTCGACGGCGGGCGGGCGCAGCGAGCCGCTGATCCGCCTGATGGGCGTGCTCAACCAGGCCAACCTGATCGCCGAGGCCGCGATGACGCTCAACCTCGAGGGGAACCGGCCGCCGGCGCAGGCGGCCGCAACGCTCGACAGCGTCGCCGACACGGTCGCCGGGAGGACCGCGCCCCCGGCCATGCCGGAGGTGCCGGGGGCCAGCCGTGGCATGATCGCACTGCGCGACAGCCTGGCGGGGCTGGAATGCGTGCTCGCCAGGGACTGCGTACCGCGCACGCCGGAGCCGGCGCCGAAACCGCCGCTGCGGGACCGGCTCGGCGCGCGGCGGGACGCGGTCGCCGGCCAGGCGACCCGGACGTTCGCGCTGCGGCTGATGGTGTGCGTGGGCGTGGCCGGCGTGGTCAGTGAGGTGCTGCCGCTGCAACGGTCTTACTGGGTCGTGCTGACGGTCGCCATCGTCCTCAAACCGGACATGGGCTCGGTGTTCGCCAGGGCGGTGCAGCGCGGCCTCGGCACGGTTGTCGGCGCCGTCCTGGGCGCGGTGATCATCGTGGCCGTGCCGTACGGGCCGTGGCTGCTGCTCCCGTTCGCGATTCTCGCGGCGCTGCTGCCGTACGGGCGGAGCCGGAACTACGGCCTGCTGGCGACGTTCCTCACGCCGCTGGTGGTCGTGCTCATCGACCTGCTCGCGCCGGGCGGCTGGCGGCTGGCCGAGGCCCGGCTCGCGGACACGCTGATCGGCTGCGCGATCGTGCTGCTGATCGGCTACGCACCCTGGCCGATGAGCTGGCAGGCCCACCTGCCCGCCCAGTTTGCCAAGGCGATCAGGTGCGTGTCCGCCTACCTGCGGGAGGCGCTGATGAGCCCGCAGGCAGGCCGGCCGGAGCCGGCCGCGGGCTCTGACGGCGCAGCGCCGCCCGCCGGTGTCGACGCGACCCGGCTGCCGGGCCGGTCACAGCGGCGGCGCGACGCGCGGCGGGCCGTATCCGACCTGCGCGCGGAGTTCCAGCGGACGATGTCCGAACCACGGGCCGTCAGCCGCCGCGCGAGCGCCTGGTGGCCCGCGCTGGTCGGGCTGGACGAGGTGCTGGACGCGGTGACCGCCACGGCGGTGGCGATCAGCCACGGGGCACCGGCCCCGTCGCCGGACGCCGTCCGGCAGCTTGCGTCCAAGCTCGACGCCATCGCGGACGCCGTGCAGGCGGGCGTGGCGCCGTCGAGACTGCCGGAACTGCCGCCCGACGAGCCACTCCAGCCGGTGACCGAGGCGGTCCGGGCGGTGCTAGGCGTTCTCGCTAGTCCCGGAGAACCTGCACCCGGGCCCGACGGCAGGTCTGGCGCGGACGCCCTGCCGCGCCCACCCCGCTGACCGCGCGCCCGCAGCCGCACCCGGACGTCGTGCGGGCCCGAGATCTGCGGTTCCGGCACGTCCGCAACCTGCAGCACGTCCGGACCGCCAACCGCCGTCATCAGCACCGCGCGCACCGCACCGACCTCCGATCTCGCAGCGGGCCGCCCGGCATCCCCGGCACCTGTCATGCTGCCAGCAACGGGATCCCCCGGCGGGTTCTACCCGGCCCTCGCACCTTTTACCTGAGCCGCCGGCGGCCGACCTGATTAGCCGTGGTTGGTGTAGATCGGCGTGGACGTCGAACCCTGGTCTGAGGCGCCTATCGCGACGCACGCGTCCGGCTGCGGGCACTGGATTTCGCCGATGTCCATGAACGAGTCGCCGTGCATCCCGCCAGGCACCTTCGCGGGAACGGCGAACGTGACCCGCTGCCAGGTATGGCCGGCGTCGAGGGTGATGGCGACGACCGAGGATCCGGCGTTGAACGTTTTGCCGATCCGCTGCTCGATGAGATCGCTTCCGGCCGCGTAACAGGTGCGCGCGGTCGGGCAGGTCAGGGCGTCGATCATCGGGTAGGGGATCGTGTGCGGCAGCGTGCTGGCGGTCCAGGTCGCTCCGCCGTCGGAGGAGAACGCGATCACGGTGTACTGGACGGCGTCCTTCCCCGACGTGAATCCGATACCTGGCTCAGTCACCGTGCCGTTGCGCTCAACAAAGCCGATCATCGCGCAGTGGCTGGCGTCCGCGCAGGTGACGTCGGGGAGTGGACCAGGGCCGTAGCCACTCGGCCACGCACGCTGCCGCCAGGTCACGCCGCCGTCATCGGAGGTCAGCAGCACGCCGTGGTCGAGGTCGGGGCCCGTCCGGGGACTGAAGTTGCCGTGCCAGCCGATCGCCACGCAGTGGGAGGCCGTCGGGCAGGTCACGCTCTGGATCGACGCCGCCGCCGGGAACGGCACCACGGTGAAGCCCCTACCGCCTCCGGGCATGACGACGAAGTGCAGGTCGGTGCCGAGCCCGTAACCCGAACTCATCGCCTGCCCGGAGGCCGATGCCAGTCCCCGGCAGGCCGCCGCGGTGACGCAGTCGAGGCTGAGGATCTGGCCCACGTCGGCCGGCAGCGGTGTCACGGTCCAGGAGTGGCCGCCGTTCGCGGTGCTGAGGTACACGGGCTGATGCCCGTAGTACAGACCGCCTGCCGCGCAGTCCGCCGCGGAAGCGCACGAGAGCGCCGAGGTGAACGTGACGCCGCCCGGTACGGGCAGAACGCTCCAGGTCTGCGCGCCGTCGGTGGAGACATAGAACGAGTTCATGTCCGCCGGGCCGCCCGGCGACGTGGCGTTGTCGCCCTCGACGTAGCAGGTCGCCGCCGTGGGGCAGGTGAGCGGCCCGGGCTCCGGGCCCGCCGTGTTCTCCTGCCAGCCGCGGGCGACCAGATAGCTCATGAGCCGCCAGGTGCCGGAGGGAGCGCCAGCGGCGGGGTGAGCGCTGCCGGCCAGCGGCCGGGCCGGCTCCCAGGAGGAGGTCAGGCGACCGGTGAGGGTTGGCGGCCCGGGCACGATGCTGACGATCAGCGCGGCGCAGGCGGCCGCGCGCCGTCTGCGCCGGCGGGCGAGCACCCGGCCGGCCATCCCGGCGGGCACCCGGGCGCCCACGGTGAGCCGGTCAAGACCCTCGCGAAGCAGCAGCTCGACATCGGAGTTCATGGCCCGTCCTCCACGAGTTTCATCTGGGCGGCCGGCCCTGCGCCGGGGGCCGGTTCGCACGGGGTGTCCGGGAGCGCGCCGGCCCCGGCGTCCGGCCAGGCTCCGGCCAGTTCACGAAGCCGCTGCAGCGCGCGCGAGGTGGCCGACTTGACCGTGCCCGCCGAGCAGCCGAGCAGCGCGGCCGTCTCGGCCTCGGTGAGCTGCTCCCAGTACCGCAGCACGATGACCGCGCGCTGCCGGGGCGGAAGCTGGGCCAGCAGCCGCACCAGCGCGTCCCGCAGGTCCACCTCGGCCACGGCATCCGTGCCGGATGTCGCGTCCTGGGTGCGCAGCAGCGTCAACGCACGCCGCCAGGCACCGCGGCGGCGCCAGCCGTCGGCCGCGAGGTTGTAGAGCGTCCGCCGCACGTAGCTCGCGGCGGCATCGGCCGCGATGGTCCGCCAGCGCGGCAGCAGCCGTTCCAGAGCCGCCTGAAGCAGGTCTTCGCCATCGGCGCGGCTGCCCGTGAGCGCGATCGCGATGCGCAGCAGGCGGTCGCCGTGTGCGGCGAGGAACCGCTCCAGATCCGCGTGATCCGGGTCACGTCTCACGCCGCGGTCCCCCTCATCCGCCCACGCTGCTGCCGGCCCACACGACTGATCCCATGTGCCTGCCTCCCGCCGTAGCCGGCATGCTCCGTGCCTGCTACAGACGAAGCACCGGCAACCGGGGTTGCCTCCGCGCCCTGCGGCGTCACCCGCCTCCAGCCCGCCGGCTGCCGAAGCGGACGTCAACGGTTCGATCGTCCACCTCGCCGACCACGACGTCACGCTGTGCGCGGTATCGCGGGCCCGGTGCCGGATCCCGCCTGACCGCGACACGCTTGACAGCGGAGCCAGCCCTTGTAATCTTGTCCTATGACTATAGATAAAGGTGTCAGCGATCCGGCGGGCGCCAAAGTAGCCTCCCCGCTGGGCGCGGGCGGCGATGACGGGGACCCGCCCGCGGGAGGACAGCGCGGATCCGCGTCGCCGATCGAGTTCCGGCTCGACGCGGCCTCGGGCGTGCCGACCTACCTGCAGCTCGTGCAGCAGGTCGAGCACGCGCTGCGGCTGGGCTACCTCAAGCCCGGCGACCAGCTGCCCAAGGTCAGGGACGTGGTCGCGTCGCTGGCGATCAACCCGAACACGGTGCTCAAGGCCTACCGCGAGCTGGAGACCAAGGGCCTGGCCGCCGGCCGCCCCGGCCAGGGCACGTTCGTGCAGGCCACCCTCAGCCAGGTTGCGCTGCCCGAGCTGGCCACGCTGCGCCGCTCGCTGCTCGGCTGGCTCGCCTCCGCGGACGGAGCAGGGCTGGACGAAGACGGGATGGTGGCCCTGTTCACCAGCGCGCTGCGGGATTTCCGGGGGGCCCGGGGGGCCGCGCCCCGGGGTCAGCACGGCTTTGACCGCCGCGGCGGCCGCGGCGGTGCCGGAACGGAGGGCGCCGCATGAACGTCATCGAGACCAGCGGCCTGGGCAAGCGCTACCACCAGACGTGGGCGCTGCGCGAGTGCACGCTGGCCATTCCCGCCGGCCACGTGGCCGCGCTGGTGGGCCATAACGGCGCGGGCAAGACCACGCTGCTCAACCTGGCGGTCGGCCTGGCAACGCCGACCTCGGGCGTCGTCACCGCGCTCGGCGGCGTGCCAGCGGGGTCACCGGCCGCGCTGGACGGGATCGCGTTCGTCGCCCAGGACACGCCGCTGTACAAGAACTTGTCCGTCGCCGACATGCTGCACCTGACCAGCAACCTCAACCGGCGCTTCGACCGGGGATACGCGCTGGCCCGGCTCGTCGAACTGGGCATCCCGCTGAGGCGGAAGGCCGGAAAGCTGTCCGGCGGCCAGCAGGCGCAGCTCGCGCTGACCCTGGCCCTCGCCAGGCGGCCGCGGCTGCTCGTGCTCGACGAGCCGCTGGCGAACCTCGACCCGCTGGCCCGGCACGACTTCATGGCCACGGTCATGGCCACGGTGGCCGAGGACGGGATGTCGGTCGTGCTGTCCTCGCACGTGCTCGCCGAACTCGAGCGGGTGGCCGACTACCTCATCCTGCTGTCGGGCGGCAGAGTGCAGGTCGCCGGCGAGGTCGACGACCTGCTGGCGGCCCACCGTCTGCTGACCGGCCCGGCGGCCGATGCCGGCCGACATGCTGAACTGACGGTGGTGCACGAAAGGCGCGCCGAGGCCCAGGCCCACCTGCTGGTGCGGACCGGCGGGCCGGGTGATCCGGTACCGCCCGGCTGGGAGGCGCACCCGGTCAGCCTGGAAGAACTCGTGCTGGCCTACCTGCGTGAGCCCGGCGCCGCGGCACTGCCCGGCCCCTCGCGCACCGCGAACGCGGAGCGGATGGAGGCAAGGCGATGACCGCGATGAGCGGGGCGTCGGCGCCGGGCCGGGACGGGCGCATGCGGCCGGTGCCGTGGCGGCGGATGGCCTGGGTCACCTGGCGGCAGCACCGGCTCGCCATCGCCGGAGTGACCGCGTTCCTCGGGGTGCTGGCCCTGTACCTGCTGGTCGAGGGCCTGCCGATCCGCGCCGCCTACGCCGCCGTGACCGCGTGTCACCCGGTCAGCTCGGTTGTCTGCCAGAACCTGGCCGACAACTTCAATACCGGCGGCTATGTGTACCAGGCCGGGATCGTCGCGGCGCTGCTGCAGGTGGCGGCGGCGCTGATCGGGGCGTTCGCTGGGGCACCGGTGCTGGCCCGGGAGCTGGAGACCGGCACCTTCCGGTACGCCTGGACCCAGGGCTTCGGCCGGCAGCGCTGGGCCGCCGCCAAGCTGGCGCCGCTCGCGGTCGCGGTCGCCGCCGTCGCCGCGGCGTTCAGCGTGATGTTCTCCTGGTACTACCAGCCGTTCTTCGCGGCAGGCGACGGGAGCCCGCTCGGTTCCACGGTGTTCGACCTGCGCGGCGTCGCGTTCCCCGCCTGGACGCTGGCCGCCTTCGCGATCGGCGCCGTGGCCGGAGTGCTCATCCGCCGGGTCGTGCCTGCGATGACCGCCACGCTCGCCGCGTGGGCCGGGCTCGCCCTTGCTACCGGCCTCTACCTGCGCCAGCACTACGAGGCGCCGCTGGTTACCAGCAACCCCAACGTGCCCGGTTCCGCGTGGGTGATCAGGCAGTGGTGGGCCAGGGACGGCAAGCCGGTCAGCCTGTCCGCGGTCAACCAGGTTCTCCAGGCGGTGGGGGTGAAGGCGTCCGCGCCCGGCCACTTCCAGGACCACGGCCCGTCCCTGGGAAGCCTCAACCCGGGGCAGTACCTGATCCAGCACGGCTTCACGAAAATGACGAGCTACCAGCCGGCCGACCGGTTCTGGCCGTTCCAGTTCGTCGAGGCCGGCTGGCTGGTCGCGCTCTCGGTGCTGCTCATCGCCGCGACCGTCTGGCTGGTCCGCCGCCGCGCGGCCTGATACCGCCCCGGGTGAGCAGCTGACCCCGTGCGGTTGACGCCGTCCTAGCATGAGCTCACCGAGGAAAGGGCGGGCTGGCAATGACCACCGTGCAAGAGCCGTCCCTGGAGCACGCCGCGGCGCAGGCGTTCGCGCTGGCCCGCGAGGGCTTTGCGGCCTGCCGCCAGCTCACTGTCGCGGAACGGCTCGCCGAGCTCGCCACCGTGAAGGCGGTCATCCTGGAGCGCCGTACCGCCATCGCCGACCGGGTGATGGCGGAAGTGGGCAAGTGCCGGACCGACGCCCTGATCGCGGAGATCATCGGTACCGTTGACTGGCTCAACTGGCTGGAGCGGAACGCCGAGGCGCTGCTCGCGCCGCGGAAGGTGAAGACGCCCGTCACCCTGCTGGGCAAGAAGTCCATGCTCGTCCACGAGCCGCTGGGCGTGGTGCTGGTCATCTGCCCGTGGAACTACCCGTTTCACAACGCGATCACCGCGATCGCCGCGGCGGTCGTCACCGGCAACGCCGTCGTCTACAAGCCATCCGAGCACGCGCCATGCGAGGGACTCGTCGAGGAGATCCTGGCCTGTTCCCCGGTACTGCAGCGCCTGGCACACGTGGTGTACGGGGACGGCGCCATGGGCCGGGCGCTGATCGACGCCGGGCCCGCGAAGGTGTTCTTCACCGGCAGCGGAACCACCGGGGCGGCGATAATGGCGCAGGCCGCCGCCCGGCTGATCCCCGTGGAGCTGGAGCTCGGCGGCAAGGACCCGATGATCGTGTTCGGCGATGCCCCGCTCCGGCGACCGGTGGCCGGCGCCCTGTGGGGCGCCTTCACCAATGCCGGCCAGTCCTGCAGTGCCGTGGAGCGCCTCCTGGTCGAGGAGCCCGTCTACGAGACCTTTATGACCGAGCTGATCCGGGAGGCGGGCAAGCTCGTCGTCCGCCCCGGCGACCAGGGTGACTCGGACATCGGCCGGATGACAGCTGCCTTCCAGCGGGACAAGGTCATCGCCCACATCGAGGACGCGCTCCAGCGCGGGGCACGGCTGCGCTTCGGCCGCGTGCCCGCCAAGGACTCCCTGGTCGTGCACCCGGTGATCCTGGACCGGGTGACCCCGGACATGCTGGTATGGCGCGACGAAACCTTCGGCCCGGTACTGCCGGTGATGTCTTTTGCCGACGAGGCGGAGGCGGTCCGGCTGTCCAACGACACCGGCTACGGCCTGTGCGCCAGCGTCTTCACCGCCGACCCGGCACGCGCCATGCGTGTCGCCCGGGCACTGGAAGTCGGCGGCGTCTCGGTCAACAACGTCAACATGAGCGAGGGAAACCCTGGCCTTCCATTCGGCGGCGTCAAGCAGAGCGGATTCGGCAGGCTCCGCGGCCCCGAAGGGCTGCTGGGCTTCACCACCAGTAAGGCCATCCTGATCGACAAGTCCGCATCCAAGATCGAAGCGAACTGGTATCCCTACACCGAGGAGAAGCTCCGCCGGTTCAACCGCTTCATCGACGCCCTTTACACGGCGCGCCGCCCCCGGCTCCCCGCGATCGCGCGGCACGGCCTGGGCCTGGAGAGATTCAGCCAGAAACCGCGCCGGTAACGCGCCGCCGCTCGCGAACCTACCGGGCCGACGACCGCGGCCTGGCATGGCCCACCCGGTCTATCGGGCTCGCGCGGGGTTGCCCCGCCTCGGCAGGGCAAGAAAATGCCGGCCCGGCCGACGGGTGGTGGTTCTATGATTTACGTCAGCGAGCACCGCCGACCGTCCAAGGAGGGTAGATGCGCCAGGCGTTCACGTCCATCGAGATGGCCTTTGGGACCTATTCACGGGATGTGGCGCGTGTCGCAGAAAACGCTCAACTTGGGGATCCTGGCGCATGTAGACGCGGGTAAGACGACTCTTACCGAGCGGCTGCTGTACGACTCGGGCGTCATTGACCAGCTCGGTGCCGTCGACGCTGGCACCACCCAGACCGATTCGCTCCCGTTGGAACGGCGGCGCGGGATCACGATCAAGTCCGCCGTGGCGTCCTTCCCGATCGGGGACGTGACCGTCAACCTGATCGACACGCCGGGCCACCCGGATTTCATCGCCGAGGTGGACCGGGTGCTGAACGTTCTCGACGGGGTCGTGCTCGTCATCTCCGCGGTTGAGGGTGTGCAGGCGCAGACCCGGATCCTCATGCGCTCGCTGCAGCGCCTGGAGATGCCGGCGCTGCTGTTCGTGAACAAGGTTGACCGGCCCGGGGCGAGACCCGAGAGCGTGCTGCAAGACCTCGCCAGGCGTCTGGGGATCGCCGTCTTCGCGATGGGCCGGGTGACGGGCACCGGGACGCCCGGTGCCGACGTCACCGCGTCGGGAGCGGACGACGCCCAGTCCGCAGCCGGCCTGACCGAGCTGCTGGCCGAGCGCAACGACGGCCTGCTGGCGACCTATGTGCAAGCTGAGGCGGGCGTTCCGTACGACCAGCTCCGGGCGGAACTCGCGGAGCAGACACGGCGCGGGCAGGTGCATCCCGTCTTCTTCGGCTCGGCGATCACGGGAGCGGGCATCGCGCAGCTGACGGCGGGCATCGCCGAGCTCCTGCCGGCCTCGGACGGCGACCCTGACGGGCCCCTGTCCGGCAGCATCTTCAAGATCGAACGCCGCGGCGGCGGGGAGAAGATCGCGTACGTCCGCATGTTCGCCGGAACCGTGCGCGTTCGCGACCGGCTGCAGTTCGGAGCCGGCCCCGGCGGCAAGGTGACCGCGGTCGCCGTCTTCGACCGGGGCCCGGCGGTCCGGCGGCAGGCCGTCAGCGCGGGCCAGATCGGCAAGCTCTGGGGCCTTGCCGATGCCCGGATCGGGGACCGAATCGGGCAGGCAGGCAGCGACGCCGGCCTCCGGTTCGCCCCGCCGACGCTGGAGTCCGCCGTCGTGCCGTGCGATCCCCGCGACGCCAGCCGGCTGCGGGTCGCGCTTGGCCAGCTCGCCGAGCAGGATCCGCTGATCAACGTGCGGCAGGACGACGAGCGGCAGGAGATCTATGTGTCGCTGTACGGTGCGGTCCAGAAGGAGGTCATCCAGTCCACGCTCGCCGACGATTTCGGTGTCGCCGCGACGTTCCGCGAGACGACGATGATCTACATCGAGCGGCCCGTCGGCAGCGCGAGTGCCCTTGAGGTCCTGCAGTCCGACAGCCATCCCTATTCGGCGACGGTCGGGCTGCAGATAGAACCTGGGCCGGCCGGCTCCGGCGTCAGATTCCGGCTCGACGTCGACTCCCGCCACCTTCCGCTTTATATCTACAAGACCGCCGGCCACTTCACCGACGCCATGACGCAGTACATCCTGGGCGCCCTTGAGAAGGGGCTCTACGGGTGGCAGGTCACCGACTGCCTCGTCACGATGGACAAATGCGACTACTACATCGGTGACGGCCCCACCAAGCGCGTACTGCCGACCCCACGGGCAACGGCCGCTGACTTCCGCAAGCTGACGCCGCTGGTCCTGATGCAGGCTCTGCGGCAGGCCGGCACGGTCGTCTGCCGGCCGATGGCACGGGTACGTCTCGAACTGCCCGCAGCGAGGACGGGCGACGTGCTCTCGTCCCTGGCCCGGCTCGGCGCCGCCGCGGAGATGCCGCTGCTCGATGCCGAGCTGTCCGTCGTCACAGCCATACTGCCCTCCGCGCAGGTCCGCAGCCTGCAGGAGCAGCTACCGGGACTGACCGGCGGGGAAGGACTGCTCGACATCGGCTTCGGTGGCTACGAACCGGTACCCGGCAGCTTCCCAAGACGCTGATCCGGCCACCGATGCCGACGCTGGGCGGCCGAAGACGGGCCAGGCGGCGGGCCGCGCCGCCCGCGGCCGGGCCGGAGGCAGGCCAGACAGCCGGGCGTCGCGTTAAAGGAACGACCCAAAATGAGGCGTAAGCCTTCCGGAATCCGCGCCCCGCCCGAAACCAAGGTTCCGGGCTACGCATAATGGCATAAACCGGGCGCGAAAACCGGCGTCTTGCGTGGGCGCAACACGGTCATGGGCACCCTGCTGGGGCTACAGCACCAGCGCGGGCACCACCACCGTGCTGTGGCCCTTGCACCAGCACCAGCGCGGGCACCACCACCGTGCTGTGGCCCTTGCACCAGCACCAGCGCGGGCACCACCACCGTGCTGCCGTCCAGGGCTTCCTAAGGCTGACGGTAGGGGCGGGGCCCGGGCAGCGCGTCTACCAGCCGGTCGAGTTCGGCGTTGTTGTTGTAGTAGTGCACAGAAGCGCGGACCAAGCTGGGCAGGCCGCGGCGGGGCAGGTCAAACTGAGCGGATTCCGGCCCGGAGACGCTGGTATTCACGCCCTGCCCGGCCAGGTGACGCTGCACGTCTGCTGCCGTGATCCCGTCCACGGTGAAGGTGACGATGCCGCAGCGGCGCTGCCCCTGGTCGTGCACGCGCACCCCGCCGACAGCCGCAAGCCGCTCGCGCAGCCGGTCCGCCAGCATGGTGACCCGCGCCTCGATGGCGCTCAAGCCCCAGGACAGCGCGTACTCCACGGCCACGCCGAGCCCGATCTTGCCGGCGTAGTTGGTCTCCCAGTTCTCGAAGCGCCGCGCATCGGCGCGGATCTCATAGCGGTCGGGAGCGGTCCAGGTCGCCGCGTGCAGGTCGAGGAACGGCGGTTCGAGCCGGTCGAGCATCGACCGCCGCACGTAGAGAAACCCGGTGCCGCGCGGCCCGCGCAAGAACTTGCGCCCGGTCGCCGAGAGCATGTCGCACCCGATGCGCCCGACGTCGAGCGGCATCTGCCCCACCGACTGACAGGCATCCAGCAGGAACGGGACGCCCGCCGCCCGGGCGAGGGCACCGACCTCTTCCGCCGGGTTGACCAGGCCGCCCTGGGTGGGCACGTGGGTCATCGCGATCAGCTTCACGTCGCCGCCGCCGTGTTCCAGGCGCCGCCGCAGGTCGGCGACCGAGAACTGGCCATAGGCGTCGTCATCGACCACCTCGACGACCGCGCCGCTGCGCGCGGCCACCTGGAGGAACGCGATCACGTTGCTCGCGTACTCGGCGTGCGCGGTGAGGATGCGGTCACCCGGCTGGAACGACATGGCGTAAAACGCCATGTCCCACGCCCGGGTCGCGTTCTCCACCACCGCGATCTCGTCCGGCTGGCTGCCGATCAGCCGGGCGATCGCCGGGTAGGCCAGCTCTATCTGATCGCGGGCGGCATCGGCTGCTTCGTACCCACCAATGTCCGCTTCCCGGCGCAGGTGGGCGATGACCGCGTCGGTAACCTGCGCAGGCGGCAGCGCCGCCCCTGCGTTGTTCAGATGAGCTACCCGCGTCACGCCCGGCGTGTCACGCCGGGCCCGATCCACATCAAAAGCCACGTACGCACGCTAGCCGACTCGACGGGCCGCCAGTCAGCCCGGCGGTACGGCGGCTTGGCCGCCGGCGAAGGACTGCTCGGTCTTCGCTCGTGGGATGTCAGGATGAGCGCCGCGAGGCACAAGGCGGCGAGAGCCGTGATGACATAAAGGTCGCCGATCACCAGTTGCAGGCCATCCGCGCCCTTGCCCTGGACGACGGATGCGGGGACCAGGACCTCCGGCAGCGTGAAAAACGGAGCGGCCAGCGCCGCCACACCGCACCACGCCGCCCACTGCCGCCAACCCGGGACCCGGCGGGCGAGGTCGGCCGCCACGACCAGCGCCGGCGCGGCCCACACCCAGTGGTGCGACCACGAGACCGGGGAGATCAGCAGCCCGGTCAGCGCGCAGGTGACAACGCCGGCGATCTCGTGCCCGCGGCGCGCTGCCCACGCCGCGAGGAGGAGGCCGAGGGTACCGATGACCACCGCGGAACCAAGCCAGTAGGGCCGTGCCGCGGCCTCACTGCCGAGCAGCCGCGCGAGTGCGCCGTGCAGCGACTGGTTGCTCACGTACGCGTTGTTGCCAACCCGGCCTGAGTCAAGGAACAGCCCGCCGAACCAGAACCGGCCCGCCTGTCCTGGCAGCAGGATCAGCGAACCCCCGACGGTCAGCGTGAACGCCGCCAGCGAGACACCCGCTGCCCGGAACCGGCGGGTGAGTACCAGATAGGGGACGAAGATCAGTGGCGTTAACTTGAAACCCGCCGCCAGGCCCACCCCGGTGCCCTTGAACCAGGCGGTGTCGGGCAGCCACAGATCGGCCAGAACGACCAGCATCAGTATCAGGTTGACCTGGCCAAACACGAGCGTGTCCTGCACCGGCTGGAGCCACAACGCGACCCCGGCGGCCGCCAGCGCCGCCCCGGTCCGCCCGGCGGACCGCCGGTAGCCCAGCGCTCCCAGGGTGAGCCACAACGTGACGGCCAGGCACGCGATGCTCGCCGCCGTGACCAGCCATTTCAGCGCTGACATCGACGCGGCCGACAGCCCAGCGAAGATCAGGGCGGCCATCGGCGGGTAGGTGAACCGCAGGTGGTCATGCGGGAAGCAGCCGCCGTACAGGTCGCCGGAGCGGCGGACGATCAGCCCGGCCCACCGGTACACCTGAAGATCGAGCATGTTCCACCGCTGGCCCGAGGATGTGAGGTCAAGCGCGACCAGCGCCGCCACCGACGCCGCGAACATGACCACGCCGGGCGCGAGCAGCCCGTTGGGGAGCGGGCGCAACGCCCTGTGCCGCATCCGACCTCCTAAACCGGTTTGACCATGGCGGGCGGGACGGCGACAGGCGCTATTCAGCGCGGAGCGCGGAGGCGGTGCGGCTCTGGGCCGCCCAGCCGGCCGGGGCCAGCGCGCCGGCCACCGCGATCGCCAGGCCGGCCAGCGCGAGCAGCACCAGTTCGGCCGGGTGGTAGACGTTGAGGAACGAGGCCGGGACCGCGGTCTGGGCGGCGTTGCCCATGACCGGCAGCACGTAGCGGTGCAGCGCGACGCCGAGCGGAACCGCGATCAGGCCGGCCAGCAGGCCGACGCCCGCGACCGAGCACACCACCATTCCGATCGTCTGCCGTGGCGTCATGCCGACCGCCTTGAACACGCCCAGGTCGTGGACGCGTTCCCGGGTCTGCAGCACGACCGTGTTCAGCACGCCGAGGGCCGCGACCGCCGCGAGCAGCAGCGTCATCGTGGTGATCAGCCCGATGATGATCTCGTAGTTGAAGGACCCCGCGGTGTTCACGGAGACCGGGTCGGTCAGGCCCGGTGCCCGGCCCAGCGCGTTGACGTACGCGGTCAGGCCGGTGCCCGGCTTGAGCCCCACGTCGTACTCGCTGACTGCCAGTCCCGGGTCGACGGGGGTGAACGTGGACCGGGCGCCGATCATCTCCGCTGTGCCGCCGTGCGGCTCGAAGACCTCGCCCGCGATCGTGACCGTGGTGTGGTTGCCGCCTGAGGTGAGGGTGTACCTGTCACCGACGGCGGAGCCGGTGTCGGTCAGGAACGCGGTGTTGACGTCGACCTGGTGCGGGCCGGAGTACCAGTGCCCGCTGATCAGGGCGTAGCCGGTCCAGCTCGCGTTGCCGGTGAAGGCGGTGAGGCTGAGCGGCTGGGACAGGCCGAGCACACTGATCTGGCCGTCGGCCTCGGCGACGTAGTGCGCGGTGCCGGGCTGCGCGTCGAGCGCCGCCTGGATGGCGCGCTCCTGCGCCGCCAGGCTCGGAGCGGGCCCGGAACCTATGACGACCCTGGTAGCGCCGCCGGGCCCGCCGCTGATCCCGGCCAGCGGGATCTGCACCGGCTCGGCCGCCGATTGGTTCAGGCTCGCGTACACCATGCTGAGCGAGGCAGCGAGGCCGACCGCGAACGTCACCGCCATGCCGCCGGCCAGCACCGCCACCAGGGTGACCGCCGTGCGGGTGGGCCGGGCGAACGGGCTGGCCAGGCCGATCGTCACCGGGCGGGGCAGCCCGCGCAGCCGGCCGAGCAGGCGGTGTGCCAGGTAGCCGTGCCTGGGCCGCGGCGCGCGGCCGGTCGCGATCGCCGCCGTCGCGCTCATCCGCCCGGCCCGGGTGGCCAGCGCGACCGCCGCCAGGACGGCCAGCGCGAGCATCATCAGCGGGACGGCGAGGTCGACCCAGGACGGCACGCCGAGCCGCCCGACGCCGTAGACCTGGGCCTGCTGGCCGAGCAGCGGCACCGCGAGCATGTTGCCCACGACCACGCCGGCGGCGCAGCCGATCAGCGCCGGGACCGCCATCTGGAGCACGTACGCCGCGACCACCTGCGCCGGGGAGAACCCGATCGACTTCAGCACGCCGATCCGCTGGGTGCCGGCCACCACCGCGCCGCTGACCACGTTGGCCACGATCAGCACCGACATCACGAGCCCGATCAGGCCGAACGCGACGATGAACGGCACCCACGGCGCGATCCCGCTCGCGGCCTGCAGCTTGGCGGTCAGGTAGGACTGCGCGCCGGCCAGGTCGCCGCGCGGCAGGGCGCCGCGGACCTCGCCGATGTCGCTGCTGACCTGGGCCGCACTGCCGGCGCTGGCGAAGCGGTAGAGCATCTGGTCGGCCGCGGGCGCGCCCTTGCCCTCGAGCGCGGCGACCTCGGACGGAGTCACCCAGCCCTGGGCGGTGCCGGTGATCGAGGTGGCGACGCCGACGACGGTCAGGCGCTGGTTGGTTCCGGCCACGGTGAGCCGGGTGCCGGGGCCAGGCACCAGGCCCTGGTTGTTCCCGTCCCAGACGACCTGTCCCGGCCTCGTGGCCCAGTGGCCCTGGGTCAGGATCAGGTCGTCGACCGGGCCGCCGGGTGCCGAGCGGCCGACCAGGTTCAGCTGCTGGGTAACCGGGATGTTTCCGCCCGGTCCGGGGCCGCCGCCGGGCGGGACGGGGGTGAGCCGCGTCTTGACCGTGACCGTCGTCTCCGGGAAGCCGGCCGCCGCCGTCACCCCGGCCAGGTGCCTGGTCGCGGCCAGCTCCCGGGCGGTGGCACCGGTGACCGTCGCGGTGACCTGCGCGCCGTGCTGCGCGGCGAACGCGTGGTCGAACGGCGCGTTGGAGTCGGCCAGCATGCTGAGCGCCAGCGTGGACGCGGCGGTGGAGACCAGGATCACCGCGCCGATGACGACGGCCTGGACCCTTCGCCCGGACAGGCCCCCGCGGGCGGCCCGTACGGCCGGGACCGCCGTCATTGCTGGGCCCCGATCGGGCTGCTGGCCGTCACCCGGCCGTCAATGATCTGGATGACCCGGCGGGTGTACCTGGCGGCGAGGTCCGGGTTGTGGGTGACCAGGATCAGCGTCTGGCCGGACTCGTTCAGGTCCAGCAGCAGCTCGCCGATCTCCGCTCCGGTCGCCGAGTCCAGCGCGCCGGTCGGCTCGTCGGCGATCAGCAGCGGCGGCCGGTTCACCAACGCCCTGGCGATCGCGACCCGCTGCCGCTGGCCGCCGGACAGCCGGGCCGGGTAGGCGTCGGCGTGCTCCTCGATCCGCAGCGCGGCGAGCAGCTCGCCGGTCCGGGCTCGGCCCGTCTTTGTCTTCATGCCCGCGAGCTGGGCGGGCAGCAGGACGTTGTCGGCGACGGTCATGTCCTCGAGCAGGTTGAAAAACTGGAAGATCATGCCGACCTGGTGCCGCCGGAATCGCGCCACCCCGGTCTCACTGAGCTTGTCGACGCGCTGGTCCCCGACCCGGACCTCGCCGCTGGTCGGCCGGTCCAGCCCGGCGATGAGGTTGAGCAGGGTGGACTTCCCGCTGCCGGACGGGCCCATGATCGAGACGGCCTCGCCCTGCGCGACCGCGATGGTGACCTCCGCCACCGCGGGCGCCGCGTCGCTGCCGTAGCGCTTGGTTACGTCGGTGAGCTGCACGAGAGCGTTCATGCCGCGACCGTACGGGCGCCGCCGCGCCCGGCACGTCGGCCGCGGGAGCCAACTTCGGTACCTCCTCAGGACGCCGTCATCCTGGAGATGTACGCCACGTACCCGCAGCGGACGATGGCATTTCCAGCCGCCGGGCCCACAATGGGCAGGTGGTGGAACAGTTGCGGCTTGCCAGGTGGGCCCGCCGGGTGGTGGCCCTGGTCCGTGCCGCGTCGGCGCGGCGGGTGCTTGGCGGCACCTCCTACGCCCTTGACGTCTGCATAGCCGCGGCGGCCACGCTCGCGGCGGTCGCGGCCGCGATCGGGGGCTACCTGCCCACGGCGACGGAGGTTGTCCGGGCCGCCCCGGGCGGCGCCCTGGGCACCGCCCGCACCGTGGTGCACCGCAAGATCCTTACGCTTCTCCCCTGGTCAGTTCGCCCGCCGGCGCTGCAGGCCATCGTTCAGCATGCCCCTGGCGCGCACGCGGCCGTGCCCCTGCACCTGCCCGCGGCACCGTCCCTGGCGATGCTCGGCGTGGTGCTGACCACCGCTCCGCTCGCGTTCCGGCGGACGTATCCGGCCAGCGCGTTCTGCGTGATCGTGCTGGCGATCATCGCCACGGGCGACTACACGACCGCGGTCACGATCGCGGCCGCGGTGTTCGCCGCGTACTGCGCGGTCGTCTACAGCCGGAACCGCCCGGCCGCGCTGGGCTGCCTGGCCGCCGGGGTGGCGATCGTCACGCTGGACTACCCGAAGATCGGCCCGCATATAGCCGGGCGGCTCGCCCCGGTGCTGGTGCTGCTGCCGACCGTGGCCCTCGGCTACACGACGCGGATGTGGCAGCAGCGGGCCGGGGAATCGGCGGCGCGGCTGCGCCGGGCGGAGGCCGAGCACCTGGAGGAGACCCGGCGCGCCGTGGAGGAGGAGCGGGCCAGGATCGCGGCCGAGCTGCACGACGTGGTGACGCACAATGTCAGCGTGATGGTGGTGCAGGCCGGCGCGGGCCGCCGGGTGCTGGACAGCTCCCCCGGCGACGCCCGCGAGGCCATGCTGGCCATCGAGGCCAGCGGCCGGACCGCGATGACCGAGCTGCGGCACCTGCTCGGCCTGCTGGCCCCGTCCGCTGCGCCGGCGGCCGATGCCCCCGGTGCGCCCGGCGATCCCGGTGCGCTGCGCCCGCAGCCCGGCCTGGACGACGTCCCGGCCCTGGTCGCCAGCGTCCGCGCGGCCGGCCTGCCGGTGGAACTCTCGGTGACCGGAACCCGGCACGCGCTGCCGCCAGGACCCGACCTGGCCGGCTACCGGGTGGTGCAGGAGGCACTGACAAACGTGATCAAGCACGCGGACCGGGCCCCGGCGAAGGTGCAGCTCCGGTACCGGGCGCACGGCCTGATCATCGACGTCTCCAACGCTGGCGCCGTGTCCTGGGGTGCCGAGGCTCGCCGGGAAGCCGACGCCGGCGGAAGCGGCCGGGGGCTCATCGGGCTGCGGGAGCGGATCGCGATCTACGGCGGATCGCTGGGCGTGGGGCCCCGGCCCGGCGGCGGCTGGCGGGTGCGGGCCACGATCCCGCGGGAGCAGGCCGAGGAGCCGGCGCCGGTTTCGTTCCAGGGCGCGCCGGCATGAGCGCCCAGGGGGCTGCTGCTGATGCCGAGGCGCCACGGGTGGTCATCGCGGACGACCAGGCGCTGGTGCGGGGCGGGTTCCGGCTGATACTCAAGTCGGCCGGCATCCCGGTCGTCGCCGAGGCGGCCGACGGCAGGGAAGCGGTCGCCTCGGTGCTCAGGCACCGGCCGGATGTGGTGCTGATGGACATCCGGATGCCCGAGATGGACGGCCTGGAGGCCACCAGGCGCATCCTCGCAGCCGCCGGGCCCGCAGAGTCCCGGCCCGGCGGGCCCGCCGGATCCGGCGCGAGCATCCGGATCATCATCCTGACCACGTTCGACCTCGACCAGTACGTCTACGCGGCGCTGGCCGCCGGGGCGAGCGGCTTCCTGCTCAAGGACGTCACGCCCGAGCACCTGGTCGCCGCCGTCCGGCTGGTGCGGACCGGCGACGCGCTGCTCGCCCCGTCCATCACCCGCCGCCTGGTCGAGCGTTTCGCGTCGCATCCCGTCGCGGCGGGCCAGGCCGGGGCGGGCTCTGGCGGCTGCGACCTGTCCGCCCTGACACCGAGGGAACGGGAGGTGCTGGGGCTGATCACCCGCGGCATGAGCAACGCCGAGATCGCCGCCGCCCTGACGCTCAGCGAGGCAACGGTGAAGACCCACGTGGCCAGGATCCTGACCAAACTGGGGCTGCGCGACCGGGTCCAGGCCGTCGTCCTTGCCTACGAGAGCGGCCTGGTGTCCCGGCTCGCCGCGGATACGGCACGCGGCACCGGCTGACGCCGGCACCCGGGCCGGGTCAGTCGAACTCGGGCTTGCGGTCCCTGGTCCGCTTCAGCTCGAAGAAGCCGTCGGCCTCGGTCACCAGCACCACGCCGTCCCACAGCCGCCCGGCGGCCTCGCCCCTGGGCGCGGGCGTGATCACCGGGCCGAAGATCGGGTTGCCGCGGACCCGGATGACCGGGGTTCCCACGTCGAGCCCGATCTGGTCGAACGCCTCGTGGTGCGAGGCCTTGATCCGCTCGTCGAACTCTTCGCTCTCGGCGGCGCTGGCCAGCGACGCGGGCAGGCCCACCTCTTCGAGGGCTTCCGTGATCACCGCGGGATCCTCCCGGCGGCCCTGGTTGTGGAACCGGGTGCCGATCGCCGTGTACAGCGGGCCGAGCACCTCGTTGCCGCGTTCGTTGGCGGCCGCCGCGACCACGCGGATCGGCCCCCAGGCCCGGCCCATCCGCTCGAGGTACTCGGGGCTGAGGTCCTTGCCCTCGTGCTGCACCAGGTTCAGGTAGGCCAGCGACATGATCCGCCAGTCCACCCGGACCGGCCGGACCTGCTCCACCTCCAGCATCCACCGAGACGTGATCCAGGCCCACGGGCATAGCGGGTCAAACCAGAACTGCACAGCTTCGCGTTCAGACGGTTCTGTCACACTGGCTGGCAACTTCCGCCCGCGTCGGCCTATTCCCGGGCGCGCGGCGCGCCGACCCATACGGCCTTGGCGTTGCAGAACTCGCGGATGCCGTGGCGGAACAGCTCCCGGCCGAACCCCGAGGTCTTCACGCCGCCGAACGGCAGCTCCGGGTAGGACGTCACGTTCCCGTTGAGGAAGACCATCCCCGCGGCGACGTCACGGATGAACCTGGCCTGTTCTGCCCCGTCGTTCGTCCACGCGTTCGCGCCGAGGCCGAACTCGGTGGCATTGGCGAGCTCGATCGCGGCCTCGATGTCGGGCACCCGGTACAGCGTGGCCACCGGGCCGAAGACCTCCTCGCTGTGCACGCGCATGTCCGGGGTGATGTTGGTGAGCACCGTCGGCGGATAGTAGTAGCCAGGCCGGTCCGGCGCCGCGCCCCCGCACAGCACCTTGGCGCCCTTGGACACGGCGTCCGCGACGAGCTTCTCCACGTCGTCGCGCTGCTGCTCGGAGGACAGCGGCCCGATGTCGGTGCCGTCGTCCATCGGATCCCCGACCACCTTGCCGGACATCTGCTCAGCGAACAGGCCCTCGAACTCGTCGTAGATTGCGTCGTGAGCGATGAACCGCTTGGCCGCGATGCACGACTGGCCGTTGTTGATGCACCGGGCGAACGCGGCGACCTCTGCTGCTGCCCGCAGATCCACCGAAGGCATAACGATGAACGGGTCGCTCCCGCCGAGCTCGAGCACGACCTTCTTGATCTCGCTGCCGGCGATGGACGCGACCGACTGGCCGGCCGGGCCCGACCCGGTGAGCGTGGCCGCGACCACCCGCGGGTCCCGCAGGATCGGCTCGACCCGCTTCGAGCCAACCAGCAGGGTCTGGAACACCCCCTGCGGGAAGCCGGCCCGGGCGAACAGGTCCTGCATGAACAGCGCGGTCTGCGGCACGTTCGACGCGTGCTTCAGCAGGCCCACGTTGCCGGCCATCAGCGCGGGGGCGGCGAACCGCATCGCCTGCCAGAGCGGGAAATTCCACGGCATGATCGCGAGCACCGGGCCGAGCGGCTGGTAGCTCACGTAGGCATCGTCGGCGCCGACCGCGCCGGCGTCGGCTGGCTCGTCGGCGAGGAACTCTGCGGCGTGCTCAGCGAAGTACCGGCAGGCCATGGCGCACTTGGCGACCTCCTGACGGGCCGCGGCCAGGGTCTTGCCCATCTCGGTGGTCATCATCGCCGCGATCTGGCCCCGCTCGCTGTCGAGTATGCGGGCCGCCTCGCACATCCAGCCGGCCCGCTCGTCGAAGCTGGTCAGCCGGTAGCTGGCGTGTGCCGCCGCGGCGGCGGCAAGGCAGCGCTCGACGTCCTCCTCGTGCATCTCGTCGAAGGTCTGCAGGGTCTCGCCCGTGGCCGGGTTCGTCGTTGCGATCGCCATGGTTTGCTCCTCACTTCGCGGCAGACCCTACATGGCCTTGCCCGGATCGGCCCGGGCCACACGTGGCTGTAACCTGCCGGCGCTACCAGCGGAGTTGCGCGATCTCGTCGTAGTCGGCCGCGGTGTAGCCGACCAGGCCGTCGGACAGGGCGAAGATCCACTCGGCCACGCCCAGGGACAGCGCCAGCCGGCTGCACCGCGGGCAGTAGTGCGGCTCCTCGAGCCGCAGCGAGTCGTCCGGCTCGAGCCGCACGTAGATGAGCTTCGCTCCCGGGAGCTTCTGCCAGCCGTCGCCCTCGCGGGCCAGTGAGATCGCGCGCTGTTCCGCGTGGGTCCGGCACTGGTCGTGGTTGCCGAACTCGGCGAGCTTGCAGTAGCAGTGGTCTTCGCCCGGGAACGGGACCCCGTTGGTCCCCCACGCCAGCATGCTGCCGCCCAGCATCAGCACCGCGGCGTGCCGGGTGCGTGCATGAGAGTCCCTGGCCAGGTCCGCCGCCCGCTCGACCATCTGCTCCGCCAGGTGACTGTCGTGGCGGGTCAGCGGCCGCCGCTGCGGCCGCGGCGTCGACGGCACGCGCACCACCCCCTCTGCAGTGAAAACCCAATTCTCCGCTAACCGCGGGCCCCTCGGCACGTCGCCCTGTCAGGTACGCATGATCAGGCTGTGTCTTCTGATACCGATGATCTGGATGAGGCATTTAGTTCTCTATTAACAACTATGTACTTTTCAATGTATAAGTAGCCTATCGGTCGCTTCTGCGGTAAATTAACGACCGCTCAGCACGGGGCGGTCTTACGGGGAAGATTGTTCTGCGGGCGGTCCGCTACGGGGTCACGGCGTTTGGTCGCGGATTGGCCCGCGCGGCGCTTGGTTGTCCGTTGAACGCCTCATGTCCGCACATCCTCGCACCGGAGGCACGACATGACGGGGAACGTCTGTGACGTTCGCATAGCTCCAGACACCGGCGCGGCCAGCAGGAGCCTGGGCCGGTTAGCTGACCTGGCAGGCACCTGGCAGGGGCACGGCTTCAACCTGATCGCCAGGCCCAACTCCCAGGGCGGGGCCCCTCTCTACCTGCAGCTCAACCAGACAGACGAGACGCTCGCTATCGATCCCATCGGGTCGGGGGTGCCGAACCGCGGCTTCGGCCAGGACGACATCGAGTTGTTCGGCCTCACCTACCTGGACCGGATCAGCGACCAGGTCACGAGCGGCGCCCTGCACATCGAGCCGGGGATCTGGATCAGCCAGCCGCGGACGACCTACCCGCATCAGTCGCCGCCACCGGGCGGGCAGATCGTCGCCCGGCTGGCAACGATCCCGCACGGCACCTCGGTCCTGAGCCAGGGCGCCGCCACGCCGTTCACCGGGCCGCCCGCGCTCACCACGGGCACGCACCAGTACGCGTTCTCGGTGTTCCCGTCGTTCAACAGCACACCGTTCCCGGTCGCCACGCCGCCCACCGGATTCAAGATCAACGCGGCCGGGTCCTGCGAGGAGAAGACGGGGTACGGGGGCGGTTTCCCGCAGTACAGCCTCGCGATCCCGGAGTCAGCGGCCAACCCGCGGACGCCGCTCGGCACCAACCCGCCCGAGCCGCCACTGCCCGCGAGCATCGGCGGGGTGGCCATGCAGGACGTGGTGAACGACCCGGTCCTGCTGGTGCAGGCGGCGGTCAAGAGGCAGGTCGCGGAGGGGTACACGTTCGAGGGCGTGGCGCTGAACGTGGCCACCCAGCCGTCGGTCACGTTCCTCACCGCGGCGAACGACCCCGCCGGCCCGGCGGAGACGGTGACCGTGCCCGACGCCGCCGGGGGAATCGAGAACAGCCTGTTCCTGGAGGGCGCCGACGCCCACGGCACCGTGGGCAGGGTCGGCCCCAACGCGCATACGTCGCTGGTCTACGCGACCTACTGGATCGAGAAGGTCAGCCACCCGGAGCGGCCGCCGTTCATGCAGTTGCAGTACGCGCAGATGACCGTTCTGAACTTCCAGATCCTCGGTATCCCGAACGCCCTCCTCGGCTGGCCGCACGTCTCCGTGGCCACGCTGCGGAAATCGTTCTTCTAGTCCCTATCCGGAAATAAAGCGCGGGAGGACGGGATGACAGGGGATCCTGTCCTCCCGCGCATCACCGCTCCGTTGTCCGTTGTCCTGCCAGGCTCCGTTGTCCGTTGTCCTGCCAGGCTCCGTTGTCCGTTGTCCTGCCAGGCGCCGGCTCGGGCCGTTCGGGGTTATGCGCGATCGGCCGCGGGCCAGTCCGCGGTGACGATGTCGAACCGCAGCGGCGCGGGCAGCGGGACCGGCTCGCCGTACTTGCCGCCGGCCGCCACCTGGTAGCGCTGCCACCCTTCGGCCAGCGCGTACAGCGTCCATTCCCTGGCTTCCTGGTCGACCAGCAGGTACAGCGGGATGCCCGCCTTCGCGTACTGCCTGGGCTTGGTGACGCGGTCGTTCAGCACCGTGTCCGGGGAGGCCGGGGAGGTCACCTCGACGACCAGGGCGATGGCGGCGCGCTCTTCTTCCCTGGTCCGCGCGTCGGGGTGCACGACCACAACGTCGGGAACGTAGAAGCGGTCGCTTCTATCGGGCAGATCCCATTGAAAGTCGCCCGAGTAGACGGACCAGTCCGTAGGCGTGAGCGCTGGATAGGCTCTCGTCAGGCTGGCCACAATGGCCCGGACGACCCGGCGGTGCTCGAACCCTGGGGGATTCATGACCAGGAGCACTCCCTCGTCGACGTACTCGACCCTCGTCGTCTCGAGCAGCCGATCGGCCAGGCCCCGAAGGTCGGTCTGGCCGAGGTCCTCGAACGGGGTGGCTGCCTCGGTCAACTCCGCTCACCTCCGATCGCGGTGCCCACACCGCAACGGTACAGCAGGCCAGCTCAGCGAGCCGGTCCTCGGCCGCCTGCCGTCCCAAGGGCAGTATTGGACAAGGTAAGCCCACTAGAGGTGTGATGCCCCCCGACGAGATCTACGTGCGCTACGTGCAGAGCCAGCGCCAGGGCTCCGGGATCGTTCGGATAGGTTCTGGTCGTGGTTGATCTCCGGGCGGTGTGCGTGTTCTGCGGGTCGTCGACGCCTCCGGACCCTCGTTACCGGGATGCTGCGCGCGCCCTCGGCACGCTCATCGCGGGCAACGGCATCGGCCTCGTCTACGGGGGCGGCAGCGTGGGCCTGATGGGCGAGCTTGCCGACGCCACCCTGGCGCGCGGGGGCCGGGTCACCGGGGTCATCCCGGTCGGCCTGTTCGCCCGCGAGATCGGCCACACCGGCCTGACCGAGCTGCGCGAGACCGGGTCCATGCACGAGCGCAAGCAGCTCATGTACGACCTGTCCGACGCGTTCATCGCGCTGCCCGGCGGGCTGGGCACGCTGGAGGAACTCGCCGAGGTCACCACCTGGTCGCAGCTCGGGCTGCACCGCAAGCCGATCGTCCTGCTCGACGTCGACGCCTTCTGGGAGCCGCTGGTCACCCAGCTGGACCGGATGGTCAGCGTCGGGCTGCTCAAGCAGGTCAACCGCGACCTGGTGCAGCGCGCCTGTTCTCCCGAAGAGGCGCTGAGCGTCCTCGCCTCCGCCGAGCCGGGCTACGCCGAGAAGTGGATCACCGCGGAGGACCGGTAGTTACCCCGGGTCGGGGTACTGCCTAACTCAGAGATCGAACTCCCCGCTCTTGGCTCCTGCTATGAACGCCGCCCACTCTTCCGGCCCGAAACTCAGCACCGGGCCGCCGGGGTCCTTGGAGTCCCGTATCACCACGATCTCCGGCAGGTTGAGGGCTACCTCCACACATGTCGACCCGTTAGCGCTGTACGTGCTCTTGCGCCATTCGGCGCGGCGCAGATCCTGGACGTCCACTCCCGCGCCTCCTCTCTGGCACCATGGTGATTGCTCACCGGCTTGCCTACTTGATGCTATCCGCTCGGTCGGCGATGAGCTGTGCTGACTTCTCTGGGGTCAGGGCGAGTTCCCGCAGCCGGTCAAAGGCCATCCCGTACCGGTAGACCTCTCCCTCACGCTCGACGTACAGATCGCTGGTCATGTTCTCCAGGTACACGACGTCGGGAGCAATCAGTTCCGGAAAGGCCAGGATCGTGAACTCGCCCGTGGTCGCGGGGTGCGCTCCCGCGGTGAGTGGGAGCACCTGCACGGTAATGGTCGGCTGGGTTGCCATCTCCGTCAGATGCGTCAGTTGCTCGCGCATGACCCCAATTTCGCCCACCGTGCGCAGGATGGCCGCCTCATCCAGCACCACACTGAGGTTGACGGGACTGTCCCCGGCTAGCACTCGCTGGCGGGTCATCTTCACCTGCACCCGCCGCTCGACCTCTCCCGGCGGGGCGATCAGCAGCCCCGAGCTGATGACTTCGCGGGCGTACCGCTCGGTCTGCAGCAATCCCGGAATCAGCATCGGCGAGTACCAGCGCACCGAGTCAGCCTCGGCCTCCAGGGCGATCAGCGCCGTGTACTCCGGCCCAAGGGTGTCAGAATACGCGTCCCACCATCCGCGTTGTCCTGCACTCTGGCCGAGCTGCTCCAGCCGTCCCCGCTGTGTGCCCGATACCTCGTATAGGTCAAGGAGCCGTCGCAGGTCGGCCGGACCTGGCGTGGTCTGCCCTGTCTCGATCCGCGAAATTTTCGATGGCGACCAGTTCAGGCGCCCGGCAGACTCCTCGCCGGTGAGTGTTGCCGCATCGCGGAGGCGCCGCAGCTCGGCCGCAAGCTGGCGGGCACGCACGGACGGCGGCCGTCGGTCAGGCACCTCGGACCACCTCCTTCTCAAATGCAGTCGATCACATCTTGCCCGACAGCTCCCACGGCAGCACCCCCGATTGACACCTGGAAAACTCCTGTAGAAACTTGCACGAAAGTTCCTGCGGTGAAATCCTGGGCAGCAGCACCGGCGACCACCCGGGAGGCGCGAAGATGGACGAGACCGCCCCCAGCCCAGCTGTCTCGCGGGAGATGCCATGGTCGCGGGGCAGCCACTTGGCACTGGCGGCGCTGCCGACCGCCGTCCCGTGCGCCCGGCTGCATGTCCGATCGGTCGCTCACGAGTGGGGTCTTGCGGAACTCGCCGACACGGCCGAGCTACTGGCCAGCGAGCTGGTCACGAACGCCGTTCAGGCGTCTGAACGTTTAAGAACCGGGGCCGACCTGGCGATTATCCCAGTCGTACGGATATGGCTCGTCTCCGACCAGATCTCCCTGGTCATTCACGTCTGGGACGACAGCGATGAGATCCCTGTCCGTCAGGAGTCTGATCCCGAGGACGAACGCGGCCGGGGCCTCATACTGGTCGACACCTTGAGCAAGGAATGGGGATCGTACCGGAAAGCTGAGGGCAAGGTCGTGTGGGTGCTTGTCAGTGCTGGGGAGGAGATGGAGTGGAGCTAACTGGCACGATGGAACAGCAGCTCATCTTCCTGAAGCTGCACTGGGGCCGTCGGTACACCTTCGCTGCCCCTGATGCTCCAGGTGACAACTGGACATCTCGAGCCAAATTCGGGGAGCAGGACGAGTTACAAGAGGAATCGGCCACAGAGCTGCTGCTCGCAGTAAGACGCCACTATGCCGCCAGCGACCCTGGACTCCTGACATAGAGCCAAGAGTCCAGGGGATGGTGCCGGGCTGATGACATAGAGCCAAGAGTCGCGGGGATGGTGCCGGGCTGATCTGCATTTGATCGTTTCCTCTGTGTGCCCAGTTTGTAGGAAATTCTCGCTAGCCCGCCGGTAATCGGCGGGGTGACCGGGCAGCAGCCGCACGTGAGAGTAGTTGGCCAGGTAGCCGCAATGGAGCCCGCCGGTAATCGGCGGGGTGACCGCTCGCCAGCCAGACACGGACCGGTCCCGGGGGACGGGCCGCAATGGAGCCCGCCGGTAATCGGCGGGGTGACGAACAGATCCGCCTCATCATCAGCCGGGCGGACAGCGCCGCAATGGAGCCTGCCGGTAATCGGCGGGGTGACTCGGCGGCTATCCGCTCCGGGGTCACCAGGTCTAGGCGCCTCAATGGAGCCCGCCGGCAATCGGCGGAGTGACGAACGCGAGAAACGTGCCTCCGACAGCTGCGGTGATGCCGCAATGGAGCCCGCCGGTAATCGGCGGGGTGACCTTGCTGATATTCCAGAATGACGTGCCGCGGAAGATGCCGCAATGGAGCCCGCCGGTAATCGGCGGGGTGACGGGGCCCCCGGCGCTGCCGCCCGGCCTGAAGCTGTCAAGGCCGCAATGGAGCCCGCCGGTAATCGGCGGGGTGACCCTGAAGGCCGAAGCCATGCAGCAGTCCCCACGAGAGGCCACAACGGAGCCCGCCGGTAATCGGCGGGATGACCTGACCACGCTCGAGGGCATCGGCGCGGTGATCCGGCCGCAATGGAGCCCGCCGGTAATCGGCGGGGTGACAATCGGGGTACCCGCCAGCGCGAACTTGTTGTAGCCGCCGCAATGGAGCCCGCCGGTAATCGGCGGGGTGACCACATTCAACTGCCAGGTCGCGGCCTACGACACGGCGCCGCAATGGAGCCCGCCGGTAATCGGCGGGGTGACGCCCACCGCCCCGGCGAACTCGACGGTCGTCGGCGTGCCGCAATGGAGCCCGCCGGTAATCGGCGGGGTGACCTGGTGTACTACACCGTCAACGCCTGATCCTCACCAGGCCGCAATGGAGCCCGCCGGTAATCGGCGGGGTGACCGGTGGAGGGTGCGACCGCGGAGGCGCCGTGGGGTTTGCCGCAATGGAGCCCGCCGGTAATCGGCGGGGTGACCGGGGCACGTGGCGGGCCGGCACGAACGCCCAGCGCGCGCCGCAATGGAGCCCGCCGGTAATCGGCGGGGTGACCTGGCCCACCGGGCTGGCGGGCCGCTGGTTATCAGGCCGCAATGGAGCCCGCCGGTAATCGGCGGGGTGACCACCCACACGTTCGCCGACGTGCCCGCGGACGCGCTGCCGCAATGGAGCCCGCCGGTAATCGGCGGGGTGACCCCCTCGAGCCGCGCCACGCGCGTGCGCGGATCCTCGGCCGCAATGGAGCCCGCCGGTAATCGGCGGGGTGACTCCTCGGCTGGTTTAGGTAAGGGATCTCAATGTACGAGCCGCAATGGAGCCCGCCGGTAATCGGCGGGGTGACTGCGCAGATGCCGTTCCAGGTGCGCCGGGTTCGCGACCGCCGCAATGGAGCCCGCCGGTAATCGGCGGGGTGACGTGGCACGGGCCACTGAGGCCGCCGAGGACACCACCGCCGCAATGGAGCCCGCCGGTAATCGGCGGGGTGACCGTGGGCGTGTGGACGGCGACCGCGAGCGGCGGCACTGGCCGCAATGGAGCCCGCCGGTAATCGGCGGGGTGACGCAGGACGCCGTCGCCAAGATCGAGGCCGCCGGCCTGGCCGCAATGGAGCCCGCCGGTAATCGGCGGGGTGACCCGACCGGGCCGCCCACGGTCACGGCCAGCTTGTACACGCCGCAATGGAGCCCGCCGGTAATCGGCGGGGTGACCGGACGGGTCGTAAGTGTCTGCGCCCGGGTTGCTGATGCCGCAATGGAGCCCGCCGGTAATCGGCGGGGTGACACTGTGTGCCACCCGCGCCGGACCCGAGAGCATAGGCCGCAATGGAGCCCGCCGGTAATCGGCGGGGTGACAGGAGAACGCAAATGGCTAGGCCACTCAACTACACGACGCCGCAATGGAGCCCGCCGGTAATCGGCGGGGTGACCATCTACAGAAAGGGAGAGGGAATGCGAAAGGGCGCGCCGCAATGGAGCCCGCCGGTAATCGGCGGGGTGACCACGATCTGACCGCGACCGAGGACTCGGCCGGCGACCCGGCCGCAATGGAGCCCGCCGGTAATCGGCGGGGTGACTCCGGCCGCCATCGACGATTTTGCTGCTGGCCACTGCCGCAATGGAGCCCGCCGGTAATCGGCGGGGTGACTCCGGCCTCCATCGACGATTTTGCTGCTGGCCAATGCCGCAATGGAGCCCGCCGGTAATCGGCGGGGTGACCTGCATCGGCTCGGCTCAGCCGCCGTCCAAGTGTCGCCGCAATGGAGCCCGCCGGTAATCGGCGGGGTGACCCCGCCAGCACTGCCAGGCCAGCGCGCACCAGCACGGCCGCAATGGAGCCCGCCGGTAATCGGCGGGGTGACGGCTCGCGAAAAACGAGCCTGTTGAGCTGCGAGAATACGGGGGCTTGCGAGCAGTGGGTGTGAGGATCGGTGTTTGGGTTCCTCTATGGAGTTGACAAGGTGCGTGCGCGGCCCCTGACCTGGGTGCGAGCGCTGCCCGGCGTGACACTCACCACCGAAGCGCTCGCGCTCAGACGATGGTCGCGCTGGACGCTGGCAGTTTCTCATGGTGGCCGAGAAACAGGAACCGGGATGAGTCCCCAGCCCGTCCCAAGAGGATGATCATCACGCTGTCCTCGGACTGCTTCATGCGCGCCTCCATCTCGCTGCGCATGAGCACGGCCTCCTGGTCGGACAGGTCGCAGACAAACACCGAGTACTGAATCCGCTCGCCGTAGCCCTCCATGCAGGTCGCAATACTCCGCAGCCGACGCTCCTCGCGGATGTCGTAGGCGACCAGGTAACGGTGGCGAGCCATGCCGTTACCTGGTCACCAGCGGCTCATACTGCGGCAGCTCGCCGATCAGGTGCGCCGCCAGGATGCGGGCTTGCAGCTCGACGGCCCGGCGGTAGCTGACCGTGTACCCGAACAGCGGGTGGCGAACCTGTGTGGTCAACCGGCGTTCCCAGGCACGGATAACGGCCTTGCGCCCGTCGGCGGTGAGGGTCACCGCGCCGGCTCGCACCAGGAAGTCGGACCCGCCGATCTCACGATTGTTAACGAGAGTCAGCACGGTCGAATCAACCAGCAGCGGCCGGAACTCCTCCGCCAGGTCAAGGACCAAAGCTGGCCGACCAAAACGCGGCTTGTGGAACAGCCCCACATACGGGTCGAAGCCAACTGCCAGACAGGCCGCCATGATCTCCTTGGTCAGCAGACCGTAGCAGAATGACAGCAGGCAGTTGATCGCGTCCGTCGGCGGGCGCCGGTTGCGCAGCCCGGTGAATCCGGGGCCCGGCAGCTTGGCCGCCCGGCCGATCAGACGCGGGAAGGCGTCGAAATACAGGCGTGCGGCGGTTCCCTCAACGCCAAGCAGTTCCGCAGCTCCTGCCGCAGCCTCCGCGTGTTTTGCCAGTTGGGCAAGCTGGCCCACCGTCCGGCCGACTGCGTCGTCACCGTTGCGGCGCAGCATTACCCGGCAGTTCCTGATCTTCCCGGCGATCATCCGCCGTGGCGCGTCGAGCTCGCCGCGTGCCGCGGCGGTCACCTGCCGGATCCGCAGCATGACATTCTTGCTCGGCAGCCCGGTGGTCATACCGAGAAGCCAGCCGCCGTAGGAGAAGTGGAACACGTCGATGTCCCGCTCGAACAGGCTGCGCATGGCCTGCGCGGTCACCTGGACGTTGCCGTACGCGGCGACGTGCAGCACGTCGATCAGCCGCACGCTGGCGAGCGGCTCGCGGTGCTTGGAGACGGTCAGCCGGCCTCCGTCGATGCCCACCATGGAACCGGGCTCGGTGAGGTAGAGCGGAACGGCATCCGGGTCGGAGGCAATCAGCCGGCGCGGCTTGCCGTCGTTCCGCCTGGCCAGCAGGTTGGTCTCGTCCGGCAGGCAGATGCCCACGAGAGAGCAACGCGGGCACTTGGGGCTGGACTGCAGCGGCGGCGGGGGCGCCAGCCGCGCCGCCGCCGACCGCGCCTCGTCGACGATCTGCAGCGTCCGCGCAACCAGCTCAGGCGTTGGCCCGACGTGCACCCGCTGCCGGGTCTGGGCGTAGAAGATCTCACCGCGCTCGCATCGGTACCCGTGCTCGCGCAGCAAAAGCACCTGCGCGCACACCTGGACCGCGTCGGCCTCCCAGGGCGTTCCGTCGGCCGCCGGGTGCCCCTTCTTCAGGTCGACGGGGACCACCCCGCCGTCCGCGCCCTCCAGGAGGTCCAGCTTGGCCACGATGCCAAGGCGCTCGCTGGCCAGCTCAACGGACCGCGCCGCCTTCACAACGCCGTCCTCCGGCAGCGGCACCGCCCCTCCCCCGGCGTCGGCACGCTGGTGCCGCCGGTCCCCCTCGGCGACATCGGCGTTCGATGCCCACAGCGAGTCCACCCACTCCAGGAAGAACAGCCGCGGGCAGTACGCGTACTCGTTGAGCATCCGCGCCGGCACCAACTCCGGCAGTTCCGTGAGCATCAGCTCGGCCTCGCATCAACCAGGCACGGGGCGAGCACGCCCGCGAAGTTCCGGCCCTGAATCCGCTGACGTTCGGCGCCGTACACAGCGAAGATCTTCAACGCAGCCCAGGCATCGCTACGGACTGCGGGACCATTCAATGGCGCGAGGCACGGGTGCTCGATCAGAACCTTGACCGCCTGGAGATCCAGCGGCTCATACCAGAGTGGCCAGATCATTATTTGCCGTCGGCCAACGCGATGCCAGAGCGTGGCCTCGATCCGATGGCCGTCACCGGCGATGCGGAGCAGCGGAATGGCCATCGTGGCAAGCCAGGTCGCCCCCGGCACGCCGCGCTCGGCGCCTGCCTGGCCTCTCGGATCGTCAGCAGCAGAGTTGAGAACGTGATGATCGAGGTATTCGCCGGTGAAGCCGTCGACGCGCCGCCACATCGTCAGTGCATCGCGCAGCAGAGCCGGGTCGTTCCTCACTGCTGACAGCGGCTTCTCGAAGAAGGTACGCAGGTTCTGCTTGCCGCTTGGAGCGCAGAACGGTGTCAGGTCGGCACGCTCCTGAGCATCGATGGCCAGGTCGGTAAAGAGGCACGGCATCCAGTCCGATGCCGCGCTGTCGTCGATTGCGCGTATTTCGCCTATCAGCTCGCGGAAAGCCTGGCGAGGCCGACGCATCGGGTCGCTCCCCCTGCCGGCAGGAATGGGAAATCGCGGATCGGTGCCCACAACGGCGGCATCAAGGTTCTCTGACACCAGGCGGTAGAGCTTGTCGACCACCTCATCGACGGACGACAGCGCGGAGTTAAGCTCCGCGCTCCCGCTCTCGCGAGAGAACGACAGCCCAAGCGGCCCTACATCTGCCGCGGCGAGGACCCGCAGGAGTCCCAATGCCGCCAGGAATCCCAACGGGTTTCGCCCGTCAAGTGCTGGCATCTCAAGTCTGGTCATCACTTTTCCTCCGATCGAGCCGAGCACCAGATGTCCGCCAGCCGGACGACCGACTCCAGCAGCGCCAGGCCCCACCGGCCGTACCGTTCACAGAGCCGCTCAAAACGCTCTGGGCCGGTCCAGTCCACCGTTTCGGCCGTGTCGAACTGGACCGTCTGACCGTCTCCGACCAGAACGGGCACCTTCTCTGGGTGTTCGTCTGCGATGGGTGGAAGCAGCGGGCGGGCGAAGCCGTGGTGAGCGGCAACGAGATGCACGACAAGATCGTGGTCGAGTCCGAAGCCGGGCGCGTGCTCGAGCATCGCTCGTGTGATCCGCGCCGAGAGCGCTTCGTGCCTCATCTTCGACGGGTAGCCGGAAAGACTAGCCGCACGCCGGAAGGCGGCCCTGTCCGCCGGGTCCATGCCCGACTTCGCGAGCGGCTTGGTGCTGACTCGGGCGAGTAGCCCATCACCCCCGTACAACATCGCTTGGAAACGGCGATCTCTCTTGCCCTCGTCATGGTGCCGCGCGGCTCGCTCCACGGCCTGGCCAATGGCTTCGGGCAGGTTCAGGTTCTCGGCGAACTGCCGTGCCCGCCGACCGACTGCGGTCTGGTGCTCGGCGAGGGTCAGCCGTTCTCTGTCTGGTGACGCGGAGGAGCCTGCGGCGCTGTCGTCGTCGTTCCATGACGTGCTTGCCGCCGCAAACAAGCCATATATCCGCGTCTTCCCACCGCCGCCCTGGTCGTCGCTGTCGAGTTCCGAGAATCGCCCGTTGCGTGCCAGCCTGCTCAACACCCGCTCGTGCGGCAGGCGTGGCTGCTGCCAGTCCGCTGCCATGTCACGCAGCAGGCCCTGGTACCTGGCGCTGTCCACTGACTCGTTGTCACTGTCGTCCCTGATCTCAGCGATAAGGTTCTCAACCGGTCCAACGAGGTCAGGAGCAAGAACTCGCACGGCATCCGAAAGAACGGAGCCGATCCGGATCGCGGAGGTGCGTCGGCCGCGCCAGCCAGTGAAGTCGGCAACGTCCGTGACGGGCTTGACGGGCTTGACCGAATTGGGATGCCAGCCGTAGCGGTCGCAGCCACCCCAGTGCGACGGCACGATCAGCAAGTCGCCCGGGCGGAGCTGCTGCGCGGTGACCGCCTCGCCTTCCCCGGAGCCTCGGTATCGAAGCGCAGGCAACCCGGCTCCACCCGGTCTTGCCGTTTCCTCTTCCTCACCGGGTGCCTGCGACTCCAGGTCGCTGGTGCCGGTCTCGGCGACCGGTTGCGTGCCCGCCGGCGCGACCGCGGCGGCGAGCTGGCTGAGCCAGCGGCGCACGGCGCTGACCGGCAGCTCGATCGCCTCGTCAGCGCTGGGTGGTATCCGCTGGAGACTCGGCAGCCAGCCGTTCGGGTTGTTGCCTCGCAGGTCCGCACGCCACACGACCGATACCGTCGGCTCACCGATGCCAATCCCGTGCAGATAGGGGGCCACCGGGACATCCGGATGCGGCGCGGGCGAGGTCCGTGCCCATGCATCCAGCACCGACCGGGAGATCATCGGCACATATGGCGGCTTCGCCCCTCGCATGAGTTCCTGCTGCGCACGCGGAACGCTGCCGACCAGGTCGCGGAGCACCGCAGGCGAGACGCAAACCCCGGTGCCGAGATCACGCTCCGCGCGCCCGGGCTTGTGGGCGAGCGGGCTGGCCAGGCTGGTCAGCCAATCCCACGTCTGCTCGGCCGCAGGCCCGTACACGGGATCGGTCAGCTTGTCGGCGTGTACGACGACGGCGCGAGCGGTGTCGAGATTTGCCAGCCTGTTCAGCCGGCCGAGGCGTTGCACCAGGGCGGGCAGCGACGCGGCCTGAGTGACCATGCCGTCCAGGTCGATATCGGCGCCTGCCTCGATCGTCTGGGTGGCCACGACGTACACCTCGGCGCCGGCGGCGCGCTCCGCACCGGACCTGATCCGTGGGTACCAGCAGTCCAGCAGGTACTCGCGGTCTACCGGCCGGACTCGGCCGGTGAGCAGCACGCACCTGTCTGAGTCGCTGGTCTCCGCGCGCAGGTGCTCGAAGACCATCCGTGCCATGTGGACGGTGTTCGCGACGACTCCGGTGACCCTCCCTGGCCCGCCCAGCTCCCTCGCCCAGTAGGCGAGGGCGTCCGCCACTGCGGAGGCGGCTGTCGCGGCGGTAGCGGTGACCGCCACTGGGTGCAGCGACTTGGGCGCGCGGAGCCGCGGGCCGGCCACCCGATGCTCCACGTCCGCGCGTGTGATGCCATGAACGTCGCCGTCACCGCTGTTCGGGCTCGCAGACATGGCGACCACGATCGGTGGCCGACCGACGCTCCCGCCGTCCATCGCCAGCACGTCCCTGAGCGTGGTGAAGAACGGCTCCGACAGGTGCGCCTCATCGATGAGGATGAGGCTGTCCGTCCCGACCATCGCAGCATCGACCGGCCGGAGCCGCTCTCCGACCCCGTAGCCGCGGAACAGCAGCCGACTCCCGACCTGGTCCACCGTGCCGGTCACGATGGCATGCCGGTCCGGTCGCTCAAGCCAGAGCCACGACCAGTTCACCCCGCCCCTCATCCGTGTGACATCCAGGACGGATCCCGGGATGTCACCGGGTACCGCCAGGCTCGCCCGGACGCGCGCGCGGACGCTGTCCCGGGGCGGATCTTCCAGCGACTGGCAGAGTCTTTCGGCCTCGTCGTGGGCTTGGTCGACGATGATCCGCCGGTCTACGACAAGGAACACCCGCCGCCGGGAATGCTCGCTTCGCAGCGCGCTCAGGAAGACGGCCACGTCGAGGACAGCCGTCTTACCCAGCCCGGTGGGCACGTCGATCAGCGCGGGCCAGCCACGATCGAGGACGCGGTTGACGAGTTCCTCCTGCCACGGGAACGGCCCGTACCCATGCACCTCCTCGAAGAACCGGCCGAAGTCCGCTGGCGTCGGGCGGTCTGGCATTTCGTCCGCCGTGGACATCAGCCCGACACCTCCGCAACCTCGCGGGCCTCGCGCGAACCGGGTCCGGCGGGAACCGCCTCCCGGAACGGGCGTTCGGTCTCCGACTGCCGGGACGGATGGCGACTCGCTGGCAGGAAGAGGCCGAGGCCGAGATAACGCATCGATCCGGCCAGTACCGGGCCGATCACCGGCTGGTGGAAACGGATACGCGCATGGGCCATCTGGCGGCGCGGCCGGGCGGGCGGCAGGCTGCCGTTCCGTGGTCGCCAGATGCCTCCGGTCACCAAGGGCGTTGCCGAGACCTCGACTTCCGCCGGCTCGGGGTATCCCGCGATCACGAGCGATCGCGCGACCTCGCTGGCCTCGTCGCGTCCGCGGCGTGTGTGGCCATCGAGCATCACCGGCGTTACCGAGACCCATTCAC